>Ga0209930_1005037_pt1 | contig 11127 bp, 9 predicted proteins | sample ThiBiot_500_biof_2_FD_183948 | JGI IMG/M metagenome (GOLD analysis project Ga0209930, IMG submission 183948) | Wastewater bioreactor microbial communities from Cape Town, South Africa - Thiocy_cont_500_biof (SPAdes) | ecosystem: Engineered > Bioreactor > Thiocyanate-remediating >... | reverse complement strand
GGCGCCAATCGGCAAACCCAATTCGTCGCAAGCAGGAAGCAAATCGCGGATGGGGCAGAAAGCGGATCGAAATCCGTATCGTAAGCCAGGGACGGTGGCGGGTCGTTCCTTTATCAGGAGCGCCAGTACCGGCAAGAACTACAGCGGCTTATCACAGGATTGGGGCAAAACGCAGTTTTTCGTCGCCTCGCAGGAAGTCCAATGACGATCCGCGAAGCGAAGCGCGGATTATAGCAGTGTTTTCGGGGAAGTGCACGTTCGGATTTGCACGGAGTGATGGGGCGGTTGCGATGCTCGGCTACGCGGAATGCGGCAAGCTGGCACCGGCCAGGGGCGGGCGACCGTCGGTGCCGCTAGGTGGCTCGCCGCCCACCCGATTACAATAGCGCCATGTCTTCGATTACGCTTCTCGCCCTCGATACCTCGACCGAATTCTGTTCGGTTGCCGTATACCGTCACGATCCCGCCAGCGGTGCCCCGGCCCTTGTGGTCGAGCGCCACCTCGATACCGGCCCGGTCTCCAGCACCCATATTCTGCCCGCCGCGCGCGACGTGCTGCGCGAGGCCGGCGTCACGCTCGCCGAATGCGACGCGATCGCCTTCGGGGCGGGGCCGGGGTCGTTTACCGGGTTGCGCACGGCCTGCGGTGTCGCGCAGGGGTTGGCGTTTGGCGCCGCACTGCCCGTGGTGCCGGTGGGCACGTTGCTCGCGTGTGCCGAAGCGGCGCGCGCATTGCGCGTCGACACACAACGCGTGCTTGTCGCACTCGATGCGCGCATGAATGAGGCCTATTGGGCCGATTACGCCTGGGACAGCGCCACGAACGACTGGCGCGAAGTTCTGCCTGCGTCGCTCGACGCTGCCGAACGGGTGCGCGCACCCGAAGTGGATTTCGTCATCGCGGGCAATGCCGCGCTGGCGTTCGGCGATCGATTGCAGGCAAGCGTGCAGGCGCAGGCGGTCCTGGCCAACGCCATGCCGCGTGCCCGTTACGTCGCAGCGCTCGCGGCCCGCGCCTTCGCGCGGGGCGGCGCCATTCCCGCCGATCAGGCCATGCCGGTCTACATCCGCAACAAGGTGGCGCAAACGACCGCCGAGCGCGAAGCGATCAAGCAGGCCGTGGCCCAGACCGCGAAGGCAAATGCCCCGGAGGTGCCCTGATGCGCCAGACCGGTCCGAACCATTATTCGCCGATGACGCTGGCCGATCTCGACGAGGTCGTAGCCGTCGAAGTGCGCGCGTATCCGTATCCCTGGACCCGCCAGAACTTCGCCGATTCGCTCGACGCCGGGCATCAGGGCGTCTGCCTGCGCGCGGTCGATGGCACACTGCTCGGTTATTTTCTGATGATGCCGGTCGTCGACGAGTCACATTTGCTCAACGTGTGCGTCGAGCCGGAAATGCAGGGCAACGGGCTGGGCGTGCAGTTGCTTGACGAGGTCGTGCGAGTCTCGCGTGCGCAGGGCATGAGCGGCGTATTGCTGGAGGTGCGTCCGTCGAACGTGAGGGCGCTGCGCGTGTACGAGCGTTTCGGATTCGTGCAGATTGGCCGGCGCAAGGGATATTATCCGGCGAGCGGGCGTCGTGAAGACGCCATTGTGATGCGCCTGACGTGGGAGACTGATCGTGCCGTGGCCTAAAGCGATTCTGGAAGAGTTCGGGCTGTGGCCGGTGTGGATGTCGCACGAGGCCGTGGCCCCGGCGGCGACGGCAACGGTAACGGCGATTGACGAGGGCGGCGACGTTGCGACACGCGTCGATGCGGCCGCCCCTCGGGGCGAAGCCCATGCCGACGACCTGCCGCCGTGGGACGTGACGCCGAGCGTCACGCCGGCGATGGCGCGTGCTGCCGGACGCGCCGCGATATCGGGCGAAGTACCCGCGGCCCCTGTCCGCCGTGAGTCGGCACCGGTGCCCGCACCGACATCCGCACCGCGTGGGGCCAGCCGTCACATGGAGGACCTGCCGCCCGACGACAGGCCGATGTGGCTCGACAGCGATGGCAGCGGCGACGGCGACGCGGCCGCCGATGCTGCGCTGTGGTCGATCATGCGCGATGCGGGCGAGGCCGGGGCGCCGTCGCGTCCTGCGCTGCCGGGCGTCGAGACACTGGACTGGGAGGCGCTGACGGAGCGCGTCGCCAATTGCCGCCTGTGCGGCCTGTGCGAAACGCGTACGCAGACGGTCTTCGGCGTGGGCGACCGCGAGGCCGACTGGCTGCTCGTGGGGGAAGCCCCGGGCCAGCAGGAGGATTTGCAGGGCGAGCCGTTCGTGGGGCAGGCGGGCAAGCTGCTCGACAACATGCTGCGCGCCGTGACATTGCAGCGCGGCGAGAACGTGTATATCGCGAACGTCCTCAAGTGCCGTCCGCCGAACAACCGAGATCCCGAAGCGACCGAAGTGGCGAGCTGCGAGCCTTACCTGAAGCGTCAGGTGGCACTGCTCAAGCCGCGCGTGATCGTGGTGATGGGGCGTTTCGCCGCGCAGAGCATTTTGCGCACGCAGGCGAGCATCGCCAGCCTGCGCGGGCGCGTGCATGAATATGAAGGCGTGCCGGTGATCGTGACGTACCATCCGGCTTACCTGTTGCGCAGTTTGCCCGACAAGGCCAAGGCCTGGACCGATTGGTGCCTGGCACGGGCTACCTACGAGGCTGTGTGCGAATCGACTCCCTCCCAGACGCCTACGGCGAACTGATCGAAACGCTGCGCGAGGCGCCGGTGCGCGACCTCGCGTGGCTGCTGTTGTCCGCCGATCTGCTCAGTGCCGCCCGCTTTCCGGCGGCGCTGGCGCAGTTCGACGGCGTGCAGGCGGTGAACGATGTGGCGCGCCAGCCCGACATCGCCGATCCCGTCCCCCATTCCCGAATCCTGCGCGACTGGCTACTGGCCTGCGATGCCGACGTCGAGCCGTTGCGCGACTTTCTTGCGCGCGGCGAAAGTCATCGCCTGGGGCGCTATGCGGAGCAACTGCTGCACTTCGCACTGCTGCACAGTCCTCGCTTCGATCTGCTCGCCGCCGGTTTGCAGGTGCGTGACGCCCGGCGCGGCAATATGACGCTCGGCGAGTGCGATTTCCTGTTGGCCCGGCGCGCCGACCGTCAATTGCTGCATTGGGAGCTGGCGGTGAAGCTGTATCTGTTCGTGCCGCCAGCGACGCCGTCGTCGGGGCTCGACGAACGTGCCGTGCAGTTTCACTGGCTCGGACCGAATCTGGCCGACAGCCTGGCCGACAAGGTGGCGCGGTTGCTCGATCATCAATTGCGCCTGACCACGCTGGACGCAGCGCTTAGCGCATTGCCTATCGCCGGACCGTGGCTGCCGCAGGTCTATCTGAAGGGCTGGCTTTTCCATCCACTCGCGCACGGTGGGCAGTTGCCGGCGGTGGCGTCCGAGGCGCACGGTCGAGGCTGGTGGGCGACGCTCGACGAGTGGTGGGCGCACGCGCAGTCGACACAACGTGCGCCGAGCGCCGCACGCGAACGCACGTGGGCATTGCTGCCGCGCGCGCGTTGGCTGGCCCCCGCGCGCGTCAGCGATTCCTCGGCGCTATCGCTGGCGGCGATGCATACCCGAATCGAGACGCACTGGCGAGAACGCGGCGCCGAGCCGTTGCTCGTCGTGTCGCTGAACCGGCGGGCGGGCGAGGGGGATTGGTTCGAGGAAGAGCGCGGATTTATCGTGCCTGATTTCTGGGCGCCGCGCGCCCGGCATCGCATCGAGGAATTGAGCGAACGGGCCGACGCGGCCGCGCGTCGCGCGCTGGCGCAGAGTGCCGACGACGGCGCGCCGTCGATCTGAGTCGGCGCATTGCGCGTACTGCGAGCATTCAGCGCATTCAGCCCGTTAGCGCCTCACTGCGTCACCCCTTGGACCAGACCGCGTGGAAGTGATGCACGGGGCCGACACCGTGGCCGATGTGCAATGTGTCACTGGCGGCAAGCGCGCCGTTGAGATACGCCTTGGCGTCGCGCACGGTGTCCGACCAGTCGTGGCGGCGGGGTCGCAACGCGGCCAGCGCGGCGGAGAGCGTGCAGCCGGTACCGTGGGTGTTGTGCACGGCGATGCGCGGGGCGGTGAAGCGCTCGACCCCGGTCGCGCTCACGAGCCAGTCCGGGCTGAGATCGCTGGCCAGATGGCCCCCCTTGACCAGCACATGGCGAGCGCCCAGCGCGCGCAGCGCTTGCGCTTGCTGTTCCATCTCGCGTTCGTCGGTCGCGGGCTCGACGCCGAGCAGCGCCGCGGCTTCCGGCAGGTTGGGGGTGATCAGATCCGCCAGCGGCAGCAATTCATCGCGCAATGCGGCGACGGCGTCGGGTTGCAGCAACGCGTGGCCGCTCTTCGAGATCATCACGGTATCGAGCACGACAAAGCGCGGCTTGTACTGCCGCAATCCGGCGGCAACGGCGCGCACGACCTCGGCATTGCCAAGCATGCCCAGCTTGACGGCATCGACCGTCAGATCCTGGAAAACGGCATCCATTTGCGCAGTGACGAAACTCGCCGGCGGCGTGTGGATGGCGGTGACCCCCTGCGTGTTCTGCGCGGTGAGGGCGGTGATCACGCTGGCGCCGTAGGCGCCGAGCGCGGAAAACGTCTTCAGATCGGCTTGGATGCCGGCGCCACCGCTGGAATCCGAGCCGGCAATGGTGAGAACGATGGGAACGGACGACTGACGCGAAGACATATCAATGCTTGATTTCGCCGATGAGCGCGACCGAATCGAATTCGCGCTGATTGGCCTGGTGACGCCGCATGACGAGCCACATCGTGCCCGAGACAAACACGCCGAACAGAATGATGACGACCCCCACCGGCACGTTGAACCAGATCAGCAGCGCGTAGAGGCACAGCATGATGAGCACGGAAAGGTTCTCGTTGAAGTTCTGCACGGCGATGGAATGGCCCGCCGAGAGCAAGACGTGACCGCGATGTTGGAGCAGGGCGTTCATCGGCACCACGAAGAAACCCGCGAGCGCACCGACGATGATGAGGAAGATGTAGGCAACGATCAGGTACAGCGGCACTTTCCAATCGGCGCCCCACGGCAGTAGGTCCTTCGAGAAGAAGGCCATCGCCATCACCGCGATGCCCATGGCGATGCCGACCGGCAGTACTGAGAGTGAACGCTTGAGCGGGATGCGCGAGGCGGCGGCGATGGCGCCGATGGCCACGCCCACCGCGGACACCGCCTGCAGGATGGCGCCTTCCGAGAGCGTCATGCCCAGCGCTTTTTCGGCCCAGCGCAGCACGATGAACTGGAGCGTTGCTCCCGCGCCCCAGAACAGGGTCGTGACGGCGAGCGAGATCTGGCCCAGCTTGTCGCGCCACAGCGTGGTGAAGCAGTCGGCAAAATCGGAGACGAGTCGGATTGGATTACGTTGCTGACGCGCGTAACGCGCGCCCGTGTCGGGGATGCGCAAATTGAACAGCGCGGCAATCACGTAGATGACCATGATGACCACCATCGAGGCCATCGCCGGCGTATTGATGACCTCTGGCGTGCGTTGGAGCACCCATTCGGAAATATGTGGACTGATGAGTGTGCCGCCGAGAACGGTGCCGAGAATGATCGAACTGACCGTCAGCCCCTCGATCCAGCCGTTGGCCGCGACCAGTTTCTCCGCAGGCAGCAATTCGGTGAGAATGCCGTACTTCGCGGGAGAGTAGGCCGCCGCGCCGAAGCCGACTACACCATACGCGATCAGTGGATGCGAGCCGAACAGCATCATCAGGCAGCCCGCGACCTTGATCGAGTTGCTGATGAACATGACCTTGCCCTTGGGCATCGAATCGGCGAAGGCCCCGACGTAGGCGGCGAGAATGACGTAGGAGAGCACGAAGAAGAGCTTGAGCAGCGGCGTCATCCACTGCGGGGAGTGCAGATCTTTCAGGAGCGCGATTGCGGCGATGAGCAATGCATTGTCGGCCAGCGACGAAAAAAACTGCGCGGCCATGATGGTATAAAAGCCTTTCTTCATCGTTCCTTGAGTCGATCCCGTGCTGCGTAAAACTTGCGTGTCTCGGTTGTCGGTATCCGCAGCGCCCGCAACGGGCTTCCCCACGGAAGAAACCGGGCTTAAACATCGGGGTATCGGCGCGCTTCGGCCAATCAACTGTCGTTATTCGGCCGTATATTCGGCCTTGATGCTCCCCGTGTCGGGCGCCCGGTCGCCCTCGGTCTGAGACCGGTCTTGTTATCGGGAGAAAAATTTGGCAAAACAAGTTGTGCGCACGGCTTTATAACACGAAAATATGCCGATGCGTTATGCCGCCAGCCTGTCCTGGCGAGCGTCTCCTTCGATCCCGTGTCCGCTTATGCCTCGTCCAATCAAAGTCTCGATTCACACCGCAGCCCTCGCTCACAATCTCGATGTCGCCCGCCGCAGTGCGCCCCGCGCCAAGGTGTGGGCCGTGGTCAAGGCCAATGCCTACGGGCATGGCATTGAAAACGCGTATCCCGGATTGCGCGACGCCGATGGCTTCGGCCTGCTCGATCTCGACGAGGCCGTGCGTTTGCGCGAACTCGGCTGGGCCGGTCCGATTCTGCTGCTCGAAGGGTTCTTCAAACCCGAAGATCTGGCCGTCGTCGACAAGTATGGTCTGACGACGACCGTGCACAGCGACGAACAACTGCGCATGCTGGAGACCACGCGCCTGAGCAAGCCGCTCAACGTGCAGCTCAAGATGAATTCGGGCATGAACCGTCTCGGCTTTGCCCCCGAGCGATTTCGCGCCGCATGGGAGCGTGCTCGCGCGATTCCCGGCGTGAGCCAGATCGTGCTGATGACTCACTTTTCCGATGCCGACGGTCCGCGCGGCATTGCGTATCAGATGGAAGCGTTCGAGCGTGGCGCATGCGACGTGCCGGGCGAGCGCAGCCTGGCCAACTCGGCCGCCACGCTGTTCCATCCGGAAGCACACGGCGCATGGGTGCGCCCGGGGATCATGCTCTATGGCTCCTCGCCGAAAGGTCTCGAAGTCCCGGCGGCCACGCTTGATCTGCAACCGACCATGACGCTCGAAGCCGAGTTGATCGGTATTCAGGAGGTGCCGGCGGGCGGTACGGTCGGTTACGGTAGCGTATTCACCGCCGAGACGCCGATGCGCGTGGGCACAGTGGCCTGCGGCTATGCCGACGGCTATCCGCGTGTTGCACCCTCGGGCACGCCGATACTGGTCGACGGTGTGCGCACGCGCACCGTGGGCCGCGTGTCGATGGACATGCTGGCCGTCGATCTCACGCCGGTGCCGCAGGCACGCGTGGGTGCGCCTGTCACGTTGTGGGGGCGGGGCCTTTGCATCGACGAGGTCGCAGCGTCGGCCGGCACGCTCGGCTATGAGCTGATGTGTGCCGTGGCGCGCCGCGTGCCGGTGTACGCGAACTGAGCATCAGGACAGGATCGCCACGCATGGCCAAAGCCAAGACTGTCTATATTTGTACCGAATGCGGCGGGCAGACGCCCAAGTGGGCGGGGCAGTGTCCTCACTGCAACGGCTGGAATTCGCTTGTCGAATCGGTGGCGGAAGCGCCGACAGGTCATCGATACCAATCGCTCGCCAAGAGTACGCCCGTGCGCAAGCTCGCGCAGATCGAGGCGGCCGATGTGCCGCGCTTCTCCAGCGGCGTGAGCGAATTCGACCGCGTGCTGGGCGGCGGTCTGGTTGCCGGCGGCGTGGTGCTCATCGGGGGAGATCCCGGGATCGGCAAGTCGACGCTGCTGCTTCAGTCGCTTGCACATCTGGCGCGCGAACGGCGTGCGCTGTATGTGAGCGGCGAAGAATCGGGCGCGCAGATTGCCTTGCGTGCGCAGCGCCTGGGCCTCGGCGCCGCGGGCGAGGGCGGCGGGGAATTGGATTTGCTGGCGGAAATCCAGCTCGAGAAGATTCTGGGCGCCATCGAGTCGGAGAAGCCCGACGTGGTCGTGATCGACTCGATCCAGACGGTCTACTCAGAAGCGCTCAGTTCGGCGCCGGGATCGGTCGCGCAGGTGCGCGAATGCGCGGCGCAACTCACGCGCAGCGCCAAGCAGAGCGGCGTAACGGTGATCATGGTTGGCCACGTAACCAAGGAAGGCAGTCTCGCCGGGCCGCGCGTTCTCGAACACATCGTCGACACGGTGCTGTATTTCGAGGGCGATACGCACTCGTCGTACCGGTTGGTGCGGGCGTTCAAAAATCGCTTCGGTGCCGTCAACGAGTTGGGCGTGTTTGCGATGACGGAGAAAGGCCTGCGCGGCGTGGCGAATCCGTCGGCCTTGTTCCTCTCGCAACATGAGCAAAGCGTGCCGGGCTCGTGCGTGCTCGTCACGCAGGAAGGCACGCGCCCGCTGCTCGTCGAGGTGCAGGCGCTGGTCGACACGGCGCAGGTGCCCAATCCGCGGCGTTTGGCCGTGGGGCTGGAGCAGAACCGGCTGGCCATGTTGCTCGCCGTGATGCATCGTCATGCGGGCATCGCCTGTTTCGATCAGGATGTGTTCCTGAACGCCGTCGGCGGCGTGAAGATCTCGGAGCCGGCGGCCGATCTGGCCGTATTGCTGGCAATTCATTCGTCGCTGCGCAACAAGCCGTTGCCGCGCGGCATCGTGGCATTCGGCGAGGTCGGGCTGGCGGGCGAAATCCGGCCGAGCCCGCGCGGTCAGGATCGTCTCAAGGAAGCCGCCAAACTGGGCTTTTCGATTGCGATCATCCCGAAGGCGAATGCGCCGAAGCAACCCATCGACGGCCTCGAAGTGCATGCCGTCGACCGTTTGGAGCACGCGATTTCCGTCGTGGCGGGGTTGTAGTCGCGCTGGCGCTTGGGGGCGCTCCGGGGCAGGCCTTCTCAAGGCCATGCCACCGCCCCGGCAGCCAGGGTCTGACGCCTGTCAGACGATCTGCTCGAGCGCTTCCTGTGCGTCGAGCCATTCGGCTTCAATGTCCGACAGTTTGGCCGTGACGTCCACCTGCTGCTTCAGGCTGTCGGTCAGCAAGGCTTTTTTCGCGTCTTCATAGGTGCCGCTGTCGGCGAGGATGGCGTCGAGTCGCGCCTTTTCGTCCGCGAGTTTCGCCATCGATTGCTCCAGCTTCTCGATCTTGCGTTGCAGCGGTTTGCGCAGTTGAGACAGCCGCTGGCGTTCCTGCGCTTCGGCGCGCTTCTGATCCTTGCGATTGACGCCGTCGCCACCCTCTGCACTCTCACCGCTACCGTTGCTGGCATCACGTGCCGCGGCCCGTTGGTCGGCCGCGTGTTGCAGCAGCCAGTCGCGATAGTCGTCGAGATCGCCGTCGAACGGCTTTACTTCGCCGCCGGCCACGAGCAGAAACTGATCGGTGGTCGCGCGCAGCAAATGCCGATCGTGCGAGACGAGAATCAATGTGCCGTCGAACTGCGCCAAGGCCATCGTGAGCGCGTGGCGCGTTTCTAGGTCCAGGTGATTGGTCGGTTCGTCGAGCAGCAGAAGGTTCGGCTTGCGCCAGATGATGAGCGCGAGCGCCAGACGCGCCTTCTCGCCGCCAGAGAACGGGGCGATCGACGACGTGGCCATGTCACCACGGAAATTGAACCCGCCCTGCTCGCGCGTATCCGGGGCGAGCCGCTGCAAGTGCTGCAACGGCGAATCGTCGTGACGCAGCGTTTCGACCTGATGCTGGGCGAAGTAGCCGATCTGCAGGCCCTTGCCGGTTTTCACCGAGCCGGTGAGGGTCGCCAGCGTGCCGGCGAGCGTTTTGATCAGCGTCGATTTGCCCTGACCGTTGGCGCCGAGCAGGCCGATACGTTGCTCGTTCTGCACCGACATCGTGACGTGCGGCAGGATGACCTTCTCGCTGCCGTCCTCGAGCGGGTAGCCGCAACGGACGGCTTCGAGCACGAGCATTGGGTTCGGCGCGCTGTCAGCCGGGCGGAACTCAAACGTGAACGGCGACGCGATATGCGCGGGGGCGATGCGCTCCATCTTTTCGAGCGCCTTCACGCGACTCTGCGCCTGGCGTGCCTTCGTCGCCTTGGCCTTGAAGCGCGTGATGAACGACTCCAGGTGCGCAATCGTCTTTTGCTGCTTCTCGAAGGCGCTTTGCTGCAGCGTCAGTTGCTGGCCGCGCAGGATTTCGAACTGACTGTAGTTGCCACCGTAACGCTTGATCTGCTGATTCTCGATGTGCAGCGTGACGTTGCAGACCTCGTCGAGAAATTCGCGATCGTGCGAAATCACGATGAGCGTACCGGGGTAACGCTTGAGCCAGTCTTCGAGCCAGACGATGGCGTCCAGATCCAGGTGGTTGGTCGGCTCGTCGAGCAGCAACAGATCGGACGGGCACATGAGCGCCTGCGCCAGATTCAGGCGCATGCGCCACCCGCCCGAGAAGCTGGCGACCGGCAACTGCGTTTGCGCCAACGTAAAGCCGAGGCCGAGCAGCAGCGCCTCGCCGCGGGCCGGGGCGGTGTACCCGTCGGCGTCGGCGAAGGCCGCGTGGGCGTCGGCCTGGGCATGGCCGTCGTGAGCGACTTCCGCCGCCGCAATATTCGCTTCGATCTCACGCAGCCGCGTGTCGCCGTCGAGAACGTAGTCGAGCGCAGTACGCTCGACCGCTGGCGTCTCCTGCATCACATGCGCCAGGCGCCAGCTACTGGGCACGAAGACATCGCCCCCATCCGCGTGCAACTGCCCGCGCAACAGCGCGAACAGCGTGGACTTGCCGGCGCCGTTGGCGCCGACGAGGCCGACGCGCTCGCCCGGGTTGAGCGTGACGGAGGTGTCCTCGAAGAGCGGCTTGGTGCCGCGCGCGAGGGAAAGGTGTTCGAATCGGATCACGAAAAGGGCCGAGGGGTAAGCGGGTCAGTGCGTCCTTGGCCTGCGCGGCGGGCATGTGCCGTCGATCCAATGAGGACCGAACGTGCCATGCCGGCAAACCCACGCGCAGAGGACGGCAAAACCGCTATTTTACCGGTCTGCGCAGGCGAATGCGATGCGCGCCGTCGACTGGCTACAGAATTGGGGCGAAAAGCCGCGCCACGCGCATCACAATCTGGCGCCATTTCGGAATCGTCCGAAATTCGTCCTTGTTCAGCAGGGTGGCATGCTCGAAGTCGTGCGTGAGCATGAACGCGACGTCATCGGCAAAGGCGCGGTCGACGGTCAGCAGCATGATC
>Ga0209930_1005036_pt1 | contig 11128 bp, 9 predicted proteins | sample ThiBiot_500_biof_2_FD_183948 | JGI IMG/M metagenome (GOLD analysis project Ga0209930, IMG submission 183948) | Wastewater bioreactor microbial communities from Cape Town, South Africa - Thiocy_cont_500_biof (SPAdes) | ecosystem: Engineered > Bioreactor > Thiocyanate-remediating >... | reverse complement strand
ACCAACACCAACAGGAACCCACTCGCGGTAATCCTGCGCATATTTGCGCCAATCCATTTTTTCCAGAGAGTTTCTGCACACACCTGGTGCAACGAGCACATCAATTTCCCCATGCCTGCGGCCATGGGTTTGTGTATTTGTTAAATATTGCAAGATATTGAGGCATTCAGCCTCTGACAGGAATGGAAGGCGGCTTTCTGTCAAGGAACTGACATGTGAATCTGCTAGCAGCGGCCTTGCGCGTGCAGAGACAAGGCACGTCCTGCCCGATATTCCATCCACCGCTCGATTCCAGCTTTCCATACTGGAAAGCCTCCATCGATGGATGGAGGCCATATTCCCGCGCATCCACGGCAAACCCACGCCGGATGCATCCGACGCGGGTTTGCCGCAGCAGCAAGCCTGCGCAAGAAGACTCAGGCTTCGCGGTTTTCCTTGATGTTGAAGCCCATCTGGCTCTCGGCGCCCTTGCCGCCCTGGTTGGTCTGTTCCCAGTACTGGGTCTTGACCTTGGCAGCCTGGAACGAGTAGTTGACAGTCACGGTGTCAGAGGAGTTGGCGCCGCTGACGGTCACGTTCGTCACCATGACGTCGGTCAGGGTGATCTTGGTGAACTCGATCTGCGAGCCACCGGCCTTGCACAGCGAGATGTCGACCTGGCCCAGGTGCTTGCCCGTGGCGCAGTGCTTGAGCACGGCGGGGTAGCACTTGTCCACCTTGGCGATGACGTTCAGGTCATGGAAGCTCACCTTGCCGGCGCCGGCACCGCCGCCGCTGGCCATGGTGTTGGGCTGGGTCGCGCCCCAGGTGAAGGAGTCGATGTCGGTCCAGCCCTTGTGGTTGGAATCCTGGGATTCGCCACTGGCGCCCTCGACCTTCATGAACATATCAACGGACATTGCACACCTCTCGAATTAATGGATTAAACGTTCGCATGCAACCCAATAGACCGACTGCATCGGATGGTTCACACGCGAACAAAGGGGAAAACCACTCCCGGGCAGAGCGCACGAAACCGATTCACTGAACATGTGATTCAGATCAGTGCGGCGCATACCCTGGATGGTCAAGGAATGTATTGACAATCGCCTGCAATCCTCACTGTCGTGAACCGCCCTCCTTTGTTGGAGCCGCGATGATAGTGGATAAGATCGGAAAAATACAAACAATTGGCCCGACTGAATTGTTACGGCCGATACATCTGAAAAAAAATGTATCCATCGCTTATCCATTCGATACGTGTCATGGCTTTTTGCAGAACTCAAGCTACACTCACGCCGCATTCGGAGTCCGATTGAAATACGATCTTGTATTCATGACGAGTCCATGACGTTCGTCTTTGGCCCCCGGCTTCAGACAATTGGCTGATCGAGGAAAACCAGCGGTTGCATAGACAGATTGCCGGTGCGATGCCGGCTTTGTGCTTGTCCAATGGCCTCGAACAGATTCGGCACCCTGGCACTGCGACAGACCTCGCCCGCCAGCGTGTGAAACAACATCTTGGGTGGGATTGCATGGATAGCGAAGCAGCATGTTCGACCAACTGCCTTCCGGCAGGTGTCCAGATTGGCGAATACCGCGTGCTCGATGTCATCGGCGAAGGCGGTTTCGGCATCGTCTACAAGGCCCGTGACCTCTCGCTGGACCGCGAGGTCGCGATCAAGGAGTACATGCCTTCGGCACTGGCCGGACGGCAAAGCTCCCATCAGGTGCATGTGCGCTCGCAGCACCGTGGCGCCTTCGACGCCGGGCTGCGCAGCTTCATCAACGAGGCCCGCCTGCTGGCGCGCTTCTCCCACCCCACCCTGGTGCATGTCTACCGATTCTTCGAAGCCGGCGGCACGGCCTACATGGTGATGCGCCACTACGAGGGCCAGACGCTGGGCCAGGTGCTGAAGGCATCGTCCGGCCGCATGGATCAGGCCGGGCTCAGCGCGCTGCTGATCCCCTTGCTGGACGTGCTGGAAGTGCTGCATGCGCAGGACTGCTTCCACCGCGACATCGCGCCGGACAACATCTTCGTGCAGCGCGATGGCAGCCCCGTGCTGCTGGATTTCGGCGCCGCGCGCCGCATCATCGGCGACATGACCCAGGCGCTGACCATGGTGCTCAAGCCCGGTTTTGCGCCCATCGAGCAATACGTGGACGACGGCGCCATGCCCCAAGGCGCGTGGACGGACATCTACCAGGTCGGCGCACTGATCCACCAGGCCGCCACGGGCCGCATCCCGGCCGCGCATGGTCACCGATCCCATGCAGCCGCTGACCTCCGAACAGGTCCCGGGCTACTCCGATGCTTTCCTGCAGGGCATGCAAAGGGCGCTGGCCGTTCGCCCCCAGGACCGCCCCCAATCCATTGCCGAGCTGCGCAGCCTGCTGGGCCTGTCCACCGACGCCCGGGCAGCGCCTGCGCCGGGGGAACCCAGCCCCATCTACATCCCGATCACGCCGCCTGCGTCCGTACAGGCCGCCATGGCCACCCAGTCGGCAGCCGTGCAGGCGCCGCGCTTCGTGCCGATCACGGAAATCTTCGTTCCTGCAGCAGCGCCGCAGGCAGCGCCCGCGGCCACAGCCATGCCCGTGCCTGCGGTCCCGCCTGTTGCATCTGTTGCATCGGTCCCTCCTGTCGCCACGGTCGCACCGGTGCCGCCCGCTCCCACCACGCCTGGGGGTTTGGCAACAGGCGGCCCTGCCCAGCCATCTGCAGCCGCAGCCGCGCCCCAGATGACGCCTCAGGCATCAGCCGCCGATCCCATGGGCCTGGACAACGGTCCGTACATCGACATCGACCAGGCACTGCCCCCCGCTCAGCCTGCGCAGCCCCCGGTTCAGGCGCAGGCGCCTGCATCCCAACAGCCCGCCTCAGCACCCGCCGTTCAGGGCGCGCCCGCAGGGGTGCAGCCTCCGGCCGCTGCCGTCCAGGCAGTGCCCAAGGCCAGGCGCAGCGGCATGGCCGTGCCGATGGCCATCGGCGCCCTGGTGCTGGCGGCCATCGCGGGCGGCGGCGTGCTGTGGTACGACCATTCCCAGGACCAGGCCCGTGCCAAGACCCTGGCAGCCCGCGACAGCCTGGCCTGGCAGCAGGCCCAAAGCCAGTCCAGCCTGGCCCGCCTGCAGGACTACCTGGACAGCTTCCCCGAAGGACAGCACCGCACCGAGGCCCAGGCGCTGCTCAAGCAATTGCTCAACGAGGCCTCGCTGGCCTCCACGGAGCAGGTGCAGCCGATGACCCCGCCGGAGCAGGCCGCGCTGGCTGAACTCCCCCCTTCCCAGCCCGAGCAGGGCGCGCCCGTCGCCCCCGTCACGGTGGCCGCGGTGCCCGAGCCGTTGCCCACCGAGCCGCCCAAGACCGAAGCCCGCCCCGCCAAGCCCGCAGCGGCCACGGGCAAGGTGGTGTTCCGGGTCGTGCCCTGGGGCTATGTCTCCGTGAACCGCGCCCCGGCACGGACCAGCCCGCCGCTGACCCAGATGGAGTTGCCGGAGGGCGAGTACCGCATCGACATCAGCAACCCGGGTGCGGCCTCTACGGTGACCAAGACCATCACGGTCACCAAGGGCGAGTCGGTGACCGTGAACCATCTTTTCGAATGAGCGCGGCGCATGGCTCGACTGATGAACCACCGCTGGCGATGGATGCTGTGCACTGCAGTGCTCGGCCTGCCCTGCCTGGCGCATTCCCAGGCGGCATGCGAGGAGGCCGCGCCGGCCCAAACCGGCTCGGCAGGACGCCCGCAGCTGGCGCAGGGCATTGCGCTGTTCGAGGCGCGCGACCTGGCCCAGGCCGAGCGTGCGCTGCAGGCTGCGCTGTTTGGCGGGCTGGCGGATCCCATGGAGCGGGCCTCCGCCCACAAGTACCTGGCCTACACCTATTGCACGCACAAGGAATGGGCGCGCTGCGAGGCCGCCTTCGACGCCGCGTTCGCCGCCCACCCCGGCTTTGCGCTGCAGGCCTACGAGACCACGGGTACGCCGTGGCGGGACGCCTACAGCCGCGCCCAGGAACGCTGGACCCAGCGCTGCCCTGCCGCCCAACGGCTGCGCGTGGCACCCGCAGCGCCCACGGCCGGCGGCTTTGCACTGAACAGCCGCGTGATCACATCGATCACCGCACTGACATCGGGCTCGGCCCCGGTGCGCTCCGCCGCACTGGCCGCACGGCCTGAGACGCCACGGACAGATCACAACCTGCGCCTGAGGGTCAGCCCCTGGGCCAACGTGCTGATCAACGGCAAGCCGTCCGGCGTCACCCCTCCCGTCGTGCTGCTCAAGCTGGCGCCAGGCTCCCACACGGTGGAACTGCGCAACCCCGGCTTCGAGAGCTATCGGCAGGTGATCCGCATCACCGACGGCCAGTCGGTGACCCTTTCCCATGACTTTGATGCCCGATGACCATGTCCATGCATATCCCTCACTCCCTCCAGCGCCTGACCCTTGCCCTTGCCGTTGCCTTCGGGCTGGCCGCCTGCGAAACCGCACCCAAGCCGGTGGAGCCCGAGCCAGCACCGCCCGTCGTGCAGGCGCCTGTCGAGCCCGTCAAGCCCGTGGACCCGGTGGTGATCAAGGAGCAGGAGCTGGTCGAGGCCATCCAGCTCTACGTGGATGGCCGCTACGAGGATGCCATCACGGCCCTGACGCCCCTGTCCACCGCGCAGGAGCTGCCGATGAGCAGCCAGGTCAAGGCGCTCAAGTACATCGCCTTCAGCCACTGCGTGGAAGGCCGCCGCAAGCCCTGCCGGCAGCACTTCGACATGGCCCTGGCCCTGGACCCCACCTTCCAGCTGACCGAGGCCGAAAAGGGCCATCCCACCTGGGGCCGGGAATTCAACAATGCCCGCGCCGCGCTGCGCAACAAGCGCCCGGCGCCCGCGCGCAAGGCCTCCTGAGGCCTGCCGAGGCCCCCGACGCTTCCTGAAAACTGCCTAGCCTAAGACTCCATGGACAAAATCGAACTCAGGGTCGTGGACCACGATGGCGTTGCGGTCGACCGCCACTGGCATGCCGTATTCGGCATGGCAGGCGGCACGATCGGACGCAGTGGCCAGAACAAGCTCATCATCTCGGATCCGGACGCTTCCGTGGCGCGCGTGCACGCCATGGTCAGGCTCGATTCCGAGGGAGCCTTTGTTGCGAACCTGAGCGAGCGTGATCCCATCTGGGTGGCAGACCAGCCCGTGCGCTCGGGCCAGGAAGTGGCCCTGACACTGGGCGCGCGCATCCGCATCGGCGCCTACACCCTGGCCGCCGTGGCGCCGGGCACCCCTTTCGAGGCACCGGCCTCGCCCGGTGCAGCCGTGCCGGCGCCTGCCAGCGCAGCATTTGCAGCGGCTGTGACGCCCTCAGCACCCTCAACGCCATCGGTTCCCTCGCCGGTCACGGCAATCCCGCAGCCACCGATCCAGCAGCCCCTCGCAGTTGACAGCCCGCTGCAGCCGCAAGCAACGGGGCCGGCAGAAGCTGCGCCACTGGCAGACGTTCTGCCTCCAGCCGCCGCCGGCATCGCCGATCCCTGGGAAGGCCTGACGGCGCTGAGCCTGGATGACATCCAGACCCCGCCTGCGCCTTCTGCCGAGAGTGCAATCCCCCCCGAGCAAGCGGCCATGGCGATGCCGCAGCCGGCCAGGCCGCAGCATCGCCCGCTGCTGATTCCCAATGATTTCGACCCCTTTGCACCGCCGCCCGAGCAGGCTCGGCAGCAGGAAGAAGGCTGGGCCGGCCTGCCCTCGCACGGCAAGGGCGAGCTGATTCAGCAGCGCCATGACGGCATGGTCCAAACGCTTCCCCTCAAGGGCCTGAGCACCGAGGCACTGCATGACGCCTCCCATACCGGCCTGCCTTCGTGCTTCGAGGCATCGCAAAAGCTCGATCCGCTCGCGCTGTTCGACCAGGGCGGCCTGCCCGCCGACGCAGCGCCGCTGCAACAGGCATCGGGCCGGGGCTCCGAGCTGGGCCAGGCCTTCAACCTGCCGCGCATGCAGCCGCCTGCGCAGCCTGCGCAGCCTGCTGCACAGGGTGCAGCGGCGCCGGCCCAGCCGGCCGGCCTGGAGCAGTCATTGGCGCCTGCGGCGCAGACACAGCAACCTGTACAGGTTCAGGCCGCACCAACTTCCGTACCAGTTGCCGTACCAGCTCCCTTACCTGCCGCTGCACCAGTTGCTGCACCGATGGCCACGGCCCCCGCTGCCGCGACGGCCCCCGAAATCCCCGCCGAGCCCGTCGTGCTCGACGGACTGCTGCCCACCAACGGGCTGGACCTGGACATCTTCCAGTCCGGCGCAGGCCAAGCTGCGCCAGCCATCGTTTCTGCCGCAAGCGCTGCCGCCGCTCCCGCCAACACCAGCTCCAGCTCCAGCGCCCACTTCAACGCAGCCTCCAGCATCCTCGGCCAGGGCGCCGCCGCCATTCCCGTCGGCACCCTGCCCTGCACCGCCGCGCCTGTCGATGCTCCGGTGCAGCCCCAGCCGGCCGCCAGCGCCGCCCACGCCGACCTGCAGGCCCTGGCCACGGCCTTCATGGAAGGCGCGGGCCTGAACCCGGCCAAGACCCATTTCGAGGTCACGCCCGAATTCATGCGCACCTTCGGCGAAGCCCTGCGCATTGCCGTGCAGGGCACCATCGACCTGCTGGCGGCGCGCTCCGAGATCAAGCGCGAGTTCCGTGCCGGCGTCACCATCATTGCCACGGGCGCCAACAATCCGCTCAAGTTCCTGCCCAATTCCGAGGGCGTGCTCATGCAGATGGTCCACCAGACCTTCCCGGGCTTCATGAAGCCGCTGCCCGCCATGCAGGACGCCTTCCAGGATCTGCACGTACACCAGCTGGCCCTGATGGCCGGCATCCGCGCCGCCTATGCCGAGGCCCTGACCCGGTTCGATCCGACCGAGCTGGAGCGCCGCACCGAAACCAACCCCGGCCTGCTGGACAAGCTGCTGACCAATGGCCGCAAGGCTGCGCTGTGGGACGACTACAAGCACAACTTCGACGTGCTGCGCCGCCATGCCGAGGACGATCTGATGGCCTTCTCGGGCCGCACCTTCGTCGAGGCCTACGAAAACGCCGAGCAGTCCGTGAAAGGCCAGCCGTGATCGCCTACCTCGACGGAGACGGCCACCGCTACAGCATCCAGGTGGCCAGCGCATCCCACAGCGGCAGGCGTTCCAGCAACGAAGACGCCATGGGCCTGATGGACCTGGGCGCCGGCGGCCTGTGCTGCACCCTGGCCGATGGGGCTGGCGGGCACGGGCATGGCGAACTTGCCGCCCAGCTCACGGTCCAGGCCGTGCTGGAGGGCTTCCGGGAGAACCCGCTGTTCGCCCCTGCCAGCCTGGCCTCCCTGATTTCCCAGGCGGAGCACCGCGTCAGCGGCCAGCAGTCCACCTCGGCCTCGCGCATGCACATGAGCGCCACCGTGGTGGTGCTGTGCATCGACCCCGGACAGGGCCGCGCCCTGTGGGCGCACTGGGGCGACTCGCGCCTGTACTGGTTCCGCGCAGGCCGCATGCACCTGCGCACCGAAGACCACAGCCTGGTGCAGCAGCTGCTGCACGCCGGCCTGTACGAAGAGAACGACCCGCGCCGCCTGCCCAACCGCAACGTCCTGGCCGGCGCCATCGGTGCCGAAGGCCAGGTGCCGCCCAGCATCCGCTCCGCCGCCGTGGCCCTGGAGCCCGGCGATGTCTTCCTGCTGTGCTCGGACGGCCTGTGGGAAGGCATGCACGAGTCGGAAATGGAGCAGCTGCTGGCCGCGAGCCAGCGCCCCGACGAATGGATACAGCGCATGGTCGGCCGCGTCGTATCCAGCGGCAATCCGCACCAGGACAACCTCAGCGCGCTGACGGTGTGGATCTGCCCGCGTGACACCAATGACTGATATCGAGACAGGAGAAGCCATGTGGAAATCGCATGCACCGCATGTACCGCAAGCGCGCCGGCAGGCGCTGCAAACGCTGGGCGCCTTGGGCCTGGGCACGGCAATGGCGACCGGCCTGGCCGGCTGCGGCTCCCTCAATCCCCTGAGCCGCGCGCCTGAAGTGGCGCCCACGGCCGTGCCCGCCGCCGTGTTCGAGGTGGTGGCCGACATGGACATCAACCCCGACCGCGAAGGCATCCCCAAGCCCGTGCTGCTGCGCATCTACGAGCTGCGCGCCTCCGCCGCCTTCGACCGCGCCGGCTTCTTCGACCTGCAGGACAAGGACGACGGCCAGCTGGGCAGCGACTTCGTGCGGCGCGAGGAATTCCTGATCGCGCCCGGCCAGCGCCAGGTGATTGAGCGCAAGGGCAACCCCGATGTGCGCGCCTTCGGCCTGTTCGCCGCCTACCGCGATCTGGAGCGCAGCACCTGGCGCGCCTCGGCCGCCGCGCCCAACTCCGTGGAGCTGCGCAGGCGCTGGTGGGGCATGGGCTCCACCGAAAAGCTGCAGCCCGTGCGCTACCAGGTGCACCTGACCCGCGAGGAGGTCACCGTGCGCATCCAACCCGCATCCCAATAAACGCACATCTATCCACCATGGTCTGGCAACGCAAAGTCATCTGGGCCGAAGGCATGTTCCTTCGGCCCCAGCACTTCCAGCAGCAGGAGCGCTTCCTGTTCCGGCAACTGCAGTCGCGCAGCCTGCCGGGACAGCCCTTTTTCTGGGGCTTCTCGGAACTGGAGCTGGACACCGATCTGCTGCGCATGGGCAAGCTGGGCATACGCTCGGCACACGGCGTGCTGCCCGACGGCACGCCGTTCCAGCTGCCGGGCGACGACGAGGCGCCCACCCCGCTGGACATCGGCAAGGACCTCAAGGACGTGGTGGTGCACCTGGCCCTGCCGCTGCGCCGCCTGTCGGGCAGCGAGGTCACCTTTGGCGAAGGCACGCAAAGCCCCGCGCGCTATCTCAGTGACGTGACCGAAGTGGCGGACAGCAACGACGTCGGCGCCCAGCCCGCCGAGGTGCAGCTGGGCCGGCTGCGCCTGAGCCTGCGCCCCGCCCACGAGCTGACCGAAGGCTGGGTCAGCCTGCCCGTGGCCCATGTGGTCGAGCGCCAGGCCAGCGGAGGCGTGCTGCTGGAGCCCGGCTTCATTCCCACCGTGGTCAACAACGGGCCCAGCTCGGTGCTCAACACCTTCTGCAAGGAAATCCACGGCCTGCTGCGCCAGCGCGGCGAGGTTCTGGCCCAGCGCATGATCCAGCCCGAGCGCGGCGGCATCGGCGAGGTCGGCGACTTCCTGCTGCTGCAGCTCATCAACCACTGGACGGGCGCCGCCCAGCACTGGGTGCGCACCGGCAGCATCCATCCCGAGCGCCTGTTCGAGGAACTGCTGCGCCTGGCCGCCGAGCTGACCACCTTCGACCACGAGCGCCGCCGCCCCGAGGTGCTGCCCGCCTACGACCATGACGACCAGCGGCGCAGCTTTCCGCCACTGATGCTGGAGCTGCGGCGCAGCCTGTCCTCGGTGCTGGAGCAAAACGCCATCCAGATCCCGCTGCACGACCGCCAGTACGGCGTGCGCGTGGCGCTGATCCCGTCCACCGAGCTGCTGACCACCTGCGACTTCGTGCTGGCCGCCCATGCCCAGACCACGCCGGAATTCCTGCGCACCCACTTCCCCACCCAGACCAAGCTGGGCCCGGTGGAGCGCATACGCGACCTGGTGAACCTGCACCTGCCCGGCGTCACGCTGCGGCCGCTGCCCATCGCCCCGCGCGAGATCCCCTACCACGCGGGCTACAACTATTTCGAGGTGGACACCACGCACGACCTGTGGAACCAGCTGCAAAGCTCCGGCGGCCTTGCCATGCACGTCTCCGGTGAATTCCCCGACCTGCAGCTGGAGTTCTGGGCCATCCGCCGCTGACGGCGCGACGCATCTTCCGACATGAACAGTTCCAACATCAGCCACCAAATGCCCTGGGGGAGAGACGGCGACGCGGGCCGTGCCGAAGGCGCAGCCAGCGCCTCGCCCGCGCCTGCCGGCCAGGAGCCGCTGCGCTCCAACCTGCCCGACGTGGTCAGCGGCGGCAACCCGCTGGTGGCCGCCGCCAACCAGCTGCTGAACCTCATCCCCCAGATCCGCGCCATGGTCACCAACGAAGACCCGCGCGCGCTGCAGCAGCTGCTGCTCGAACACATACGCGAGTTCGAGCAGCGTGCCGGCGCCAGCGGCGTGCCCATGGAAACCATCATCGGCGCACGCTACTGCATCTGCACCGTGCTCGACGAAACCGCCGCCCAGACGCCCTGGGGAAGCGCAGGTATCTGGCCTCACTACAGCCTGCTCGTGGCCCTGCACAACGAAACCTGGGGCGGCGAGAAGTTCTTCCAGCTGCTGGCCCGGCTGGTGCAGACGCCGCACCAGCACATCGACCTCATCGAGCTGCTGTACTACTGCGTGATGCTGGGCTTCGAAGGCCGCTACCGCGTGATCGACAACGGCCGCGCCCAGCTGGAGACGCTCAAGGCGCGCCTGCTGCAGCTCATCGAATCGACGCGCGGCGACCGCAGCAGCCTGCTGTCCGTGCACTGGCGCGGCGTGCAGCGCCTGGCCTCGCCGCCCTGGGCCATGGTGCCGCTGTGGGTGGCGGCAGCCATCACGCTGCTGCTGGCGTTCTTCATCTACCTGTGGTTCAGCTACCGGCTGTCCAACAGCTCGGATGATCTGTTCGCCGCCATCAACGAGATCCGGTTCCCGCGCACCTCGGCGGCTGCCACCGTGGCCACCATCAAGCCGCGGCTGCGGCAATTCCTGGAGCCCGAAATCCGCGAAGGCCTGGTCAGCGTGCGCGACGAAGCCGACCGCAGCACCGTCATCCTGCGCGGCGACGGCCTGTTCGACCCGGCTGCCACCGTCGTCAAGCCCCGCTACGTGCAGGTCATCCACCGCGTGGCCGCGGCGCTGGACGAAGTGCCGGGCAAGGTCATCGTCAATGGCTACACCGACAACCTGCCCATACGCACGGCGCGCTTCCCGTCCAACTGGAACCTGTCGCAGGAGCGCGCCCAGGCCGTGTCCCAGATGCTGGGCGGCTCGCTGCGCGACCGCCAGCGCCTGCATGCCGAGGGCCGTGCCGACAGCGACCCCGTCGCCCCCAACAACACGGCCGAAGGCCGGGCGCTGAACCGGCGGGTGGAAATCGTCCTGCTGGTC
>Ga0209930_1005026_pt1 | contig 11141 bp, 6 predicted proteins | sample ThiBiot_500_biof_2_FD_183948 | JGI IMG/M metagenome (GOLD analysis project Ga0209930, IMG submission 183948) | Wastewater bioreactor microbial communities from Cape Town, South Africa - Thiocy_cont_500_biof (SPAdes) | ecosystem: Engineered > Bioreactor > Thiocyanate-remediating >... | reverse complement strand
TCACGGGATCGTTCTCGTCCTCGCCACCGTTGTCGCCCTCGAATCGAACGCCGTCGCCCTACGTACCGTCTCTCGACATTTCGGCGCAGCTACTTTTTCGTCAGCAACAGCAGCAACACCACCAACACCCGGGCCAGGGGACGGAGCACAATCGGAGGCTTGACGACGGGACAGAACAACAACAACAACAACAACAGCAATCTGCTGCTGCCGCCACCGCCGCCGCATCTCAATCCGCACTTGCGCCTGCCAGCGCTACCGGCGAGTGTCAGCTTTACCCACTCGACCCCCGCGAGTTCTACGGCCCAAGCCACCCACACTTTGCTCCCGCCCTCCGACCCTTTCCCCATGGGTTTCGTGGCCCCAACGGACAGAAGCCCCAAGACCAGGAAGAGGACGTAGTATCGCTCCTCACCAACATGCGTTCACAACGACGCTTCTCGCCTGTCTATCCCGACACCACGGTCGAGCTCTACACCGCGCACCCGTTTTGTACCGAGGTCTAGAAGCCGTCCGTCCCCTTGCCCGACCTTGGCCTTGGCCTAGTCGTTGTATCTGCACCTTGTCGATGTTCTCTTGTCGATCATCTCTATCTCCATCTCCACTTGTCGTCTTTCGTAGCGCATCTCCCAGATCGCTACGAATCCTTGCTCCATATCTCTCTCTCCATCATCCATACTGCCTGTTCCCGTTCTCTACTCTTGCTCGCTCTCCTCATCGCATACGCACTCGCCAAGCGGCAGTGGTTGCTTGGCTCTCTCTCTCTCTCTCTCTCTCTCGTTGCTTTCTTGCTGCTCTGTATGCATGGCTGTCTATCCTGTCTGTCTGCTGTCTGTTCTTGTCTGTCGCTTCTCTCTCTCGAGCCCCGCGTAACCTTGGTGTTGTCGTTGCAGTTTACGCGCGTCACCAATAGACTAGTGTATGTATACACGCGCTCAATATAGCCTCGGGCGCCTTCTTGTTTCCATCGCTCGCTCTCGCTCGCTCTTGCAATCGATCAGGAGGTGATCGTTGGTTCGATCGCTGGCTGTATTCGGCATCATCGATGAGCTCTGTCGGCGGATATGATATTCGCCCACGGCACTAAGGCGCGCACACACTTCATCCCGGGCAATGGATATTGTATTGCCATCGATCAATCAAACAATCAATCAAGCGGCGTGTGCGCACTGGTCCCGGCGAACTTACCGAACACATCAAAGCGCCGATCGATATTTCTCCCGATACTCCCGACCGAGTACGTGCGCTCCTGGCCCAATCGAGGCGGATCCTAGCCACTCAACGCGATCGCTCGCTCGCTCGACCAGGCGGACGTCACTCGCCGCCATCATCTTGCTGTTCCTGTTGTGGCTGGTGCGCGAGCCATGCTGTACGGAGGTTGAGCAACGGCATCTCGATGATGGGCGCCACGACCGAGAGCCAGGACATTAAGTAGCTCGGCGGAGTTCGCGTCGAGCTGGTGTTAGATCCTTCGAGTATCACGTTCAGTAAGGTCGAGGTCTCGCATGGATGCAGCTGAAAGAACGGTACTCCAAGGATCGGATGCTCCTACGTGAACGTGATGCGCTGGCGCGTGAGTCGAGACCTCGCGCGCGCGTGCTTGTAGTACCGCCGCCACGCGTACAGCTTGCGTGATGAAGCTCCATCGGCTGCCCTCGACTCGGTAGCGCTCGGGCAGCTCGCGCCATAGCTGCTCGCACTCCAACGGCCTACCATCTACGTACTCACCAACCGTCAACCGATCACGATACGAGCCACGCGATGCGATGCGATGTGATGGCGAGCGTACAGTACCCGAGAGCGCGGCAGCAAAGTACAGCACCGGCACGCTGTACGTCGTGCTGTACAGCACGTGAACCGTGTAGTAGTGCATCTCGTCGTGCGCGAGCGACGATACTGCTAGACTCGCCTGCTCAGCATCCCGCTCGATATCATCAGTCGAGAGAGCTCTCGCACGTGTGTGTACGAGAGCTTGCTATCGTACGGGATCAGGCTCCTCGAGCTCCTCCTCAGCATCTGCGCCATCGAGTTGCGTCGCTTTGTCGTCGTCGTCAGGTCGGCTTCGAGCTCTTCGAACCACCTGACAATCACGCTGCAACCAACTGAATCCAACACGCTACCATCCGACACCATCGAGAGTCAACGCCAACGAAAGAGAGATATCCAAGACGATCAATCAATCAATCGTACATGAGCATCAGCGACATCAGCGCTCGAGCGCCAGCTCCATCGTTCGGAGCTCTCGAGCCTCTCGCTCACGCGCACGATCTCTTGACAGTACGCCACGAACTCCTCCCATCGAATGGTGCCTCTCTTCGCTACGCTCTGCATCTCCCACACACCAACCACGCTCGCGAGCTCCCTCTCCCACACACTCACCAACACACACGATGAATAACCAACTTACTCGATCATCTGGTGTCGATGTTGCTGTTCATTTCGTTCTCGTCGTTGCTGCACACGCACGCGCATCTATCGATCACCTATCAAGCACCTGTCTATCTCTCGAGGAGCCCCTTCTCGATATCGACAATGAGCGAGCCACCACCAGAGTGCTGGGCGCTCTTCCTATCAAAGTATCTATCGAGATCTCGCGTTCTCGACCTCGATCATGTACTCATATTCTCTCTCGTGTTGTTGGTGGCTCGATCACTCGCCAGATGCTCGGGCAGCATCAGGAAGCTTCAAGACTGTGAACGACAACACGGCTCCCAATCCAATCGCTGCGATGCCATGCACGATGCCGTGGGCAAGTGTGCCGCTGCTGCATTGGCGCCCACTGCTGTACGCGGCCGAGCTCGCTCGATCACCCGCGCACTCTGCTAACCGCGTGTGTGCGTGAACAGTTTGCCTCGTTCGCCAAGGCCGAAGAACGTCGAGATCACAAGGCCATGGCGCGATATTCCAAGGAGATGAGCGATGCTTGGGAGGGTTGCGTGGCACAGCTGCCAACCCGATGATCGAATGATCGATCGATTGATTGATTGAATGAATGAATGAACCGACCATCGCCAAGATCGCTAGAGATGGATCGCGAGCTCTCTCTCGAGCTCTCTACCAGATCAATGACTTGACGTAGCCCACCGCAAAGTACAGGATCACGAGCCAGATCGCCGCCGGGATCGATCCCAAGAACGGATTGCGCACCGGAGTGCGGAAGCTCTCGTTCTCCAATGCCTGCGGGTCCAAACGCACTCGCGAGTCAGCGCAATCCCAAGCTCGATCCAAGCTCGAATGAATGTCGAGCGAGTGAGAGAGTGAGTGAGTGAGTGATTCATACATCAACCATGGCCCTGCGAGCCTTGGCCATCAGGCTATCGACCGTATCGTCCTCCGAGTACGGTATCGGCTTCAAGCATCGAATCCTTCAACGACCACAGCGTCCAATTCTCATCAGCACTCGGTTTCGGTCTCGATGGAGAGAGAGCGCGCAGAATCCACAAGCATCAAGTGATCGAGATCGAGATCGAGAGCCACGTACTTGATGACGCCCGGCAAGGCGTACCACTTGGTGACCGGGAAGAGATCGTAGTTGCTCGGCAGTATGACAGGAGCCACCGGCACCTTCATCTGCCTCGCGACGTGGAAGGCTCCCTTCTTGAACGGCAGCAAGGTGCCCGTCTTGGAGCGCGTACCCTCAGGAAAGAACGCTATCTACCACACGCGAACGAGAGCAGCATCATTAGATCGATCGATCAATCATTGTGCGCTCTCTCGATCACTCGATCAATGGATGGATGGATGGATGGATGCTCCATACTGTCCGCTTGTCCTTGATCAGCTTCGGTATGGCGCGATTGATCGATTCGAAGGCCGACGAGCCTCGTGATCGATCGATCGCAATGCTGCCAGTAAAGTATCCCAGGCCAAAGAAGTACGGCACCTGCCACAGCAGCTCGCGCTTGAAGATCCACTTGGCGCCGAACGGAACGTAGCCCACGATCGAGAAGCCATCGAGGCTCGACGAGTGGTTGGCGACCAGCACGCAGTTGTCGATCTTCCACACGTCGGGATGCACGTCGACGTCGGCCGTGATGCCGGCCACCAAGAGGCCCAAGCGATTCCAGTAGCGCAGCACAATGTCGTATGGCAGATTGCGCGCGTGGACGCCGAGCGAGCGACACAGCGGATGCAGCAGAATGACCGGCAGCAGCAGCCACAGCACCGACACCGTCACGAAGAAGTACGTGTACATGCCGACGGTGCGCACCACGGCCGCGAGGATGCCCAACACGCCGCCCATCGAGCCGGGAGAGAACGGCTTGCGTTCCGGTGCGTACGCTGGATCGTTGCGATCCGTGATGCGGCTCGTGGGAGTCGGTGTCGCTGCGGCGGCGGCGGCGGTGGTCCGGTGTGTCACGCTTGAAGCCATGGTTGCAGCAGGCGGACGAGGGACGAGGGACAAGGGTGGTGGTGGAGGTGTTGGCGCGTGGCGGCAGCGAGGCAATAGACGCAGTTCGCGCGCCATCCCGTCGTGAACGTGAACGTGAGGACGATATATCTTCTTTACTGTACAGGCGGCGGAGGCTCATCGACTCGATGGTCTCGCGGTGGATTGATGACGAGGAGGAGGCCGATGGTGGTGATCGCGGGTGGGGAGTAGGAATAAGGATCAAAGAGAAGCCGAGGGATAGATGGAGGCTTCAAACAATGTACATACAAGGTGAACCAGAGAGCGCGCGAGCTGGGGAGTACTCGAACGATACTCGCGCGAGTATGGCTGGCTCTTGGGCTGCGCCGATCGATGGTGGTGCAATGGCCTAGAAGTCGCCTTCGGTCCTTCCTCGTTGAGAGCGCGGTGGCATGCCATACATACTCGCCGATTGGCGACGGCTATTGACAAAGACCGAGAGCGGGCGGAAGCGCGCTCGGAAGCGCGAGTCGACCTCGGCCAGAAGCGCCTCGTCGCCGCTCGGTGCTGAGAGACTACTGTTGCTGTTGCTGCTGCTGTTGCTGCCGGTGCTGCTCGACGGGGTCGCCTCCTCAGGCGCTGTGGTTGTTAGTGTTGGTGTCGGTGTCGGTGTCGGTGTTGGTGTCGGAATTGGCGTTGTGCTTGCCGGAGGCGAGCCTGGAGGGCTGGAGGAATTCGTCGGTGGCGGTGTTGCGGGTGATGGCGACGTGATGGTGATTGGCACTGGTGGTGAGACGATCACCGTGGTGGTGACGGTTGTGTTGTTGTTCGAGGTCACGGTGGTGGTGGTGGTGATGGCGGTCGGCGAGCCGTTCCTGCCAGTAGAGTCGGCGACTGGCAGCGGCGAGGTCGGGCGTGTGATGTCGCTACTGCTCGCGGTGCGTGTCGAGGGCGACGCGCAGCTGGCTCGGTCGGCGCGTGGCGGGCGTGGAGGAGGGCCGCCACCGCCGCCGCCGCCGCCCAGTAGCGGCGTGTTCCTGCCGCGTCCGCGTGTCGGAGCACGGCCACGAATCACCGTGCGACCACGGGTACCGCCAGCGGCGACGGCAGCCGCCGACGCGCTGTAGGCCACCGGTATCGGCGTGCTCATCTTGCGGTGCACGGTGTCGATGCTCTTGGCCGAGTCCTCGCGCTGCAACGAGCACTTGGGCGCCGGCCGGCGATGCACGAGTGCCGGTCGCCGTGGCCCTGACGTCGGTGAGATGCACACCTCGCTGCTCGAGATCTCGTCAGCGTCGGCGTCGAGCTCGTTCTGGTGCGGGGAGGTCGGAGGCGTGGCAATGTCGGCTTGCGTCTCGGCGGGCTCTTCGGCCGCAGGCGTCTGACCCTTCAGCTTCTTCTGGCGCCAGTCGTGGTCAGCCGCCACGGCCTGGCGCTGCAACGAGCTCTTGTACGATTGGCGCAAGTGCGCTATTTTGCTACCCGGCATCGAGCCCATCCAGTCCTTGTTGAAGGCAGCCTGGATTGCCAATTGGTGGTACGAGGGCGGAGAACGAGTTAGTTTGGTCCAGAGCGTCGGTCCATCGAGAGCAGCCGCCATCTCACGTACATCCATCAGAACGTCGACATTGTCACCGCTCAGGTGCTCGCTGAGGCCGCGGAAGAGCATCAACAGCTCGACCATGTCCTTGGTAGCCAGGATGGACTTGCTCAGCACCTTGAAGATGGCGAGCGATAGTCGAAAGATCATCTTGGAGCCCTCGAAGAAGAGCGAGTCGAAGAAGCGCAACGTGGCCTATCGACAGAGAGAGCGAGAGAGAGAGAGAGCATCGTCAATACACCAATCGACCAAAGGAAAGAAGAGAGAGAGAGAGAGAGGAGGGACGCACCTCGAATGGGAGCACGTTAATAAATAAGCACATGAGCCATGGCGTGACGATGGCCGACAGCTTGGTCTCGACGCGTTCGAGGTGCGCGGCGATCTTGGGCAGCTTCTGCGCCAAGAGGTCGGCCAAGACGCTCTCGTCGACGTGCACGCCGAGCAGGTCGTAGGTGTAGTAGCCGTGCGGTACCACATCCTCGACTGTTGTTTTCAGAAGCCTACAAGCACCCGCGCGGGTGAGTGTGTGTCAGGAGGCGCCGCAGTGGCAGTAAGAAGGAAGGAGAGCGCGAGGCGACACGCACCAGAATGCGTCTTCTTCATCCATGAACAAGAGGTACAAGGCCGTGATGAAGTTCATGCTCTGGCAGTACCCAATCTCAGGGTTCAACCAAGAGTATGCAACGAGAATTCGCCTGAATCAGCGAGCGAGCGAGCGAGCGAGCGCGGGTCAGGATCGCGGGGATACACACACGCCTCGGCAACGAGCTCGTAGGCAAGTCGGCAACCAAGCATACCGTAGAGCTACGATCGTCTCGCCCTGATGCTCGATCGGCTGGTTGTGCTCTTGGAAGGTACGCTTCAGATCCTGGGGGGTGTCGTAGGCGTTCGTTGGGTGTGATACGTTAGCACCAGCGCACCAGCCACGAGAGATTCCGCCAACGCTTGCGTCGTTACCTTGTCGATCTGCTTGGTGTGGGCTGACTCTTGTCCCGCAAAGGTCTCGACGAGATCGGCGTACTTGATCATACCGACGCTCTTCTCTCGCACGCCAGTCAGAGCGATCCATACCTAGTGCCAGCAGCGAGAGAGCGAGAGCGAGAGAGATCGATCACGTGGCGATGAGTCGAGAAATGACGATGTAGACACAAGGACGACGAGCATGACACCGTGACACGACAGCAAGTGACCGAGCCGACGAGCGAGGCAGTCAGCGTACCTTTCCGCGATGTTCAGGAGGGATGCCTTCGCGGCGTATGAGCTCCTTGACGACGGCATTGCGCTCGACGCGACTCGGATCATCGTCGATCTTCTTCAAGTACTGGCCCCAGCTCTTCTTGCGAACCGCGAGCTTCTTGCGATAGGTCGAGAGGCCACTACTAGGAGCCACGACGACCGAACTACACCCCACCAGAGCAACGAGATCGAACGAACGATCGAGCGAACGATGCGTGTGAGCGAGAGCAGCAGCGGCGGCATTCGAAGACACGAGCTCGCTGGCGATCATACGTGGTTTCAGCGCTCATCGTGAGGTACGGGATGTAGCTGGAGTAGTGATGGCGCAATGGCAAGAACGGCGATGGCGATAGCGCTCACCATCGAACGCTGACGCGTTCAGTATTGCTCAGATATACGCGCGTGTGCGTTGGTAGGTTGGTTGGTTGGATCGATGGTGTGACGTCGGTACGCGTGGCGCCCACACGGCCACCTCGAATCCCTCTATGAAGCAATTCGAAGCCACCAAGCCACAGCAGCGGTACTCGAGCGCACCAATTCAACCCCGAACCCCGAACGAGCGACAGCCAGATGTGCGTGAGCGAGCGAGCGATGATGATGATGTTGATGGTGTTGTGCGTGGGCGAAGGCGAGCGAGCGACTGAAGGAAGGAAGCATAGGGCATCGCCAGCGTAAATCAGTGGCGGGCGTAAGAGGTGCCTTATTGGCCGTCTTCGGCTTGCTGTTGCTTTCGCTGTTCTTCCTCCTCGTTCTTGTGCGCCGAATGCACCTGTTGTTGTTGGTGTGGATTGTGGCGTGGTGTGGGAAAAGTAGGCGCAAACGCAATGGTACGCGTGAACGTGACGCGAAGCGCGTCGGTGAGTATGAGAGGAACAAACTGTACAAGTGTGCCAGTGCTTTATGTGTGCGTGGGATTGCTAAGCGAAGGGCCTACAAAGAAACAAACAACGGAAGAGCAAGCAGGTCGAGGCGAGGCATCTTAGCCTTGGCTCGTTCGCAGCAACATGAAGGACGTGAGGGACTTGGTGTCTATCAGCGGCGTGAGGTTGGTGGCGTTGGCATTGGCGTTCGAGGAGCCACAGCAACTCACCATGGCAGAGAGGATCGGCGCCATGAGCTCGTCGCTCGGCGCGGCTTCGGCGATGAAGCGCGCCTCGGCGGCCGAAATGAGCGCGTTGTTCACGAGCTCGCACAGCAGCTGCGCCAGGTGCTGGCTGGCCCGCGGCGAGTCCAGCAGCAAGTCGGGCAGGTCGGCCATCGCGCGCAGGAAGGCGCGCTTGATCTGGCGCGTGGTGACCTCTCCAGCACGTTCGAGGGCGCCGAAGAAGCGCACCAGCACAACGCGCTCCGACTCCTTGGCCTCGAACGAGTGCACGAGGCTGCGGAGCAGCAGCTTGATGAGGAGCGGCTCGGACGGCACCTCGAGCTCCTTCCAGCACTCGACGGCCTCGTCAAGGTCGCGCAGGCTGAAGAGCTCCTCGATCAAGCCGGCGAGCTTGTTGCGCAGGCGCTTCTCGACCTCGGCCGAGACAGCACCAGCACCAGCACCGGTCGACCGCGAGGGTGACACGGCGGTGGCGGCGCTTGGCGATGCTACAGGCGACGAGGGCCGAGAGGGAGAGGTCGAGTTGGGCGACGACGGCGTGATGCGCACGTTGGGCAGCGAGGCGACGCTCGGCACGAGGCCGCTGCGCAGTCCCTTGACCTTGAGCGAGGGCATAGGGACGGCGGTCGGTGCGAGCGGAACTGGCACGGCCGCCATGTCTGTCGCCGTATCGTGTAGCGGTGCGGCGGGGGCGTGTTGTGAACGCGTTGCCATCCAGGCACGAGGAGGAGGAGGAGGAGCTGCGACGGCGGCTGCCGAATGGAAGCTGGGCGGCGGCACCGAGCTGGCGAGCTTGCGCGGCTGGTGCGATGCAACGACTGCGGTGGCGGCGGCGGTCGTAGCGTGCGGCTTGCTCGCAGCGGTACGAGGCACCCAGTTGCGCTCGCGCAGCTCGATGAGGTCACGTGCAAGCGAGCGGAGACGGAACTCGAATCGCTTGTCGGCAGCGAGCTCGGTGAGACGCTGAAAGTAGCGCTCGGTGGCGGCCGTGCCGCCCTGTGCCTCGAGCGTCTCGCCGATGGACGACAGCAGCACCAGGAGCACCTCAAGGTCCTCGGTGTCCATGCCGTGCTCGCCGTCTTGGGCGGCCGTGGCAGCGTTGGCGTTAGCGTTGGTGTTGAGCAGCTCGTCGATGCACAAGGTGATGATGGCGTCGGGGAGCAGGCGCTTCTTGCGCAGCTCGGCGATGAACTTGGCGTTGCCGATGCGCTTGCTCTTGCGGCGGGCGTCCTGTTCCTCGGCAGCAACGTCGTCAGCCGACGAGGACGAGGACGAGGCGGAAGAGGAGGAGGAGTCGGGCTCGTCTGTGAGCTCGAAGCCCGCCTGGCAGCGGTTGAGCAGCAGCGAGCGGAAGGTGGTGCCCTTGGAGTCCTCGGCGTTGCCGCCGTCGTGCGTGCGCACGAAGCACGTGATGGTGGCGAGCTTGACGCAGAGGTCGGCGTAGATGAAGCCGAACTTGGGCTCGAGCACGGCCTTCTCGTACACGAGGCGCGACGTGATGTCGAGCGCCTCGACCGAGTGCGTGGCCGAGCGTTCGACCACGGCGTCGAGCGTCTCCTTGATGACGTCGCTGAGGCGCACGTAGTTGTCGACCGTGATGCGATTCAGCAGGCCCAGGAGGCTGCGCTTGATGCTGTCGTGCATCTCGTCCGACATGCGCTCCTGCTCGGCCGGCGCTGCCGGTGTCGGTGTCGCGGCTGCCGCCTCGGTCGCGGAGGAAGCAACGGAGGACGACGAGCGCAGCATGGTGCTGACCATCGCCTCGCGGTCATTGTGTGCCGAGCTCGACAGGAGCGCGAGAGACGACGAGAGCGCCGGCGCTGCCGAGGACGACGAGGAGCCGAGCGAGGTCGAGCGCTTCTGGCGCGATCGCCTGCCGCCGCGGTGCTTGGCGGGAGCCACCGGGCCGTCCACGACCGGATGGGCGGCGGCAGTCGGGTCGGCCTGGAGGATCGAGTTCGGGATCGTGTCGGGGATCGATGCCGTGGCGGGCGTGAAGCGCAGCGACAGCAGCATCTCCTTGTCGTACACCAGGCGCTGCGGCGCGGCGTTGACGACCTCGGCGCTGTTCTCGTCGCTCGGCGCCGCGTGCTCTACGCCATCGTGTGAAGCGTCGCGGCTCTTGGCGGTGGCGGTGGAGGTGGCGATGAGGTCGTTGACGTCTTCCTCATCGAGACCGAGCAGCACCGAGAACGAGGCGCGAGCGACAGCCTGCGGCTTCGACGGTGCCTTGGGCTTGGCGGAAGAGGAGGCGGCGGGAGGAGGATGAGGCGCGGCCTTGGCTACGGTCGCGACGGCAGTGAGAGCGACGGTGGCGGTGGCGGTGGCGGGGCGGCTATTGGTGGTGTGGTGCTTGTGTTGTGGCTGTTGTGCGGTCGAGTGGAAGGTGGCGGCAAAGGTTCTACGGACGAACGACGATGACGACGGTGCGGTGGCGGGGAGGCGGGTTCGGGAGACTGTGTGCCACTCGTCGGACATATGAAAGCGATGGCGGAAGAATAACTGGCGAGGAGGAGGTGGTTTGGTGTGGCGAACGGGAGCGGTGGTGGTTGTTGGTGATGATGGGAGAGATTGATGTGGTTGTGGGCAGCGGTGGCGGAGGTTGTTGTTGTGGGCGACGGCAGCGAAGCAAACGAACGAGCAGCGGCGTCTCTGTTCCTGAGAAGCCCATCAGATTCGTCGTTCCCGGAACAGTAGTGTCCAAACCGTGCCCCGCCCTCTTCCGTCCAAAGCTCGTGGCTGCTCTCAGGGACTTTTGCGTCTTTTTTCGGCCGCTTCTTCTCTTCCGTTCCTTTCGCTCTCCCTCCCTCGCGCCAACGACAACGACAACGATCGCGCTACATCTCGCA
>Ga0209930_1005024_pt1:0-10000 | contig 11147 bp, 13 predicted proteins | sample ThiBiot_500_biof_2_FD_183948 | JGI IMG/M metagenome (GOLD analysis project Ga0209930, IMG submission 183948) | Wastewater bioreactor microbial communities from Cape Town, South Africa - Thiocy_cont_500_biof (SPAdes) | ecosystem: Engineered > Bioreactor > Thiocyanate-remediating >... | reverse complement strand
ATCAGCTGAGAAGTTGCGACGCAATAGGAGAGGAGAGGAGAGGAGACGAGACGAGAGGAGAGGAGAGGAGAGGAGAGGAGAGGAGCGACAGGTCAAGTGGAGCGAGTGTAAGTCGTTGCCCATTGATTGGGAGAGAGGAACCAACGGAACGGGAGGAGAGCACAAGAGAGTCGTACGAAGAGCATCCCATGGCGCCTTCGAGGCATCACCGTTACCATAACCTGAGCCATCGCTCGCGATCTGGCACACGCCATTGAGAGGCTGGCATTGCATCTCGGCAGCTTGGCCGCAGACGTTTCTGGAGAGGCGACGAGCCAATCGAGATCACGTGAGCCGCAAAGCGCAAAGCGCACAGAAACAGAACACCACAGCCAAGCAGCTCACCGTAAGTCGAGTCGGAGCGTGTTATATATATCTAAATAAACGCGCGTCGTGTCGCGTTGCGTTACGTTGCGTTGTGTTGTGTTGTGTTGTGTTGTGTTGTGTTGTGTTGTGTTGTGTTGTGTTGTGTTGTGTTGTGTTGTGTTGTGTTGCGTTGTGTTGCGTTGCGTTGCGTTGACGTACACGTAGAAGGTCGATCCATCGGATAAGGTTCTCGTGAAATCCACCTGCCCCTTGGATGGGTCACGCCACATGTTGGACAAGTCATACTGCATGTGTATATATTTTTTTATCGTCCGTTGACCCATCCATCACCAACATATAGCGTCAGCTTTGAAAGCAGTATATACCACAAGTAAAGAGCCGCTCTCCACAACGGCGTGCTTTACGTACCGTGCGTGACGACGTCGACGATGACGACGATGAGGAGGACGTGTAGGTGCAAGTGAACGGAGGAGTCACTGCCTCCACCGCCGAAGAAAACATCACCAGCGTAGCTGCGAGCACCACGACGACGGCGACATGCATCTCGACGACACGCAACCTCCAACAACAACAACACCAGCCAACGGGATAGACACAAGACAATCTGACAATATATGCGCGCGTGCGTGTTTGTGACTGCAGGTAGGTTGGAAGGTAGGCTTGCTACGGTAGCGCGGTCTGCGTTGCGCGTTTGTCGTGTTGGACAAGAATGTGGAAGTGGAAGTGGAAGAAGAATAAGAAGAATAAGAAGAAGAATAAGAGGCGGCGATCGACCACCATGGTGTGGCGCACTCTCACATGTTCACACACTACTTGAACCGCTCGGCGGCGGTCTTGTGGATCACTTGACGATCCAATGGGAGCGAGGCACACAACGAAGCAAGAGATCACTGATCTCTCTGCGGAATTTCGTACCTGCTCGTCTATGCGCAAAGCAAACCGAGGCTCCCACTCTTCGGCGCATACACACATCCAAAGCAAACCAAGGCCCACCGACCCGCAGGGTGATCTCCCGCGATCTCCCGAGCTGTGATCCAGATCACCACACACACACACACACACACACACACACACACACACACACACACACACACACACACACACACACACAGCGCGCCCGCGCACACGCTCTCGCACCGCTGAGTACATATGGACTTCTCTGTCGCACCTCTCCTCCACCGTTCTCGCTTCGTTGACCGCGACGGCGAACCTTGACGATGGCTAGCTCTTCTGTTGTCGTTATTTCTATTTTTATTATGATACTCTTGTCAATGGTTGCGCGTCTCGCATACTGCGATGGTGACTCGCCTTGTTCTTGGTACCATTGCCAGCGGCAGGGTTGTTTATACCCCAACCAATGTATGTCCGACGGCTGCTGTTGCAAGCAACCTTGCGGCGACCTTTGCTGCGTGCCTCCGACCATTTGCGCCTGGGTCTCAGAGACCGACTACCAATGTGTCGAGAAAACATCAGCCTGGCTCCTTGTCCTGGGCGCAGCGGCGATCATCGCGCTGCTTGTCGCCACGTTTTGCGCGTGTCTCACCTTATCACGAAAGCGACGCTGCTCCAAGACAACCAACGACGATGGTGAGCCTTTGCTTACGCCTACGTAAGTGCCGGCTCGCGTTGTGCGCGATCGTATCACATCGATCGTATGTTGCTGTTCCCTTCTCAACAACAACAACGACTATATGCTACGTCTGTGGCTGACCAACTGTGTGTGTGTGTGTGTGTGTGTGTGTGTGTGTGTGTGTGTGTGTTCGCGTGTGTTCGCGTGTGTTCGCAATCTCATCAACAACGCTCCTAATGTCACCACATAATGGTGCCCCATGGCAGCTCTATAAAGAACGCATCGGTCGGCCGGCCGAGATACTGCATCTCGCACTCGCCTAACGTACCGACACGCTCGATTACGAGTAGTCGCCCAAACCACAAGAAGTACTCGCGGGCACCTTGGAGCATGCACAACACACGCACGCAGCAGGAACTCAGCCGAGGATAATTATATCCACCCTCGAGTTTCGCTTGTGTGCGTGTGTGTGCGTGTGCGTGTGTGAAGATATCGTCATCCATTTCATTCAAGTGCTGATTGAGATTGGTAGGGATGCGCGCCAGCTTCGAAGAGCCGGGCCGCGCCGAGCCGCGCCGAGCCGAGCTTCCAAAGCAGCCAATCAATCGTCTATTGCCACATGCGTGAGCTGTCGGTCGACCGAAAGACCGCCACTGGCTGCGTCAACGGAGCGGACTCCTGCGCGTTTGCGAGACGTCTTCGTTTGATAAAGTACACCAGCCAGAAGACGAGAATCACCAAAGACCCGATGCCTAGTGCCATAAGAACGATCACCCACAACCGAAATGCTGCGGTGATTTTGATTTTGATTTGGTTTGGTTTGGTTGTCAGTAAATAGAGCCAGTGAAACAAGAACGAGGCAACAAGAAAGAGGCAACGAGGAAAATGATGACTGACGTACATTGTTGTGCCGGTGGCAAGGTCGGACATGCCCACTTGGAACCCATACTACGCGCACAGCCAAATTAATCATCATCATACTACTCTAGAGAGAGAATCAGCTACAAAGTGGCTCTCTCTCTCTCATATGGGCGCGCGTACTTGATACTATAAGAACACTTTGATCCAGAGGGTGAGTACAAGCCAATGTAGGTAATCTCACCATCACCTGCAGTTTCATCACAGAATATGCTGATATGGCTTTCGCGTGGATCATACGGACCACACGAGAGTCCAGTGGCCCACGTGTATTTGATTTGCAGGTAGTACTCTGTGCCACCACCCTTCAACGGATCATCTGCGAGAGACGTTACTGACTGACCGCATCAAGCAAGCTCTGCGAGAAGCCTTGACACGCCCACACGCGCGCGCACACACGTTACGTACTCATCAAAACGCCCTCGCTCCAACGACCTGTCGACGCAGACCCATCGCCGTATTGGCGACCATCAGTCGTGATTTGACAGACACCTTGCCGCGAGGTCGTGGTGATATCGCACTTGGTCGTGACGGTCTCACCGCAGACGTTGCTAAAGGCATTATACACAAGTATGAGAGTGAGAATCGGCCATCGATCACTATATACTGCTATACACTGCTGCTGCCGCTGGTGGTGGTGGTGGTGGTGGTGGTGGTGCAGATATGTACACGTAGAATATAGATCCATCAGACGTCATGGTTCCCATGAAGTCCATCTGACCATCAGAGCCATTACGCCACATGTTCGACAAGTCATACTTTCGTGTTGACCCCCATCCATCACAATATCCAACGTCAACTTCCTCCTCGAGTAGTAGTAGTACCAGCAAAGGAAGAATGAGATGCATTTCTACGCATGTGTGGCGACGTACCGAGCGAACGACTTCCCCTGCCGAGTCATACGCCGTGTAGGTACAAGGGTACGGAGGAGCAGCCATCACCATCACTGAACCGAAACCCGCCAACGTAGCAACGACGAGCACCACCACCGTCACGGCAAAGACGCCGTTCATGTCTCAATGGCGGGGAGACTCTCTCTCAACCAATAGGCAAAGCAAAAAGCGAGAGCACGCGTGTGTGTTGAAGCACTTGCGCGCGTATGGTGAGCAACGTGTTGTGCGACGACAAGGTGGAAAAAGCAGCCGTCAGCCATCGTGGTACACGCGCAGTCTTCTCCTCGTTGTTCAGTGTGTGAACCACTCGGCGGCGGCCTTGTGGATCACTTGACGATCCAATGGGAGCGAGGCACACACCGACGACGACGACGAAGCAAGAGATCACTGATCTCTCTGCGGAATTTCATACCTGCTTGCCTATGCGCAAAGCAAACCGAGGCTCCCACTCATCCAGCGCAAAGCAAGCCAAGGCCCACCGCGACCCGCAGAGTGATCTCCCGCGATCTCCCGAGCTGTGATCCAGATCACCCACCCACACACCCACAGGCAGCCCGCGCTCTCCCACCGCGCTGAGAACAACAATATATGGACTTCTCTCTGTTCTGCCCTTCTCCTCCTCCTCCTCCCCCTTGCTCGTGTTGGCCTGTGCGCTGTTCAAGCTTTATCGACGATGACAACCGTTGAGCGCCGCCTCCTCGGCCGCTGTTCCGTCGTGTTGTTGTTGCTGCTGGCACTCCTTGCGTGCTTCGTGTGCGCTGCCCTCTCTGCGCCCTCTACCTTGCCCAGCTGCACTGCCGCCAGTTGTGGTCATGGTCACGGCTGCATCAATGGCGCCTGTTGTAAGCGACCCTGCGGCAATGATTGTTGCACGCTTCTGGCCACTTGCGAACCACAGTACTCGAGCTCGTCGCCGACCACGCTCGCCTGTGTCGTCCTGAAACGACCTCAAGGTTTGCTGATTGGTCTGGCTGCAACCATGATCATGGCCTTCCTTTCTCCCTGCTTGTACACCGCGTGCGCCTGCTTGCGAAAGCGACTCGTGGGCGAGGAAGCCGACGACGACGACGTGGCATTGGTTGCCGTCAGTTGAAGCTTGTATTGGATGTGTAGGTTGGAGTCGACTCGAACACACGCGCGCGCGCGCGTACACCGGGCTATCGATCTATTCCAATAGCGTGATATTCACCACCACTGCAATGTCGTCGTCGTCGTCGTCGTAAGTCTGGTACAATGAGATATAGGCTCGCAGTCTCTCTCTCTATATCTATCTATCTATCTATCTATCTATCTATCTATCTATCTATCTATCTATCTATCTATCTATTGCAAAGTGTTAATTGTTGAATGGCGCGCGCACTAAGCTCACGCACGCACGAGCGCTTTGGGCGCTGATTATTGATTCATGTGTGCTCGCAATCTCCTCAACAATGCTCCTAATATCACTATGATCTCCCATATGGCAGTTCCATTAGAGCGCGTCGTCCAGCCAGCTAGCTAGCCGGCCGAGATACTGCACCTCGCACACGCGTAACCTATCGACACGCTCAATCACGAGTAGTCGCGATACTGCTCACAGCTCAGAAGTGCTCGCGGGCACCCTGACCATGCACACGCACACACGCACACACGCACTCCAGGAACTCAGTCAAGGACATATCCACGTTCGACTTCGCCTGTCTGTATGTACGTGTGAAGATATCGTCATCCACATTTCATTCAAGTGCTGATTGGTCGAAGGAGCGTGCCAGCTTCGAATCACCAAGTCGAGCTTGCAAAGCAGCCAATCAATCGTCTCCCGCCACCTGTTTAGTTGTGTGAACTTTCGGTTGCCACTGGCTGCGTCAAAGGAACGGACTCCTGCGCGTTTGCGAGACGTCTTCGTTTGATAAAGTACACCAGCCAGATGACGAGAATCACCAAAGACCCGATGCCTAGTGCCATTAGAACGATCACCCACCACCGAAATGCTGATTGTGATTTTGACGATTTTTGGTTGGGGGTTGATTTGATGTGATTGGTTTAGTCAGTATAGAGCCATTGACAAGAAAGGACAAGAGCACAAGAAGAAACATGATGATGGCTGACGTACATTGTTGTGCCGGTGGCAAGGTCGGGCATGCCCACTTGGAACGCATACTGCGCGCACAGCCACGCAAACCATATCCCACTCACCAAATTAATCACCATCATACTCTACAACAGCAACTAGAAAGTGGCTCTCTCTCTCTCTCCCTCTCATGCGGGTGCGTACTTGATGTTATAAGAACACTTTGATCCAGAGGGTGAGTACAAGCCAATGTAGGTAATCTCACCATCACCTGCGGTTTCGTCACAGGCTATGCGGATATGACTTTCGCGCGGATCATACGGACTACACGAAACTCCAGTGGCCAAAGTGTATTTGATTTGCAGGTAGTACTCTGTGTCGCCACCCTCAAACGGATCATCTGTGTGTGAAAGGCGTTATTATACTGACTGACCGCGTCAAGCAAACTCTGCGAGCAACGTTGACACACACACGCGCACACGCCACTTACGTATCAAGACACCCTCGCTCCAACGGCCCGTCGACGCAGACCCATCGCCGTATTGGCGACCATCAGTCGTGATTTGACAGACGCCTTGCCGCGAGCTCGTGCTCATATCGCACTTGGTCGTGACGGTCTCACCGCAGACGTTGCTAAAGGCATTATACACAAGTATGAGAGTGAGAATCGGCCATCGATCACTATCTACTGGTATACACTGCTGGTGGTGGTGCAGATATGTACACGTAGAATATAGATCCATCAGACGCCATGGTTCCCATGAAGTCCATCTGACCATCAGAGCCATTACGCCACATGTTGGACAAGTCATACTTTCGTGTTGACCCCCCAAAGATCCACCACAACATACAACGTCAACTTCCTCCTCGAGTAGTAGTACCAGCAGCAGAGGAAGAATGAGATGCATGCATATACGCATGTGTGGCGACGTACCGAGCGAACGACTTCCCCTGTCCAGTCATACGCCGTGTAGGTGCAAGGGTACGGAGGAGCAGCCATCACCATCACTGAACCGAAACCCGCCAACGTAGCAACGAGCATCATCACCACCATCACGGCGAAGACGCCGTTCATCTCTCAATGACAGAGAGTCTCTCTCAAATAACCGCCAACCAATCAATAGGGCAAAGCAAAAAGCGAGAGCGAGCGAGCACTTGCGCGCGCGTATGATGATAGCGCAGCCCGCGCAACGTGTTGTGCGACGACAAGGTGAGAAAAGCAGCCGTCAGCCATCGTGGTACGGGCGCAGTCTTCTCCTCGTTGTTCAGTGTGTGAACCACTCGGCGGCGGCCTTGTGGATCACTAAACGATCCAATGGGAGCGAGGCACACACCACCAACGACGACGAAGCAAGAGATCACTGATCTCTCTGCGGAATTTCGTGATGCACAAACCACACACGAGAAAGCAAACAACAGGCTCAGTGTAAGCGCGACATTGCCTTGATACCCACCAGTAGTGGATATCGATAGTCACACCTGCGCCTTGCCTGCGCCTTTGCTGCGTGCGGCTCGCTAAAATATATGCGTCTCACGTGAGGGAGCGATACGTCAATAAGCGCGGCATTGCCTTCGTGTACAACAATAACAGTGGGCTTACTCCGATCGATTGATTTCGTCCTTGTTGGCCGCTGCTCGGCTGCAGATTGTGGTGGCCTCGGCAATCAACGGCGCTCGGATCGATGCTGCGCGACCCCGGGCCCGTGTGAAGCGCACACTACTCCCTATCCTGTCGACCGACTTCAAATGTGTTGACTTGAAGTAACGCGTCTCGCGTGTGGGCCTCGGCGCAACCGCTCATATTTCCTTCAGTCTCATCCTCATACGAAAGCGCGATTTTTGTGGCTCAAAGACTCCGCCGCTCCTTTGTTTGATCCAACTTGGAGCAAGCCACGGTCTTCGCTACCCGAGTTCGTTGGTTACCATCTTGACTTTGCGCTTGATGAGGAGCTCGATGAGTTTATCAATGCTACGTAAGAGCGAGAGAGCGAGAGAGCGAGAGACGAGAGAGCAGAGAGAGCAGAGAGAGCAGAGAGAGCAGAGAGAGAGAGAGAGAGCAGAGAGAGAGAGAACAGAGAGAGAGAGAGAGAGAGAGAGAGAGAGAGAGAGAGAGAGAAGAGAGAGCAGAGAGAGAGAGAGAGAGAGAGAGAGAGAGAGAGAGAGAGATGCACGCGAGACAGAGAGACAGAGAGCTGTGTGTGCAATGAGAACTAAGTAACGAGGATCAGGCAATGTTGCAAAACAGGCGGTCAGCGGGTACGAGAGAGAGAGACTCGACCAGCCCGCGAACCTCAGTGAGCTCCACGATCAATTGCATCAGCTCACGGCGCTTCTGCGAGGTCTCGGTGTCCTCCGCAAAGACCCTGCGACCGAGAAGGCTTTGGGCAGATCACCGCGAAACTGATCAATGGCCTCGATTGTTGCTTCGTTCTGAAGGATTCGAGCAAGCTTGCTGGCGCCACGATCGAGAGTGCTCTCCTGGTTGGTGGCCTCGAGCGCCGCGCTCGTCGCCTCGAATCTGCGGCGAATGTTGTCAAGAGAGCATACGCGAGCATGCGCACGGTCGACCGAGCGTTGCAACATGGTGTCGATCTCAGTTCCGAGCCTTTGGAATCGGCGCAAGGCCATCGGGAGCGTTCGGTGTTTGCGCAGATCGTCCAAGACTGCCGAGGAAATGGTCGGATTCGGGCGCGCCAGGCACTCGCGCACCCACTTCTCGGCTGCAGTCTTGTTGGCGCTCCAGGTGCGAGTCGCATGCAGCGAGTCGCTGGCATCGTCCAGCCTTTCCAAGCGCGGAAACGGTGGCCATGCGCATATGTTCCGACCTCGGGACGCGAAACTGTCCGCTCAAAGAGCTGCACCGTTTCCTCCAGAGCTGCTTGGGCAAATCGTCGATCCGTCGGCGCCATGCCGAGAGACTCCAGCGATCGCTGCTGAGTTGCTATCTGGTTGTCGATTTCTCGCACGGCTTGCGGCGCCCATGTCTTACTGGTGTAGTCGCACAACAAGTCGACGACGTGAGTCATCAATGCGGTATTACCGCATCGGTCTCGAAGTGCAGCTGGCATCGCGCTAAACACAGCTTCCTCGGCGGCGGCCGACTCGGCAAGGGACGGTACCGTAGGGCCGCTAGTGTCTCTGTTCGCTACTGCAACATAGCGGTGAGGCAGGTGGATGCAGTCCTCGCCGGGAACGCTTTCGCGACCGTGTCTGTGGAACACAATAAAACCAACCTTCAGATGCAAGTACTACAACATTGCGCTTCCCCATCGAGCGTGCTTCATTCATACACTTGTCGGTCTTGGTCAGCGCTCCCAGGGTCATCGACTCCTTGCCGTACTGCTGAACGGGCAATCCAGCAGGCGAGCAGTTGATTTGCTGGTACGCTGGAGCAACCATCAAAATCTATACAGGCATACACCAAGAGTCAAGCAATTTGTGCATAGTGTGTTTAGTGTGTGTAGACTGTGTGGTGTCAGCAGAGTGAGTGTATCAAAGCAGTATAGCGGGCGCATCCCGGCATATGCAGAGTATAAAGAGGCGTAAACTCTTCGATTACATTTATTTGTCATCTTCTGTTGTAACGATCGTGGTCCATCCCAATGGCGTCGCAGCTGGCACGACCCACTGGTCGCTTTCGTCACGGGGGGGCAGCCGTATTGGTTGTTCTCTGCGTTGTGGCTATGTGCCAAAGTGTGCCGGCGGATCAACGTACGTCGTACCAGGCTTCTCGTGTTGTACTGCGCCCCATCGTACTGAGCAACGAGGTACTGCAGGACAAGCTCTCGTGGATCTTTACACTGCCACCAATGGCCCTGAATGGTGGATTAACACAAACTGGCTCAATGGCGATCCCTGCGGCAACCTCTGGTATGGCGTAGAGTGTGGAGGGACTGCCACTTTGTACACACTGTACGTTCCACACTTCTCCTTGTGATTGATGATTCAATGATGATGATGATGATGATGATTCAATGATTCAATGATTCAATGATGATTCAATGATGATTCAATGATGATTCAATGATGATTCAATGATGATTCAATGATGATGATGATGATGATGATGATGATGATGATGATGATGATGATGATGATGATGATGATTCAATGATGATGATGATTCAATGATGATGATGATTCAATGATGATGATGATGATGATGATGATGATGATGATGATGATGATGATGATGATGATGAT
>Ga0209930_1005020_pt1 | contig 11152 bp, 12 predicted proteins | sample ThiBiot_500_biof_2_FD_183948 | JGI IMG/M metagenome (GOLD analysis project Ga0209930, IMG submission 183948) | Wastewater bioreactor microbial communities from Cape Town, South Africa - Thiocy_cont_500_biof (SPAdes) | ecosystem: Engineered > Bioreactor > Thiocyanate-remediating >... | reverse complement strand
GACCTGACATGTGATCAGAAAATAGGTCGAAAATTCTACACTTTAATTAAGATCAATAAAGTTTAAACATATGAGTACAACTAAAACATAGATGTATTTCATTAATTCAACTGCTTATACATATATCCTCCAGCAATAACTTCACCATTTCTTTCACCAAATTTCCATTTAATAATACGATGATTTCCATAATCAGCAACATAAATAGTTTGTTGTTGATCATCAACATAGATTCCAGAAGGTGCATTGAATTGATTTAATTGATTTCCTGGTCGATTTCCACCAGCAATCGTAGTTGGTTGTTGTTTCCATTTGAGATTTGTAGTAGTTGGAGTAATATTAATCAATAATTTGTTAATAAATGTCGATGATGAATCTTGTTTAATTTGAATGTAATCTGTTTGATAAAGTTGATTTTTAAGATCTTCTAATTCTATTTGAAGTTTTTTCAAAATAACTTCATTGAAATCTTTCTTTTTAACAGTTTTTTGCATTTCTTCAGTGAATGAACGCAATTTGACTTCAATAGTTTGAGAATATTGTTGAACAAGATTTCGTTGTTCTTCAGCTGTTTGTCGAATTTTTTCGATGGATATTCGTTCCCATTGAGTAATTTGTTGTATTAATGGATGATTATTTTTCTCATCGTCCAAAGTTTGTGCAAATTGATTTCGTTGATCTTCAATTTGATGAAATTGTAATTTCAATTCCTCACGATGTTTCATCAAATCATCGACACAAAAATATTTGGAACATCCCGTACATATATATGTTGTTATTTCTTCTTCACATGTATAGCATTTCATCATTGCATTTGATGTAGCCATGGTCTTTTTTTAAATTCTAATGCACACCTTAGGAAGAACAAGCAAAACAAATGTGCGCCGTTTCTTATCAATTATGATAAACAAGTTCGGAAGAGAATTCGAGTAGCTGCAATCTTATGCTTGCTTATCATCGTTAGATCAGAAAAGATGCGAAACGAAGAAGCAAGTTTATACAACAAGCCGAAAGTAGAGAAACTCGACAAGTTAAATAAGTCAATTCATGAATTCGAAAAACATCGAGTTGATCATAATCAAAAATTATTGATGAATTTGTCGTAGGCACCGTGTTATTGAATCTTTGAATGTTTTTCTGTAGAGTTCCGAAGGTAAAACAAATACAGTAAAGACAAGCATTGGTGGTGTAAAAGAAATCAAATAACCACAAAGATATAACCAAGGATTTTCCGATGCATCGACACATCCAGATACTAATGACATGATTAGACGAGGCAAAGCTAATAGAAGCAAAATAAAAGGACTGATTAGTAATTGTTTATGTTCACGTATTTGACTGATAACATGCTGTTTGAAAGATTTTTTATTAGTTTGTGCGATTGATCGTCGTCGAGCTGTACCAAAAATAATAAATAAAGCAGAGAAAAGATTCACAAGAAATGGTACGACAAGATGAATAAATAAAGTTATTGTATTATAAGTTTGAACAGAACGAGAATATCGAATCACACACAGAACATTATATTCATTTGTTACTGTCATATTCATTGTTAAATTATTACTGTTGCTGATGGGAGTGTATTTCTGAGTTGTATGTTCGAATAATTCATGATGTATTGGCTCATGAATAAGAGTACCCATGATGAAAATAGGTAAGATCAAAAGAATCCATCGAGCTGTATGTCTACTCATTTTCTTATCAAAATTAACTCCCTTTGATACATTGACAGTTCGTTCAATAGCAACACAAGCATTTAACCAACCATCTAAATACAGACAAACTTTTAGAATAGGACCAATGAATGCACAATCTGTTCGAAGAATCGATGAACGAACGATTGAATGTAATTGAATAAGAACAACAAACCAAAATTTGATTGTAAACATCGTAATTGTTAGAAGAGAAGTAATTGAAGATGCTAATAAATATATTCCACAACCAACTTTTCTTAATTCTTTATTTCGAAATGTTATTAAAGAAAATATCCCATTAATGAAACCAATAACAAACATAATCATAGTGAGACCAGCAGCTGTTTGAATCAAAACTGATTGTTTTCGAAATGATATATTCGATTGAATCTTATTCCTTAAAATATCATTAATAGTCAAACCAATTCCTTTCGTAAACAAACTACATTGATCACCAACAACACAACTACTATGTTTTTTGTTTATTCGATTGAGAGTGAGATTATGTGGACCAGTAACAAGTAATGTAAAAGATCCTCTCACATTCGGATCAAATGTTGTTACTAGCAGAATATAAACATGGTTTGCCTCGAGATAATCTCCTAATTCGAAACGATATTCACCACAACTGAAATTGCTTTGTGTGAGTAAATTTTGATTTGGATATGATGGATCAAAATTATTCTTGTATAAATATCCATAGAGTAGAATACTTGTATTTGCGTCGAATGTATATGAACCATTGTATTTTACATTGATTTGAATAGTTTCATAATGATAATTTCCTTTCCCGCATATTCGTGGATAAACTTGATTTTCTTTTGTTAGTTCTGATGAATATGTTGTTCGAAGATCTGATGAAAATATCGGTTGAATGATGAAATAATCGATTTAATATTAGACTTACTAATCGGATTGAAAGTAATATTATTAGGACCAAATACCACTATTGAAAAATTATTTACCGAGAATGTAATTGGTGGTGCCACGATCAATATATATGTTACACTTGATTGCAATTCAGTAATGATTTTAAATTCACTATTAGGACAACCATTAAGATTACGAGCGATTAATCTTTTATCGAGGATAAATTGGTCAAAATGTTCTTTATACAAATAACCCGTTATACCGTCGAAACGACTGTCGACACTTGACATTGTATAATTGCCTGATTGAACTACATTGATTTGTATGGGTTCATAATAATAATAAAAATTTGCATTTGCGAAATTTTCATGAAAACATTTAGAACTAAATGCAGTCAATTGTGATGAATATAGTGATTGAATAATTCTTGTTGGAAATTCATCTTTATCTTAAAATAGTTTTATAGTATTAAGTTGAAATTAATGTTCGTATACATACTCATTTGTTTAATCTTAATTTCATCTGGTCCTTTAACAAACACAGAAAATGGACCTTTCTGATTTGCATAATCATAAGATGTTGTTATAATTAAAATATAGGTGATATTGAATTTCAAATAAGCAATTATTCCTAATTGTTTACCGCCACACGAGTCATCACTTCGAGCGAGTGAATTATCAATTGAATCATAAGGATTAAATTGATGTTCATAGAGAAAACCAATTGTTTTCAAACTGCTTTCCGTTGAGAATATGTAGAAACCTGATGTGCTCACATTGATCTCGAAGGCTTCGTAATAATAATCTGGAGGTCCACAGTTAAAACTTGTATGTTTTTGGCTTTTATTATTTAATTCTGACGAATAATTCGATTGAATCGTTGGTTCAGTGTGATCTATATTCTCAACGAGATATTTTCAAAGAGGATTTAAAAAAAAATTGAACCTACTTTGATGTTGCATAGAAGCATTACTGGGACCGTGAACAGTTATTGAGAAATGACCTTGTTCAAGTTCTTGAGCTGTTGTTACAATTAATAGAAATGAACTATTCGCCGGACGATACAAACTAATTTTAAATTGATAGTTATCATGACTATCATCATCGAATTTGATTGCGTTTATATTAAGATCAAATAAAGTGAAGTTATTTTCATAAATATATCCAAATAAATTTTTAGTACTATGACTTGTAATTGTATAATCTCCTTTTTCGTTTGTGTGAATTTTAATTATTTCACAATAGTAGTTTAACAATCTGCAGTAGTCACGACGATGACATTTATGACTATTGACTGATAAATTCGATGAATAGTTTGTTTGTACAAATTCTCTAATTTCTATTGAATATAAGAGAAGATAAACTCTGGTTTTGCCTTTAAAAGTTATTAAATAGAATTTTTTACCGCAAATATTATTTTTCACGATTTTTTGTATTCGATGATTATCTCGATCGGTGACATAAATATTTCCATAACTATCAAATGACATTGTGATAGGATAAGATAATTTATCGTTTGTTGAACCTCTACCAGAATCTCCAAAAATACAACGAAAACCATTTTCATCTGAACCAATTATTCGATGATTGTTATTATCAACAATAAAAAGATGTTGATCACCATCGAGAACAATTCCTGTTGGACCAAAAAGTTCGATTGTTAGTATTGCTGATCTTTTTCCTGCAACAGTCGTTCCATTTCGTTGATTCAAGTGAAATAATTGAATTCTATCATTTCCAGAATCTGCAACATATAAATCTAAATTGATATCAACAAATATTCCATAAGGAGACCAAAGCATATCCGATTGAGATCCATAACCACCAGTTCCAGCAACGATTGTTGTTGTGCCATTCGACCATTTTTTATCAACTCGATGATTATCACGGATTGAACAATATAAATTCTCAAAGATATCAATGAAAAGACCAAAACATGCTGATGTAACATTCATAACCGATATCCATGTTTCATTTTCTACAATCAATTTATCAACACGACCATTCTTTCCATTATCAACATAAATATCATCATTGGTTGTTACAAATAGTGATAATGGATACGATAAACGGCTCGAAATAGTTTTTGTTGGATTGTGATGATTTTCATTTAGCCAAATATGAATTTGACCAGTTTCTCGATTGGCTATGTAAATTGAATTGTTTGAATTGACAAAGATACCATACGGTACTATGCCCACAAAACTTTGATTGGCAAAAGTCTTTACATTTGAATTCCAAAATGTGTTTAAACAAAATCTTGGTTGATTATACGAAAGTGTCAAAACTACAAAGTCAAAATGAAAAGATTTTCGAACAATTTTCCGCACACTTACGATCAGATTTCTTTGATAAAGACATTTTTTGTGTTCGATTATTATAGTAATCGGTGACATAAATATTTCCATAACTATCAAATGACATTGTGACAGGAGAAGATAATTTATCGTTTATACAACGAAAACCATTTTCATCCGAGCCAATTATTCGATTATTTCCATGATCAACAATAAACAGATGTCGATCACCATCGAGAACAATTCCTGTTGGATGAAAGAGTTCAATTGTTAATTTTGCTGATCCATTTCCTGCAACAGTTATTCCATTTCGTTGATTCCTTCGAAATAATTGAATTCGATTATTCCCAAAATCTGCAACATATAAATCTAAATTAATATCCACAAATATTCCCCAAGGATGATTGAGTGAATTCAATTCAGATCCTGCGACAATTGTTGTTGTGCCATTTGGCCATTTTTTATCAACTCGATGCTTATCCAACATTGAACAATATAAACTTTCATAAATATCAATGAAAATAGCGTAACATGTTGATGTAACATTCATCATAACTGATGTCCATGTTTCATTTTCTCGAATCCATTTATCGATTCGACCGTGATTCGCTCCATTATCAACATAGATATCACCAATGATTGACACAAATATCGATGATGGATTTGATAAACTACTTGAAATCTTTTTTGATAGTTTATCATCGTTCCAAATAAAAATTTCACCAGTTTTTTTATTCGGTATGTAAATTGAATTGTTTGAATTAATAAATATGAGAGTTTCATTAGCAAAAGTCGTTGCATTTGAATTCCAAGTTGCGTTGGGACGAAATCTTGGTTGATTGAATGAAACCTCTACAGTTTTTAAGATACTAATAATATTATTAAATAGAAGAAAATCTCTCCAAACTCGACGAAACATTTTAAATGAATTAATTGCCTGAAAAGATTTTATTTTGTTTTATTTGAATGTTGTTAAAACAAAACAAAACAATTAGCTTTGTTAATACTGATAAAAATCACGTTTATTTGCTTCTATGCTATATGAATAATCTCCGAATAAATAAATATTAGTTAAACTCCAATCAACAATATGTTCTGGATCACCATTCGATACACAAATACTAAAACTCGTACATTTCCATGGAATAGATCTGGTGTAGTAATTCAGATGCTTCAGTAAACTGTTTCAGTTGTACCTGTAGAAATTCAATTTATTAATGCTTATCTGTTGATTGTGTGTCAAAGCAATAGTGTTTTAGGTCATAATTATTATTCAAGTTTATTCATCAGGTTGTTATTATTTGAATAAAGAAAAAGAATGGAAATCAGATGGATTACGAGTGGGTCCAAAAACGAATCTTTCTCAAACTCATTGTTATTCAACTCATTTAACTTAATTCATTTTGAACTGACTCGAGTCTTTATTTGCTTTGCTTTTTTTGTTAATTGACGTAATGAAATCGTTGAATAACTGGTTGATGTTTCCTTTTTCGAGCTTTTTCTCGACGAATTCTTTCTAATTCGTGTTTAGTTGGATCGATTCCAAAGCCGTATTTGAGTACATCCATAAGAACGATAAAACCAATGACAATCGATAGAAAAAGAATTGCAATATAACCGAAAGATTTCGAAACAAATTGAAGAGTTACTAATTTTGTTGAAACTATTTCACAATATCGACCTGAATAATTCTCAGTCAAACATTCACAAGTAAAATTTGGAAATGATGGTCGACATGGAGAATTGTTTTCACAAGTCACATTTTCACAATAATTTATCATTTTCTCACAAAATTCACCTGTCCAACCATGTTCACATGAACATCCACCTATCGTTTCATTACATTTTCCTTGATTCCAACAAGTTTCACAAGTTCCATTGTTTTTACAAGGTTTCAATAAATCACACGAAGTTGACGAAATATTACAATTTGTGTCCATTGCTGTCTTATTGGAACAAGTTGGGACAACTAACAATAATGATGGTGTTGTTGGACCTAAACAATCAAATGAAAATATCGAATCGTTGTTTTTTTTCTTTTACTATTGGATAAACTTGATAATAAATAAAATTTTTGAATTCGATTATTATTTCGATCGACAACAAATAAATTTCCGAAGCTATCAAAAGCGATACTTTGCGGCCTATTCAACGCGTCCGCTGTTGACCCTTCAGATCCAGAACATGCAATAATACAACGAAAACCATTTTCATCTGAACCAATTATTCGATGATTGTAACAATCGGAAATAAAAAGATATTTATTCCCATCTAAAATTATATTTGTTGGTCTATTAAGTACAATTGTTATATTTAATGTTGTATTTCCAGCCACTGTTGCCAGTGTTGATGAATTATCATTTAACCATTTTTTTTACAACTTTATGTTCATTACCCATTGTACAATATAAAGTATTATTAATATCAACAAAAAGACCATAAATTGAGACAGAAGAAACATTTGCAATGACAATGGTTTGATTTGAATATGAATTTGATTTAATTGAATTTGAATCTCCAACATAAATTTGTCCATTCGTTGTTACAAATATTGAATTTGATGATAATGATAATTGTGCATATAAAATGAAATTTGGATCAGTTGAATTATTCATCCAAATGAGAATTTGTCCGTTTTGACGATGAATTGTATAAATTGAATCATTCGTATCAACGTACAAACAGTAAGGAAGTGTTCCGACTGTAAAATTATTTGCAAATGTCGTTGCATTTTGATTCCAAGTTGAATTCGAAGGAAATATCGGTTGATTATACGATTGACCTTTGAAAAAGAAAAGTTTATTTTTGTTTAAAATATTTCAAGAAGACTAATTAACCTAAAATTTTCCGAAGAAGAAGAATTAAAATCGTGCAATAACTGTTGAAGATCATGATGAAAAAACAATTGTTTCCATGTCTTACAAGTGGTTTATTTATTTATTTTTTAAAACAATTCGTACATTTTCTCTCTTTCAAGTTCAACAGGGAAATGTAACAGATGCAAATTGAAAAGTAAATAATACAAATTGCTGAGATCATGCTTTTCCTATTGTTACCAAAAACATCATGGTTCATGAAAAATAAATATTTAAAATTAAGTTCAGTTTAAACAATGAGTTTGATCATGATTTGTCAAATTTCCAACTTTCAGTCCACGATCATTCCACTGATTGTTCTCGTCCAGAAAATAACAACCCGAAGAATAAACTCGTAATTTATAATTTGAAGTAAAATTATATCTTTCATTGGTAATCGGTGGATTCATTTGAGATTTATTATTTCGACAATATGAAACGATTTCAGAAGAATTCAATTCTCGTAAACCAAAAACCAACGATTTATGATTTCGAGTTTGTTCGTTATCAACGAAAAATGAATGGAAATCTTGAGGGCAAAGAATTGACCAACCATTGATTTGATTTAATTGAGGAATTTGATCGAATTTATAAATTAATAAATAACCAACAGATGAATTCGAAGGTTCGATTTCAATGTGAACTGAAACCGAGAGAATAGTTGTGATATTAACATAATGTAAATTGAATAATTGTTGATGAGGAATTGAAGTGACATTTTGAAGAATCATTGGAGGAAGAATTCGATTTGGATCTCGAGGAATTAAAATTTGAATTGGATAATCGAGAGAAATTTCATTTCCATTTGAATCAAAAAGTGAAAAAGAAATCGAACGAGAAACATTTGTATTTGCTGAATTAAAAAATGAAGCTAAAGGTTCGACTTTCGATTGAATTCGAATTGATTTTTCTGTTTGATTCATTTCGATTGAAGAGAATTGAATAGCTCCATTGGCAAATGTTTGATTCGAAAGAGATTCAATTGTTTCACTCTGTAAATTCATAAAAACTTCTGAAGTATTGACAATTGATTGTTGACCAACATTTAAATGAATATTTTAAATTGAATTTAAACGAGAAATCATTTCTTTGACTTGATTTTGAATTTGATTTGCTAATTTTTTTTGTTGATAAAGATTTATTTTCGTCCATTCAGATTCTAAATCTGTTTCATAATCTTCAGGGAACTCTACAGCTCTTTCAGAATCTAAATTTAAAATCGTCGTTCTTTGTTGTAAAGGACCATTGACAGCAGATAAAAGATTTGAAGCACATTGAAATAATTGAGTTGCACAAATTTCTGCATCTTCTCGAGAGATTTTCACCAAAATCGATTGTAAAGCTAAAGTTAATCGAAAACATCGATCAGCTGCTATTGAAATCGTGTTTCGAGTTAATTGATTTGTTGATTTAGTCAGTTGGACTAATGATAAAGATTGAAGTTCAATACTTTTCACTGTTGTTATCAGAAGAATACGAGTGAAGGAAATTAAATATTCTCTTGTTTCCGATTGAGAATTTAATTCTTTTTCGAATTCAACAAAAGCTGACTGATTGAATGAACTGTTCGTCGGTTGATTTTGAGTTGTTAAAGATGAAATTGAAATCATTGAAATTGGAATTCCATTGGAAACAGCTCGATTGATGTTTTCTTCAGTTTTTTTATTGAGTTGAAGCGAAAGAGTAGTTAACAGTTGTGAGACAGTATTCTGATTTCCAGTTGAAAGTAAATTATTATTATTCAATTGAAAATCAGCTTCGATAGAAATCGAAGAAAGATTAAATTTAGTTAAACCATTTAATTGATCTCGAATTTCAACAAATAAAATTTGATTTTCTCCTGAAGGTAAATAAACTTTAAACGACGATTCACTTGAAAAAGCGATCATCAGTTGATTCGTGAAAGAATAAAGCGAATAATCTTTAATTTCATCTTCATCAAACCAATCTGGACAAGAGATTTGAAATAAAGTTGTTGTTGTTCCATTCGATGGAAAAATGGAGCAAGAACCATTTTGAGGAGGTTGATTTATCACAAAATGCAATGCACTTGTACTTGTTTCATTTGGAAATGAATAAACAACTTCAAATCTCCAGAGTTTAACGTTTGGATTTTGAATAAACAATTGATTTATCACGGTGAAATTACTCGAAGTTGCTCCGAAGAACCAATTTTCAGTTTGATTAAATAAAATCCAAAGAGAAGAATTCTCTTTTCCTGAATAAACATTCCAAATGATGTTTTTAATTAAAGAACAATTTCCAAGACAAAGAGAAAAAAGAGCAACTTGAGTTGTTGGATTTACAAATTGATATTCTAAATTTGGAGAACAAAGAGTCACGATTACACAACCAATTGCGATCATTTGTGGACGAGTATTTTCTATTTTGACAAGAACATAACCTGCTGCTTGTTGAGATGGATTTCGAATATTAGACATTTGAACCATAAATTGATAAGTTCGATTAGGTTGAAGTGATTTAGAGAGAATTGTCAATGAAGAATTACCAAATTGAAATCCAGTTCGATTTGTTAAACACGAAGGATTCGAAGAATCATTTCTTTGATCTTCAATTGTTAATAAAACACCCGAAATATTTGGGAAATTAAATGTTGGATAAATTCGACAATAATATTTGTAAATCCATTTCTATGAATTTTAAAAAATTGGGGAATCAAATAAATTGAAAATTTACTGTGCTGTCAAATGAAACTAGATCAGGATCGATTGAATAAGTTCCTGGATCTAATTTCAAATCTAGTTCGAATCCACTTGTGATCATTGAAGTTCCTAATTCAACAAGATTCGGAATTATATCTGATGGAGTTATTTCAACATAAACTGATGAAGAATGATTCAACATTTGATATTTGTTGAGAGTGATAGTTAATTCAAGTTGAAAAATTCCAAAAGGAAATTTTCTTGCTGGAATAAATAATTCACTAAATATTGTTTCAATTTGAGAATCGAAGGGAATGACATTCGAATTATTCTTTAGAATCCATTGACTTCGAATTGATGTTGGATAATTACAATTCAATTCAATCAAAGAAACAATAGAAAAATCTTGACTTCGACGAAATTTCAAAGGATTTATTAATGTTGAACCACTGGGAATTAAAATTATCCAAGGAGATCTACACGCTGGGATTTTAATAAAAAAAAAAACTTTTCTTTTTTAATTATTCTTTCATCGATTTACTTTCATTCACATTTGTTGTTGTTGTCGTGGATGTTGTTGTTTAAAAAATCGAAACATTTTCATATGTAACGTATAATCACGCATGGCTACAATACCATTTTCAGGGCCAACAATATTCACTCCAACAATAAAATTACTACGTGTAACAGCGGTAAATGCTGAATAGAGACTGGTAAATATGCGAGCAGGTGAATTGCTTCGTGTTACATAACTTTGAAAACGTAATGTAAAAT
>Ga0209930_1005012_pt1 | contig 11162 bp, 14 predicted proteins | sample ThiBiot_500_biof_2_FD_183948 | JGI IMG/M metagenome (GOLD analysis project Ga0209930, IMG submission 183948) | Wastewater bioreactor microbial communities from Cape Town, South Africa - Thiocy_cont_500_biof (SPAdes) | ecosystem: Engineered > Bioreactor > Thiocyanate-remediating >... | reverse complement strand
CAACCCCGCTGCCACTCTCGGGGCTCCACCGGTCAGCGCAGCGACAGGCGCGCCACCCTCGAGTGCCTCGGGCGCCGTGGCCGCCGCCACCTCGTCGCTGACCGCCGAAGACAAGGCGATTTTGCGCAGCTCACTCTCGATCGACACGCTCCTCGCCGCTGGTTCGCAGTCGATCCCGTCGCCTGAGGAAGCTGTGCAGGACAAGGTGCACTTCATCTTCAACAATCTCTCGCTCCAGAACATGACGCAAAAGGTCAAGGAGCTGCTCGACATTGTGCAACGCCAGTACTACGCCTGGTTGGCGCAGTATATTGTCGTCAAGCGCGCCAGTATCGAGCCCAACTTTCACCACATCTACTTGCAGTTCCTCGATCGCCTCGAGTTGCCACAACTCGTGCTGCTCGTACTGCTCGCCAGCTACCGCAACATCAAGACGCTGCTGAGCTCCGATAAGATCACCACCAGCCAGTCGGAGCGTACGCTGCTCAAGAACCTCGGAAGCTGGGTCGGCAACTTGACCTTGGCCAAGAACAAGCCCATCTTACACAAGCACCTTGATCTGAAGGTACGTGTCCACACGCCAACACCAGCGTCATGCAGCTTGAGCCTGCCCTCACGAATCCTCTTCCTCGTGGCCGTGGCGTTGCATTGCATTACATAGTCATATGTGTTTGATGCCTACGAACGAAAGCATCGCTTGATTGCCGTGGTACCATTTGTCGCCAAGATCCTCGATTCCTGCACACGCTCCAAGATCTTCACCTCTTCCAACGTGTGGGTCAACGCGTACCTCCGTCTGCTGGCCGAGATCTATCACGAGCCCGACCTCAAGCTCAACCTCACGTTCGAGATTGAAGTTCTATGTAACAACCTCGGACTCGACATTCACGGTACGCGCTACCTTTCACGCTCCCCCCTCTCTCTCTCGTCCTTGCACTGTGGTGTTGGTTGCGCGAAACTCATTGATACTGTTTGTTTCTGGCTGCTTGGCACTCGCTAGACATCAAGCCAACGACAATCTTGCGAGAACGCGCTCTGCGCAAGCAACAGCAACTACAACAGCAACAGCTTCAACTGCAACAGCAACAGCTACAGCAACAACAATTGCAGCAACAGCAACAGTTGATGCAGCAACAGCAGCAGCAACAGCAACAAGCTGGCTCGATGGCCGCCGATCCGCTCGGTGGAGGCCCAGTGTCGATCGATCCGTCGACCGACGATCTTATCTTGAGCCGTATTGCTCCCTATCTCCAAATCAATCCCTCGATCGTTTTGTTTGCGCAGCAGCCACAGCTCAAGAAAGCTCGTTCCGATGGCCGTAGACCGCGCGATTCGAGAGGTGCGTTGCTTCGTAGGCTGTCCTGTCATGCACAGCGTCTCACTCACACACCAACTACATTGCTCATCTTTTCTCTCTCTCTCTCTCTATCGGTGTCTCTTGGCCATCAGATCATTGCACCGGTTGTGGAACGCTCAGTGACCATTGCCTGCATCGCCAGTCGTGAGCTGGTCCTCAAGGACTTTGCCATGGAGCCCGATGAGCAGAAGATGCGCTCGGCTGGCCATCAGATCGTCATGACCCTTGCAGGCAGCTTGGCGCTCGTGACGTGCAAGGAGCCGCTGCGCGTTAGCATCGCACATCACCTGCGCACATTGTTGCAGCCGCACGTGAACGAAGTACGTCGTGCGAGCCACTCGCGCTCATGGCACCGGCCGGCACATTGCTTACAAACCGAGCTTCTTGCGCCGTCGTGGACAGGCAACGTCGGTTCTTGTCGATCCTGCGGTGCAACAAGCCTGTGCCGACAACCTCGACCTTGCGTGCAAGCTGGTCGAGAAGGCCGCCATGGAGAAGGGCGTGCTGGAGATGGACGAGCACCACATGGCTGCCGCCATCCAAGCTCGCAAGAAGCATCGCGAGCGTGGCCTTGCGCAGCCGTTCTATGACATGCAGTACTTTTCTGGCCGCTTTCCGTCGGCACTGCCCGAGCCGCTGCGCCCCCGCGCTGGTGGCTTGCAGCCGTATCAGGTACTTGCTTGCGTGCGCTACTGGTGCATGTACGCGTGCGTACACACGCACTCTCTCACTCTCACTCACACACCGGTATTACGTAGCTCCGTGTTTATGAGGACTTTGCGCGCGTACCGCGATATCCTGTGGTCCAGACCGCGCCGCCGCAGACTGCCACGGGCAATCGGCTCGTGCCGCCGAGTGGCTCGGGCCCGCAAGGCTCGCAGCCGCAGTCGACGCCTTCGCAGATCACGGTCGAGCTGCTGATGGCCATTCTGTCCGAGATTGATCTCGTTGCTTCACGCTTGTCGGTGGCGTCGCTGTCGATGCTGCCAGCCGAGCACGAGCTGCACCAGTACATTCGCAAGCTGCTCGCGCTACTGGTGGCCGAGCAGCAGCAACAACAACAGGCCGGTAGCGCACAGCCTGAATCGGCGACACTCTTGGTTGCCAAGCAGGTGTTCTTGCCCCTGTTTGCGGCGATCGAGTTGCCTCTGCGATTCGAACTGCATCTCTATCTTCTCGAAGGCGTACAAACTGTGTGCACCAGGCTTCGCAAGGAGCTGACTTCTTGGTTGTTGTACTTGGATGATGAGGTACGCGAAAGAGAGAGAGAGAGAGAGAGAGAGAGAGACTCGACGTTGTTTACTCACTTGCTCGCCAACACATGATAGAAACGCCTCAACCGCATCGTGGTCGAAGGACTGATCCGCAGCCGTCTGCTGGACTTGAGTGACTTTGATCTGTACCTCGCCAACTGGATGGAGAATGGCCGCAACGAGATTGTGGTCGAATTCGTGCTCTGGATCATCCAGCGCTTCGTGTTGGAGCTCAAGATCGTCGAAGCCTCTGAATTGCCAAACTCGCTCGATCTCCTGTATCGCCTCGTGTCACAGTATCAGCGCTCGGGACTCAAGCCCAATAACCGGTATGCCCGCGCGCCTGCGTGCTGCGTGCTGTGTGCTGTGCGCGCTGGCTGCATAGAACTTACACAAGAGTGTCGCATCTCGTAGGCTGTTGGTATTGTTGGACGAAGTCGCCAAGCTCTCGGCAACTGCTGCATCGGGCTCGCCATCGCCGCCACCGCCATCGGGCCCAACCTCGCAAGCAGCTCCGTCTGCTGCCTCGCCAGCATCGATTCCAGACGACAAGGCTATCGGGCTTGCATCGCGTGATGAGTTTACTCGCGCCTCGCTCGAGGCTGTCGAAGTACCGGCAGGCTTCCGCACTCATGTTACAGGTTCGTACCTTTTGTGCACTGGCTGGCTGGCTCGCTGGCTCGCTCGCTCTCGTTTGGCGCTATCTCATACTAGTGATTGCAGCGCTCTTCGAGGAGTGGCTTCAGCTGTACTTGAATACCGTGACCGCGTCGGCGGCCACTGGTGCCACGGCGGCTGAAACGTCGGCGATGCAGCAGAGCGCCCAAGCAGCATACATTGCACGCTTGCAACAGCAAGGCACCTGCAAGACCGATGAGGTAGCACGCAAGTTCTTCATCGTCTCGGCCGAGCTGTGTATCGAGCGCCACTTGGCGGGCGTCCTCGCGCGCAAGGTGCCGATCACCAACGACACGAGCAATGCTCAATATCACGTGGTCGATGCCTTTGCGCGCCTCGTCACCCTGCTGACCAAGCACTACTTTACGGACGCCACGGCCAAGGTACGCAGTCGTCAGGCCGCGCAGTGCGCAACAGTGCTAGAGTTGCGGCCTGCAGCAGCATTGCAACTCACTCTTCCTCGCCCTCGTCGTCATCGTCGCTCACCGCACGTTGACAGGTGTCACTGTTTGCCAATGCGGTCAACGCGGTCGTTCGCGTGCTGGTGCACGATGCCGAAACGAGGAAGGGCGACTTCCATCAACGACCCTACTATCGCCTCTTTGCGCTGTGGATGATGGAGCTCCTGACTCCCGAGAGTCTCCCAGAGGCCGTACAGTGGCAGCTCTTGATGACCTTCTGGTTCGTCGTTGTTTGGTTCGCAATTTGCTACGCACACTGGGCAGTTTGTTAATGCGCGCATGTGCGTCCTTGTAGCAATGCATATTCTATCGTGCAACCAAGCTACGTGCCGGCCTTCAGCTTTGCTTGGTTGGAATTGATCTCGCACCGTATGCTCATGCCCAAGTTGCTGCTCTCCAAGTCGCACAAGGTACACACACTCACTCTCACACATTCATTCTCTCTCTCTCTCTCTCTTGCAAAACTAACCTGGCTGGCGCACGTGTCGGCGCTTGAGTAGGGCTGGTTGATGTTCCAACAACTGCTTGTGCAACTGTTTGTATTCCTCGAGCCATACCTGCGCAACGCCGAACTCAACGAGCCGATTCGACTGTTGTACAAGGGCACGCTGCGCGTCTTGCTGGTGCTGCTGCACGACTTCCCCGAGTTCTTGTGCGACCACCACTTTGCTTTCTGCGACGTGATTCCTCCGTCGTGCATCCAGATGCGCAATCTGATTCTGTCGGCTTTCCCGCGCAACATGCGCCTGCCGGATCCCTTCACGCCGAACCTCAAGGTCGACCTATTGCCCGAGATCAACCAGTCGCCGTGCATTCTCAGCAACTACGCATCGGCCTTGCACCGCAGCCCGGCGCTGTTGGCCGATCTCGACAACTACCTCAAGAACCGTGCGCCGGTGCAGTTCTTGCTCGAGCTCCGCTCGCGCCTGCTGCTGCCGGCCGAGGCGCAGGCCTATAACCCAGGCTCGCGCTACAACGTGCCGCTCATCAACTCGCTCGTGCTCTACGTCGGCATCCACGGCATCGCGCAGTTGCAGAACAAGACGTCGTCGGTCTCGTCGCCGATTTCGCACAGCCCGTGCATGGACATCTTCCAGCATTTGGCGCTCGACCTCGATCCCGAAGGGCGTTACCTGTTCTTGAACGCCATCGCCAACCAGTTGCGCTATCCCAACAACCATACGCATTACTTTAGCTGCGTGCTCCTGTACTTGTTTGCCGATGCCAACCAGGCGAGCCAGGAGATCATCCAAGAGCAGATTACTCGGTACGCACGACAAAGCCCGAGCTCTATCCTGTCACACAGTGCCCGCCAAGTCACTTGTGGTAGTGGTGGTGGTGGTGGTGGTGGTGGTGGGTAATGATGGTATTCTAACCATAAGGCCACACGCGCAGTGTTCTGTTGGAGCGCCTGATCGTCAACCGTCCACATCCGTGGGGCCTGTTGATCACCTTCATCGAGCTTATCAAGAACCCACGCTACAACTTTTGGAGTCACAGCTTCACTCGCTGCGCTACCGAGGTCGAGAAGCTCTTCGAATCCGTTGCGCGCTCGTGTATTCTGCCGAGCAAGCCCGACGAGAAGGAGGAGTCTCGCGCCCCGACGAGCCGCTCGAGCTAACGAGATGCGTATCGTGAGATGACGAAAGCGAGCGAGCAAACGAACGAACGAGCGAGCGGGAGACTGGCCGCGAGAAGGCACCATGTGAGCGTTGGTTGGTGGTGCAACGGTTTGGAATTGGTGTTGGCGATGGTGGCGGTGGTAGTGTGAGTGCTTGCTTGTGGTGAGGCAGCCTCGCGTATCGCCAACGGATTCGTCGACCTACCGATCTTGCGCACCACGCTGTACTTGTTGCAGATCGCTCGACCGAGCGGCAATTTGGTCGAGTGGTTACGTGCTTGTGCGCTTTTTGGCGATTGATTGTGGTGTTGATTTGATTTGTAGATGCTCCTTTTTGCGCCTCTTGGTGGTAGTGACTCTCTCTCTCGCGTGCTCGCGCGTTTTGTTGTTGTATGATAGATAGATAGATAGCTAGCTGACTCGATAGATTCATCAGTAGTAATAGAAGTAATAATAGTACCATGATAGATAGGTTGGTTGAGAAACACGCGATCATTACATATGTTCTCTTCCTGTTCGTTACAACCGAAGCAATCAAGCAACCACTCGCTCTCGTGCAATCGCGCTCTCGCTCTCGCTCTCGCTAGCGCTGGTCGTCGAGCCAGTGTGCGATGGCCTCCTCGAGCGTGTATTGCTCCAGGAGCGCCACAGCGTTGGGTCGAGCGATATGGAGGATCTCCATCAAGGTCTGCAGCTGCGCTTCCTCGTCCTGCTCGCCGGCTGCTTCCTCGCCCTCGCCGGCTGCGTCATCGTCATCGTCATCGTCATCGTCTACTTGTTCGTCGTCATCCTCGTCGTCATCCTCTGGGTCGCCACCGGCATTGGTGTCATCAGCCTCAGCCTCGCCTCGTTGTGCGTGTTGCTGCGGTTGTTGAGGCTGTGCTCGCTGCTCATGCTGTTGATGGTGGTGTTGGTGGTGCGCTCGGGGGAGTTGCTCACGAGATTGAGGAAGCAATGGCAGCAGCATGGGATCCGGTGAGGCGGTGGCGCTCGTTGACAGGAGCATCTGTGAACCAAGCAGCGCAGCGAATCTACCAGTGACCAAGAGTCAGCCGCACACCGCCACGAAGAAGAGATGGTGGCACGCGAGGGCGTACTCGTCCGATGGGCGATATTGGTCGGCAGTCCATAGGAGGTAGCGAAGAATCTCGACAAGCTCCGGTACGCTCTGCGTAGCGGGCAAGTGTTCCTCGATACGGGTTAGCAGTGGTTGCGTCACATGGCACAGTGTACGATGCTCGAGTGTGCACATTGTGTGCCATTCAGGGCTCTCGTGCGAGTCTGAGAAGAGCAACAAGGATGACAGTTGCTTCAGCAGTTCAGGTTGGTCTCGGAGCTCGTCCACTGGTGAATAATCAAGTGAGTGCTTGCATCGGGGAGAGAGAGAGAGAGAGAGAGAGAGAGAGAGAGAGAGAGAGCCATATACCAAGGTTCGAACGCAGTAAGTCGAGCGCTGCAATGTGGTCACCTGCTCGTGCAAGCTGAATGAATCGAAGGAGGTCGAGGTTTACTTGTAGCGGATCGTTACTGGCAGCATTCGATGGATCCCGCTGCTGCGGCAGCGGCGGCGGCGGGAGGTAGGAGGCAGCGCATTGCAATACGCGCTCGATACTGCGGCTGTCGAGAGCAGCCCTTGTCTCGCTACGATGCATTTCATATGGCGATCAAAGATCGAAGACATCAGGAATGAGTTCGGGATTGGAGTTCAGGGCAGCGAGTCGCATGTGGAGGGTGCGTACATGAGTGCGCGCGAACGTGCAGCATCGAATTCGGAAGCGTCGCTGCTCTTGAGGTGTTGGAACGAGGGCAGCACGTCGAGCTCTCCAACAAGCAATGCCCTGCGATGGCAGTAACTGTTGCACAATGACTCGCGTCAGAGTGGAAGCTCGAGTGATGCAGACGATGGTTGTAGGCGAGGGCGGGCACGGATCGTACTCAACGATGAGCGGCAGCAGCACCGAGGGGTTGGGAATGAGCCGGCGCAGTTCGAGCACGAACGCCAGCGGCAGATCGTTGTTGGCTCGTCGCAGCGAGTTGATGGCGCTCTCCTCGACCACCGACACGAGCTGTACCAACCGTTGCGTGTAATTCTTGGGAACGGCAGGCTGGAGGGGAGGTACGACGGGGGCGGGCGCTGAGGTTGCGGCGGCAGTGGCGGGCGATGGTAACGGCGACGGCACCGGCGCCTCGGCGAGCGCGTTGGGCAGCACGAGGTGCTCGACCTGGCTGAATGGATGCTGTGCGTCTACGTTGAGAGAAAGAGTAGAAGCAATGCACGTGTCCGGGCATGAGGCGGAGGCCGATACGACGAGCACGCTTGCCGAGACGCAGGCGCCGCATACCATGGTAGACGTTGTGCAGCGAGGCCGACAGCCGCGTGTAGGCCAGAAGGAGCAACAGTCGATCGAGCAGACAGCGCGATGGCAACACCTCGCGTAGTACGCCTTTGTGGAGTTCAGAAGCGACAGTATCGTGCGATTCGATCGTCTCCCTGAGAGAGAGAGAGAGAGAGAGAGAGAGAGAGAGAGACGAGTCAGGCGCGCGTGAGCTCGGGGAAGAGCACGAGCGATGCGCACCAGAACCGCAGCTCGTCTGGGTCGCCCAAGCGACGCTGCAACGCCACGACATCCGATACTGGATAGAGCAGAAGCATCGGGAGCTGTTTGGCACGTTGTTGCAGACGCTCGTCGAACTTGGCCATGTTCTCAGCCCACGGCATGACGGTCGACGAGAGATACGCCAAGGCTTGCGGCGTCGATGCGGCACCGTGCTGTTGTTCGTGCTGCACCAGGTCGGCCAGCTACGCGGTATCGACACGGAAGAGGAGTCAATAAAGGTGCGAGGGCACGAGGGAACACGTGCGTACGAGCGGCGCGTACATGGCGGGCGTGCAGAGGGAGCAGCAGCGCAGGACGCCGGGCCACGATGCCCGCAAGCAGCGCTGTGCCGTGGTTCTCGGCGCGGTCGGCGGTGAGCAGCGCCAGAGCGGAGGAGAGATCTCGCCCGGAGATGACGCTCACCAAGTGTTCAAGGGCTTCGAGGAGAGGTCGCAGCGGTTGCAGGATCGGGAGGGCGGCGAGGCGCGCAGGGCAAGAGCGCAAGCAGCCGAGCGAGTAGAGTGCTTCGATGGCCATGATATCTGCGCAAGCGAGGGCGCGCGAGTCAGCGATCGATCGATCGATAACAACATCAAGCAACATCAAGAGTAGGAGAGGGAGGGAGGGAGACGATGTACCGAGCAAGTACGTATTGATGTGTGCTTGGCGGTAGGGAGGATCGAGCTCCATCGTGACGGCGGAGCGAGGCAGCGAGAGCAGGCAGCGAAGCAACGAAGGGAAGGAAGCAGCGAAGGAGAGAAAGAACAGGAAGAGGAATGTGTGGGGTACGGCGTATGTATTAAGGCTCCCGTGGAGCTCGAGTCTGCGCCGCCAACGTCTCTGCCTCCTCAGGCGCTCTCCTCTCGTTCCTCTTGTTCCTCTTGTTCTTCTCCGCTCTGCTGCCGCGTCGTTCGTTCGTTTGTTGTCGTTGCTGCGCGGCCCTCCTCTCCCTCTCGCTCGCTGCTCCTTCGCTCCGTCGTCTTCGTCTTCGTCTTCCTCTTCCTTGTTCTTCACCTCCCCATCAGCTCATCACCATGGCCGCCTCTAGCTCTAGCAAGCGCGAGCCTAGCGAGACCACGATCAACACGTACAAGAAGCTCCTGCTCGACAACAGCTTCGCCGACCTGACGATCTCGGTCGCCAAGGAGAAGGTCAACTCGCACCGCGCCGTGGTCGCGATCCGCTGCGAGGAGATCCAGCCCATGCCGCCGACCGACCCCAAGCTCAAGAAGAAGATCAAGGACAAGGGCGCCATCACGCTCAAGGAGGGCGTTCCCAACCAGAACATCCTGGTGCAGGTGTTGGCGTACCTGTACACGGGCAAGGTCAACTTTCCGAAGCTCGAGTCGCGCGCCATTCTGCAGCTCCGCAAGGCGGCGGCGCACTTTAAGCTCGACCGCCTCGAGTGGCTGTGCGAGAGCTACCTCTACGAGACCATGAGCATGGACAACATCTTCCACGTGCTCAAGGCCTCGCAGGACGCCAACGAGGAGACGATCAAGGACTTTTGCCTCAAGTACGCGCTCAACCACTACAACGAGTTCGTCACCAACAAGAACGGCCTCCACATCCTCGGCATCGATCTCTTCCAGGAGGTCGTCGCCTCGCAGGCCAACCAGGCGCGCTTCGAGCGCGTGACCCTGCGCCCCGAGCCGGCCGACACGCTGATCGACGACTTTGAGCGCCTCTACCAGGCCATGCCGTACTCGGACCTCAAGTTCATCGTCGACGGCGAGGAGATCAACTGCCACAAGGCCATCCTCGCCGCCGCCTCCGAAAAGTTCATCCCGCTCGTCAAGGACGCGCCGCCCAACGGCATCGAGATGCGCGCCCTCTCGGCCGTCGCCTTCCGCGCCATGCTGCGCTACATCTACTTTGGCGACGAGCAGATCGACTCGCTGCCGGCGTGCGAGCTCGTGCCCTTTGCTCGCACCTACGACCTGCCCGACCTCCAGCGCGTGTGCGAGAACAAGATCCGCGGCAACGTCTCCACCGACACCGTGCTCGGCATCCTCGAGGTCGCCTACATGCCCGAGATCGCCCACAAGCAGGACCTCGTCGAGGAGCTCAAGTCCAAGGCCTTCCCCTTCATTCTCGAGCACCTCAAGGAGATCGACCTCGGTCCTCTGAAGGGCATGAACCCCGTCATCGCCCAGGATCTCGTCATCAACATTCAAGACTACCAACGCAAGCGAAAGGCTGGCGGCGGTCGAGCTGGATGGAAGTAAGCTGTGCGTGCGCCTCTCGCCGTGTCGCGCCACTATGCGCCGCCTCGGCCTGCTGCTGCTGCTGCTCCACCACCACCTTCTCTCTCTCTCTCTCTCTCTCTCTCTCACCCACACACTTGGGCAACTCTCGCTCCTCTCAATCTCTTGCTCCCCTTCCCGACCAACGTCTGTTGCCTGATTCTGTGCTCTCTCCCTCGCTCATACTATCTATCTCTCGCGCTCCTCGCTCTCGCTCTCTCTCGTTGTCCCGTTTGTCCCGTACCATCATCACCAGCGTCCGTACTCGCCTCGCTCTCTTCCTCCTCGCCCACCCCGCCCTCCACTACTCGCGCTCCAAGCCTGTATAGTAGTCATTCCCGCTCGATTCCAACCACATAAACCTGACGCACACACACGCGCTGGTGCTCTCTCTCTCTCTGTCGCTCGCTGCCTCGCTGCTGTCGTCCACTCGCCCACGCTGGCTGTTCCCCCACGGCTCGCCGCGTATGGCGGCGGCACGCAGACTCCCGCAGATCGCGCCGGCGGCCTTCTACAACGCCGACGGCGACGAGCGCTGGCGCGCCAGGCTGCGGCTGCTGCAGGCCGCCGGCGACGCGCGCGCCGCCCCTGCCCGCCGCTTCGCTCTGCAGGCCGACGCCTTCGCCTTCCTGGCTGAGCACCGCCGCACTCGCAGCCACTACAAGCACGAGCACGATGCCCGCCACGAGCTCGAGCTGCGCGTCTTCTCGCAGGAGGTGCCCGACGAGCGCGGCGGTGCGAGCGGCCGCCGCTGCTTCCTGGTCGCGAGCGTCGGCGACATGTGGCGCCGCACGGCGCTCGCCGCGCCCGCCGCCCGCTGCTTCTACGAGCTCATCCGCGACCGCGAGCCGTGCCACATCTACCTCGACGTCGAGTACGATCGCCGCGAGCCTGCCAACGCCGCCGTGCCGTTCGACCACGTGATGGCGCGCCTGCGATGCCTGCTGCT
>Ga0209930_1005003_pt1 | contig 11180 bp, 9 predicted proteins | sample ThiBiot_500_biof_2_FD_183948 | JGI IMG/M metagenome (GOLD analysis project Ga0209930, IMG submission 183948) | Wastewater bioreactor microbial communities from Cape Town, South Africa - Thiocy_cont_500_biof (SPAdes) | ecosystem: Engineered > Bioreactor > Thiocyanate-remediating >... | reverse complement strand
ATGCGGTTGCCACGGCGAGCAACAGTGTAATTTTGGGCTACAGTGCCAATGTAGGGATCGGTACATCCGCCCCTGCTAACAAGTTAGAAATTACTCAGGGCACCAACGGAAATAGTGGACTGCGATTTACTAATCTGACAAGCGCTGTTAGTACTACATACACAACTAATAAGTTTTTGACAGTTAACTCCTCAGGAGATGTTGTATTAGCACAGTCAGGTACACCTAATTTAAGAGTTGCTGCTGACGAAACGCCACTTTGGCAAGCTGATGGAGCAAATATTCAGAATACTAACACAGGGGCAGTCGTTATTGGGCCCGGTATTAGTAAGACTCCTGTTGGTTACAGACTTTTTGTCGCTGATGGCGTTTTGACGGAAAAAGTAAAAGTTGCGGTAAAAACAACGGATGACTGGTCTGACCGTGTGTTTGAAAAAGGCTATCGTCTTCGGAATTTAAATGAGGTAGAACACTATATTAATCATGAAAAGCATTTGCCCGGCATTCCATCTGCTGAGGAAGTCGTTAGTGAGGGAGTTGATGTAGGTAAAATGCAAGCGAAGCTTCTTGAGAAAGTTGAAGAATTAACGCTTTACCTGATTGAGCTCAAAAAAGAAAATGAATTATTGAAGAAGAAAAGTGTAGAGCTTGAGCATCGAGTTAACAAACTCCAATCTAAAGATCGTAAATAGTATGCGACTACTACTACTAGCACTAGGCTGCTGTTTATCTTTTGTCGGTATGGCTCAGTCAATTCAAAATCGATTGACTATCAAGATAAGCTATGAAAAGGCTGGTCAATATCGGGAGAGGGCCATTGAGACTATAGAAGCCTCTAATTTGTTGATCAAAAATACGGATGTTGAATACAAGGCAGGACGGTCTATAAGCCTGTTACCTGGCTTTCAGGCTCAGCATGGTAGTCAATTTGTTGCTCAGATAGATCCAGTTATGCAGCAGGGTGAGCCTACTTTACAACTTACTGCTTTCCCAAACCCTTTTGAGCAATCAACGACAATTAACTACTACTTGCCTGCTGATGGTAAAGTAAATTTATGGATCATTGATTCACAAGGTAAAGTCGTAGCGCAGTTACTAAGAGACGAAGACCAACCATCTGGTAGTCATCGATTAGAGTGGAAACCAGAAGCAATAAGTTCGGGTATGTATATCCCAATTGTTGAGGTTAATCAACAAAGAGTTAGTGGAAGGCTCGTGAAAAAATGATTTTACTAGCCCTATTAACAGCAAAAGACACTCCAATCAATTGGAGTGTCTTTTGCTGTTAATAGGGCTAGTAAAACTTTACCACACTATAGAAATCTTAATTAATTGAAGTAAATTATTGAATACGGCATTATTATTGTAACCTTCTTAGCTCATTTATACCAGACAATCAATGCTCACTTGCACAAAGCCAGGTCTGATATTTTTTTTTCTCATATTTAGTGTTGTTCCTTATTACTTATTGGCCCAACTGATTCATAGCCCTAATCAATATTCTGCTGAAATAGGAACATATATATCGACATCTACCGAAACCCCATTTTGGCTGCGCTCTAATCAATACGGTATAGTTCCTAATAGGTCTCCAGTATCCTCTTTACGGGTTGGCTTATATAGTGATTACGACACGAGTCGCCATAGTACAGGGCGGTGGAAGGAATCTAAATTTGATGTCCGATATGGAATAAATTTTGTCGCTAATACACCCCAAAATTTATTATCGTATGAAAAGAGTCTACTACTTCCCGAAGCCTATATAGCCATACGCCGGGGGATTTTTGAAGCTTACGTTGGCCGACAACGGGAAAAATTTGGGCTCGCTGATTCTTCATTGTCGACAGGATCATATGCCTGGTCAGGTAATGCCATACCAGTTCCTAAAATTCAAATTTCTATTCCGGTTTTCACCCCAATCAGATTTACTAAAGGTTGGGTTGCTATCCAGGGAACTTATGCACATGGCTACTTGGATGCCCAAGGATATATTCGAAATAAATTATTACACCAGAAGTCACTATACCTTCGAATAGGAAGGCCGAGCGATGTAATACATATTTATGGAGGATTAAATCATCAAGCCATTTGGGGAGGACAAGCAGCCGATCCGACGGGGATTCCGGGTACAATTCCGGTCGGTGGTAAACTGCCCTCTGGTCTGATTAACTACTTTTATGTAGTGACTACCCTTAATTATGGCCGGACCGACACGCAGCAATATACCTTTTTTGATTTGACTAATCGTGTCGGTAATCATCTTGGCTCTGTTGACGTAGCGGCAGAAATTGACTTAGTACGACATACTTTATATATATATAGGCAGAACCTCTATGAAGACGGTTCATTGTTCTATTTGCTAAACATCGCTGATGGATTAAATGGAGTCAGACTCCGGCGTAATGACCCCAATGCTTTAGTACGCGATATTCTATTTGAATTTTTGAACACAACCAGCCAGGGCGGCCCAGTTTTTGTGTATGATGATCCGAACCGACGAGGTAAAGATGATTATTTTAATCATCAGCAGTATAGAGATGGATGGGCATATCGCAATCATACAGTCGGTACCCCGTTTATTGCCCCAGCACTAGGTAGCCAAGATCAATATCCTTATGGCACGTTTACGGCAAACAACAGGGTCTATGTATTTCATATGGGACTAGCAGGAAAACTCCCGTTACGTGGACGACAGTTACTCGCTCCAGTTTCCTATCAGGTTAAGTTGTCTTTTAGTCGAAACTTAGGTACTTATGATAATCCTTTTCAATCCATAAGAGATCAGTTTTCTGCTTATGCTAGTTTAGGTGTACCTTTACGTATGCTTGGAGGTCTGTACCTCAATGCCAGCATTGCAGGTGATGCTGGTGATTTTTATCAAAATAGTTTCGGAGCCTATATCGGGATTCGCAAAAGCTGGAACAGATAATGGTTATGTAACTTTATTCTGATTTCGGTACTATCGATTGTTTTTTATTACGACAGGTAATTATTAATTTGCAGGGTTGTAAATTGAGCCGTAGAATAATATTCTGCATACTCAATTAAGTCAATGAGTTATTTTAGCATAAGCGGTTGGGTATAGTAGCCATACTTCGCCAAATAAATCCAACAAGTATGAGGCATCGTTATTCCATACTGTTTTTCCCACTTCATGTAATTGTTGATTTTCTAAGTCTAAATGCGGCTTTTGTAGGAGCTTATTGGATAAAATTTCAGACTGTTGAAACCGTTTGGGACCAGCCATATGCAACATTATGGGCAACATTTAATTTGATTTGGTTAATAGAAATATTACTCCTAAAACCGTATATATTCCCCAGGCAGCTTTTTAAGGCAGACCATTTAATAAGAAAGCTATTAATATTAATGATTATCCATGTGTCGGTTATTTCGATTTATTGGGTAAGCATACGGGCCTATTACTATTCAAGAGAGCACTTACTGATCACATACTTACTTTTTATTGGGCTAGCAGCCGTTATTCGAATTGGGGGACTACTATTCTTGAGAGAATATCGCGCTCGAGGCTATAATAATCGGCGATACGTAGTTGTCGGATATGGTAAATTGGCTGCTTCTATAAAAAGTTTTTATGATACGCATCCTGAAATGGGGTTTCGCTTTTGTGGGTATTTCGATCAACCGACTTTAGAAAACCAAGGTCTGCTTACAGGTGATTACACTAATCTCCTCGCCTATATTCAAAAGGAACAAATTGATTGTGTATACTGCTGTATGCCTTATATTGATAATAATAACTTGAGGCCTATCGCTGATAATGCCGAAGTTCTTGATTATCAGGTAAAGTTATTGGTTGATTTTAGAGGCTTTTTAGCGCGTAGCACGTCGGTTGAATATCATGATTTTCTACCCGTTTTGAATTTATCGTCAGAGGTGATTGCTGATTTTAGGGTAAACATCTTTAAGCGTTCGTTTGATATATTGTTTTCTCTACTCGCTTTAGGGCTGGGGGCACCATTCTTTTTGCTGATTGCGGTAATTACGAAAGTAACCTCTAAAGGCCCCATTTTTTATGCCCAGGAACGAATCGGGCGTTCTGGAAAACCATTCAAAATATATAAGTACCGTAGTATGTACGTAGATGCTGAGAAAACCGGCCCGGTTCTGTCAGGTGGTCTATTAGATGCTCGTATTACTCCTTGGGGGCGATTTATGCGAAAAACGCGGCTTGATGAAATTCCTCAATTTTATAATGTATTGATCGGAGACATGTCGGTAGTTGGACCAAGACCCGAACGGCAGTATTTTATCGATCAGATTGTCGAAATTGCTCCTGAATATCGATCCCTTTTGAAAGTAAAGCCGGGGATTACATCGATTGGCCAGATTCGGTTTGGCTACGCTGCCAACGTTGATGAAATGGTACAGCGTTTACGATATGATTTAATCTATCCCAAACGCCGGTCATTTTTATTTGATATGTGGATCATTGCACAAACCCTGCGAGTTATGGCTCAGGGGCGTGGTAAATGATCGTTGGCTAATTTTTAATGTAGCCACTCTTCTTTATGAGGCTTGTTTGCTTATTGTTTTTGGGGATAATTTATATTATCAGTGGGGTTAATATAGCGTATGGGCAGCGGGCAAACCAATATCAGCTTGAGCTAGGTGGTTTTGTTGCTTCAGACCAGACCCCTTTCTGGCTTCGGGCAAATCAGTATGGCACGGTGCCGCTGAAGTCCTCTCTAGGGCGGCTATCTGCTGGTTTAAAGTCTGATTACCAATCAACTGATAGTACAGGTTACAGACCACGAGTTGATTGGGGCTATGGTATAAATGCAGTTATTAATACAGGGAAAACTAATCAGGTTCTACTTCCTGAAGCTTATGTAAAGGGCCGCTGGGGCGCTTTGGAACTTTACATTGGGCGCCGTAAAGAGGTGATTGGCTTGATGGATACTTTACTGACGACAGGATCGTATATCTGGTCAGGAAACGCGTTGCCAATGCCTAAAATCCAACTTGCGGTACCTCAGTTTACGCCTATTGGACTTACAAAGGGTGTTATATCCCTAATGGGAACCTTTGCTCATGGATGGTTTGAAAATGCAGATCGCCTGATAAAGGGGGTTTATCTCCATCAATCATCCTTATACGGGCGAATTGGAAAGCCTTCCTGGCTGTTGCGATTATACGGTGGGTTCAATCATCAGGTAATGTGGGGTGGTTATACAAACTACGTAAGCCCGAATATAGGTGCAGATGGGCGCTTACCATCGAGTATCAAGTATTTTCCTGCGGTAGTTTTAGGAACCAGAGATCCCTTTCCGGAAGATCAGAATATTCAGACAATCACTCGTTTTGAAGAAAATAGAATAGGTAATCATCTGGGTTCGATAGATCTGGCCGCTGATGTGAATATAGGCCGTTGGAATCTGTTCGCTTATCGCCAATTTGTTTATGACGATGGTTCTCTGTTCTATGGTACTAATCTAGAAGACGGTTTGAACGGTCTACGGTTGAAAAATGGAAATGAGCCTAAAGGTTCACCATTTTTTCTGCGTCAAATTACTGTAGAGTACCTGTTTACAGGAAGCCAGGGGGGAGAGGTATTTGTTCTTGAGGATCCGAAATTAAGAGGTCGTGACGATTATTTTAATCATAGTCAGTATCTAGATGGCTGGACGTATTTTGGCCGCACGATAGGTACGCCGTTTTTAACACCACAGCAGGAGGTTAATTCGTCGCTGCCTCCTCGTTTTGGGATTGCCAATAATCGTGTCAGTGTGTTTCATATAGGATTAAGCGCTTTAGTCGTTGGTAAAGTAGATATAACCACTCGTTTATCGTTTAGTAAAAATGCAGGTACTTATGTCACTCCTTATTTAACATTACCTAGAGAGTTTTCTGGTTTGCTAACGGCATCAATACCGGTTAATCTATTTGGCGGAACTGTATTGAACGGATCATTAGCAGTTGATTCAGGTGAGTTGTTGCCTAATAGTGTAGGAGGATATGTTAGTTTACGGAAAATAGGTGTTTTTGAACGCCAACGGAAATCTCGCTCTGTACTATCACCCAGATGGCCATTTAAATAAACGTCTGAAAGGCCGATAACGAACTTTCATTTGAATTTAACTCAATGGAGGCCGCTGAGTCTGGTATAAATACTATTTTTGTTTAATGTCTGCTAATAAAAGTAAGTTGAAATAAGTGCGTGAGGATGGTGAGGACGAATAGTATCTGGAGTGTTTGCGCTAGTTTAATTCTCATAGCAATTAGTGTTGCGTGTACGCAGGATTCCCAAAAGAATCTCAATCGGTCGGCACGTGAAATGCGTAACTGTGCTGATGGTCAGTTGCTCACTACAGACCAGGAAGCAGCTGTCCGGCAACAAATCGATGCCGATCGGAAAACGCAGCAAATCGATGAGATAATCCGTCAGAAAGTCCGAAGCGGCTTGAACGGGAATGTATTGATTGCCCAGAAAGGAATCGTACTTTATAAACAGTCGTTTGGATTGGGCCATTTTGAAAAAAGCCAGCGCGATACACTGGTTGAAGATTCTAAATTTCAATTGGCCTCTCTGTCAAAAACATTTACGGCTGTAGGTACGCTAAAGCTTATTCAGGCTGGTAAACTGAAGTTTGAAGATACTATCCAAAAATATTACCCGGATTTCCCCTATCACGGAATCACGATTCGGGATTTATTGTGTCATCGAAGTGGCTTGCCCAATTATCAATATGCCTTCGACGATAGCATGAAGGTGAATTTCTATAAGAAAGAAAAACCCTATCCAACTAATGCAACGATCATGCATTGGTTTGCAACCGTACAACCCACGCCCAGAGCTTATAACATACCAGGCCGTGGCTTTAGCTATAGCAATACGAATTATATGGTGCTGGCCTCTATTATTGAGAAGGCAACCGGGCAAAGCTATGAGTCGTTTATAAACAAAAATATCTTTGAGCCACTTGGTATGCATCAGACCTTTGTGGCAACTACCAAGAACGATTCAATTAATCACCATCGAACGGCGGGTTATCAGTGGAACCGCCGAATTCCCAAAGATTATTACGACGATGTAGTTGGTGATAAAGGGATCTATTCAACAACAGGCGATCTGTTTCGGTGGTATCGTGCCTTGAATGGAGACTGCCTGTTGCCTAGAAAAATGTTGGCTGAAGCATTTATTCCACGCAGTTTCGAACGAAAAGGAGCTAAGAATTATGGCTACGGGTTTCGGATGATGTTAAATGATATGAATCAGCCGGAATACATTTATCACTCAGGCTGGTGGAAGGGCTACAATACCATGTTCTGGTTTAGTCCTAAAGATGAATATGTCATCATAATTCTTGGTAACCGCTATAATACAACGGTGTATCGGGTAAAGGAACTGATCGACATTTTGCACGGCGGTACTAATACAAGCTCATCCGACGCTGATAGTGAAGTGGAGATATGAGTAGAGCCGACCACAAGGTCGGCTTTTTGTTTAAAGGCTTCTTTGATTCGTTTCTACACATATGCGCGCTTTCTTTGTTAGTATGCTTTTTATTTCTGGTTTAACGACGGTTGCTTCGGCACAAGATGTTGTAAAGCTATGGACCGATGATGCGATTCCAAATGCCATTGCTGGAGCCCAAATCACAGAAGCTTCTGCAACAGATGCCAATGGAATCTTGCGAATCAGCAATGTATCGGTTCCTACATTAACAGCTTATATGCCTGCTAAAGAGAAAATGACGGGCGCGGCTGTGATGATTTGCCCAGGAGGAGGCTATTCAATTCTGGCGGCCAGTCATGAAGGGTCCGACATTGCTCGCTGGTTTAATGACATGGGCATAGCTGCTTTTGTGCTGAAATACCGGTTGCCCAATCCTGAAATTATGACTAACCAGCAGGAAGTCCCCTTGATGGATGCTATGCAGGGGATGACATTGATTCGGAAAAATGCCAGCAAATATGGTATCGACCCAACCAAAATAGGGGTTATGGGCTTTTCGGCAGGTGGTCATTTAGCATCAACGCTTTCGACTCATTACCATCGAGGACCGAAAGCCAGTGAGCTGGCCAAACCAAATTTTGCTATCCTGATGTATCCGGTCGTCACATTTGGGGAGAAAGCCCATACGGGTTCACGAGATAAATTATTGGGTAAATTAAATACCTCCCCCGAGATGGTTGCCTATTACTCCAACGAGCTACAGGTAAGCAACCAAACACCGCCAACGTTTCTGGTCCATTCCGAAGACGATAAGACGGTTCCGGTAGAAAATAGCATAAATTACTACCTGGCTTGTCTGAAAAGTGGGGTTCCGGCCGAAATGCATCTCTACCCAACCGGGGGGCACGGCTACGGATTGCGAACAACAAAATTTGGGTCGCTCAACAAATGGCCTGAAGCTTGCAAAGCCTGGCTAACAAGTATAGGTGCAGCCAAATAAGGAATCCGAAAGAACTGATTTGACGTTTGGTGTTTGATGAGACCGTTATATAGATGAGACCGTTATATACTAGTCATTTCAACTACCAAACGTCTTACCCTGTTACTAGTCATTTAGGATTAGGGGTACATTCCCTCGGCTGCCCATAATCACGATTTTGGCGTTCGGTGAGGCCGCAAGCTCTCGCTGGGCTTTGATCTGCTCATATTGCAACTGCTTGTCGGTCAGTCCCGTGGCCAGGATTTTCTGATAATCGGCAATGCCCTGCGCTTCAACTCGTTTTCGTTCGGCTTCCTGACGCTCCTTTTGCAGAACAAACTGCATTTTCTGGGCATCCTGCTCGGCATTGATCTTCGACTCGATGGTTTTCTTGACCGAAGCAGGCAAGTCAATGTTGCGGATCAATAATTGCTCCAGTAGAAGACCACGCTTTTTAAAATCGGCTTCAATGGTTTTATAAATCCGTCCTTGAAATTCGTCACGACGGGTGGAGTAAAGGGCAACAGCATCGTAATACACGGCATTGTCCCGGATACGCGTACGGGTGATTGGCCGAACGATTTTATCCGTGTAATCTTCCCCAATCTGGCGGTAGATTTTTGGAGCATCATCAGGGACAACCCGATAGAGAACGGTCAGGTCAATAATTACCTCCAGACCATCGGCCGTAAGAACCCGAATGGCATCGTCCCCTTGTTTTTGCCCTTCATCGTGCGAGGCCGACATCGTGTAGTTTCGCCAAGGTGGTTGGGCTTATTTCACAGCAGCCAGAGGGTTCACAAAATTAAGTCCAGCATTCAGGACACGGTCACTTACGTTGCCAAACAGCGAAATAACGCCAACCTGTCCAGCATCGATTTGCCGAATGCTGGCAGTCAGCGCACCCAGCACAAGTAAAATAAGCCCAACCACCTTGGCGGGCCTTGAAAAGCGCGAAATAGTAAGCGCAGGGGTATTGATGGCAAATCCGGCAATGAAGACCAGAAAGCCTAGCATAATGAAAAACATGGTGTATAGTAAACGAGCCGTTCGGACTCGAACAGCATGGTTAAATGATGGTTAAGAACGGATAAGGCAGAAATGACAAGGTGCCGGACAAATCAGCGATGGGGCGGAGTCATGGTTGGCTATAAGTCGGTAGACGGGCCAAATATAGCGGGTAATTGACTGATAGAGAACAACTATTGGAGGAGTGGACGGGCAACAGGCCGATTGGTTACAGGACAGGATGGTGAAAGACTAAACATAAAAAAAAGGCATCCGGTAAACTACCAGATGCCTTTCTTAACCACACTATTAACCCTTCAGTAGATTAGCGTGAAGTTTTCTTCTTAGGCGCTGTAGCCGCTGGCGTAGCTGCGGTCTCTGCCTCTTTCTGTGTCACGACCTCGCCCTTGAGATACAAAACTGTTTGACCGGCTTCAGCGTTGCTGGTTACCGTTACCGATTTATTGAACGGTCCCATAGCTGCTGCGTTGAACGTTGCAGATACTGTTCCCGTTTTGCCCGGCATAACTGGTTCACGAGTCCAGCTTGGCTTTGTGCAGCCACAAGATGCCTGCGCATCGCTGATGACAACTGGATCTGCGCCTGTGTTTTTGAATTCAAATACGTAGGTTACTGGTTTGCCTTGCTCAACTTTGCCGAAATCATGCGTTTCTTTCGCAAATTTCAGAACGCCTTTCTGTGCATAGCTAACTGCAACAAACACAAACAAAGCTACGAAAAGTGAAAAAATCTTTTTCATTGGACTAAACGGAATTATGATTTGGTTGTTAAGATATTTACCCTCACAACCTCAATCATAGCAAACATTTTGCCAATCCTTGCAGGTTGTTGTTCGGTTAACAAAGAAACTCAAAAAATCGTTTTTTTGAAAGCTGTCTTGTTTTGACTTACTTTTACTTTTGTTAAGTAAATGGGCTATTGAAAGCCATCCACTTCATCGATAAATTGAAAGGTAGACGATTTTAATCCGTAGCTCTGTTGTGATAGCAAACGAACAACTCCGCTCAACTGATATTTTAAGTCGCGAAAAAATCCTATTGGACTACCGGCTTGCCTGCGAAAGTCGGCAGGCAAGTTTACTGGGGCGGCGCGATGTAATGGGAGGTCGGGCTAAATTTGGCATTTTTGGCGATGGTAAAGAACTGGCACAACTAGCAGCCGCCCACGCATTTGCAAAGGGGGACTTTCGGTCCGGTTATTATCGCGACCAAACGTTTGTAGCGGCTCTGGGTGAACTGCGATGGACGGAATTTTTTGCGCAGCTCTATGCACATACTGACCTGGAAGCAGATCCGAATACCGCTGGCCGTTCGATGAATGGGCATTTTGCCACTCGCTGGCTCGATGAACAGGGGCTTTGGCGTAACCAGACAGAGATGTACAACTCGGTTTGTGATATTGCCCCCACCGCTGGTCAAGTTCCTCGTTCGCTAGGGCTAGCGTATGCCTCAAAATTATTCCGGAATAATCCTGCCCTGAGCGATCTGACGAAGTTTTCCCATAATGGGAACGAAATTGTATTTTCTACCATAGGCGATGCATCAACTTCACAAGGCATGTTTTGGGAGACCATGAATGCTGCTGGTGTATTGCAGGTGCCTTTGCTTATGTCCGTTTGGGATGATGGGTATGGTATTTCGGTTCCCGTTGAGTATCAAACGACCAAGGCGAGTATTTCGAAAGCCATGGCTGGTTTGCAGCGGGATGCGCACGACAAAGGCATTGAAATCTTTACCGTAAAAGGCTGGGATT
>Ga0209930_1005002_pt1 | contig 11187 bp, 9 predicted proteins | sample ThiBiot_500_biof_2_FD_183948 | JGI IMG/M metagenome (GOLD analysis project Ga0209930, IMG submission 183948) | Wastewater bioreactor microbial communities from Cape Town, South Africa - Thiocy_cont_500_biof (SPAdes) | ecosystem: Engineered > Bioreactor > Thiocyanate-remediating >... | reverse complement strand
ATTCCGGACGGTTGCCGGACTCGATGAACGCCTCGACGAGCTTCAGACGCTTGCCGAGCTTCTTGGGCTTCAGCTCCGAGGTCGAGGTCGCGATTTCCTCGCGCAGATCGACCGCGAGCTTCTCGAGGTCGAGCGCCATCATCATCTCGCGGATGGCCTCGGCACCGATCAGCGCGGTGAAGCTGTCGTCGCCATACTCGTCCTGGGCGCGCAGGTACTCTTCCTCGGTGAGGAGCTGACGCTCCTTCAGCGGGGTGAGGCCGGGCTCCAGAACGACATAGTTCTCGAAGTAGAGGATGCGCTCGAGATCCTTGAGCGTCATGTCCATCAGCATGCCGATGCGGGACGGCAGCGACTTCAGGAACCAGATATGCGCGACGGGGGCGGCGAGCTCGATATGACCCATGCGGTCACGCCGCACGCGCGCCAGAGTCACCTCGACGCCGCACTTCTCGCAGATGATGCCCTTGTACTTCATGCGCTTGTACTTGCCGCACAAGCACTCGTAATCCTTGATCGGCCCGAAGATGCGCGCGCAGAACAGACCGTCGCGCTCAGGCTTGAAGGTACGATAGTTGATGGTTTCCGGCTTCTTGATCTCGCCGAACGACCACGACAGAATCTTCTCAGGGCTCGCAATATGGATGCGGATCTGGTCGAAGTTCTGCGCCGGCTGAGCCAGCGGGTTGAAGATGTTCGCGACTTCCTGATTCATCGCCGATCTCCTTGCTCAGTCGCCGGCGGAAGCGCGTGCTCCCGGCCGGACGACCGCATGTCAAACTTCATTGCGCCTTCCGGCGACCCGCCTTCGCGGGCCGCGCCGCGGATCACTCCGCCGCATCCGGAAGCCGCTCGACCCCGTCCACCGGCTTCGACTGGTTGAGTTCCACGTCGAGGCCAAGCGAGCGCATTTCCTTGACCAGCACGTTGAAGCTCTCGGGAATGCCGGCCTCGAACGTGTCGTCGCCACGGACGATCGCCTCATAGACCTTGGTGCGGCCGGCCACGTCGTCCGACTTCACCGTCAGCATTTCCTGCAGCGTATAGGCTGCACCATAGGCCTCAAGCGCCCACACCTCCATTTCGCCGAAGCGCTGGCCGCCGAACTGCGCCTTGCCGCCGAGCGGCTGCTGGGTGACCAGCGAGTACGGGCCGATCGAACGGGCGTGGATCTTGTCGTCCACCAGGTGATGCAGCTTCAGCATGTAGATGTAGCCGACGGTGACCTTGCGGTCGAACTCCTCGCCGGTGCGCCCGTCATAGAGCGTCACCTGGCCCGACGGATCGAGCCCGGCCTTGGCCAGCATCTTGACGATGTCCGCCTCGCGGGCGCCGTCGAAGACAGGGGTCGCGATCGACACGCCCTTGGAGAGATGCTGGCCGAGCTTGACGACGCTGTCGTCGTCGAGATCCGCCACCTTCTCGTTCTTGGCGTTGTCGCCGTAGATCTCGTCGAGCTGCAGGCGCAGCGGCGCGGTGTTGCCGGAGCGCTTGTACTCCTCGATCATCCGCCCGACCTTGAGACCCATGCCGGCGCAAGCCCAGCCGAGATGCGTCTCCAGGATCTGGCCGACATTCATGCGGCTCGGCACGCCGAGCGGGTTGAGCACGATGTCGACATGCGTGCCGTCCTCGAGGAACGGCATGTCCTGCACGGGCACAATGCGCGAGACCACGCCCTTGTTGCCGTGACGGCCGGCCATCTTGTCGCCCGGCTGGATCTTGCGCTTCACGGCGACGAAGACCTTGACCATCTTCATCACGCCCGGCGGCAGCTCGTCGCCACGCTGCAGCTTCTCGACCTTGTCGATGAAGCGCTTCTCCAGACGCTTGCGGCTCTCGTCATACTGGCCGCGCAGCGCCTCGATCTCGCCCATGAGCTTCTCGTCGGCGACGGCGAACTGCCACCACTGGCTGCGCGGATATTCATCCAGCAGCTCGCGGGAAAGCACCGTCTCCTTCTTGAAGTTCTTCGGGCCGCTCGACGCGGTCTTGCCGACGATCATGTCGGCGAGACGGCCATAGACGTTGCGGTCGAGGATCGCCTGCTCGTCGTCGCGGTCCTTCGCGAGACGCTCGATCTCCTCGCGCTCGATCGCCATGGCGCGCTCGTCCTTCTCCACGCCGTGGCGATTGAACACGCGGACCTCGACGATCGTGCCGGTGACGCCCGGGGGAACACGCAGCGACGTGTCGCGCACGTCGGACGCCTTCTCGCCGAAGATGGCACGCAGCAGCTTCTCTTCCGGCGTCATCGGGCTCTCGCCCTTCGGCGTGATCTTGCCGACGAGGATGTCGCCCGCCTGCACATCGGCGCCGATATAGACGATGCCGGCTTCGTCGAGGTTCTTCAGCGCCTCTTCCGAAACGTTCGGAATGTCGCGCGTGATTTCCTCCGGGCCAAGCTTCGTGTCGCGCGCCATCACCTCGAATTCCTCGATATGGATCGAGGTGAAGACGTCGTCGGCCACGATCCGCTCGGAGAGCAGGATCGAGTCCTCGAAGTTGTAGCCGTTCCACGGCATGAACGCGACGAGCACGTTCCGGCCGAGGGCGAGATCGCCGAGATCGGTCGAGGGACCATCCGCGAGGATGTCGCCGCGGCCGACGATGTCGCCCACACGCACCAGCGGACGCTGGTTGATGCAGGTCGACTGGTTCGAACGCTGGAACTTCATCAGCCGGTAGATGTCGACGCCAGACTTCGACGGATCGAGGTCCTCGGTCGCGCGGATGACGATACGGGTCGCGTCCACCTGGTCGACGACGCCGCCGCGGCGGGCCGCGATCGCGGCGCCCGAGTCACGGGCGACGACGCTCTCCATGCCGGTTCCGACGAACGGCGCCTCGGCGCGAACGAGCGGCACCGCCTGGCGCTGCATGTTCGAGCCCATGAGGGCGCGGTTGGCGTCGTCGTTCTCGAGGAACGGGATCAGTGCCGCGGCCACCGAGATGACCTGCTTCGGCGACACGTCCATGAAGTCGACGCGCTCGGCGCCAACCATGACGTTCTCGCCCGCATGGCGGCAGACGATCAGATCCTCGGTCAGCTTGCCCTCGCCGTCGAGCTTCACATTCGCCTGGGCGACGTAGTACTTCGACTCCTCCATCGCCGAGAGATAGATGATCTCGTCGGTGGCGGCGCCGTCCTTGACGCGGCGATACGGGCTCTCGATGAAGCCGTATTTGTTGACGCGGGCAAAGGTCGCGAGCGAGTTGATGAGGCCGATATTCGGGCCTTCCGGCGTCTCGATCGGGCAGATGCGGCCGTAATGCGTCGGGTGCACGTCGCGCACCTCGAAGCCGGCGCGCTCGCGCGTCAAGCCGCCCGGGCCAAGCGCCGAGAGACGACGCTTGTGCGTGATCTCGCTGAGCGGATTCGTCTGGTCCATGAACTGCGAGAGCTGCGAGGAACCGAAGAACTCGCGCACCGCGGCCGCCGCCGGCTTGGCGTTGATGAGGTCCTGCGGCATGACATTGCCGATCTCGACCGACGACATGCGCTCCTTGATGGCGCGCTCCATGCGGAGCAGGCCGACGCGGTACTGGTTCTCCATGAGCTCGCCGACCGAGCGCACGCGGCGATTGCCGAGATTGTCGATGTCGTCGATCTCGCCCTTGCCGTCGCGCAGCTCGACCAGCATCTTGATGACCGCGAGGATGTCCTCCTTGCGGAGCACGCGCACGGTGTCCTCGGCCGTCAGATCGAGGCGCATGTTCATCTTGACGCGGCCGACCGCGGACAGGTCGTAGCGCTCGCTGTCGAAGAACAGCGAGTGGAACATGGCCTGCGCCGAATCCATGGTCGGCGGCTCGCCAGGACGCATCACGCGGTAGATGTCGAACAGCGCGTCTTCACGCGACTCGTTCTTGTCCACGGCAATCGTGTTGCGGATATAGGCGCCGACATTGATGTGGTCGATGTCGAGGACGCTGATCTCGTCATAGCCGGCGGTCTCGAGCGCGCCGAGCAGCTTCTCGGTCAGCTCGTCGCCCGCCTCGGCATAGATCTCGCCGGTCTGCGGATTGACGATGTCCTCGGCCACATAGCTGCCGAATAGGTCCTCGCTGGTGACCTTGAGCGCCTTGACGCCCTTCTCGGCGATCGCGCGGGCGGCGCGGGCCGTCAGCTTCTTGCCGGCCTCGACCACGACTTCGCCGGTATCGGCGTCGACGAGGTCCGTCGCCGCCTTGATGCCGCGCATGCGCGCCGGATCATAGGGCATGCGCCAGCCGTCGGCGGCCTTGGTGTAGGTCACCGTGTTGTAGAACGTCTCGAGGATCTCCTCGGCGTCCATGCCAAGCGCATAGAGCAACGACGACACCGGGATCTTCCGGCGACGGTCGATGCGCGCATAGACGATGTCCTTCGCGTCGAACTCGATGTCGAGCCACGAGCCGCGATAGGGGATGATGCGGGCGGCGAACAGGAGCTTGCCCGAGGAATGGGTCTTGCCCTTGTCGTGGTCGAAGAAGACGCCCGGCGAGCGGTGCATCTGCGAGACGATCACGCGCTCGGTGCCGTTGACGATGAAGGTGCCGTTCAGCGTCATGAGCGGCATCTCGCCCATGTACACTTCCTGCTCCTTGATGTCCTTGACCGACTTGGCGCCGGTGTCCTCGTCGACATCGAACACAATCAGCCGCAGCGTGACCTTGAGCGGGGCCGAGAAGGTCATGCCGCGCTGGCGGCACTCGTCGACGTCATACTTCGGCGGATCGAAGTCGTAGCGGACGAATTCGAGCAGCGCCGTGTTCGAGAAGTCGGAAATCGGGAAAACGGACTTGAAGACGGCCTGCAGACCCTCGTCGGGACGCCCGCCCTTCGTTTCCTCGACCATGAGGAACTGGTCGTAGGACGCCTTCTGAACCTCGATGAGGTTCGGCATCTCGGCGACGTCGCCGATCGACCCGAAGAACTTGCGGATGCGCTTACGACCGGTAAATGCCTGGGCCATGTTCGCTCCTTTTCATTTCCAAGAACGGCTGTCCGGAAAGCCGTGTAGCCGCGCTTGGGCGCGGCTCTCTGGACAACGGTTCCGTGAAGAACCCTGATGAACCGGCCGGCCCCGGTCGGGGCCGGCCGTATGCGACTTACTTGACGTCGACCTTGGCGCCGGCGCCCTCGAGCTGAGCCTTGAGCTTGGCAGCCTCGTCCTTCGAGACGCCTTCCTTCACGGCCTTCGGAGCACCCTCGACCAGGTCCTTGGCTTCCTTGAGGCCGAGGGCCGTGATCGCACGGACTTCCTTGATGACGTTGATCTTGTTCGCGCCAGCCTCGACGAGGATGACGTCGAACTCGGTCTTCTCTTCGACCGGAGCCGCAGCGGCGGCACCGCCGCCGACAGCCGCAACCGCGACCGGAGCGGCAGCCGAAACGCCCCACTTCTCCTCGAGCAGCTTCGACAGCTCGGCAGCCTCGAGAACGGTCAGGCTCGAGAGTTCTTCAACGATCTTCGAAAGATCAGCCATTTCAATATCCTATCAGTTCGAATTCAGATGTTGAGCGAACGGCCTTACGCCGCTTCGTCCTTCTTGGCATAGGCGCCGAACACGCGTGCGAGCTGGCCCGCAGGTGCGTTGACGACCGACGCGATCTTCTGCGCCGGCGCCTGGATCAGGCCGATCAGCTTGCCGCGCAGCTCGTCGAGCGACGGCAGCGTTGCAAGGGCCTTGACCCCTTCGGGGTTCAGGTTGGTCGAGCCCATCGCGCCGCCGAGAATGACGAGCTTGTCATTCGTCTTGGCGAAATCGGACGTGACCTTGGGCGCTGCCACCGGGTCGGCCGAATAGGCGACCAGCGTCGGACCCGTGAACAGGTCCGCGATATGGGCAGAGTCCGTGCCTTGAAGGGCGAGCTTCACAAGGCGGTTCTTTGCGACCTTTACGCTGACCCCCTGCTGCCGGGCCTTGCCGCGCAGGGCGGTCAGCTCGGACACAGTGAGGCCGGCATAGTGTGCCACGACGACGACATTGGCCTCCTGGAAGACCTCGTTCATCGTCGAGACAAGTTCGCGCTTTGCCGCTTTTTCCACTTGCCTCTCTCCAGTAGGCGGCCGACTTTGCGGGTCGGGACCGCCGGTTGCGTTTGCCGCGGCCGGGCGAGCCGCCCGCGACGCTTCCTGGCCTGTCCCCCCGCGGACCCTTTCGGGCCGCCGGGCAAAAGAGGTTCGAACTGACAGCCGGCTCACGCCGGACAATCCGTCTCGCCCCGTCTATGCAGGAGATTAAGCCGGAAAGGCCGGCACCTGCAGTCTCGGACAGGTATCGGCCGATCGGGACGGATCCCCATCGGCCGCCTTGCCGCCCGGTCGCCCGGACGGAATTCTCTCCCGTCAGCCGTTCAGCACGGTCGACGGATCGACATGGACGCCGGGGCCCATGGTCGACGAAACGGCGACGCGCTGCACGAAGGTGCCCTTCGCGCCGGTCGGACGAGCCTTCTGGACCGCGTCGGCGAACGCCTTGATGTTCTGCACGAGCTTCTCGGTGTCGAAGCTCGCCTTGCCGATGCCCGCATGGATGATGCCGGCCTTCTCGACGCGGAACTCGACCGAGCCGCCCTTGGCGCCCTTGACGGCGCCCGTGACGTCCATGGTCACCGTACCGACCTTCGGGTTCGGCATCAGGCCGCGCGGGCCCAGCACCTTGCCGAGACGGCCGACGAGCGGCATCAGGTCCGGGGTCGCGATGCAGCGATCGAACTCGATCGTGCCGCCCTGGACGATCTCGAGCAGGTCCTCGGCGCCGACGATGTCGGCACCGGCGGCCTTGGCTTCCTCAGCCTTGGCGCCGCGCGCGAAGACTGCGACGCGGACCGTGCGGCCCGAGCCGTTCGGCAGCGCGCAGACGCCGCGCACCATCTGGTCGGCATGGCGCGGATCGACGCCGAGATTCATCGCGAGTTCGATGGTCTCGTCGAACTTGGCATTGGCGCGCTCCTTGATCATCGAGACGGCCTCGGCGATCGGATAGAGCTTGTTGCGGTCGATGCCCTCGCGCCCCTTGACGACGCGCTTTCCGTGATGAGCCATGATCAGTCAACCACCGTGAGGCCCATGGAGCGGGCAGAACCTTCGACCATGCGCGCGGCAGCTTCGACGCTGTCGGCGTTGAGGTCCTTGAGCTTCTTCGACGCGATATCCAGGCACTGGGCCTTGGTGATCTCGCCGGCCGAAGCGCCCTTGCCCGGCGTCGTGGCGCCCTTCTGGACGTTGGCGGCCTTCTTGAGGAAGTAGCTCACCGGCGGCGTCTTCATGACGAAGGTGAACGACTTGTCCTGGTAGTAGGTGATGACCACCGGGACAGGCGAGCCCTTCTCCATCTCCTGGGTCTGCGCGTTGAAGGACTTGCAGAACTCCATGATGTTGATGCCGCGCTGGCCGAGCGCGGGGCCGATCGGCGGCGACGGGGTCGCCGAACCGGCCTTCACCTGAAGCTTCAGGTAGCCCATGACTTTCTTTGCCATGATCGTTCCTTTCCACTGCCGGCAGCCTGCCGGCGAGGCGACCCGGCATCATGCCGGATCAGGAATGGCGTGGTGCGGAGCGACGGCGCCTGGCGAGCGCCGCTTCCTCCCACGCCCGTCGGGTCAGACCTTCTCGACCTGCCCGTATTCGAGCTCCACCGGAGTGGCGCGCCCGAAGATCGACACGGCCACCTTGAGCCGCGCCCGAACCTCGTCGACTTCCTCGACGAGGCCGTTGAACGAGGCGAAGGGCCCATCCGCGACGCGGACCTGCTCGCCGACCTCGAAACTGACCGACGGCTTCGGCCTCTCGACGCCTTCCTGCACCTGATGCAGGATGCGGCCGGCCTCCGCTTCGGAGATCGGCATCGGCTTGTTGTCCGAGCCGAGGAACCCGGTGACCTTCGGCGTATTCTTGATCAGATGATACGCGTCGTCCGTCAGCGCCATCTTCACCAGCACATAGCCCGGGAAGAACTTGCGCTCGGCGTCGACCTTGCGGCCGCGGCGCACCTCGACGACCTTCTCGGTCGGGACGAGGATCTGGTCGAACAGGTCGGAGAGACCGCGCTGCGCGGCCTGCTCACGGATCGAGTCCGCGACCTTCTTCTCGAAATTCGAATAGGCGTGGACGATGTACCACCGCTTGTCCATCTGGTCGGCTCCGACTTAGCGACCGAGGCCGAGCAGCAGCTGAACGCCCCAGCTCAACCCGAAATCGACGAGCGTGAAAAACAGCGAAGCCGCAACGGCCATGGCGAAAACCATGGCAGTGGTGATCAAAGCTTCGCGCCGCGACGGCCAAACGACCTTCGAGACTTCCGTCCGGACCTGCTGGAGGAACGTCAGTGGATTGGTTTTGGTGGCCATTACCCGCTCACGACTTGCGGGCGCGCAAACAACCGTCTGCGCACCGCGCTGGGAAGCGTTACATAGAATCGAAAATACGATTCCTCAAGGGTTAATTTGGCAGGGGCAGTAGGATTCGAACCTACGACCTACGGTTTTGGAGACCGTCGCTCTACCAGCTGAGCTATACCCCTCCACGCCGAGCGGCTCGACCATGGTCGATTCCGGCTGCGCGGCGTTGTCATAGCCAAGGCGCGGTTGGGGTGCAATCCCTATTCGCGCGACGCCCCTCGCCCTCCCCTGGATGCTCTCCGTATTCAGGCCGGAAGCGGCCCGACATAACGGGATTCCGGCCGGATGAGACCGCCGCCCTGCTGCTGCTCCAGCGCATGCGCGATCCACCCGGCGATGCGGCCGGCCGCGAAGATCGGCGTAAACCCGTCACGAGGAATGCCGAGTCGCTCGAGGAGCAGCGCCGTATAGAACTCGACATTCACGTCGAGGCGGCGGCCCGTCTTCCGCCGCGCGAGGACGTCGAGCGCCGCTTTTTCCACCGCCCGCGCGAGATCGAGCCGTCCATCGCGGTCCCCGAGCGTTGCCACCGCGACCCGGAGCACATCGGCGCGCGGGTCGCGGACGCGATAGGCACGATGGCCGAAGCCCATGATGCGCTCGCCGGAGGCGATGCGCGCCTCGAGCCAGGCTTCGGCCGCGTCGGCGGTCCCGATCTCGTCGAGCATGTCGAGCACCGGGCCGGGCGCGCCGCCATGCAGGCGCCCCTTCAGCGCCGAGAGCGCCGCGATGACAGCCGACGGCAATCCGGCCTCGGTCGAGGCGACCACCCGCGCCGTGAAGGTCGAGGCGTTGAGACCGTGGTCGATCACTGTCACCAGATAGGTCTCGAAGGCCCGCGCCTCGGTCGCATCGGGAAGGCGCCCGGTCACCATGCGCTGCAGGTCCAGCGCATGCGGCAATCCGGCGTCGGGCGTGATCGCTTCAAGGCCGTGGCCGGCGCGGATCGCCATCGCCGCCGCGACCGCCGTTGCCGCGATGAGCCCGGCCGGGCTGGCCAGCGGATCGGCGTCACCGATGCCGGCGAGAAGCAGCCGCATCGCCTCGACGGGATCGCGCGGCATGCCGGCGCCGCTCAGCCGGCCGGCAAGGCGGGCGAAGGCTGTCCGCCGCGCCTTGCCGATAGCGCCTGCGAAATCGCCGTCGGTCGGAGCGAACCCGTCCAGCAGCAGCGCTGCGGCGGCCTCGTAGCGCGTATCCGGCGCGAGATCCTCGATGCGGCGCCCTCGGATGATGAGCCGGCCCGCTTCGCCCTCGACGGCGCTGAGCACTGTCTCCGCGGCCACCACACCCGCAAGGCCCCGCGCAAAGGACGGCTGTCCGCCCTGCCCCGCGAGAGCCGCATCCCTGGAAAGCGCAATCGTCATCACTGTCTCCTTTCGCTTCCGATGCATGCGAGTCTGGGTTAGATTGACGGACGCCTCAATCTTGAATCAACTAATCAATATGATGGCTGCGAACGAGAAGCTGATTTCTGCGCGCGAGGCGAGCCGCATGCTCGGCATCCGCCTTGCCTCGCTCTATGCCTATGTCAGCCGCGGCCAGATCCGCGCCCTTCCCGACCCCGCCGATCCGCGCGCGCGGCTCTATCGCCGCGACGACATCGAGGCGCTGCTGGAGCGCAAGAGCCGCCAGTCGCGGCCCGCGGCGGCGGCGGCCACCGCGCTCGACTGGGGCATGCCGGTCCTGACCACCCATCTTTCCAGTATCGGCGATGGCCGCCTCGCCTATCGCGGCCGCGATGCCGTTGCCCTCGCCGAGACGGCGCCGCTGGAGGAGATCGCCGCCCTTCTCTGGGACTGCGAGGCGGTCGAGTTCCGCGGGCAGATCGCAAAGCCGGCTTCGGCAGCCGGATCACCCATCGATCGCGCCGTTGCAGCGCTCGCAGGGGAATTGCCTGCCGCGACGCCGACCGCTCCGGCAGCCCTCCGCGGCGCCCGGGCCGGCCGGCTCATCCGCATCATCGCCGTGGCGGCCGCGGATCGCTGGCTGGCCGACGGGCCGCTGCACGCATCGATCGCGGCGACATGGCAGGCACCGGCGGCGGCGGACGCCATCCGGCGCGCGCTGGTGCTGGTCGCCGATCACGAGCTCAACGCATCGACCTTCGCGGCCCGCGTCGCCGCCTCGACGGGCGCGCCGCTGCCGCATGCGCTGATCGCCGGTCTCGTGACACTGGCCGGGCCGGCCCATGGCGGCGCCACGGGCCGCGTTTCGGCATTGCTGGACGAGGCAGCGCGGCTTGGCGACGGCGTCGCGGCGGTTGATGCCCGCCTGCGGCGGGGCGATGACCTGCCCGGCTTCGGCCACCGCCTCTATCCGGACGGCGACCCACGCGCCCGGGCGCTGATGGGCGCTTTCGACATCGCCCCGCTGGAACGGGCCGTCGCCGAGGGCGCCGAGGCCATGACCGGCCTCGCACCGACGATCGATTTCGCCCTGGTCGCGCTGGAGCGACGCTTCAAGCTGCCGCGCCAGGCGGCGCTCGCCCTTTTCGCAACCGGCCGCTCGGTCGGCTGGATCGCCCATGCGCTGGAACAGGCGGGCAGCGGCCAGCTCATCCGGCCGCGCGCGGTGTTCTCGCCCTGACCGCAAACGAAAAAGGCAGCAGCGAGTGGATCGCTGCTGCCTTTTAGAAAGGGGATGCGGAGCGGCGTTGCCGCCGCGCCTTGCCTTACTTGATGATGGATGCGACGACGCCGGCGCCGACGGTGCGGCCGCCTTCACGGATGGCGAAGCGGAGCTTCTCTTCCATCGCGATCGGGACGATCAGCGTCACTTCCATCGACACGTTGTCG
>Ga0209930_1004997_pt1 | contig 11192 bp, 9 predicted proteins | sample ThiBiot_500_biof_2_FD_183948 | JGI IMG/M metagenome (GOLD analysis project Ga0209930, IMG submission 183948) | Wastewater bioreactor microbial communities from Cape Town, South Africa - Thiocy_cont_500_biof (SPAdes) | ecosystem: Engineered > Bioreactor > Thiocyanate-remediating >... | reverse complement strand
TATACCCTGTCTTCGGCCATGCGCGAGTCCGGAGTCGAAGGCAAGGCCTGGCCCTTCTTCAGGGCTCCGGGCATGTCGTTGCCAGCCCCTGGCGGCGGCCAGCGGCAAGGCCTGCGTGCTCCAGCAGGCGTGGCAGTCGCATGAGCATCGCGGTTGTTTCCTCGCCGGTGTGCGAGACGCGCCAGGGGCCTGCAAGCAGCGCGCATTCGCTGGCTGCGCAGATCTACGCCTGCCTGAAGAACGACATCTTCGATTTCCGTCTGCTGCCTGGCGACCGTTTCAGCGAAGGCGAGATCGCCACGCGCATGCAGGTCAGCCGCACGCCCGTGCGCCAGGCGCTGTTCTGGTTGCAGCGCGATGGCTATGTGGATGTGCACTTCAAGAGCGGATGGCAGATCAAGGCCTTCGACTTCAAGTACTTCGAGGATCTGTACGAGGTGCGCACCCTGATGGAGACCAGCGCCGTGGCCAGCCTGGTGGGCGAATCGCTGCAGTCATTGCAGCCGCTGCGCGAAGTCTGGTGCGTGCCCGAGGAGCAGCGCGAGACCGACCCCGCCGTCGTGGCCTCGCTGGACGAGGCCTTCCATACCGGCCTGGTGGCCGCGACCGGCAATCAGGAGATGGCGCGCATCCACCTGGACATTACAGAGCGCATCCGCATCATCCGCCGCCTGGATGTGATCAAGCTGCCGCGCGTCTCGGCAACCTATGACGACCATGCCGCCATTCTTGCCGCCATCGAGGCCGGCGATGCCGCGCTGGCCCAGTCCTGCCTGAAGCAGCACATCGCCGACAGCCGTGCCGAGGTCAAGCGCATCACCTTCTACATGCTGCAGACGGCGCGCGAGCGCTATGGAGCCCTGCAGCAGACGGCTTGATGGTCGGGATGTGTGGAACGGGCCTCTTCGGAGGCCCTTTTTCATGGGCGCACGGGCCGCTGGGCGAAGGCGGGCGTGCATCCGGCCCGGCAAAGGCTGCAAGTCGCGGGTAAGCGGCCCGCTTATCCCTGCATTGCGGCGGCGGCGTCCCGGTAGTCTCCCTGCCAAACCGTGGACGGGCCCTGCGCCCGCACCATCCGCAAACTTACAGGGAAGAGAACATGAGCATCAGAACCGACAACCTGAATGTGCAAAGCCTGTTGGCCCGAGCCCAGTCCAGGCTCAACAGCAGCACCACGGCGCAGACGGCTTCGGACTCGGCCATCAAGAAGAGCGATGCGCAGGCCGGCGCCACGAAGACGGACAGCACCAAGACGGAGACCACCGAAGCGGAGAAAGTCCGCAAGCTGGCGCCTTCGCTGTCCAAGGCGCACGAGCGCATTGCGGCCCAGGCCCAGGCGGGCTCTACCTCGCTGTCGGCGCTGGGGCAGTTCAAGTCGTCCCTGGTGGATCTGGCCACGGCGGGCAAGGAGATGGCGGCCCTCACGGCGACCAGCACCACCCAGTCGGTCCAAGGTGCGCTGGAAAAGCTGGTGGCGCGCTACAACGCCAGCGCGGCCAAGGGCAATGCCAGCGCGGCCGCCGGCTCCACCACCGATGTGGGTGCCACCCGCGCGCTGCGCGAGTTGCGTGCGGCCATCATGAGTGTCACGGGCAGCGCGACTTCGCCCAGCCTGGCCAGGATCGGCATCGTCCAGCGCCAGGACGGCACGCTGGCGGTGGACGCCAAGGCCCTGGAAAAGTCCATGGCCACAGATCCCGCAGGCGTGACCTCGGCCCTGGCCGGCATTGGCAAGGCGGTGGAAAACAGCGCCAACGATGCACTGTCCACGGGCAGCCGCCTGAGTTCGTCCATGGCAAGCCTGGGCGACCGGGTCAAGGCGCTGCAGCAGCAGCAAAGCGCCGTGGTGGCGACGGCCGAGAAGCTCGGCGATTCCCTGGTCGGCTCGGCCAACTGGAATCGCATGGTGCTGGACGCCTACCTCAAGAACTAGTTTTCGCCGCGTTCCGTCCCGCATCCTGTTTCCCCATCATGAAAAATCTGCGCATAGGCCTTCGTCTCGGAGGCGGTTTCACCATTCTTTTGCTGATCATGCTGCTCATCAGTGTCACCAGCATCGTCAGCATGGGGCACATGGCCCGCTCGACCACGGAAATCACCGAGGTGGCCCTGGCCAAGGAGCGGATGATCAGCGACTGGTTCCGCAACATCCACTCGGGTTCGCGCCGCACCACGGCCATTGCCAAGAGCAGCGATCCCTCGCTGGCCACCTTCTTCGCCGAAGACGCAGCCGAGTCCTCGCGCCAGTCCAGCAAGCTGCAGGACCGCATCGAGCCGCTGCTGCAGACCCAGGAGGAAAAGGACATCTGGGTCGAGATCAAGAAGGCCCGCGCCGGCTATCTGGCGGGCCGCGACGTGGTGACCAAGGCCAAGGCCGAGGGCCGCGCCGAAGACGCCGAGCGCCTGTTCACCCAGCAATACCAGCCCGCCACGCAGCGCTATATCGACATGGTCCAGCGCCTGCTGGACATGCAGCGCGCGGCCATCGACAGCTCCGCCGCCGATGTGCTGGTGCGCTTCTCGGCCAGCCGAGCCGCCATCATCACGGTGGTCTCGCTGGCCTTTGTGCTGGGCGCGCTGGCCGCCTGGTGGATCACGCGCGGCATCACCAGGCCGCTGGCCGAGGCCCTGCGCGTGGCGCGCACCGTGGCCAACAACGACCTGACCAGCCGCATCACCGTTGATTCGCGCGACGAAACCGGCCAGTTGCTGCAGGCGCTGCGCCAGATGAACGACAACCTGGCCCAGGTCGTGGGGCAGGTGCGCTCGGGTGCCGACAGCATTGCCACGGCTTCGGGCGAGATCGACGCGGGCAACCAGGACCTGTCCTCGCGCACCGAGCAGCAGGCCAGCTCGCTGGAGCAGACGGCCGCTGCCATGGAGGAGCTGACCAGCACGGTCAAGCAGAACGCAGAGAACGCGCGCCAGGCCAATCAGCTGGCCGCTTCGGCGTCGCAGACAGCCGTGCAGGGCGGCAAGGTGGTGGCGGGCGTGGTGGACACCATGGGCGGCATCAGCGAGTCCAGCCGCAAGATTGCCGACATCATCGGCGTGATCGACTCCATTGCCTTCCAGACCAACATCCTGGCGCTGAACGCCGCCGTGGAAGCGGCGCGTGCCGGCGAGCAGGGCCGCGGCTTTGCCGTGGTGGCCGGTGAGGTGCGCGCGCTGGCGCAGCGCAGCGCCTCGGCGGCCAAGGACATCAAGGACCTGATTGCCGACTCGGTCTCCAAGGTGGAGGCGGGCACGCGCCAGGTGGCCGAGGCCGGACGCACCATGGACGGCATCGTGCAAAGCGTGCAGCAGGTCAGCGAGATCACCGCCGCCAGCCAGGAGCAGAGCAGCGGCATCAACCAGGTGCACCAGGCGATTTCGCAGATGGACACGGTGACACAGCAGAATGCGGCGCTGGTCGAGGAGGCGGCCGCTGCAACCGGCTCGCTCAAATCCCAGGTGCACCAGTTGGCCGCTGCAGTGAGCGTATTCCGTATCGAGGGCGTGGCGTCCGCTCGTCCGGCGGTGCCAGCCCCAGCCCCTGCCGGACGTGCACAGCCTGCGGCAGCGCAGATGCGCGCTCCTGCCAGGCCGCTGGCCGCGCCTGCGGCTGCTGCGTCCCCGGGCGCACCCGCCGCCAAGCCTGCAGCTGCCAAGCTGCCGGCCTCTCGGCAGTCCGTGCCCGCCACTGGCAAGGACGACGGGGACTGGACCTCGTTCTGAGCCCGGCCAGGTTACTTGGGGGCGCCCAGCTCGTACTTGGAGCCCTCTCCCTGGCCGTCGGTGATGGCGGCGGCCTGGCCGGCGGCCGGATTCACGCCGCCTGCATCTTCCTTGTTGGTGGCACCTGACCCGCTTGCCGGTTCAGACGCCCGGGCGGGCAGCGGCGCGGCAGCCGGCAACGGCTCATGCGGGTCGCCCTTGGCATGGGGCATGACCTGCTCGGCCGTGATCACGGGCTGGCCCAGCAGGGGCTTGTCCGGTGGCGGCTGGTTGAAGCGCGGCACTTCGGCCATGGGAAATCCCGCGCGCTGCGACGAGGTCTCGCCCGAGCAGGCGGCCAGCGTCAGCAAAGAGCTTGCGGCGACGCCCAGGGCCAGCCGTCTGGCAAGTGTCGTGGCATGCACAAATTCATGGGGCATGGTTGTTCTCCGGTGGTCTATCTTCCGGCCGACATGCTCCCACGCGCCCAGGTCTGGTGGCGTAGGTCCATGCCGGATTCCCGGCCGCCGACCACCGCAATCCTTGCTCAGGGCTGGCTGCCGCTGGCCTTCCACGATCCGTCGGACTGCTTGCAGAACCAGAAGCGCCAGTTTTCCGAGGTCTTTTTCAGGCGCACATCGGCCGACAGCAGGCGGCAGCTTCCGGCCGTCCCGGTCTGCACGGTCTGCTGCGGCTGCAAGGCCATCGTCACGCGCTGGTTGGTACGGTTCGGGCCGCTGGTCCATTCGGTCACGGAGCCGTCGGCGGCCTCGTTGAGCACCTTGGCCACGGTGGCCTTGGCATCGGGCAGGTCCCTGGCGGGAATGCGCGCGGCGATGGTGTCGTTGAGGAAGATCGAAGCCGCAGCGCTGGCGCTGGTGGACACCAGCGAAGCGGCAGCGGCCAGCGATGCGACGGTGATGGCAAAGGTTTTCATGCAATGGGTCCTGGAAAGTGGGCCGACGCCCGCAGCGGGGTGTCGGAAGGAAAGTATCGGGCCATGTTAACGGCTGCAATGGCGCCTGCGGGCGTCGCGCGTCGCCGAAACCAGCGCAAGCTGCGCCACAGTGCTGCCGAGGGCTGCGCAAAACGTTTACAGTCCTTGGCGGATTTCCCCGTCCCTTCCTGCCAGAAACTCCACTGCATGCCACGATCCTCCCGCAATCAGAGCACCCAGCGCTTTGCCATTCCATGGACACTTGTTGCCGGCTTTGGCGCGGCGGCACTGGCCACCCTGGTCATTGCCTTCGTCAATTTCAGGGCGTCTGAGACGCGAGGCCAGGCCGTGGTGGCCATGGACCGCACGACACTGGCCATGCGCCAGCTCAGTCAGCTCAATGCTTCGCTCAAGGACGCTGAGACCGGGCAGCGCGGTTTTCTGCTCACGGGCGACCCGGCCTACCTGCAGCCCTACCAGCAGGCACGCGATGTGCTGATGCAGCAGCTGGAGGCGCTCAAGGCGCGCACTTCCAATGACTCCGACCAGCACCGGCTGCTGGCGCAGATCGAGGAGATATCGGCCCAGAAGCTGCGCGAGCTGCAGGAGACCATAGACCTGCGCAAGTCCGGCGATCTGGACGCCGCCATGGCCCTGGTGCGCCTGGACGTGGGCAAGAACGCCATGGACCGGCTGCGCGAGCTGATCGACGACCTCTACACGCACCAGACACGGGAGCTGGCCCAGCGTCGCCAGCTGTGGGTGGAGGCATCCACCACCTCGACCTACTATTCCTGGGGCGGCTCCCTCATCCTGCTGGGCCTGATCCTGGCATCGGCCGCGCTGACGGTGCGCGAGTACCGCGTCAAGGCCCGCCAGTCGTGGGTGACGTCCGGTCTTTCCGGCCTGGGGCAGCAGTTGCAGGGAGACCACCGGCTGGAAGACCTGGGCCAGAAGGCGCTGGAGTACCTGGCCAACTATTTGCGTGCCGATGTGGGCGCCGGCTATGTGGTGGACTGCGCCGATGGCGGGTTGCGCCTGTTCGGCGGCTATGCCCTGCCGCGCGAGCGACTGCAGCAAAAGCTGCTGCCCGGCGAGGGGCTGGCGGGCCAGGCGGCCGCGTCGCGCAAGCTGCTGCATGTCAGCGATGTGCCTGCCCAGCATTTGCAGATTTCCTCGGGCACCGGCCAGTCCAGCCCCTTGCAGCTGATGCTGGTGCCCGCCATGGAAAACGGCGAAGTGTTCGCCGTGATCGAACTGGGCTTTCTGCGCCCCGTGGGCGAAGCCGAGCGCAGCCTGCTGGAGCGCGCCTCCGAATCGCTGGCCGTGGCCATTCGCTCGGGCCTGGACCGTTCGCGCCTGGAGACCTTGCTGGAGGAAACGCGCCGCCAGTCGGAAGAGCTGCAAGCCCAGCAGGAAGAGCTGCGCGTGAGCAACGAGGAGCTGGAGCAGCAAAGCCGCATCCTGCAGGAGTCGCAGACCCAGATGGAGCACCAGCAGACCGAGCTGGAGCAGACCAATGCCCACCTGGAAGAGCAGACCCAGCAGCTGGAGTACCAGCGCGAGCAGTTGCTGCGCGCCCAGGGCGCGCTGACCGACAAGGCCCGCGAGCTGGAGCTGGCCAGCCAGTACAAGAGCGAGTTCCTGGCCAATATGAGCCACGAACTGCGCACGCCGCTGAACTCCACCCTGATCCTGGCCAAGCTGCTGGCCGACAACAGGCCGGGCAATCTGCAGGCCGAGCAGATCAAGTACGCGCAGACCATCCACGCCGCAGGCAGCGACCTGCTGGCGCTGATCAACGACATCCTGGACCTGTCCAAGATCGAGGCCGGCCAGGTCACCGTGGTCGCCGAGCCCGTGACCATTGCCACGGCGCTGCAGACGCTGATGGAGCCGCTGCGCCCGATTGCCCGCGAAAAGGGCCTGGAGCTGTCCTGGACCGTGGACCCGGGCGTGCCCGCCACCATGCAGACCGATCCCATGCGGCTGGCCCAGGTGCTCAAGAACCTGTTGTCCAACGCGCTCAAGTTCACGGCCAAGGGCTCGGTGGGCCTGCAGGTGTCCTGCGCGCCCCAGGGCATGCTGTCTTTCGCGGTGCGCGATACCGGCATCGGCATTGCCGAGCAGCAGCAGCAATTCATCTTCGATGCCTTCCGCCAGGCCGATGGCAGCACGCACCGCAAGTTCGGCGGCACGGGCCTGGGCCTGTCGATATCGCGTGATCTGGCGGGGCTGCTGGGCGGCACGCTGACCGTCTCCAGCACGCCTGGCCAGGGCAGCGTTTTCACACTGACCGTGCCCGTGAGCCTGGAGTCGGCCGAGTCCGGCCCGGCCACGGCCACGACTGCCGCACCGCAGCCTCAGCCGCAGGGGCTGCGAGAGGCCTTGGCAGCGTCGTCCGTGCCCGTGCTCGCAACGGCCAACGTTGCGCCCGCCGCACCTGCGTTCGCGCCGCCCATGTCGCCTGCCATGGCACCTGCCGCGTCGGCGGCAACGGACGCCCTGCGCAAGAGGGGTCAGAGCGGGCGCCGCATCCTCGTGATCGAGGATGACCTGCGCTTCGCGGACATCCTGTCGGAGCTGGCACGCGAGATGGATTTCGAGTGCGACGTGGCCAATACGGCGTCCGACGGCCTGTCCATGGCGGCCGACAATCAGCCCAACGCCATCGTGCTCGATATCAACCTGCCCGATTTCTCGGGCCTGGGCGTGCTGGACCAGCTCAAGCGCAACCCGGCCACGCGCCACATTCCCGTGCACGTGGTCTCGGTCGCGGACTATTCGCAGGAAGCCATGGGGCGGGGTGCCGTCGGCTACGCGCTCAAGCCCGTCAAGCGCGAGGAACTGGTCCACGCCCTGCAGCGGCTGGAGGCCAAGTTCACCCAGGACCTGCGCCGCGTGCTGGTGGTGGAGGATGACGAGCGCCAGCGCGAGAGCGTGCGCCACCTGCTCAGCCGCAGCGATGTGGACATCGTCTGCGCGGGCACGGCGGCGGCCGCGCTGGATCATCTGCGCGGCTCCACATTCGACTGCATGGTGATGGACCTGAACCTGCCTGACATCAGCGGCTACGAGCTGCTGCAGCGCATGACGGACCAGGACGATGTTTCCTTCCCGCCTGTCATCGTCTACACGGGCCGGGCGCTGTCGCGCGATGAAGAGCAGCAGCTGCGGCGCTTTTCCAAGTCCATCATCATCAAGGACGCGCGCTCGCCCGAGCGCCTGCTCGACGAGGTCACGCTGTTCCTGCACCAGGTGGAGTCGGAGCTGTCGGCCGAGCACCGCCAGATGCTGCAGGTCGCGCGCAGCCGCGAGTCTGCGCTGGAAGGGCGCACGGTGCTGGTGGTGGAAGACGATGTGCGCAACGTGTTTGCGCTGTCCAGCATCCTGGAGCCCACGGGCATCCGCGTGGAGATCGCGCGCAACGGGCGCGAGGCGCTGGAGGCGCTGGAGTCTCGCGGCGCAGCGCAGGCCGGTATCGACCTGGTGCTGATGGACATCATGATGCCCGAGATGGATGGCTACACCGCCATGCGCGAGATCCGCAACCGGCCGCAATGGCGCCGCCTGCCCATCATCGCCCTGACCGCCAAGGCCATGAAGGACGACCAGGAGAAATGCCTGGCCGCCGGTGCCAACGACTACATCGCCAAACCGCTGGACGTGGAAAAGCTGCTGTCGCTGGTGCGGGTGTGGATGCCCAAGTAGCAAGGAGGACGCGATGCCTCAGCTGAAAAATAGCCCCCACGCTCCCCTTGCTGCGCAAGGTCCGCTGCCCCCCAAGGGGGCCGCTTTTCATCTTGGGGCGGCCCGGCGATGAAAAAAGCCCGCACCGCCGACATCGAGCAGCGCCTGCTGATCGACGCCATCTACCACCGCTACCACTACGACTTCCGGGGCTATGCCCAGGCCTCGCTCAAGCGGCGCCTGCAGACGGCCCTGGTGCAGTTCGGCTGCCAGACGCTGTCGCAGCTGCAGGACCGCGTATTGCATGATGCAAGCGTGTTCCCGGCGCTGCTGGAATACCTCACGGTCCAGGTCAGCGACATGTTCCGCGACCCGAGCTATTTCCGGGCGCTGCGCACCGAGGTGGTGCCGCTGCTGCGCACCTATCCCTCGCTCAAGGTCTGGGTGGCCGGCTGCAGCGCGGGCGAGGAGGTGTATTCGCTGGCCATCCTGCTGGAGGAGGAGGGCCTGCTGGACCGCACCCTGATCTATGCCACCGACATCAATCCGCATGCGCTGCGCGCGGCCGAGCAGGGCGTGTTCGACATGTCGCGCGTGGCGGCCTTCACCGACAACCATGCGCGCTCGGGCGGGCACAGCTCGCTGTCGCACTACTACACGGCGCGCTACGGCCGCGTGGTCTTCGACAAGGGGCTGCGCGAGCACATGGTGTTCTCCGACCACAGCCTGGCCACCGACAGCGTGTTCGCCGAAATGCACCTGGTGTCCTGCCGCAACGTGCTGATCTATTTCGAGCGCGAGCTGCAGGACCGGGCGCTGGGCCTGTTCCGCGAAGCGCTGTGCCATCGCGGATTCCTGGGGCTGGGCTCCAAGGAGTCGCTGCGGTTTTCAGGGCATTCGGAGGCCTTCGAGGACTTCGTGCTCGAGGACCGCATCTACCGCAAGAAGGCCGGGCTGTGATGCCCGTGACCACGAACACACCCGCCTCCGACGCCGCCACAGCCTACGAGGCCATCGTGATCGGCGGCTCGGCCGGCGCGCTCGACGCGCTATCGGTGGTGCTGCCCGCGCTGCCGGCCAGCCTGCGCGCCTCGGTGCTGGTGGTGCTGCACCTGCCGCGCGATCGCCGCAGCCTGCTGGCCCAGCTCTTCGGCCCGCGCTGCGCCGTGCCGGTGCGCGAGGTGCAGGACCAGCAATGGATCGAGCCTGGGTGCCTGTACTTCGCCCCGGCCGACTATCACCTGCTGGTGGACAGCGGCCCCCGGCTGGCGCTGTCGCTGGATGCGCCCTGGCATTTTTCGCGGCCCTCCATCGACGTGCTGTTCGAGTCCGCTGCGGATTGCTATGGCGAGCGGCTGCTGGCGGTGCTGCTGTCCGGCGCCAATGACGACGGCGCGCAGGGCATGGCCAGCGTGCACGCCGCCGGTGGCCTGGCCGTGGTGCAGGCGCCCGAAGGCGCCCGCATGCCCACCATGCCGCTGGCGGCGCTGGCCCGCGTGCCGCAGGCCCAGGCGCTGGCGCCCGAAGGCATTGCCTCCCTCATTGCATCGCTGCACCGCCAGGGAAGGCTTTGAATGTCCAGCCGGCACGCCCCCACAAGACTAAATACCGAGAGAGAATCCATGCCCCATACAGATCGCGTCAAATGCTTGATCGTCGATGACATCGCCGAGAACCTGATCGCCATCGAGGCGCTGCTGCAACGCGACGGCATCGAATTCCTCAAGGCCCAGTCCGGCCCCGAGGCGCTGGAGCTGCTGCTCAACCACAGCGACGTGGCCCTGGCCCTGCTGGATGTGCAGATGCCCGAGATGAACGGTTTCGAGCTGGCCGAGCTGATCCGCGGCAGCGAGCGCACGCGCCATATCCCGCTCATCTTCATGACGGCCGGCTCGCGCGAGCACAACTGGCAGTTCCGTGGCTATGAGAGCGGCGCCGTGGACTTCCTGTACAAGCCCATCGATCCCCACATGCTGACCACCAAGGCCAATGTGTTCTTCGAGCTGCACCAGCGCAAGCAGGCACTGGCCCATCAGCTGCAGGAACGCACCGAGGCGCTGCGCATCAACGAGATGTTCATGGCCGTGCTCAGCCACGACCTGCGCACGCCGCTGCAATCCATCAAGGCCGCCGCCACGTTGCTCACGCGCCAGCCCGATACGGGCAAGGTGGCCAGCATGGCCGAGCGCATGCTCAGCAGCAGCCAGCGCATGTCGCGCATGATCGAGGACCTGCTGGACGTCACCCGCATCCGCCAGGCGGAAGGCCTGCCGCTGTCACCGCGGCCTACCAGCTTGCAAGCGCTGCTGCAGCGCACGCTGCAGGAAGTGGAGACGGGTTTTCCGCAGCGGCGCCTGGACAGCGAGATGCTGGGCAATCTCGATGGCACCTGGGATGGCGAACGCCTGTGCCAGGTGCTCACCAATCTGGTGGGCAACGCCATGCACCATGGCGATCCGGCGCAGCCTGTGCAGGTGACGGCCGATGGCAGGCAGGACCATTGCGTGGTCATCACGGTGCGCAACGGCGGCACCATTCCTGCGGAGCTGATGCCCACCCTGTTCAACCCGTTTCGCGGAGGAGAGCGCAAGCCGGGCCAGCACCAGGGCCTGGGCCTGGGGCTTTTCATCGCGCACCAGATCGTGCGTTCGCACAACGGGCGCATCGATGTGCACTCCGCCGATGGCGTGACCAGCTTCAGGGTGGAGTTGCCGCGCGAGATGGCAGCGGGAGGCTCCAAGGCCGTGCTGTGACGGCGGGAGCCGATGGACCGGCAGGCCGGTCTCGGAAAAATGGGCTCAGTGGACGGGCCTGGTGTGCAGCGCTTCCTGTATGGAGTCCAGCAGCGTTTCCAGGTCCTCGATCTCGA
>Ga0209930_1004993_pt1 | contig 11201 bp, 10 predicted proteins | sample ThiBiot_500_biof_2_FD_183948 | JGI IMG/M metagenome (GOLD analysis project Ga0209930, IMG submission 183948) | Wastewater bioreactor microbial communities from Cape Town, South Africa - Thiocy_cont_500_biof (SPAdes) | ecosystem: Engineered > Bioreactor > Thiocyanate-remediating >... | reverse complement strand
CTGATCGACGATAGTACAGCCATCAATAAACCGACCAACGCATATGCTATTCGCCAATTGCAGGCTGGTTTACAACAACATTTCGTGAAGGTGAAAGACCCTCGATTTCCACTAACCTATTGGGTAAGGAAGTAAACACTGCGCAGTTGGCTTCTTTTCGATTATCTTTGTTTTATGTTGCTATCCGTTCTGATTCCTGCTTACAACGAGTTTAAAAATATAGATACACTCATTGAGAAAGTTCAGGCTGTTCCGTTAACGAAAGAAATTATCATTGTCGACGACGGCTCTACCGATGGCACCCGCGACCGGCTGAATACCTATCGTTCTGTGCCAAACATGACGATTGTTTTTCATGAACACAATCAGGGGAAAGGCGCTGCGATCCGTACGGCTATCCAGCATATGACGGGCGATATTGCTATTGTGCAGGATGCCGATCTGGAATACGAACCGCAGGATTATCTGGCACTGGTACAGCCTATTGTCGAAGGGAAAGAGCAGGTTGTGTATGGGTCACGATTCCTGAAGTCCGAAAACCGCCACTCCTACATGAGCTTTTACATCGGCGGGCAAGTGGTAACGATGCTCACGAATATCCTTTATAATCAGCGGTTAACTGACGAGCCCACCTGCTATAAAGTATTCAAGGCTGATTTTCTGCGATCAATTCCGCTCGACTGTACCCGTTTCGAGTTTTGCCCCGAAGTAACGGCCAAAGTGGCCAAACGGGGTATAAAAATCAAAGAGTTGCCGATCAGCTATTACCCTCGCTCCATTGCCGAAGGCAAGAAGATTTCCTGGTTCGATGGCATCGAAGCTATCTGGGTACTCCTCAAATACCGATTTGTGAACTAGCCTGCTTTAAACAAAAGAGGCTTTACGATGATGTCAGATGGAAGCAGCATCTGACATCATCGTAATAACAACTGCCTATTCCTGACCCCGTTCCTTTACAATACTCAGAAATGTTTTTGGAACCGGCGCATCGAAGCGCATGGCTTCGCCCGTGATGGGGTGGGTAAACGCTAATGTTTCGGCGTGTAAGCCCAGCCGCCCAATGGGGTCGGTTTGAGCACCGTATTTGGTATCACCGGCAATGGGATGTCCAATGTCGCTCATATGCACCCGTATCTGATTTTTACGACCTGTTTCCAGTTCGAGTTCAACCAGTGCGTAGCCATTGGCAGCTTTGGCCACCCGGTAGTTGGTAACCGATAGTTGCCCATTATCGGGGTTTTGACTGGAGTACACAATCAGCGCTTTACTCTCGCGGAGGTACGATGTGATGGTGCCTTCGGGCGGCTTGGGCACTCCCTCGACCAGCGCTACGTACGTCCGTTGTTTGGTAGTGGAATTCCAGGATTCCTGCATCAACTGTTGCACGTTTTCACTACGGGCAAACATCATGACTCCCGATGTTTCGCGGTCGAGCCGATGGATGATGAAGATTTTGTTTTTGGGGTTTTCTTTCTTGACGTAATCGCTCAGGATGCCATAGGCAGTACGATCCCGTTCTTTGGCCGTAGCCATCGAAAGCAGCCCCGCCTGTTTGTTAATGACGATAATATCCGGGTCTTCATACAACAGGGTTAGTCCGCGATATTGCGAAGTTTCGGGAGCCCGGTTGGCAGCCACAGTTACAACCTGTTCAGGCTGAAGGGGGTGATTAAACTGCGTATAGACTTTGCCGTCAATCAGAATCTGTTTGTTCCGAAGCAGCGACTTAATATTGTTCCGGTTTTTATGTGGCAATTTAGCGATCAGAAACGCCATCAACTCAGCTGGTTCTGATACGATTAACTGTAGATCGGCTCGTTTGCCCCCCGGCCGACGAGGTGGTTCAGTATTCTCCATCCTGCAAAGGTACGCTTTCGCGCTGAACTGTTAGTCGCTTGACTGGATGGTATTTAGAGTCAAGTGATAAAGTTGTGGATCTTCTTTGAGTAAGCATAAAACAAATGCACAGATCAATAACAGGTAATCAATTAAAACCATCGTTGTGCTTACTAATGCAACCCTGTCTTTGGGGTCTGCTTTTTTATGGAGCTGGGGGATGAAAAAACGGTAGAGGTGTCCCGGCATCGGAATAGAACTAACTATCTTCCAGATTAGACGTTACATGACTGTTGACTGTTCTGACTCCTCCTGGTAGACCGTTTCTGGAGGAGCTGTTTCAGGAAACGACCAGCATAACTCTATCCAGTATACGTTGATGCCTACAGTTTTTATTGACACCAACGTATACTGGACAGGGCTATGCTGGTAGAATCAAACAACATTTAACGAGGGAGCCTTGACCTTCGGCTGTTTTTGGCCTGGTACAAAACTTTCCATGAATGACTTTATCACAACTCTGTATTTGGCACCAATCGGTATTTTAAGCTCATTTAACAGGCTCACGTAGCGACTATCAATCCGTTTGATTTTTGACGTATTGACGATAAACGACTTATGTACGCGGATAAACCCTTTGTTTCGGAGTTCACTGGCTAATTGAGACAATCGTATATTGCTGATGACGTACGATTTTTCTAAATGTACTTTGCAATACACACCATAGCCCTCAAGGTAAATAATATCGTCAAGGGAAAAATATTCGATTTTTCGCCCGATTTTGAAAAAGTGTGATTTTTCAGTTTGTACTATATTTTGATCTGGCAGTTGAATACGATTGGACTGTCGATTTAATGCATTAAACGCCCGATTAATTGATACGATAAGTCGTTCATACGAAAAGCCCCTTTTTAAAAAGTCTACAACGCCTAATTCATAACAACTAACAGCTTCTTCAACTGTATCGGAAATGACAATAATACAGACCTGTAAATTCGACATTGTTCTGATTAAATCTAAACCAGAGATATCGGATAGGGGCAGACTTACGAAAATGATATCATAGGGGAATTTGGTGAAATTTAATAGCCCGTCGATTCCCGACAGACTGACATGACAGTGGGCAAACAACTGTGACTTCTTAAGCAGACCCGCCAATTGTTCGGCATAAACAGGGTCTTTTTCAATTAATAGGCTTGTGTACATGGTGGAGGGTATCAGAAAGAAGGTTGATGTAAAGGGATTCAGTTAATTTGGGTTCGTTCAATGTCAACTCAAATGGATTCTTGTCTTGATAGCTTCGGTAAATCGTGTGTTTTATACACATTTGAAGCAGGTAATGAATATGTCATTGGATGTGAATACTTGCTGAGCAGGTAGCGCAGATATGACTAGTTACGTAAGTAGTGCCTACGTAAAAACGCTTCCCCATTGGCAAATGGAAATGCCGGGCTCAATACAGTAATTAACAGGTATGCATAAAGAAGCTAGTGCACGCATAGACACCTTGTGGTGATTGGTTTACCAGCGTACGAATCATGGCTTTGGCATACGGCTAAAGCCATGATTTGCTCAATAACCAGAAACGATATCTGGTTTTACAGGTACTGAACAGGCTTAAAAAAAGAGTCGTTAATGTGCCTTTGAACCAATTGCTATGAATTGGTTCAAAGACCGTACTACAAATGATAGGCTCACCCTGCTTAGTCGGGTCGTTCGCAAAAAAAACAGTAGACCGTTTCTAACTGACCGATTCATGATGTGCGTATGGGTTATAGAAAAAGAGGAAGATTTATTCAAAAGTAGGCTTGACCGTTTAACCTTAGCTTTCTGCCGTAATAGGGTTCTGGAACGCCCCAAACCGCTATTTCGAGGGCTAAGTTTGGCATGTTTGGGCCATAACGCAAGGGGTTTGAGGGGCAAATTGACAAAATGGAGCATTCTGGTACGAAATGGCAAAAAAAGCATGTTTTATAAGTTAAATATTGTTGCCAAATGTAAAATACATACATTACTATTGGTTATTTTTGGGGTATTAGTAAGTAACTATATTGTTATTTTGTAGACATTATATTACCTTGGATTTATCGGAAACTGCTCTGGAAATATACGTACCAGAGGCTACGGAATGTACTCAGGATATTCACTCGTTGAACCTGCCCTATGAAGGCAGGGGGTATATAGCCTGATAAAACTACCCGCTGCCCGCTTGTTTTTTGCTCATAAGCTTTTGAAAGTACCTGCATATGAAATTTACTACATTACTTTGCACAGACAATGGAACAATTTTACTTGCCCCGTAGCTTTACGCTTAACATGGATCAACAAAATAGTGTCGTAATAGAAAGCCTCGATGGCCTGAATCGAAGGCCGTGCAGTAGTACCCATCGAGGGCTATGGCCAGGTATGTAGAGTGGGGCGAGTTCTTAACGTATAGTGACCTGGGTATGAGCGGTATACTAAGCCTACTATGACTGACATCATACGTATCCATGATTTTACACAGTAATAACCTGGCCTCTAAGGCCCAACTTCGCGGCACACTTACTCAAACGAGGTATACTATACCGATGGCTAATTTGTTAAGCCAGTTGATGCCCTTGCTTCCCTTATTTGCCCTCTTTTAGGGTCTATCTGACAGATGTGACGAACGGCTGCATTAGGCGCACATCTGTCAAGAAGATTTCAAATTCCAGTTCTCTAGTACTCTTTTTCCGTAACTCAAGTACTCTTTTTCCGTAACTCAAACCCATATATGAAGCTTTCTTCTGGAAGTGAGCCGAACCTCATTAAAAAATTTTGGTCATTTAAAATACTTCTTAACTGGACTTTCGCCTGCACCTTCTATAGTTTAGTATTTAATGGCCTTTTTCATGCCATGGCAGGCCATTTTAATATACATGATAGCAGATGGTTGCAATGGTTTATTTTAAACGTGAGTTGCACACCAATTGCCATTCTTACAGTTGGGTTTGTAGTCTTTGAGAAATGGAATACGATTTGGGCAAGACCCCTCAGAGCTGTTACAGTAGAAGATAAAAAGGCGGTGGTTATTGTTCAAATAAAAATTTTAGCAGCCCTCTATATTTTGGTCTGTTTATTGGCAGTAGGTGTAAATGTACTTTTTAATATAAAGTCGAATTGGCATATTTTTATTTACACAGCTGTTGGGTTCAGTATGCCTGGAATTGCGTTTTATTGGTTTAATTATTATTTGCTCGCAAAAAATAAGCTCATTGCATTTACTATTAAGCCTGAATTTGAGAATATAGTTGATAAAAATGAACAGGAAAAAATCAATAATTTAGAAGAAAAAAACGCATTGCCTGCGATTGAAAAAGCTGATATTATTGAATCGCCGAATAATGCTATACCTATAATTAATCCTCAACAGGAATTTATAAAGTTCATCGAATATGATCGTGAAGTACTTCAGTTATTACCCGATCAGATTTATGCGGTTCAATCACAGGGAAATTATGTATTGGTTTTCTGGCATAACAAAGGGGAAAAATTAGAGAAAACGCTTCTGCGTATCAATATAGGCCTGATCGAAGATTTGCTGATGCCTAACCCTTTATTTATGCGAACGCACCGCAGCTTTATTGTTAATCTGCAGAAGGTTCGGCATATTGAGGGAAATACCCGAAAACTGCATTTGCAAATCGCCCTGCTCGACTATAGTATATTGGTCGCCCGAACGAAAATCGATGAATTCAGACGTAGAATGGAGTCTGTTAGTTGATTGTAGGGCGGGTGGAAACCCGCGATTCTGATAGCACAGGTTTCCATGCACCTTACAATGACCATCCCTTTCCAATTGCGTTAGTGGCTGCGGCTCTTGCAGACACTTAGCCTGTCTCGTTCTCACAGGCATAAGCTGTGGGCTTTCTGTCCGCATCGGGTTTTAGCTATACCGTGCTGGGTTTGATTGCCCCTGGTCCTTAGTAGGGCATGTTTGGCATAAGCCGCTCTCCTGTATGGGGCCGGGGAAGATATACTGGAACCTACCAATCCTGCCTTACTGGGAATTGGGTGTACATGCCGGAAAACGTTTATGGCACTGTACTAAATGCCGTGTAAGGTAAGTTTTATGCTGTTTTTCTGTCATTCCGACGAAGGAGGAATCTTCGGACGAGGGAGACGATGCAGTACTTATCCGAAGATCCCTCCTTCGTCGGAATGACAGAAACGTTTATTTTCTTCCTCTAAGTTACATCTTTCGGGTAAGTAGATACGCTCAGCCGAGTTGGGTTGGGTAGGCTAGCCCTGCCCGGTGGTGTGATCCGTTTGGTCGTATGCGTCACTACTATGATCGTATGATGCTATACAGTTGGCACGGTTGGGCTTATGGGTAATTGGGTGGTAAACCATACATTTATTAGTAATACGAATTGTGAAAAAAGTAAAGCAATAACCGTGACAGTGTCAGCCAGAGAAGGTTCTGTCTGATTGCGTTCATTTATGATTTATAGGGTTTTAAATAGTATAACTGACACTAGAGGCATGTAAGTCCGTTCGTTTGTTATATTTTTTAGGTTTTAAAGGCAAGTTTTTCGTCTCTACATTATTTACTTATTCTGACGTTTTTTTGTTTATTCTATTGCGTATTTCATTTAAAAATAATTACATGAAATTACTATAAACAAACTCCCCCCTGTTCGTGGCACCTGTTTTGTATGTTTATTGAACAGAATGCGAGTGGATTATTTTCAGAAAAAGAATTCTTTTTTGAGTTACTGACCGGATTCAGAAAAGAAGACAGCCTGCAAAAGTAGTGCTTTGATAGGCAAATTTCGTTACAAATAGTTGCTCGTTTCTAACCATTTCAACGCTGTTTCTGGCCGGTAACCGATTCGTAAATCGAGCTGGCTGAAATGCGAAGACGAACAAACACCTAATCAGTTATAGCCTATGATCGATGTATACATTACTGGTTTCCCTGCAAGTGCTTATTGCTCAGATTTCTTGCCTGTTCGTAAGTGATCGACGGGGCAATCTGTATCGTTAACCTCCCGCTTTCTGCCTCTTAAGCTTTATCCTAAAACTAAAAAATCAATCATCTATTGTTTAATTAAATCGAATCTGACTATTCCTTTACTAACTAATGACCTTAACCCCGTATGATTTGTGGCCGAATAAAGATGGAGTTTGTCTTTTATTCGCCTTTGCTGGCAGGGATAAATATCCGTATGATTTGCTATTGAGAGACTTGCAAACCAGGCTCTTTTGGAAACCCCAATTGAATACAAACCGACTTGATTGTTTCATTGTGTACGTTATGCCTTGAAATGGTTATGAACCAACGATAACAAAACCACATCGCAACCTGAAAAGCTCCTCTCATAACCTAACCCAATTACTTGATACGCGTACACGAACCTATTGACGGGCGGCAGTGGCCGTCTTGTGATTGAGCGTTGCTTAACCATAAGATGTTTCGGCCAGGGCTTACCGGGCAATAGTAGGCTACAGTATGCCTGGGCCAATCCATTTCGATTCGGAAAGGGATGCCTACTCAGCCGGTAGTCAGCGTATACAACAGCCACCCTCCGGTGGACAGGGAGCTTATTGCCTATACAGTCGATCACTTCATCAACAACAAAATCGTATAACCCAATCGCTAACCCTTAAAACGTATCACACGCTTATGACAGATAGTTCCTGATTGCATGGATTGCAGCAACGTAGGACAGCCTATTTGAACGCCCTACGAGATGACTGCCCGGTTACAACGAATTGGTACGGCTACCCAGTGAAACGTATGGCCGCTGAGTATAGGCGTACCCAATTCAACCAGCATAGTGTACCTATCGCTATTCGTATATATATGTACGTTAGTCGATAGGGATATTGTAAACCATTCATTTCGACTGATTCAATGGTCTTATTACAATCAATTTCAATCAATGAAAACAACTACCTTATTTAAAGTATTTATCGCTTCTCTTGTCATCATTGCCGCCTTTTCAACAGGTTCCTATGCTCAGTTAAAAGTGGGAAGTAACCCTAACACTATCGGTTCATCGAGCAACCTTGAGGTAGAAGCCGCAAATGGCAGCAAAACTGTAATCGATAAAAACACGGGCACTGTAAATATCAATGGTGTCGTAAGCGTTGGCACAAGCTTATCATTGGCTGGGGCTGATGATTATACGTTGAAGATTGATGCCAATGGGAATGTAAAAAAAGCCCCCACTGAAACATCCATTATAAGCACTACTGGGGCAGCGCAGTTGATCGGTACCTTAGGGGCAGACCGAAACATGTATCGAAAATGTTTTACTGGCACAACGTTACCATCTGTTGTAAGTACAGGCGCCTACAGTTTTACTAATGTGGTACCAATCGGTAGCCAGAATGGTATTCCAAGAAGCAAAGTGTCCAATATTTTTGGATCTGTGGCTGAGTTAAATGTAGGCACATCACAATATCGGTATTTCCCTTTTGGATACCAGGGGCAGGGAGTAGGGACTTACTGCCAGGCATCAGTTGACGAGTTTGGTAATATATATGTTTCTTGGAGTGGGTTCACCGGATTTGGAGGAGGAATCAAGGAAATTGTTCAGGTATGCGTAGAGTATGGGGTAGCAAAAAATCAGGATACCAATAATGGTAATCCCTAAAGGATTGACACAGTATAGTTGAAATCCTACTCCTAAAATACACATAACAATGAAAAGTAATCTGAAACAAATAATAAGCCTCTGGCTCTACTATTGGCTTCTAAGCAGCGTAGTAGCCCTTGCTCAAGGCGTAAGGTTGCGATACCTTTTCCTTGAGCGCCTTTCAGTAGTAAGACGAAGAAGGTCAGTGTTTTATCGAGGCTGGACAGCCTCACTTTAATCTAATCCAAACTATGAAAAAAACTACATTTTTCAAGGGCTTATTAGCCTTTGTAGCACTCGTATTCATGTGTAACACGGGCGCTTTTGCGCAGTTGAAAGTGGGGAACAACCCAACCACTATAAATGGCGGTTCGGTACTGGAAATGGAAAGTACCGACAAGGGGATGTTGCTGCCACGAGTGGCGCTTACATCCGCTAATGTCTGGGGCCTTTCTGGAACGCCGGTAGCCGGTATGCTGGTGTACAACACAGCTAGTGCCGGGACGGGGGCGAACGTCGTGAATGCCAATACCATTTATACCTGGAATGGCACCAACTGGGAACGGCTTCAGAAAGGTTCGGATACGTACAACGGGTCCAGCAGCTTCGTGGTGGGTGAAATCAGAACATCGCGCATGGTTGTTCCTGCCAGTGTTTTCACAGGAGCTCCAGCTACTATCCTCTACATGACTGGAAAAGCCTCAAACAGTACATCCACAACGACTCGTGCAGCAGGGTTTCCAAATGCGACTAACAGTCCAACACCCATCATAATCAATGGATTACGTCTTGACTTTATACGGTCGCCTATATCTGCAACCGACGTAGCCCCCAAGCTTTATAACACCACAGTTAACCCGATATTATATACAGTATCTACTCTATCTACAACTAACGCGTATATTACTGGGGCTGGTACCACAATAGCCCCCAATGCGTACTCTTTCAATATAGATGGAGATGACAATCTATCTACGTCCAATAACGGATCTTCTGAATATGTCAATGCTATGCTGACATTCTCCAATGGGGAATGGTATAACTGCACTTGGTATGCGACTACCGATGGGCTTAATTATTACCTGTTTGTTACGGCCCAACGGCTGAACTAAGCGCCTAGGTCGGTATGGGCTTAGTGCTCGTCGTTGTCTCAAAATAGATGGTCAATGAGCGCGTATCACAGACTAAGCAGGTAGGTGCAAAGTGTTTTTAACAACTTTTAAAATTGCTTAAAAAACATGTCAATATTTCATAAACTATCAATCCAGAACAGGTGGGCATTTATGCTGATGCTGTTTTGTGGACTGATAATTCAGGATGCCTTTTCACAATCGGGCAACTTCGTACCGTCGGGGGGCGAGGCTGTGAACTATGGCACCATCAGTCTCGGTACATCTACTGCCTGGAGTACGGCCCGTACGGCTACCCCAGGCTATTTTGCGGCCTCTGGAACCGCTACCTATACCAATGCTTCCGATGCCAATAATATCAACGGCTACGTGAAGCATTACGTAAAGGCGGCTAATCAGGGTTTTACGTTTCCAGTTGGTTCGGGTACGGACCTGCGCACGCTCACCACGAGTGGTGCCATCCCAAACGGCATCAGCCTGGCGACTGCCTGGATTGTCGGCGATCCATCGGGCAACCTGGACCCAACAGCACCTAATGCCGGGGCCCATAATATTGCTTCGCTGGGCAGTGGCATCACGGCCGTTAGTTCAGTCGGGCAGTGGGACTGGATCGATAACAACGCCGGGGGCGGAGTTACGGTTACGGTAAGTATCCCCGATGTGTCGGGCTTTGCGAACAGTGCAGCGAGACTCCGGCTTGTGGGCTGGAACGGCAGTCAGTGGGTAAACCTGTCGGGGAATACGGGGGCATCGGGAGTGACCGAAAACTCAACCCTGAGCGGAACCATGATACCCGGTATTACCGCTATCGGGATTGGCTTAGGCCTCCCGGTGGGCGCGGGTACCATCGATTGTACGCAGACGAAGTTTCAGCCAGCGCCTGTGCAGGGTACACCCAGCCAAACGGTACTCGTAACCACCATCAATGTCACCAGCCCCGGCACGTTTACGCTGGCGCTAGCGGGTTCGGGCATGAGTCTGGCCAGTGGGGTGACCAGTTTGAGTGCCAGCCAGACGGGTCTGCAAACATTCTACATACCTGTCAATTACGATGGCACAACGGCCCTGACCAGCAGTACGCTAACGGCAGGCGCGGGTAGCTGCGTTGTGTCGCTGGCCCCGGCTACGGGTACCATCGACTGTTCGCAAACCCAGCTTAGCCCAGCCCCCGTTCAGGGAACGCCCGGTCAAACGGTACTGATCGTAACGGTCAATGTCACCACAGCGGGCACCTTCCCCGTAACGGTGAGCGGATCGGGCATGAGTTTATCCAATGGAGTTACATCGGTCAGTACTACCACAACGGGTACGCAGAAGCTCTACATCCTGCTCAATTACGACGGGTCTACCCTCGGAACCCTGAATTTTACCATTGGTTCGGCAGGGAGCTGCTCGGCCAATCTGACGAGCGCCCCCAAGCAGACCGTTTCGAACGTCTGGACGCTAGCTTGTGTGCCTACCGTTGGCCCCGCGCTGAAATAAGGAACGATGGTTTTTATTGACACGAGCGGATACGCCCTACGGCTTATCCGTAAACAGGGTATTCGTATGGGATACCAGCCGATACGATGTTGCCTGTCGGGTCAATACGCCACTCATCGTTCAATGAGCTAAACAATCAAAAATA
>Ga0209930_1004981_pt1 | contig 11222 bp, 10 predicted proteins | sample ThiBiot_500_biof_2_FD_183948 | JGI IMG/M metagenome (GOLD analysis project Ga0209930, IMG submission 183948) | Wastewater bioreactor microbial communities from Cape Town, South Africa - Thiocy_cont_500_biof (SPAdes) | ecosystem: Engineered > Bioreactor > Thiocyanate-remediating >... | reverse complement strand
TGCGGCTTGAAGCGCACGAGATAGGACGGCAGCACCGCCTCGAGGCTTGTCGGCTGAATGCCGAGCCCTTCCAGCGTGCGGCCTTCCGCGACGGCCTTCTCGGACACGACATTGTCGGTCTCGAGCAGCTTCAGCTGGTCGCGGGTCATCATCGGATTGGGCAGCCATTCCATGACCGAGGCCTGCGCGCGGGCGACGCCCCAGGGCAGCGACACCAGCGGCCGGCTGCGGCCGATCTCGGCGAGGATCAACTCCAGGCATTCGCGGAAGGTCTTCACCTCCGGACCACCGAGCTCGTAGATCCTGCCACCTTCCACCGTGCCATCGACGGCGCGGGCGATCACCTCGGCGACATCGCCGACAAAGACCGGCTGGAACTTCGTCGTGCCGCCGCCGATGAGCGGCAGCGCCGGCAGGTAGCGCGTCAGGTCGGCGAAGCGGTTGAAGAACTTGTCCTCGGGGCCGAACACGATCGAGGGGCGCAGCACGACCGCGCCGGGCACGGTCTCCAGCGCCGCCGCCTCGCCCTCGGCCTTGCTCCTGGCATAAAGCGACTGCGAATCCGGATGGGCGCCGAGCGCCGACATCTGGACGAGGGTCGGAATGCCGGCGGCGCGCGTCGCCTCGGCCACCGCGCGAGCGCCGAAGGCCTGCACGGCGTTGAAGCTCTGGCGGCCGCTTTCCGAGAGAATACCGACGAGATTGACGACGGCATCGGCGCCTTCGACGGCGCGGTCGACCGACCAGCGATAGCGGAGATTCGCCTGTACCGGCATGATCTGGCCGACGGCGCCGAGCGGCTGCACATGGCCGGCGAGATCGGGGCGCCGCACCGCGACGCGGATGCGCCAGCCGCGCTTGGCCAGCGCGCGGACCGCATGGCGGCCGATGAAACCGGACCCGCCGAAGATCGTGACCAGCTTGCCCGTCTGCGCCGTCATGCTCCGCTCCTGCCGCCCTGTCCTGCCGACTTTGTCGAACCCTTCCAATAGTCGGTGACCGCTTACGTGTCGAGGCGCCATCGGGTCGCGGCGCGCCGCCGTTTCAGCGGATCAGGCGGCCCACCAGCTTGGCGGTGTAGTCGACCATCGGCACGATGCGGGCATAGTTGAGCCGGGTCGGGCCGATGACGCCGAGCACGCCGACGACGCGGCTTTCGGAATCGCGATAGGGCGAGACGACGAGCGAGGAGCCGGAGAGCGAGAACAGCTTGTTCTCGGAGCCGATGAAGATGCGGACGCCCTCGCCTTCCTCGGCGCTGCCGAGAAGGCCGATCAGCTCGCGCTGCGTTTCGATATCGTCGAAGAGCAGGCGGATGCGTTCGAGATCCTCGGCGGCGCGGACATCGTCGAGGAGGTTCGCCTGGCCGCGCACGATGAGCGTTTCCGGCCGGTTGCCGCCGACCGAGGCCCAGCTCGCCAGCCCCTGGTCGACGAGCCGCGCGGTCAACTGGTCGAGTTCGGCGCGCATGCTCTCCTGGCGGAGTTGCAATTCGCTGCGCGCCTCCGAAAGGCTGCGGCCGCGCAGATGGGCGTTGATGTAGTTGGCGGCCTCGACCAGCGTCGAGGGCGTGGTGCCGGGCTCGATATCGATCAGCCGGTTCTCGACCGAGCCGTCCTCGCCGACGAGCACGACGAGCGCGCGGCTCGGCTCGAGGCGCAGGAACTCGACCTGTTTCAGCCGCTGGTCGGATTTCGAGGCGAGCACGACGCCGGCGCCGCGCGAAAGGCCCGACAGCATGCGGCTCGCATCGGCGAGGAGATCGTCGACCGGCCGCTGCCCGCCGCCGGCGGCGACACGGGTCTCGATGTCGCGCCGTTCCTCGGTCGTCAGATCGCCGACCTCCAGCATGGCATCGACGAACAGGCGCAGCCCGCTCTCGGTCGGCAGGCGGCCGGCCGAGGTGTGCGGCGAATAGATGAGGCCGAGATATTCGAGATCGGCCATCACATTGCGGATCGAGGCCGGCGACAGCGCCATCGGCAGGATGCGCGCGAGATTGCGCGAGCCGAGCGGCTCGCCGGTCTCGAGATAGGTGTCGACGATGCGCCGGAAGATCTCGCGCGAACGGCGGTCGAGCCGCGCCAGGGTCGAGGCGCTGCCCGTCTCGGCCGGCGCGCGCTCTCCTTGAGGTTCCGATCGTTCCCTTGCCATGTCTCTTCTGTCGAATGTCGTCAAAGCGATTAAGTGTCGATTTTCCGCGCCGCTTCAAGCGGGGCTTTGCGTCGGCTCGCCTCGGCGGCTACAAGCACTGGTCCCGACTTAGCCAAGGAAAGCTGATGCGACCCTCAAAGCGCGCCGCCGATGCCATGCGACCGGTCTCGTTCGAACGCGGCGTCGCCAAGCATGCCGAAGGATCCTGCCTGGTGCGCTTCGGCGACACGCATGTGCTGTGCACGGCGAGCCTGGAAGAGAAGCCGCCGGCCTGGCTGCGCGGCTCCGGCAAGGGCTGGGTCACCGCCGAATACGGCATGCTGCCGCGCTCGACCGGCGACCGCATGCGCCGCGAGGCGACGACCGGCAAGCAGGGTGGCCGCACGCTGGAGATCCAGCGGCTGATCGGCCGCTCGCTGCGCGCGGTGGTCGATCTCGTCCATCTCGGCGAGAAGCAGATCACCATCGATTGCGACGTGCTGCAGGCCGATGGCGGCACGCGCACCGCCTCCGTCACCGGCGGCTTCATCGCGCTGTGGGAATGCATCGAGTGGATGAAGGCGCGCAACATGGTCGGCCCCAAGGTCATCCGCGACCATGTCGCCGCCGTCTCGGTCGGAATCTATCGCGGCAAGGCCGTGCTCGATCTCGACTATGACGAGGATTCGGAAGCCGAGACCGACGCCAATTTCGTGATGACCGGCTCCGGCGGCATCGTCGAGATCCAGGGCACCGCCGAGGGCAAGCCCTTCGACGAGGCGGAGCTGACCGCGATGCTCGCCCTCGCCAAGACCGGCATCGGCGAACTCGTCGAGCTGCAGAAGAAGGCGATGGGCCTATGAGCGGGCCGCGTCTTTCGCCGGGCGATACGCTCGTCGTCGCCACGCACAACAAGGGCAAGCTGCGCGAATTCGCCGATCTCCTGAAGCCGTTCGGCCTCAAGACGGTGTCGGCGGGCGAACTCGGCCTGCCCGAGCCGCCGGAAACCGGCACCACCTTCGAGGAAAACGCGACGATCAAGGCCGTCGCGGCGGCGACCGCCTCGGGCTATCCTGCGCTGTCGGACGATTCGGGCCTCTGCGTCGACGCGATCGGCGGAGAACCGGGGGTCTACTCGGCCGACTGGGCTGGCTCCGACAAGGATTTCTCGCGCGCCATGCGCAATGTCGAGGAGAAGCTGCAGCTGGCGAAGGCGGTGTCGCCCGAGGCGCGCACCGGCCGCTTCGTCGCCGTGCTCTGCCTCGCCTTCCCCGGCGGCGAGCGCCGCTATTACCGCGGCGAGGTCGAGGGGACGATGGTCTGGCCGCCGCGCGGCACGATCGGCTTCGGCTATGACCCGATGTTCCTGCCGGAGGGCCATGAGCGCACCTTCGGCGAGATGAGCGCCGAGGAGAAGCATGGCTGGTCGGCCGGGCGCACCGATGCGCTGTCTCACCGCGCCCGCGCCTTCGCGCTGTTCGCCGCCGCCGAGCTTCAGGATTGATCCGCTTGGTCACACCCGCCGACGCCGCACAGGACCATGCCCCGGACGAGCCGATCGATCCGGGCTTTGGCGTCTATGTGCACTGGCCGTTCTGCGCCTCGAAATGCCCCTATTGCGACTTCAACTCGCATGTGCGGCGCGAGGGCGTCGACCAGGTCCGCTTCGCCGGCGCGCTGGTCGCCGAGCTGAAGCAGACCGCGGCGCGCATCGGCAAGCGGCGCGTCGATTCCATCTTCCTCGGCGGCGGCACGCCGTCGCTGATGGACCCGGCGACGGTCGGAACCGTACTCGACGCCATCGCCTCGGAGTGGACGCTGGCGCCCGACGCCGAGATCACGATGGAGGCCAACCCCTCCAGCGTCGAGGCCGAGCGTTTCCGCGGCTATCGCGCCGCCGGCGTCAATCGCGTCTCGCTCGGGGTCCAGGCGCTCAACGATACGGACCTCCGCGCGCTCGGCCGCCTGCATAGCGCCGACGAGGCGCTCGCCGCCGTCGAGATCGCCCGCGCGACCTTCCCGCGCCTTTCCTTCGATCTCATCTATGCCCGGCCCGGCCAGACGCCGGCGCTCTGGGAAGCCGAGCTCCGCGCCGCGCTCGCCCGCGCCTCCGACCATCTTTCGCTCTACCAGCTCACCATCGAGCCGGGCACGATGTTCGAGAAACTCTACGAGGCCGGCAAGCTGCAGATCCCCGACGAGGACGTCGCCGCCGAATTGTTCGCGGTGACGCAGGCCGTCTGCGACGAGGCGGGCCGCCCGGCCTACGAGATCTCCAACCACGCCGCGCCCGGCGCGGAATGCCGGCACAATCTCGTCTATTGGCGCTATGGCGAATATGCCGGCATCGGACCCGGCGCGCATGGCCGGCTGATCGTCGACGGCCGCCGCCATGCGACCGCAACGGCGCGCGAGCCGGAGAAATGGCTGGCACGCGTCGAATCCTGGGGCGACGGCATCGACACCGACGACGTTCTGACGCCCGACGAATCGGCCGATGAGATGCTGCTGATGGGGCTGCGCCTCGTCGAGGGCATCGATCTTCGCCGCTACCGCGCCATCGCCGGCCGGCCGCTCGATCCGAGCCGCCTCGCCGATCTCATCGCGCATGGCATGGTCGAGCGGCTCGGCCCGCACCGCGTCCGCGCCACCCGCGAAGGCGCCTTCGTGCTCGACGCGGTGGTCGCCGACCTCGCGGCGTGAAGGCTACTGCGGTGGCGGCGGAAAGCGCTTCGGCGCCGGATCGATGATCTCCGCCCGTCCGCCGCGGATCTCGTAGATCGCGAGGCTGCGCTGGCTGAGGCCGTTCGGCAGCAGGCGGAAGGCGCCGTCGACGCCCGAAAAGCCATTGGCATTGGTCAGCGTCTCGAAGGCGAAGCGGCGGGTGCCGAAGCGGGAGGTGAGACCGGCGGCGAGCCGCGTCGCATCGAAGGCGAGCGCGGCCGGGCGCGGCGGCGCGCTGCCATAGGCGGCGGCGTAGCGCGCGGCGAAGCCGGTGAAGCCGCTCTTGTCGGGGGCCGGAAACCAGCCGCCCTCGAGGCCCGGCGCCGAGAGGATGCGGGCGTCGTCCCATTGGCCGGAGCCGAGAAGCTGGACGCGGCCGGAGAGCCGGGCGCTCGCCAGCGCGGCGCCGAGCCGGAGCGGCGCCTCGTCGGCCGCCGGCGCCGCCACGGCATCGATGCCGCCGCTGCCTGCCAGTTGCACCAGCCCGGCGACCCGCGCCGCGATCGCGCCGCCATCGGCCGGATAGCGCGCGACCGTGACGAGGCCCGAGCCGCCGCCCGCCGAAACGGTCTTCTGCAGCGCCGCGCCGAACACCCCGCCATAGCCGTTTTCCGGGAGGAGTGCCGCCAGCGAACGGCGGCCGCGCGCCTCGGCGAAGCTCGCGATGCGCTCGGCGTCGCCCTCGGGGAGGAAGCCGAGCACATAGACGCCGCGTGCCGCCACCGTCGCGTCGCTGGAGAGCGCCAGCACCGGCACGCCGGCGGGCCGCGTCACCTCGGCGACGCCGCGCACGGCCGGCGCGAGCAGCGGCCCGATGATGAGTTCCGCGCCGGCATCGAGCGCCGCGACCGCCGCAGCGCGGGCGCCTTCGCGCGTACCCTTGTCGTCCTCGACGATGAGGGTGATGTCGGCCCCTGGCGTCTCGCGCACCGCCATCTCGGCGGCGTTGCGAAGGCTCGCCGCGACGATGCCGGCATTGCCGGGCGCCGAGCGGGGCAGAAGCAGCGCCACCTTGACCGATCCGTTGCCGATCCGCTCGCCCATCGCCGGCTGCGGCGGCGTCGGCACGCCGGGTCCGGACTGCTCCATCGTCGGCGCGCAGGCGGCGAGCATGGCGAGCGCCAGCGCCGCGACGCCCAGTCTCCCGATCACGCCTCGCCTTGAGCCCGTTCGCATCCGCCTTCTCCCGGCCTCGTCCTGCCGCTATTGATAGCGGATCGCGGCCCCGCCGCGCGAGTGAGGGAGCCGATGCCGCCCATGGATGATTTCGCAACGCCGTTTCCGAACCGTCACCGATGACCGGCAGCGAAACTCCCAACAGGCGCTATGCGATCGACGGCCATTCCTTCGAGGCGCCGCCGCTCGAGACCGGGCTCTACATCGTCTCAACCCCGATCGGCAATCTCCGTGACGTGACGCTGCGCGCGCTGCAGGTGCTCGCCGCCGCCGATCTCGTCGCCTGCGAGGATACGCGCGTGACGCGCGTTCTCCTCAATCACTACGGCATTTCCGCGTCGCTGCTCGCCTATCACGAGCACAATGCCGAGGAGCAGCGGCCGCGCCTGCTGGCGGCGCTGGAAGACGGCAAGAGCGTCGCGCTCGTCTCCGACGCCGGGACGCCGCTCATCTCCGATCCCGGCTTCCGCCTCGTCGGCGCCGTCGCGGACGCGGGCCATAGGGTGGTGCCGATCCCCGGCGCCTCGGCCATCCTCTCCGGCCTCGTCACCGCCGGCCTGCCGACCGACGCCTTCCTCTTCGCCGGCTTCCTGCCGACGAAAACCGTGGCGCGCAAGAAGCGCATCGCCGCGCTGGCCGCCGTCCCGGCGACTCTCGTTTTCTACGAATCGCCGCACCGCACCGCCGATGCGCTCAGCGACCTCGCCGAAACGCTCGGCGCGGAGCGGCCGGCGGTGCTGGCGCGCGAGCTCACCAAGCTGTTCGAGACGGTGCGGCGCGGCACGCTCGGCTCGCTCGCCGCCGAACTCGCATCCGAGCCGACGCCGAAGGGGGAGATCGTGATCCTGGTCGGGCCGCCGGAGGAAACCGTTCCCGACGCCTCCGATGTCGACGCACTGCTGGAAGATCTCCTCGCCGAGCTGTCGGTCAAGGAGGCGGCGCAGCGCGCCGCTGCGGCGACCGGCCTGCCGCGCCGCGATCTCTACCAGCGGGCGCTGGCGCTGAAGGCGGGTGACGCGACGAAGGATGGGGATGATCGTGGCGGCGCCGACTGAGGGCCGCCGCGCCGCCGAGCAGCGCGGCCGGCTCGCCGAGACGCTCGCCGCGCTCTGGCTCGGCCTCAAGGGCTACCGCGTGGTGGCGCGCCGCTACAAGAGCCCGGTCGGCGAGATCGACCTCATCATGAAGCGCGGAAGCGTGCTCGCCTTCGTCGAGGTGAAAAGCCGCAATGACGCGACGAGCGCCGCCTATGCGGTGACGCCGCAGGGGCGCCAGCGAATCGTCCGGGCCGCCGAATCCTATATCGCGCGCCATCCCGAGGCGCTGGCGCTGACGCTCCGCTTCGATCTCGTCCTCATGGTCCCCGGCCGGCTGCCGCAACACCTGCCGGACTCCTTCGGCGCGGATCGATAAGGGCGGCTGCCATCAGGCCGATTGCCATGACGCCCCTTGCCGCGCGATAAGCAAGGCCCATCCAGCCCCGCATGATCCGAGATCGCCATGTCGCTTTCCGTCGCCGTCCAGATGGATCATATCGCCCGCATCAACATCCGCGGCGACTCGACCTTCGCCCTGATGCTGGAGGCGCAGCGCCGTGGCCACCGCCTCTTCCACTACACGCCCAACCGCCTCTCGCTGAACAATGGCCGCGTCGAGGCCCGGCTCGAGACGGTCACGGTGCGCGACACGCCCGGTGACCATTTCACGCTCGGCGAGACCGAGCGCGCCGATCTCTCCGCTTTCGACGTCGTGCTGCTGCGCCAGGATCCGCCCTTCGACATGGGCTACATCACGACGACGCATCTCCTCGAGCGCGTCCATCCGAAGACGCTGGTGGTCAACGACCCGGCCGAGGTGCGCAATGCGCCGGAGAAGATCTTCGTCACCGAATATCCGGACCTGATGCCGCCGACGCTCTTGTCGCGCGACGCCGAGGAGATCCGCGATTTCCGCCTCGCGCATGGCGACATCATCGTGAAGCCGCTCTATGGCAATGGCGGCGCCGGCGTCTTCCGCATCTCGGAGGGCGACCAGAACCTCGCCTCGCTGCTCGAGATCTTCTCGACCGCCTTCCCGGCGCAGCCCTATGTCGTGCAGCGCTATCTGCCGGCGGTCAGGGCAGGTGACAAGCGCATCATCCTCGTCGACGGCGTCGCGGTCGGCGCCATCAACCGCGTGCCGGCCGATGGCGAGGCGCGCTCCAACATGCATGTCGGCGGCCGGCCCGAACCGATCGAGCTGACCCGGCGCGACCGCGAGATCTGCGAGGCGATCGGGCCGGAACTGAAGCGGCGCGGCTTTCTCTTCGTCGGCATCGACGTCATCGGCGACTATCTCACCGAGATCAACGTCACCTCGCCGACCGGCATCCGCGAGGTCAAGCGCTTCGGCGGCGCCGATATCGCCGCGCTGGTCTGGGACGCGATCGAAGCGAAGCGGTGAGCGGCAGGAAGCGGACGACATCCAGCTCGGCTTCCGCGACTGCTTCGCACTGCCGTTCGACGAGTGGTCGCCGTAAGCATGCGCGCGCCGCAACTCCCGCGTGATTTTTGTTCACTTCCTGTTCTTGCGCGTCGGCGGCGCTTCCCCTAGTCTTGGCTGAGGCTGAAGGGGGTTCCGATGGTCTCGCATGTCACGACCGTGTCGTTCCAGGGCGTCGAGGCCGTGCCGGTCGATGTCCAGGTGCAGATCGTGCCCGGGCTGCCGGCCTTCATCGTCGTCGGCCTGCCTGACAAGACCGTCGCCGAGAGCCGCGAGCGCGTCCGCTCGGCGCTGCATGCCTCCGGCCTCGCTCTCCCGCCGAAGCGGGTCATCGTCAATCTCGCGCCGGCCGATCTCCCGAAGGAAGGCAGCCATTACGATCTCCCCATCGCGATGGCGCTGATGGCGGCGATCGGCGCCCTGCCGGGCGACCGGCTGACCTCCTATGTCGCACTCGGCGAACTGGCGCTCGACGGCACGATCGCGCCCGTCGCCGGCGTATTGCCGGCGGCGATCGGCGCCAATGTGCTCGGACGCGGCCTCATCTGCCCGGCCGCGACCGGGCCGGAAGCCGCCTGGGCGAGCCGAGATCTCGACATTCTGGCGCCGCTCAGCCTCATCGCGCTCGCCAACCATTTCAAGGGCACGCAGGTGCTGACGCGGCCGGAGCCGGCGCTGATGCGCGACGCGCCGCAGCTGGCCGATCTCGCCGATATCCGCGGCCAGGAGCTCGCCAAGCGCGCGCTGGAGATCGCGGCGGCCGGCGGACACAATATCCTGCTCGTCGGTCCACCCGGCGCCGGCAAGTCGATGCTGGCAAGCCGCCTGCCGTCAATCCTGCCGCCGCTGACGCCGCGCGAATTGCTCGAAGTCTCTATGATCACCTCGCTCGGCGGCGAGCTCTCGGGCGGCCGCCTGACCGACCGGCGGCCGTTCCGCGCGCCGCATCATTCCGCCTCGATGGCAGCGCTGGTCGGCGGCGGGCTCCGCGTCAAGCCGGGCGAGGTTTCGCTCGCTCATCACGGCGTCCTCTTCCTCGACGAACTGCCCGAATTCCAGCCGCAGGTGCTGGATTCGCTACGCCAGCCGCTGGAATCGGGCGAGGCGGTGATCGCCCGCGCCAATCACCGCGTCAGCTACCCCGCCCGCTTCCAGCTCGTCGCCGCGATGAATCCCTGCCGCTGCGGCATGGCCGGCGAGCCGGGCCACACCTGCGCGCGCGGGCCGCGCTGCGTTGCGGACTATCAGGCGCGCCTCTCGGGGCCGTTCCTCGACCGCATCGACCTTCGCATCGAAGTCCCGTCCGTCACGGCGGCCGACCTCATAGCGCCCGGCCGCGGCGAGGCGAGCGCGACCGTCGCGGCCCGGGTCGGCGCCGCGCGGGCGCTGCAGGCGGCGCGGTTCGAGGCGCTCGGCCAACCCGATATCGGCACCAATGCCCGCTGCCCGGTCTCGATCATGGAAGGCCTCGCCACCTCCGACGCCGCCGGGCGGGCGCTCCTGGCCGAAGCGGCCGCGGCGATGAAGCTCTCGGCGCGCGGCTATCACCGCGTGCTCAAGGTGGCGCGGACCATCGCCGATCTCGACGGCGCCGCCGCCGTCGGCCGCGCCCATCTCGCCGAGGCGCTCAGCTACCGGGCCGTCGGCGACCGCCTCGCCGCCGCGGCGTGAGGGGCGCCTGACCGACTGGCTAAGTTGGTCAATAGGCGTAGAATTCGACCATTTGGGCGATTTTGACCAGGATTGAAATCGCTGCGGCCAAGCCCACCGTCAAAAAGAATAGGCCAAGCAGCCGTGAAGAACCCTGTTGCTCGAGTTCTTCTGGGTACCTTCGCATGATATCTTCAGCGGCGGCCAACCGTACGGCGGCGATTTTTTTGTCGGCGTCGCTCATGGCCCACGTTTTTGCGGGCTCTTCGTAGAGTCTGGGTTTTGTCGTGTCGGGTTCAGCGGCGGGGGCGTCGTCTGGAGTGGTTGGAGCCGAAGCGGAGGCAGTGTCAGCCATGTGCGATCCTAGGTCGGACCTTGATCGGTCAGGAACATCCCACGAGACACGGGCATCTACATATAAATGGACGTGGGAAGCCGGTGTCCGGCCACCGCCCCGACCATCGCGTTGACAATGCAGAACAGCAATTTCGGTAGGACAAACATCCGCGACTGGCGGCTTCGGCGAGGCCTGTCGCTGCGCAAATTGGCAGCACTTACCGCCGTTACAGCGACGGCGCCCCCACTTATCTCCCACGCGAGCCTCGGACGCATTGAAAGGGGCGAACAGCCTTATTCACAGCCGATTCTCGAAGCAATTTCTCGCGCCCTTGATGTCTCCGTCGTTCTTTTGCTGGATTCTTCTCCCCAACAGGACCCAGAGATACTGGAGCTCGTAGAGGACTTTAAACGTCTCGACGACGATCAGCGAAAACAAGTTATATCATTTACTAAATTTCTTTTGTTGTCGTCGTGATTGCGCTTTTGATCGTTCGTCACACCCTATGTACCATTTGCGCCTATAGATTGCAAGACTCTCATCACGCATCCATCCCCCTTTTCGGTCGAGCACGGCTGCTCGCGGGATTGGCTTTCGGCAAGGGTTTCGCAATCAAGCGGCGCTAGGGTCGTGCTGCCGCATGCCGCGGCCGAGACTGGACCGCATGCCGCCCGAAGCCCGCGAGACGAGCCGCGAGACGATCGCGCCGCCCCGCATCGCC
>Ga0209930_1004975_pt1 | contig 11232 bp, 4 predicted proteins | sample ThiBiot_500_biof_2_FD_183948 | JGI IMG/M metagenome (GOLD analysis project Ga0209930, IMG submission 183948) | Wastewater bioreactor microbial communities from Cape Town, South Africa - Thiocy_cont_500_biof (SPAdes) | ecosystem: Engineered > Bioreactor > Thiocyanate-remediating >... | reverse complement strand
CCCTCCCTCCCTCCCGATTGTGTTTATCTACATATGTCTTGCGATAAAAGACCCTTCTTCTTGCTTGAGAAGAACAAATATCGAGCTCGGACTAAAGCCATCGGTTGCTTTCTGTGCGCAAAGTCGGAGGTTGAGTATCAAAGCGTTGGACACGCGTACGCTGCGTAAGTTGTTGCTTGTTGCCTTCCCTCTCCCTCCCTCTCCCTCTCTCAATCTAGTTAGCGAAGATATGCGCGCGTTGGTGGTTCTCGTCCTCTTTGTTGTGAGTGTGGCTCTTGTTGTGGGCGGAGCGAACGGCTCACAGGAGAGAAGGCGGTATCTCCAATGCCCTTCCCGACCTCTTCCCAACATCGAGTACCTTGCGTACAGCTTCGACCTGTTGCTCGGCGAGCCAGCGGACTATGCGGCGCGCCGTCCAGTGCTGCAACTCCCATGCACCGGGGCTCGGTCGATGTTTGTCGGCAACGACACGTTTGCCGTCCCCGACAATGTCGATGTTCTGAGCTCTCCATCGTCGCAGTACTCTACGACGGTGCAGGTGTACGTGAGTAGCGAGCAGCTCGAGCAAGAACTCGCGAGCTCCATGTCGGTCGGCGTTGGCGGCTGGTTTGTCGGTGGCATGTTTCGACTGTCGGCGCATGCTCGCGAGTTCCAACGTCAAGCAGTGGAGGACTCGCGCTTCACGGCGTACACGCAACTACAAGTGCAATCGTGGCGCGCGTTCTTTAGCAACCGCTCGATGGCGCTCGATCCCGAGTTTGCTCTGGATCTCTTCTCGTTGCCCGCGGTGCACGAGCGCGCGACATGCACGTTGTTTCGCAACTTTTTCGACAAGTACGGAACGCACCATCTGTCGGAGGCCGTCTTTGGTGGCCTGGTGACGATGGACACGAGCTTCGCCAAGTCGGTGCTCAACCAGCGCGGCGCGTCGCGAGTCACCTCCGAGCTCTCGGCGCAGTTTGGGCTTCTCACTCGAGCGGCAGGTTTGCTGTCGTCCGACCAGAGCTACGAACTGTCGCAGTACAATCAAGTCTATCGCTCGAACCTCAACCTCGTTGGCGGTAACCCGGCCTTGTATCAGGCGTCTCAATGGCCCGAGTGGGCCACCACCATTCCCAGCAATCCCGTACCGCTCAAGTACCTCATGGTGCCTCTCTCGCACCTGCTTCCCGAGGGCGATGCCCGCCGTGGCCCACTCGACGAAGCGATCCGTGGTTACTTGCAGCCGCCACCTCGAGCTGCATGGATCTCAGTAGCGGCGCTTCCGAGGTCCGTGTGGCGCGCCGGTGTCGCGGTCGTTGGCGATGCGATCCTTGTGGCCGGCGGACAATACGGCGGAAATCAAGCGATCGCCAGCGTGCTTTCGTATCGTGCTCGTACCAACTCATGGGCGACCGAGCCTTCCTTGCCCCAGGCCAGGGTCAGCGGTGCGTTGGCGGCCGTCGGAAACACGCTCGTGTTCATGGGAGGCGAAGTGCCGTTGCTCCTCCGCCAGGAAACCAAAGCTACCGTGTACCTCAAGCGCGCCAGCGATCGTGAGTGGACGACAGGCGCTGCCTTGCCAGTTGCCACCAAGGCAATGAGCGCCGTTTCGATCAACGACACTATTTACATGTTTGGAGGCGTTCGCGACGGCGTCATTTCCGCCGCGTGTCTTTCGTTCGATCTTCGTGCTTGGCACAACGTGGCTCCGATGCGCATGCCTCGCTCCAGCTCGTGTGCCGTCGTCTACAACCACACTGCCTTTGTGTTCGGCGGCTGGAATGGAGAGTCCGCTGTCGCCACTGTCGAAATGTTCGACCCCATCGCCAACGCATGGCAAGCTCTCTCTCCAATGCCGACCGCACGAAGTGGCTGCTCTGCAGCTGTCCTGGGAGAGTCGATCTACGTATTCGGTGGGCAAGCGAGTACCTACTTGGACACGGTGGAGATCTACCACCCATCGACCGACTCGTGGACCTCGTCCGCCACCCCAATGCCCGATCCGCGCTCGTTCTTTATCGGTGGCGCTTGGGACAATACCATGTATCTCTTTGGAGGTGATGCTCCTCGTTCCTTCCCAAACACTGGATTTTCCTACTCCCCACCCGCTGAACCTTGGTGTTCCGTCTAAATATCTATCGACTGTAGTGCACGCTAAACACATTCTCTCTCTCTCTCTCTCTCTCTCTCTCTACCTCTCTCTTGTGTATCTAGATGTCTAGCGTTCCTAACAATGCAAACGTCGACGTCATATGGTCACAACTGTTGCTGTTGCTCACCAGCCTCTTCTGATTCCCTCCTTTACCTGGAAGGTTGGCGTGGCAGTGTGGGAGGACGGCACCATTGTATTAGCGAGCAAAGCGGTTGTTGAGTGTCGTGTCCAAACCACGGGTAGAGTGGTACAAAGTTGATTCAGTGCCGGCGCTATTCACTCGTCCGAATCGTTCAAAAGCTACGCCTCGGAGATCACAATGTCCATGCCTTGTGCAACCGAGCTATGGCGCACCAGAAGCTCAATCAACACCACCAAGCCATCCAGGATTTCTCGCGCGCCATCGAGCTCGATCCCACGAACTCGCATGCATTCGCCAACCGAGGAGCAGAGTACTTGAGGCGCAATCAGTACGAGCAAGCCATCCAAGATACCTCGCGCGCCATCGAGCTCGATCCCACGAATGGCAATGCTTGGTTCAACCGAGCAGTGGCGTACTCTACGCTCAATCAACACGAGCAAGCAGCGCGAGACTTTGAGCAAGCCATTGCTCTCGACCCCAGCCTCACCGAACATGTGCCCGAGCGAGAGCAATAAGGGAACTACGACTCCACTGCCATGCGACGATCCGCCTTCTCATTCACCAGGCCAAAGCAAACATCTCCCTCCCTCCTCTCGATCGTGTAAATCTCAATGTCTTGCGATAAAAGACAGATTATTGCTGACCGAACAAGTCCTCGTACGATACACTGATGGCATGTGTTGGACTCGCACGAGAGCTTTGGTTTGCTTTGTCGGTTGCTCGTGATACGCTCTTATTGCTCCTCTTCCTTACTCATCTTTATCCATCTCGCCTTCCCTTCCTCGGCTGCGCGGCTGCGTGGTTAGGCCTCGGGTCGTGGCCGGGGTTTTCTCCTCGCGCGTTTGCGTGTTTCGGGCGGCATCATCAGTCGGCATGCCGCGCAGTGCTGCTATCTCGTTAAGTACGGGATCAGCGCCGTTCTTGGTGGATGGCGTATCGCTGGTGTATTATGCCGCGCGCACATGGGGCAGTGATGCCGTATGCCCGTTGTATTGTATCTTCAAGCTCGAGAGCTTTCTGAACGATCTGCTGGTGCACAACGACGTGATTCTCATGTGGTTTCCAATGGTTCTCGAGCGAGTGTTACGCGGCCATGAGATATCCCCAGCAGTGCGCTTCACTGCGAACCTTATCGCCACTCACTTGCGAGTTCTTCAGCAGCAGGCTAGTTCGTGCTCGACATCACCACCGAGCGCTCGGTACTCGCTCACTCACGTCGAGTTGAAAAATTGGAAGGACTTGACCGAGTTTGCTAGAGGCACGCAAAACTGCGTTTCATGCAGCGCTCGTTGCTCCTCGCACCACCGGTGCTACTCGAACGACTTGCCTCGACTCGCATCGAGAGCAGATTGTGAGTTTACTCTGCGCAGAGAGCACTACGGCAGTGGTGGCATCGCTTGAGATTGTGGCCGTGAGTGATAACCTCTGGAGTTTCGAGCTTGAGCCGATCGCTAACGACGCGAGGCAAGACTCTGAGCCTGTTCTTGAACCAGAGCCCGGTGCGAGTGCCGCCATCGAGGCCTGGCGTAGCGCTGCAAGCAGCCGAGTGTTATCACTCGGCGAGCAAGTGGTCGTTACTGCGGTTCAACTGGAGGTTGGGCGCTCCACTGAGCAGAACGAAGCAATGAACATATTCCTCTCCAAGGTACTGCTGCTCAGTGTCGCACTGCAACGGTGCGGCGGTGTTGGTGATCGGCTGTTACGCGTACCGATCGAACACAGCGCAAGCACCACACGTACGGTCACTCAATTTCTGTCTTGCGTTGCCACGAGCATGAGCCATATTATATCGCATTGTTTTTGTGATGGTGATTGGCGTATGCTGGCGAGCAACAATGACGAGCATGCCTCGGTGATCGATATGATCGATGGGCTGCTCTGCCTTTCGATCATGCGATTCTTGGCTGTGAATGCGATTGAGGTTGCTGATGACCTTGGTAATGGCGAGTTGGCAAAGCGTTTGGAGTTGCTTTGGAATTCAGTGGCACCACCTACGCTCCCTCTATATCCTCTTGTAGCACCCGCATTTCAGTGGGATTTATCTTCCCAGCGACCGAGACATCATGCAACTGGTCTTGCCGATGGAGATGGTAATGACGGCCAAGATGATGACGAAGGCGAAGAATCAAATGCAAAATCGAAATCAAATAATGCGGCCGAATGGAAGAGGCTATCCTCATTACTGTCGGTTCCATTGATTGAATGCTTGCTTCCCGAGGTTTCGGTATCGATTCGAAAGGCTCTCGAGCATTTTTCTGCGGAGAACTCCCCGAGTCGACAACACGAACAAGACTACCAAGCGCTCGAGTCCGCATCACCGTTTTGTACCGTGTTCCAAGATCGCCATCACTATCATACAAAGAAACCACTTTCGCCAGCAATGACGATTTCTCGTATGCCACAAACTCGACAGGAAAAACGGAGAGCAGACAGGCAGATTGGAAAGTTAGCAACCTACCATCATCGACTCGATCAATCGTTACAGATTAAGCGGGCTTCGCTCGATCATTTGGTCGTTGCACGTTCAGATTCATTATCACTGTTGCGCCCCAGTACAGTTTCTTCCGCTTCCTCCTCTTCTTCTTCCACCACTACCACACCATCCAGGAGCTCCTCCGCATCAAAGGTAAAACCCAAAAAGCAGAATGCAAACAAAAAAGTATCCAAGAGTGCTCAAGTTCGAGCAAGCGCAGCGGTCAAAATTCAACAAACTAAACAGGCGCAAGAACTCAAGCTGTTGAGCAACAAGATTGCGACGATACTTGTGAAACCCAGTAGTGGTCGGCGTGATAACGAGCTCGAATGGCATCAAAAGACCTTAGCCTTACGGAGGTTCATTGATGAGAGCGCGTTCGAGACGCCAGTGAGGTGTCTTGCCGAGACCACTCTCATTGATTGGTGTATGGAGGAGTGGCATCGATCAGGGTTGAACCAAGCTGCCGCGTGTGCTTTTCGCTTGTCGGTTGACAATTTTGACTTACGTTGGCAACTGCTGCCCGAGTCGCTTGCGTCACAGCTAACCGGATATCTTGAACAACTTGGCTTTACACAGTTAGCAGTCAGATTATTACAAGAGTATCACGATCGCTTGTCGATGGAACAACGATCAACGAGTCCCTTTGTTGAAATGGAGGCACCTTGGCGGCTCAGCTTGACATCAACACCCAGCAATCATGATGCCTCATCTGAGCAGCATCGTCGTCGATTACCGCTACAATCTCCTCAGCGGTTTCAGTTGCAACATTGTGGAGCATTTATGCAGCGAGCACTGGATTCACAACGTGATGATCGTGTCGGAACGTCGTTCCTACCTGATCGATGGCAACGAGAGTTGCTGGATGCAGTTGATGCCGGACATAGTTTGTTGGTGGTGGCGCCAACGTCAGCCGGAAAAACCTTTATTAGTTTCTATGCGATGCAACAAGTTCTCGAGTACAATCTCACGCACAAGGTAAATCGCCGAGTTGCGTACGTGGCACCGACGAAGGCTCTCGTGGCACAGGTGAGTGCCGAAATTCGCATTCGATACTCGTCCTCGCGCTATGCCAATGTTGTTGGAGAATTTACGCGCGACTATCGCCACAACGTAGAGTCGTGCCAAGTGCTCGTGACCGTTCCACAATGCCTTGATGTTCTCGTTCTAAATAGCGAGTTCGAACAATCACTGGCGTGTTGCATACTCGATGAGGTGCATTGTATCCAAGGCACCTCATCCGACCAGGACGGGGGAATTGTTTGGGAGCACCTGTTGGCGCTCATTCGTTGTCCGTTCATTGCGCTGTCCGCCACGATCGGTAATGCCCGACAGCTTCACACGTGGATGTGTGCCTTACAAAGCCGGTGGTCTCGACAGGTGGTTCTTTTGCAACATGACCATCGCTGGGGAGACTTAGTATTGCACGACTCGAATTTGCAAGAGATTCATCCCTTGTCGTTGGTGTCGACAATCGAGCAGCTCGAAGCCGTGTCTCTTAGCCCACACCAATGTTTGCAACTCTATGAATGCCTACGCAAAGCTGGCGTGCCGTCGCTCGACGACTTGGATCCCGATCGCTTCTTTCCGATCGATAGCATCATCTCTCGTGTTCATGTGTATGAATGGGAATCGAGGCTCAAGAGAATGATTGCCGAGTTGTCAACGATCACTCCGACGCTCCTGAGGCAGGTTCAAGCATCGTTACCTACCGACGTGGAGAACCTTGAGTTTTCAGCCAGCGCTCCACGGGTGGTACTCAAACTTCGCGATCAACAGCGAATTCCAGCCATCTCGTTTGCACTGGATCGTGCCAGGTGCATGACCGACGCCCTGGCGCTCTGGCAGCGCCTGCGTGAGGCCGAAAAGAGCGATGTGGAGGTACAGCGCCAATGGCAGCTCTATCGTGACCAAGTCGAACAGTACAAACAGCGCACGACACACATTAGACCAGTCACCGATAGCCTGAGTCCGAGAGCCTTGGCCGAGCTTCGAGAGGAGTGGACCGTACCGATTCCGCCACCGATGCTCTCGCGACACACCGTTGTGCCGGTCGGAAAGGTAGAGCGAACGCACATTGTTCCGAGGGAGCTGAGCGACGACGAACAGTATTGGTTCGATCGCGCAAGCGTTGATACCGAAAGATGGCTTCTTGATGCTCTTCGGCGTGGCATCGGAGTACACCACGCTGGCCTCTCAAAGAAATATCGCTCAGCGGTCGAGGCGCTCTTTCGCTCCGGTCGCCTTGGTGTCGTGTTCTCCACAGCGACATTGGCACTTGGCATCAATGCTCCGTGCCGCACGGTGATTCTTGGCAGTGACGCAAAGTTGTTCTTGGATCCACTCATGTACCGTCAAATGATCGGCCGTGCTGGACGGCGCGGCAGGGATGATTTTGGTTGGGTGGTGTTTGCTGGTAACATTTCTCGTTGGCGCGTACAATTCCTCGTTACGGCTCCATTGGCACCAATCAACCCCAGTGCCCCCATCACACCCGTGTTTGCGCTGCGTGCCGCACAACTCTTTGTTCCCAAGTCGACGCGCGACCGCGAGATTGCTGCCTTGCGTATTCGTGGTCTCTTGGTATCGTCTCTCGCAGCCACATGTTATGCAAGCCGACTCTCTCAGAACGCTCTCCACAAACAAGGCCAAATGGTTCTTATTCTCGGAGTGTGCGTTGCAAAATCCTTGCAATTGATGTCCCCAACCGGGCATCCGATCGGACTTGCTGGTCTCGCTCAACACCTCCATTACCACGGCTCTGGAGCCTTTGCCTTGTGTCACTTGTTACAGCGGGGTGTTTTATATCGAATCGCAGTGGCCAGTGACCAGGACATGGAGATGAAGGCGCGATCGTTGTTGCATCTCTTATCCTTCCTCTTTAACCAAGTTCCTCTATCGAGGGCACGTACTGTAATCGAATGCTATGATGCCAGTTCATCGATTGTCATCTTGCCGCCACCCCTCGGAGAGTGGAGGAAAGAGTTGAACTCGTATAACAAGATGGTTCTCGCTCACGCAACCACACTGCTTTCTACGCTGGGCTGTGACAATCCGAGCGAAAGCGCCGAGGATCAAGCCGCCGACGCCGCAAAGATCTTTTTACCTCGTAGCCGTGTCTCATTCCGTCGAAATGTGCTCCGAACGTTGAACCACAATGACCATGACACCAACGATGGTCAGCACCAAAGCGCTCTTGCCCAGTGCATTGAACTCACTCCTCGCTTTGAGACGCCGTTCGAGCGGGCACTCTCTGCAACAGTTCAAACACGGCAAACAATCAACCGTAACGGAGCACAGCTTCACGCTACATTGGAATCTCCTGAACTCTTGCCATTTAATCGTATTCCAACAATCGAGCTGCAACACGCTGATCGACGCCCCATCGTATTCAATGCAATTGCACTCGATTTCTACAAACACGGCCAAATCTGTGAAATTGAGCGTGCGAATGAGATGCGCCAGGGTTCTTCGTGGCATATTCTCAATGATTGGTCGCTCATTTTGAAGGCTCTCGAAACGAGTATCACCCTTCTACTCGAGCAGGAGGCTGATCATTTGTCTGACGCACAGCACGCCGAGCTGGTAGCTGTGCTGAAGCTTGCTTCTTTTACTTCAGAGTCGTTCTCCAGGAAACTCAAGACTGCTCGCTAGATCTTCCATCGACCCATCGATCCATCGATCCATCGATCCATCGATCCATCCATCGATCCATCGATCCATCCATCGATCCATCGATCCATCCATTCATCCATCCATCCATCGATCCATCCATCGATCCATCCATCCATCCATCCATCGATCCATCCATTGATCACCAATTTATTGTAGCGCTCAACTCTCCGATGCAAGAGAAAGAACAGCGAATTGTGTGAATCGAGACGAGGAACAAATTACAAGACCACGATAACGAAGGAAAGGGTGTTGTAGGGTATGTAGAGAAGCGAAAACATGACCTATCAAAAATCGCAACAAAGGGACAGAGAGAGAGAGAGAGAGAGAGAGAGAGACAGCCGTAGCAACAACGAAGAGCTGCCCACGAGCGGAACGAACAGAACAGCAAACGACAACAACTCTCACACGAGGACGAACTGGCCGATAGCAATATGTCGATATTACTCGGCCACAGAGCGATTGGTAAACAAGTTAAAGGCGAACGAGTCTCCAAGCAGCGAATCACCACGCACTCGATAATCGTCGATCGCTCCCTCGATCTCAAATTCGTCTTGCGTGTCTCGCGTCAATGTGTGGCGACGGCGCTTGTTCAAGCTCCTCGGTGCCGACTGGCCAAGGATTCCATGAGGAGCGGCGTCGGTCTTGAGCATCGTCACTCGCACATCGAGGAACCTCCTTGGGAAAGGAGTCACGAGCTGGTGCGAGAGGCTGCTGATGCCGCTCTCGGCAAAGAACACCTCGACTCGATACTGATCGGCAATCTCGATCGTCACCACTCCAGCAATGTGCTCGAGATACGAGAGTCCGAATCGATCTCCTCCAACCGGTGGATCGAGCCACTCGAGGCTCACCAATGTCTCGGTTGGCGATGCTCGTTCGTCGGGCCGCCGAGTTTGCAACGGCTTCCCATCGAGCAGTGCCATTCCTTGGCGATCGAGCGAGCCGGCACCGACCAACACCGAGTGATTGTCAAACTTGATTCCTGCCTCGAGCATAAAGAGGCCCGGGAGGTTAAGGTGGCTGGTGGCTCGAACTGCACCGAGTCGCACGTTGAGCTGGAGGTTCGTGTCGGTGACGAGGTTGTACACTCCATGTCGCTCGCCGACAAGCTCGTACTTTTGGCCGTCGAATCCCATCACGTGCGGATCTCCCGATGCCGATCCAGACGAGCCGCCGCCACTTCCTCCACTTCCGCCACTTCCGCCACCACTGCCGGTCAAGACGGTCAAGGTGGCAGCCGAGGTTGTGGCAGACAAGCCAGCGGCGCTCGTAAAGGTGGCCGAGTACGTGTTGCCGCTAAAGGCCAGACTCGTGGGATTGGTGGTGAACGAGGGCGATGTCGCTCCTGAGATCATACCTCCGAGAGCGGCGCGACGACGGGTCGACGAGCCAGTGAACGACCACTGCACGGTGCTGTAGCCAGTAGCGGCGGCAGTGAAGGTGGCCGTCGATCCAACCGTCACCGACAACGACACGGGCTGGAGAGTGATGGTGGGTGCGACGTTCGAGTCGTACCACACTGCTCGCCCTGCTCCGCTGTTGAAGCCCGGGTCGCCGACGAGCACCGTGGCGGCGTCGCTCGAGATTGCGAGCGAGTTGCCACCTTCAGCGATGGTGGCAATGACGGCGCCAGTAGCAACCGAGTAAAGAGTTGTCGACGAGCCATCGATGGCGGCAAGGACCGATCCATCGGGCGTGATAGGCACTGCGTTGAGATAGCTGCTACCGATGGTGCTCTGCAGTGTGAGCGACAAGGTACCCATCACATTGAGCAACGAGTACACGGAGCCACCTGGCGCATTATCGAGCGCACAAGTGATGGTGGTGGCGCCGGCGGCAGATTGCGAGGAAGCTGCCAACGCGTAGCAGCCCACAGAGAGGGGCATCATGGGAGCGGCGACGAACTGGCCGGCGCCAGAGTCCCAGCCGTAGATGACGGTTTGCAAGTTTTGGTCGCTCACAGCAAGGGCGCTTGCATCGGGCGCCATCGCAATCGCGGCCACGACGAAACCAGTCGTGATGGTTTGCACCAACGAGTAGCCTCCCATCGCCGCCATCTTGTAGACCACCACGTGCCCAGAGTCATCACTGATCGCAAGCACCGAGCCGTCAGCCGAGAGAGCAGAATAAAGCGAGTTGGAGAAGGTCAAGAGTTGCTCGATGGAAGGAGTCAACAAACTAAGGAAGACGACGTAGTTGGTGCCAGTGGCATCGGTGCACGTGAGCCCACCAGTGGCGCCGTCCAACGACAACGCTACTTGCAAGGCGCTCCAATGCTGACAAGGCAATGGCACGACGTTGAGCATAGTCTGCGTCGTCATTGCGCCTGGCGACGCAGCCACCGCAAGAACAGGAGGGTCGAAACCAAAACCAGACAGGGAGAGCGACACCAAGCCGTTGCCTGACATGGCGACGATGTTGCCTTGCTGAGAGTGACTACCCCCCAAAATCTGGTCGGTGGTACGAAGCGTGTAGGTAGGCGACGCCGTATCACCCACAACGGCCAACAACACTACCACCAAACACGAGACAAGCGACGCGACACGCATGTTGTGAGTCACGCACACGACGACAAAGAGAGAGAACGAGAGGGAAAGCGAGTGAGTGACTGCGAGAGGACGAACGAAGAGAAGAAGAAGCAAAAGAACCACTGCGAGAAGAGGTGGCCGTACCAACTACAGAGAGAACTCGCTTCTCAGAGAGAGTACGCAAACAGTCCGCGCTGCACGTGCCGCTTCGTTTGCCTTTTCGAGGCCGACCAGTTGCTGTCACTTGGCGATCGTTTGAAGTGGCAGGCCAAGGACCAAG
>Ga0209930_1004974_pt1 | contig 11237 bp, 15 predicted proteins | sample ThiBiot_500_biof_2_FD_183948 | JGI IMG/M metagenome (GOLD analysis project Ga0209930, IMG submission 183948) | Wastewater bioreactor microbial communities from Cape Town, South Africa - Thiocy_cont_500_biof (SPAdes) | ecosystem: Engineered > Bioreactor > Thiocyanate-remediating >... | reverse complement strand
CAATCAATCAATCAATCAATCAATCAATCAATCAAACAATCAATCAATCAATCAATCAATCAATCAATCAATCAATCAATCAATCAATCAATCAATCAATCGAATCGAATCGAATCGAATCGAATTGAATTGACTCGTTCTTTTGGTGTTGTAGCTACGGCCGTGGCTGGATTGGTGGCTGCCGCTCGTAACAACGTGTGTGGCGTCGGTGTGGCGTACAATGGCAAGTTTGCGAGCATCGCGCTGCTCGGCGTGCCGGTGTCGGATTCGACCGAGGCGTCGGCCATCTTGTACGCGAGCCAGCGCAACCAGATCTACGTCAACTCGTGGGGCCCGATCGACGACAGCACGTCGCTCGAGGCGCCCGGTGCCGTGACGCAGGAGGCCATGTACTACGGCGTCTCGAACGGCCGCAGCGGCCTCGGCACCATCTACGTGTGGGCGGCGGGTAATGGCGGCCACCTCGGCGACACGTGCAACTACGACGGCTACGCCAACTCGATCTACACGATCGCCGTCGGTGCGCTCGACAATCGCGGCAACGTGGCGTACTACAGCGAGCCGTGTGCGGCCTTGAACGTCGTGGCGCCGAGTAGCGGTCTCTCGGTCGGCCTCACGAGCACCGACTTGACCGGTGCCGCCGGTGACAACTCGGGCGATTGTACCTCTGACTTTGTACGCGATGGCTACCCCATGATTGATCAGTGCAGCCATTGATTGACAGGGTTTGGGTGTGTTTCTGTGTGTGACATAGGGTGGCACTTCGGGAGCAGCTCCTTTGGTTGCCGGTGTCGTGGCACTGATGCTCGAAGCCAACAAGGCTCTCACGTGGCGTGATGTGCAGTACATTCTCGCACAGACCTCGACCAAGATTGACGGCGCCGGTGCCGAATGGACGGTCAATGCCGCTGGCTACCACCACTCGTACCGCTACGGCTTTGGCCTCATCAACGCTCTCGCGGCCGTCACTGCCGCGCAGTCTTGGCGCTCGGTCGCGGCACCGACGCTGCACACGACGCACACCAGCATTCACCAGCGCATTCCGCCTGATGCCAGCGTCATCTCGTCGTCGATCAACATTTCGTCGCACGGCACGCTCGAGCACGTCGAGGTGGTGTTCGATGCAGCGCACCAGCGTGCCACCGAGTTGCGCATCATGCTGACGGCACCCTCGGGCACCACGAGTCTCTTGGCTGACATGCGCGGCTACGACCGCATGGTGCTCCTGCAGGCGACGCTGCTTCAGGCGCAGTACACGATGCAGATACTCGCCGTTCCGTCGCTCAAAGGTCCGAGCTTTCCGGGCGAGTCGCAGCAGCCAATGCGAGCGCCACTACTGTTCAGCACGCCGCTCACAACCGGCTGCACGCCATACGGTCAACCATCAACGGGCAACAACACTACCACCACGTTTGCTGGCGCTGTTGCGATTGTGTATCGCGGCGATTGCAGCTTCACGACCAAGGTTGCGATGGCGCAACAGGCTGGTGCGATTGCCATCTTGGTCGTGAACGTTGACGACGAACTGCCACCGATGGTCGTGTACGAGCCCGAGAGCACCGATTCGATTCCACTCGCCATGATGGGAGCTTCCGATGCCTCGATGCTCTCGTGGTATCTTAGTCAGAACCATGTATGATCTCTTGGTTCTGGTGCTCGCAAGCAACTCGCCTAACGAACTGTTTGGTGTGTGTGTAGAATGAGAGCATCAGTGTCGTGGCTTCGCAAGTGATGATACAACGCCAAGTGGACGTCGTGTACTCGAACTGGCGCTTCTCGAGTCTCCGACACTGGGGCGAGAATGCCACCGGTGTATGGCGGCTCGACGTGTGGGACCTCGAGAGCTCGACGCCGAGCGGCATCTGGAACTCGTGGGACCTGCGGCTTCACATGGTGTCGCCGGCCGAGGAGGTCATCAACACGTTCGCGATCGAGTCGCTGATTCTGATCTTTGTGTACCTCGGTGGCGCCGTTCTGGTGGTGATTGGCGTCGTGTACTACATTGGAACGCGGTGCAACAAGAGTTCGTCGTCGTACGAGTTCTCGCTACGGCCGTCGGACCTGCTGCAATGCCTCAGCAACATGTGCATGGAGGAGCAGCCACCGACGCCACTCGTAGCACCGACGCCATCACGCAAGCATCCCGATGCCGAGACGGCAGAGAGTGACCTCGTATGGCAGCAGCACGCTCGCGACGTGCCATTCAGCGAGCTCTACAGCGCTACCGATATCGAGGACTTTGTGATTCGGTTCGGTACAGCACTACAACAATTGTACGCACCACACACACACACACAACACGAGACATCGAACTCCATCTCCAACTCTAACTCTTGTAACGATCCTCTCACGACAGTGGCGTTCCGGCATACTTGCTCGAGTATCATCTCGAACAAATGTCGTTGGCATTTGGAGTCAATGGTGCATTCTTTGCCACTCCTACTGGCACGTTTTACTCGTTTCGTGAGCCGGATCAGTACGTTGTGAGCAAGTGATGATGATGATGATGATGATGATGATGAGTGAGTGGTGGTACCTAACGACACAATATGAATGACAGAGCGGAATCACGCAGTACACACTTGGTTCGATTGCAGAGTACAACGTTCAACCTCGACAACGTTTCACTGCTCGGATCACTGGGACGCCGCGTGTTGGCCAAGAAACTCGACCTCCACGAGGCCAAGGGTCTGATCAAGCGCATCTCGCAGCGAAGCCCTCGATACGGCCTCGTGTTTGCGTACCTCTCGTACATTCTCTCGTGCCTCGGCATTGCGTACATGTTCCGCGCCGGTTGGCACGAGATGCTGGTCGGCACCATGGTGGCCACCATTGCGTTTGGCATGTCGCTGATTCCGCAGCTCGGACAAGCGTTTCCTGCCGCGAGCACCGTCGTCGGCACGATGCTCGTGTACATGGTGCACCAACTCGTGTGGCGGCTGCAAATCTTTACGACCATCATTAGTGGCGTCATCATCTTTGTTCCGGGATTGAACTTGGCCATGGGCATGGTCGAGGTGGCAAAGGGTCATGTCGTATCGGGCACTGCACGGTTCGTTTATGCTACAACCAGTACGTTGTCGTTGTTGTCGTTGTTGTTGGTGAGATTTGCTATTGCAGCGACTGATTGGGAGCACGAAATGGCCAGTTGAGCTCCAAATCGCGTATGGTATCATTCTCGGATCGAGCTTGTCGTCGTTCATTTGGGAGATTGACTGGACACCGGTGACACCGGAGCCGTTCAGCAAGGTGTACTTTCCGCTGTTTACGACGATGGCGGCGTTGGCGTTCTGCATCGATCTGCACGTGAGTCCGAAGCACTACCCGATCGCGCTCACGACGTCATTTATTGGTGCGGTCGGCAGCATGTGGGGCATTCCGCTGCTGGGCGTTAATGCCGGCTCGCTGCTGACGGCGTTCGCGATCGCGGTCGTCAGCAACCTGTACGCGCGCTACGTGCCGCCGTACGTGTCGCTCGTCGGCTTGATTCCCGGCATTCTGCTGCTGGTGCCCGGCGCCATGGGCATCCGTGCCTTCTTCACGCTGTCGCTCATCGATCCGACCAGCGGCGTGGCGATCACGCTCGGTGTGCTGCTGATCGCCATCCAGCTGGCGGTGGCGGTCGTGCTCGGCAACGCCGTCGTGCCGTTGCGCGGCATCACAGGCAGCAACAGCACCAACTACGACAGCCGCCTGCGCGTCGGCATCCACGAGATCGATTCGCCGCAGACTGGCATCGCGGCGCTGTTCCGCTTCCGTTGGCGCACGCCACGCTCGAGTGACACCTTGGCCGCCATGTTGCGTCAGCAGCACTCGGAGGAGGAGGAAGAAGAGCGCCTCCGCAATACTCCAGCGTCTATCAAGACTGAGTGAGTGAGCGCTTGTTTGCTCTATTTATTGTTGTTGTTGATGTTGTTGATGTTGCTCTGGTTCGGTCGTTTCTCTGCTCGTTATGTACATAATACACTCGCGAATATCGGAATAGTCCTGCCTCATACTGTGGGAGTGGTAGAGGTAGTGGCAGTCGCAGCGGCAGCAGCACTCGCTTGCAGCAGGGCGGCCACCTCGCGTGCTACCTCCTTGACCTTGTCGCTCGTGGCATCATTGGTGGTGAAGGGCTCGAGCGAGACCTCCAACGTATTGGCCAAGTCGACTGCCTCGTCGCACTTGTAGATCAGCTTGCCGAGTGTCATGAGCAGAGCATATGCTGCAATGTTCGAGTGAGTGAGTGAGTGAGTGAGTGAGGCTGCGAGAATGGACGAGTCTTGGCGTACCAATATGCTCGTTGCTGCTCATGGTGGTGTTGTTGATGCAATGCACGACCGGCGACTCGAGAGCGAGCAAGGTATCGGTGTCGCGACGCGATACGTACAACGAGCAGTTGAAGGCCACCGAGGCGGCAGTCTGCACCGTGTCGGCGTGGCTCGAGCAGAGACCGAGGCCGACTGCTTCGAGTATCACGGGCAAGCGCGAGGCGTCGAGCATGACGTTGGCACCGAACGCCGTGGCGAACATGTTGCATATGACCTTGAGCGTCATGGACGTGCACGCAACGTGCGAGAAGCCACTGAACAGGAAGCGCTTGACGATGCCATCGATGGCAGCCATGTTCTTCAAGGCGTAGTGTTGGTTCACGGCTCGGTTCAGCAACAGAATGCGCAAGAGATCGAGCAGAGGGAAGGCTTGTGCATCGGCTAGCGTCGCGAATACGTCGCGAATAGGTGCTCTACAGGATCGTCTCTCAAGTGAGCACGAGAGCGAGAGAGCAGTACTTGCAGAGAGGCAATGTACCAATCATGTCGAATGTGCCATCGGGAAGGTCGTAGACATGCGACGGTGACGGTGTACCGTAGCCGGCATTCTGGAGTCGTTGCTGCAGCGTATCGAGCACCTGACGGTCGTGCTCGGTGACGGCACACGTGGCTGACACGTCGGGGATGAAGGACTTGAGCTTCTCGATCATCTTGGAGATGACGGCCGACGAGAATGTGGCTGGCGTGTTGGCGTTGAGCGCCTTCAGCGGCACACGATCGTGCACATGGAGTGGCTGCCGTAGTTGCTGCTGTGGCTGGTGTTGTTGTGGCTGTTGCTGCTGGGCGGCCTGGTGGTGTTGATGAGGCTGGAAGGCGTGGCCGGTGCTGTTGTTGAGTTGTTGCTGCAGCATCGGCTGGATGAAGGCGCCCAAGGGCGTCGAGAGGAAGTCGTTCGGCAGCGAGATGATATCTACAGGAGGAGGAGTGGTTGGTGATCATATCACGTCAACACGATCGTGAGGCACGCAGCGTACAGTCAGGGATCGGAGCGCCGACGAGGAACTTGGCGCACTCGTTCGTAAAGTGGTTGCAGTTGTTGCTGAAGAGGTTGTACGAGAGCGCGTTGAAGCGGGGTTGCTGTACGCGTGGAGGATGGGGAGGAGGAGTGAGCCGCACGATGACGGCGACGATAGATGGATGGATGCCCAATCATCGTGGCGCACAAGAGTACGTACCAGCTCCTCGAGGAACGCATCGAACAGGTCCTCGGGGATCTCGGTCGAGCCGAGCTGCAGCACGCGGTCAGGGCGTCCAAAGTGCGTTTGGCCCTGTGACGAGAGCAACATCGTCAGCGTATATGGCTCGAGGGAGGCCCGAGCATCAATGGGTACGCCGACGTACGGGAGGATCGGAGAAGATACCCTGACCGTAGTAGTACTCGTTGCCGTACACTACGATGCCCGTGTGCCTGAGCGAGTGCGGGTGAGTCACGCTGAGGCACGAGCGAGAGAGCGAGAGAGCGAGAGAGAGAGACTGGTCGCGCGCGTACCAGATGCCTTCAAAGTGCTGCCCGAGGAACTGGCGCGACATGGCCGCCATCATTCCCTTCGACAAGTCATACACATGCAACACGACCGTGGAAGTGGAGTTGCTCATGACTGGATCACCGCGATCAACAACTACAACGACGACTACAACAACGACGATGGCGATATGGCGAGGGCAGCAAGCGAATGAGAGAGAGATCGATCAGCAGTCGCGGCGGCATTCGTCTCATCATCGCCAACATCGCAACATCGCCAACATGGCCTCATCGCTCCGCAGCAAGTTCGAGCAGGTACGACCAGCCACCACCTGCACGTCGATCCTCTGCTATCACACACCCACTCCCGAACCCTGAACTCGTGCAATCAAAGGCGGCTGAAGAGTCAGCGCAGCCGGGACGCAGCAAGGCCGCCGCCGAGTGGGACGCGGCCACGAGCGGCTCGTCGAAGCCGCTGCCGCCGACGCACAAGGACGGCAAGCCATCGGCCACCGGCATTAAGGCCAAGTTCGAGGCGCTGGCCAATCCCGAGCCTCCCAAGAAGACCATGGGCAAGGTGGCGTGGCACGACGAGCGCGAGCAGGTACGCGACATGTCGCTGCGCGCGCCCTCGAGGCCTCGAGCTCTTGTTGGCTGTTGTCGGTCGTTGTTAACGCTGCTGGTTCGGTGCTGGTGCGGTGCTGGTGCGGTGCGTGCGTGAGAGCAGGGCGCCAAGAAGCGACACGTGCCTGGACAGGACCCGACCAAGCCTCCGCCGCCTCGTTCGCTGGCTGATCTGCCGTGAACGATCGAGCGAACGAGAGCCGTATGGCTCACTCGTTACCGTTGCTTGCTGTGCGTCGACCATGCGAACCACCCCAATGAATGGCGCACGAGCGTACGTCGTACACCATCGTTGGTGGCGTTGTTTATATGGTACCACTTGGCGTGTGATGGTACGGGAGCTCGAGATCATCATTGCTCGTCGTCGTCGTAGCTCGAGAACGACGGCGAGCTCAGGTCGAGGCAGCGGCGCTTGGCGTTGGCAGTAGTCGAGCTGGCGCGTTGCCGAGGGCGCTTCGAAGGCCCAGCCGATGGCTGCATCGGAGACGGGCGTTCGGCGCCATTGGCCGTCGAGCCAGCCAGCCGGAATCGTGCAGCCCCAGGCAGCGGGCGCGGCGTCGCCGGTCGTGTCTTGTTGACGCTGCCGCGATCAAAGTGCACGAGCGAGCGAGCGAGGGCCGACAAGGCCGCATCCGCCTCCTCCTCGTCGTCCTCCTCAGCGATGTGGTCGGCGGCGACGCTCGTGCTCGCGATCGTGGTGCGACTCACGGCACCAGTGTGGCGAGGCTCGTCGAGCAGGTCATCGTCGTTGTCGGAATCGTCGAGCATCAGTGCGGACCATGGGCGGTGCGGCGGAGCCAACGGCGCACTGGCGCTGGTGTTGGTGGTGATCGTAGTAGCCGCCGCACTTGGTGGTCCAGTGCGAGGCGCTTGACTTGGCGTCTGGAGCTGCTTTCGTAGCTCGTTCACGGTATGCTCCAGCTGCTGCTCCCTGCTCGAATGCCGCGGCGTGAGTGTGATGAATGCGCAGGAACGAACGAGAGCCAGGTACCTCTTGGCGGCCGAGCTGAGCGCGTCTTCGAGCGCAGCAAGCCGCTCGTGCGCCAGAGCCAAGAGCAGCGAGCGCTCCCCGGTACCAGACTCCTCCTCGTTGTGCTCGTGGCGATCATCGAGGTCGTGCAGGTGCTGCTGCAACTCGAGCTCGTGTGCGCGGCTCTGCAACTCGGTGCAGCGCACATGCTCTCGCTCCAGCTGTGCGCGCACAGACGAGCGCTCGTCGTGCGAGGTACGAATGACGTCGTGCAGCTGGTAACCGACCTCGGCGATGGCGCGAGCGGCCTTCGTTGCCTCGTGCAACTGCTCGAGCAGCTCCTACACCACACGCACGAGGTACGAGTTGGTTCTCGGTACGCAATCACCGCAGAGGTTCATTGTGCTGCTGCTGCTCGTCGTACCGTGTTTCGGAGCTCGAGTAATGCGTGCCTCTCTCGCTCGGCTTCCAGTGCTTCCAGATGATTGCGAGCCTTGCGTTCGGCTGTGGCGAGCAAGCTGTGCGCCTCTGCCAGTTCAATCTCGCGAGCCGCAAGCCTCTGCTCGAGCGAGTGCGCGTGATCGGTCTGCGTCGCGACGGCGCGCTCGAGAGTCACGAGCTCATCTGCGTGATAGGGCCGCAACGCCATTGAGCCAGCGAGAGCGAGAGAGTCAGACGCCACTCGCCGATCCTGGCATCACGATCCATCGCGCACCTTCGAGTCGGTCGAGCTGCTTCGACGCGACGGCGTAACAGGCTTCGGCTGCCGTTACTGTGCAGCGCCGGCTCGTGAGCATCGCGCATGTGCTCAACGCCAACGACAACGACAACGAGTGGTCGCGCTCGGTTACGCACCGTTGGTCTGCGTTTGGAAGACCATCTTCTGCACCTGCGAGAGGTTGAGCTTGGTGGCACGCAACGACGCCTCAAAGTTGTCGAGCAGCATCTGGACGTGCTGCTGCTGCCGCACGGCGTGCTCGAGCCTCTCGTGCAGCTGCGAGCACTTGGCGTCGAGCTGCTCGTTGGCGAGCTGCAGCGCCGCGAGCTGCTCGGTCTTGTGCTCGAGTACGCGACTGGCTTCGAGCTGCTGCTGCTCGGCTCGGAGCAACGCTCGCTCCAACTCTGCCGTGCGCTCGCTCGACGCTGCGACCTTGTCGGTGGCTTGCGGCGCCACGAGGGCGATTGCCGTGCTGCTGGTCGTCGTCGAGTTGGAACTGCTGCTGCTGCTGTTGTTGGTGGTAGTGGTGGCGGTGGCAGTGGCGCGTTTGTTCGCGTCGGCTTCGAGCTTGCGGAACGACGATATCAACGATTGACGCAGCCGCAAGCACACGACCGGCACTGCGTCTGCTGCCACGACATTCACGACGAGCGCCTCTGATCGTGGCGATGATGGCGATGGCGCCGGTGCCACTGATGCCCTGGCGTGGGGATCGTACAGCACGAGAGCTAGCTCGGTGCTCTGGCTTGTGGCTGGCTCGCACTCGGTGAGCGCCGCCTTCTTGTCGGCGAAGGCAGCGGAGTCGTGATTGTCGCTGGGTGCCGCGAGCGCCACCATCATCAGCTCGAGCGGCAACGTGGCTACGAGCTCACCTTCCTCGTGCTGCGTGTCCATATGGTGCGGCCAAACAACGAGCGCGAGAGCGAGAGCGAGCAAACGACCGGGAACGAGCGCCAACGAGCAAAGATGGAAAGCGACCCGAGAAGATATTTCTCGTCAGTGAGATATTTATGTAGCCCTCACTCACTCACTCGTACTTTATTCACACACGCACACACATATATGATCCCTTTGAGGCAAATCTACAGGCCATCATCGCCGTCCTCGTCGTCGGTCGAGGATTCGCCGCTGAGTCTCGATGGTGCCGCAGACGACTGCCGATCTGCGAGAGGAGCTTCGAGATCGTGCGCTTCCTGCTCGCTCACGGCAGCTTCGAAGGCGGCCAGCTCAAAGTCCGGCTCGTCGCTGAGGCTCTCGACGCGCCTCTCGGACGACTGGAAGATGGAGAGCACACGGTGCACGATGAGCGTCAACACGGCGCAGAGCAGCGCCACACCGAGCAGCACCACCGGTATCAACCACAGCGGGTACGGTAGTTTGTCTGGCAGGTGGCACACACACCGAGCGCAAGGCTTGTGAGTAAATCACGAAACGTGGCACGAAATCGCCATCAAATAGAGAGAAAGCAAGATGCACAGAGATTGATACCATCGGGAAGGCCATCAGCAAGGACGCGCACTCGCAAGCTCCAATGACGCCAGGTGCCAGCCGTGTAGTCGCGGTTCGGATTCGCGTTCTCGACCGTCAGCGTCCAGTTGCCTTGCGCAAACTCGCCCCAGTGCCGTACGGACGTGAAGGTCCACTCGTCGTAGACGTTGTCGATCGGCGTGCGGCGCGAGTAGTCGGCCGTGATGTTGGCCACGACCTGCCGCGGTGCGTTCGAGGCCGCGTACATCACGGGCGCTCCGTTGACGCCGCGCACCAACACCGACGGTATCTGGCAGTCGTACTCGGGCAAGGTCGGGAACATCATGGGCGGCAGGTCGGACGTGCCCTCGGCCACGACGATGACTGCAATGGCACCGGCGAGCTGCGCGTTCTTGACCTTGGTATCGAACGAGCACAAGCCCTGTCGTATGATGGCTACGCCACCCGCGACGTCATTGGCATTCGACAGCTCGCTGCAGCCATTGCTCGGGCGCGTCGGCACTACGAAGCCAACGACGCCACTCGCTGGGAACTGCGGACCAAAGATGGCACGAACACCAATGAACGATGTGGGTTCAGCGTTGGCGATGCCACTAATGTCGACCTTGACTTGGTGCACTGTCGCCATCGATCGATCGTGTGGGTGTGAGTGAGAGGGAACAAGAAGAGAGAGAGAGCAAGAAAGATAAAGAGAGCAAGACATACCATTGCCATGGGCTTCTGCGAGGACGCTCGTGATTCCTGCTGGCGACGTGAGTGTGATGCGAAGATCGCTGCAGTGCTCGTGCTCGGCCGTGAACCGCACTTGCACACTCTCGACCGTCGAGTTGATCGGCAGGTGGATCGAACGCGAGACGGCGACCGCGTCGGCCGCAATCTCGAGATTGACGTTGGCGTCGGCGAACTCGAGCTCCTTGGCAGCGCCGAGAGGCTCCCAGTTCTGCGCCAGGCGCACGGCGGCGTGTGCGTTCACGAGGCCAAAGCCGTAGCGGTGCGAGTGGTGCAAGCCGCCGCCGTTGAACACCCAGTCGCCGTCGTCGGCGTTGATCATGACGGCGCTCCGGGCGAGTATCAGCTGCACGTCGCGCCACGAGAGCCGCGCGTTCGCCTCGAGCATCAACGCCACGACGCCGGCCACCAATGGCGCGGCGCTCGATGTGCCGCCAAACTCGGACGTGCACTCGCTCGAACCCTGGATGACGGCGTCGGTGGTCGATACGCCAGCCGAGCCACCGTCACTCGGAGCCACGACGAGCAGCGCCGCACAAGGTTCGCTGTAAAACGAATGGCGGCCGTAGTTGTCAATGGCGCCGACGGCAATCGTGTACGGCGATGAGGCATATCCATCGTAGTTGCAATTGTCATTCACTACGCGCGAATCAGCGAATCAATCAGAGTGAGTGAGTGAGGTAGATATCGTGAGTGGGTGGCATTGCTGGCGAGCAGTATGTACCATGTGCACCATTTCCAGCAGCCCAGACGTAGATGGTACCGAGACCGCCACGACCAACGAGCGTCGCATGCGCAAAGGCCTCGGTCGCCAAGGTGCCTGGCCCTTCGAGAGTGTAGCCATTGTCGACAGGACCCCAGCTGTTGCTCAAGATCTGATTGTAGTCGATCTTGTGCAGCAGCGCCTGTGCTTCGATCGAGTCCAGCACTGTG
>Ga0209930_1004967_pt1 | contig 11247 bp, 17 predicted proteins | sample ThiBiot_500_biof_2_FD_183948 | JGI IMG/M metagenome (GOLD analysis project Ga0209930, IMG submission 183948) | Wastewater bioreactor microbial communities from Cape Town, South Africa - Thiocy_cont_500_biof (SPAdes) | ecosystem: Engineered > Bioreactor > Thiocyanate-remediating >... | reverse complement strand
CGCCGTCGCCGTGCCGCCGTCGCCCGTTGATCCGGCGCAGCGTCTCGCCGAGGCCAAGCAGTCTGCCGCGCCTCAGGACGACCGCTCGCAGCTGCTGTCGGACGCCAGCCGCAAGGTTCACTTCCGCGCCACGGCGATGCCGCATCCGCTGTACGACAAGCCGGCGCGTCTCCAGGTGCAGCCGACCGAGATCGAGTGGGACAACCCGATCCACCACGAGATCTGGAGCAAGGAAGAGGTCAACAGCGTCAAGGTCGTGCACACCGAGCCGTCGGACCTGGTCGACAAGATCGCCTACGCCGGCACCAAGGTGCTGCGCATCGGCTTCGACCTCTTCTCGGGCTACCTGTTCGGTGGCATCACGACCGAGCGTCTGCTGCGCCGCATCGTCTTCCTCGAGACCACGGCCGGCATCCCCGGCATGGTGGCTGGCGCCGTGCGCCATCTGCGCTCGTTGCGCATCATGCGCCGTGACCACGGCTGGATCCACACGTTGCTCGAAGAGGCCGAGAACGAGCGCATGCATCTGCTCGTGTTCAAGGTTCGTTGCGAGTGAGCCGACCGAATGCTACCACACGCACACGCACACACGCGCGTGCGTCGTCTGTCGCTACAGGACATCAAGAAGCCCGGCTTGTTGCTGCGCACCTTCGTCATGGGCGCGCAGGGCGTCTTCTGGAACGTGTTCTTCCTCGCGTACCTCACGAGCCCTCGTCTGTGCCACCGCTTCGTCGGTTACATCGAGGAGGAGGCCGTCAAGACCTACACGGCCGCCATCGAGGCCTACGACCAAGGCAAGCTGCCCGAGCTGCAGAGCATGGCCGTACCGTCGATCGCGCGAACCTACTGGCGTCTCGCTCCCGATGCCACGATGCGTGACGTGCTGTTGGCCGTGCGTGCCGACGAGGCCAACCACCGCGATGTCAACCACACATTCAGTAGCCTGCACGACGACGACATCAACCCCTACGTACTCAAGAAGAAGGACTAAGCTCCCTCGCATACATTGATTGCCCACGCATACGCATACACTCTCACTCGCACACCTTGCCGTCTTCGCACTGTTCCACCGTCACGCACTCGTTCACGCACTCGCTCCAGGTCGAACGAGCCTCGTGTCCTGTCCAATATCACATGTTGCTGTCATTTCTCGCGGTACCACAATGAAGGAATCGCCAATCATCGTTTAGCCCCCAACCAACACACGATCACGATCACGATCACGATCACGATCTCTTTTAGTGAACTGCAGCTGTGACTGACGCTTGGTGCACGTTTCCACAAGGAATGGCTGGCTGACTTTACTATGGTACTCACGCGCATTCTCTCTCTCTCAATCTCAATCTATTGCTGATGATGATCGCCAGCCAAGTGATCCACCACCATCGATCGATTGTTCTGGTGTCGTTCAGCAAGCAAGGCACGCGCGAGTCGTCGCTCTCGCTCGTCATTGCAATGCATGGCGGCCTTCAGCAGCAGCAGCTCGTACACGTCGCGTTGTGCATGCGAGCCACCAATGTTCACCATGTCGTACCGTAGCGGCTCGAGCAACCGCACGCTCTTGGCGTAGTCGTGCTCATTGAACGCCACCATGGCATCCATCAATGGCAGGCCGATACGCCGAGTGAGGCCGCGGTTGGTGACCTCGCACTCGCGCTCGCTGTCGTCAGCAACGAACGCACGAGCCGACTCGAAGAACCGACTCTGGAGAGCGCCACAATCGCTACCGCTACCGAGCATCGTCATCAAGAGATGCGTGTCGTTGAAGACGCTAAAGTGGTCGTCGATGTGCGTCTCCCAGACGCGCACCAGCGGCCGGTAGAGCTCGCGCTCGACCGACATTCCGGCGAGCTCCAAGCGGTACAGGAGCGCCGACGCATCGACCAGATCGAGCATCTCGCCCGACGCCACGGCGCGCGGCTCGATTCGTCGTCGAAAGAGCTCGAGCGCCTCGGAGCCGCGCCCGAGGCGCACATGATACAGCGCCATGTGCCAGTAGTTGTGGCACATTAGGTTGGGCGACTGCGACCACTCGCTCTCGGTCGCGAGGCCGAACTCGAGCCCGCGCTCGGCCTTGCCCTGCATCTCGAACACATGGAAGCGCGCATGCGTCGCCCACGAATCGAGGCGGTCGAGCTCCAGCGCCTCGGTGGCGTACATGTGCGCGCGACCATAGTCTCCGCACTCCTCGAGCGCGAACGAGTACATTCCTCGCACGTTGCCGTAGATCGACTGCCCGTGGCGCGAGGCATCATACTGCTCGATGACACGAGCGATCGAGTCGCGCATCTGGCGACTCTGGCCCAGCAAGAAGTAGAGATCATGCAGCAACTTGAGGCTCAGTGGCTCGCACGGCTCGAGTAGCAGCACCTCCTCCCAGCACTCGACTGCTCGCTGCAGCCGCCCGTGCGCGGCGTGGATGGTGCCTTGCATCAGCAGCTCCTCCCAAGGCTGAATCGAGCGTCCGTGACGCAAGCCAGCCGCTGCATTCGCAAGCGCCTTCGAGACGGCTGGTGAGCCTGCGGACACGGCCGGCGAGCCCGAGGAAGCCACCAGCAGTGCCGCGATCGCCACGTGAGCCGTGACAAAGTGCTCGTCGAGCGCCACGGCAGCTTCGAGCGCAGCGATCGGGCTCGCGGGATCGGGTGTACAGCCCCAGCGGTAGTAGCCATACACTGCGGCGTCGTACAGCTTGCACGCCTGATCCGACGGGGTGCTGGGCACTACGCCATACGCCTGCCAACCAGCGAGGTCGCGGTATTGGCGGCCGCACGCCAGGAACTCCATCGTTGGACGAGAAGTGCGCGTGCGAGAGGGAATGAGCACCGAGTGAAGAGCGAATCGAATGATGGAATCCGTGGAGTCAAGTAACACCGCAGGAACGGAACAGTGCGCGCTTGATGATTGGATTGGCGTGTTGTGGATGATCAAGTTATTTATCGTTCGATGTGCAAGTAGTGTCATTATATCGACGAGGGAGGTATAAGAGCTTTGGTACAGAAGCACTCAAGCGAGTACGAGCGAACGAGAGGGCGAGAGAGATGCGCAATTGCGGTTGCGAAGCTGCTCAGCGTGCGTGTGAATGGAATGTCATGGCTTTGGCTTGGGTTGGGTTGGCTTACGCGCGCGGTCGGTTGAAGAGTGTGTCCTTGAGGACCTGGCTGATGAGGCCTTGCACAATCTCGGTCGTAATCTCAGAGCTACGCAACAAGAGATACGTCGATCGATACCATTAGCATTGCAGCGACAAAACGACGACAAGGAAGCTCGCTCGATGCATCGTACCTCTCCTCGGCAAGGTCCTGGAGCGGTGACTCCTCCTTCTTGTCCGACGGAAGCGAATAGCCACGACGACCCAGCTGCACCAACTTGGTCTCGGCCTGCGCCAACTTTGTCGACAAGTCGCTCACTTGCGATGTGATCAAATCTCGGCCCTGAACCAAACGAGCGAATTCTGCTGTTAATACAAAAGGTCTCACAGAGAGAGAGAGAGAGAGAGAGAGATTCTACGCACGACAATCAGTGGCGAGGCACACAGCGTCTTGAGCCAGTACTTGGTCCACAAGAGCTCGAGCACCTTGGTCTCGGTGGGCGACTTGTAGATCGAGATGTCGAGCGGGTAGAAGCGCTTGGCCTGTGCTCCAAAGTCCTCAATGCGATCGAGCGGAATGCGGTACTTGCAGATCTCACCTTCCGGCGGCTCGTAGCCTGCTGGGTAGCAGCGGAAGGCGCCGATCTCGACCTTGCCGGCGTGCATCGTCTTCTTGGGGTCGACCTGTGTGGTTCAGTTCGATTGCGTTGCGTTGCGTTCGGTTGTGTTAGTGCACGCAGTGCGTGAGCAGGTCAGCAAAGGGTGCTTGCAGCTGTTGGCCCAGTTGGCCACGTACGACGACGGCGACGAAGGGATCTTGGTAGGTCTGGTAGAGCGTTTGCGTATCACAGTCGGTCTTGGACAAGAAGCACGAGAAGCCAGGGTGCGAGTGATACCATCCAATGGTCGCAAAGTTCTTGTTGATCTGCGAGTGCGAAAGCAAGCCAGCCAGCCAGCGTGAGCCCGACGACCGCGATCGAGCGCCCGAGCATAGATACCGTACCCTCTCGTTCAGCTCGCGGAATTGAGTGAGGAACACGTCGCACTTGGCGCCAGGGTTCACTTGGTACTCGATACCGACCACCGGAAGCTCGAAGCTGTGGCGCGCAACGTCGTGAGCGTACTCGCAACCACACCAAGCCGAGTTGCGCGGCACCAGGTACCTACCTATCAACGACAAAGATCGTATCGCCCTCGACGAAGCCTACCAGCAGGCCCATGATCTCAAGATTATCACCAGCCACGGCGTGCATGCCCATCTTGATGAGCGCCACGGCCGAGATTCGCACATGCTTGAAGTAGATCGGGCTGTCGCACGACAATCACACAATCGCACACCCATGAGCCAAGAGCCTCTTCCAGCTCGTTGCGAGCACATCATCACCGCCACCACTACCGCCACTACTGCTACGGCTGGCGTTCATTGGTATCAGCATCGCAGCGTACTCTTGGCGCCAAGGCTTCTCAGAACGCAGCGCCACATAGCGATCCATGTTGAACTGGTATCGCTGGTCCTCCTGGACCTGGTTGTCGTGCTCCCATCGAGCCAAAGCCTCAGCGGCAGCAGTCGACATGGGTACAGCCATGGTGTATCCGCGGATGTGTCGGGTGGTTGAGTGTGTACGAGGGAGGATAGACGCGAGAACAAGCGTGTGCGAGGCAGCGAGACACGAGCGAATGATCGAGGGAGATCGAGGGAGATCGATGAAGAACGCCTTGCGCCGCGAGTCTACTCATAAATCACCCACAGGCTCAACGCGTTTCCTCCTCACTGAGCGAATCTCTCTCGCTACTGCGCTCTCTACTGCGCTCAGTCCTGCTCGCCCTCGAGGCCCTCGTAGTAGGCCTCAAGGTGTGCGTCGAGATCGCCAGCAGGAATGGCCGGGTGCGAGCCCGAGGCGTCGTGGAAGTTCTGCGCAAACACGTGCTCGAGCTGCGATTCAAGCGACGCGTTGGTGCCGTGCATGCCCTCGATCACCTTCTTGGCCCACACAAAGTAGCCCTGCGTTCTCGCGGAGCTCCAGCTCGGAGGAGGAGACGTCAGGAGGGACGAGAGGTTGTACAGCTTGTCGGCGAGCTTGACCAGCTTGGCTTGGCGCGACGCTTTGGCGGCGTGCTCGATCTGGTCGCGCTTGCGCTGCACCTTGCCGTCGCTCTTGTTGTCGGTCACCTACGGCGTCAAATCGCCACGATACGACAATGCGCGCACAAGAGAGAGAGAGAGAGAGAGAGAGAGAGAGAGAGAGAGAGAGAGAGCGAGTGGATGCGAGTTGAGAGCGTGTGCTGAATAGTCGAGTAGCCAGAGAGACAGAGGTTGCGGTATGTACCTCGAGCACGATCGACAAGACCGCCTCACCAAACAACTCGCGAATCTCCTCGGGCTTGGTGTTGGTGTCCTCGATGGTGCTGTCGGCCAGAGTACCGTTCAGTTGTCGGGCTCAACAGGCCAATCAAGCCCTCTAGCTGCTCGATCGAGGGAGGTCACTCGGCATCATCAACGTACTCATGCAACAGCGCAGCGATCAACACGTCCTCCTCATCGACGCCAGCATCCGAGAGCAGTTTGGCTGTGGCCATCAAGGCGACCCATCCGAACCCATACACCGTCGTGGAGGAAGAGAGAAGAAGCCCGTTCAGCAATCATCGATGAGTGCGGGCACAGCCACGTCTGACGACATCGCGAGCCGCAACCGACTCGTACCGACACCAATCGGATGGTTGATGTACGGCGTGCCAGCTGCATCCTTTCGTCGTTGAGTTTGGTGCTTGGTGGCAGCAAAGTCCGCCGCCGTGATCAATCGCGAATACATGTTGGAGGATACCACGAGCGCAGTGAGGCAGAGCAGCAGCAGCGGCGAGAAGGCAACGAACGAATGAATGGACTGGAATGCCTGAGAGCGCCATTCGCTTGGTGCTTCGCTGGCTGCTGCTGCTGCTGCTGCTTGTGGATCGAGAGTGGGCTTGTGTGATATCGGTATCTCACTTGGTTTCAAGATGAGCAACGATGGCGGTGTACGTGTGTTTGTGACGTTGACGCTCGTGCGTGGCGACAATCTGCCGGTCATGGATGTCGGTGGCACCTCAGGTATCACTCTTGCTCTTCATCGTACATCGAGCCCGAGACCTGATGCTGATGACGACGGTGACGATGATGGTCGTGCTGATTCGATTCGATAGATCCATACGTATCGTTCAAGTTCAGCAAGGGCGTTGATGGCAAGGCTCCGTATTCCGAGGGTAAGATCAAGAGCAAGTGCATTCCCTCAGTACGTAGCGTCGTCGATCGCGCTGGCGACAGCAATCCAATCCGATCCAATCCAACCAACCAACCTGATGATGGCGAGTAGACGGTCAATCCTGAATGGCATGAACCTATTCGAATGTACGTGGCTATCCGATGTTGTGTGGCGATGGTGGGTTGCTGACGCTCTCTCGTAAACACTCGACCAGGGTGCTGCCTCCTACGACGAACATCTTGCTCAAGCTGTTTGTACGATAGTGGCTCCACACACGAACGAACGAGAGAACGGGCACTCGATCTCCTGCTGAATCACACGAATGAATGCCTCCGTGTGTATGTGTGAACAGGACAAGGACTTTGCCAAGGACGACTTCATGGGCGAGGTCGAGTTCTCTGTGCAGGAGCTCGCGCAAGCAAGCCACGAGAACGTCGCAGCACTGCAACCAATCTCGAAGCCGTATGTGAGCTGCTGTTGCTGCTGCTGCTGTCGTGGCTGCCTTGAGATGATCGGCTCATATGCGTACGTGGCGGGCTCGACGTGCAGACTGCAACGCACGCCTTCCAGCGCCGGTCCTGCCACCATCACCGTGATACCCGATGTGAGTGCGGCAGTGCCACCAGGCCAGATCAAGATCATCAGCGTTCGTGCGTCGGGCTTCTTGGTTCAGGAGAAGACCGAATTGATGTTCCAGTACCTCGACGGCGACAAGAAGATGGCTCGCTTTGTACGTGGCACTCGATCGCGGCAACCAAGAGCTGTGGCGCCTCACCGATATCGCTCACACTCGCACACTCTCACTCTCGTGTAGGTGACATCCAAGTGCGATCGCTCTCAATCGGACACAAGCATCACGTGGAGCTCGAGCAGTTCCTCGAGCCCACTCATGAGCAGCTCGATCTCTCACGAGCCCAATGGCTTCACGCCGTTCGTTTCGTTCGTTCTTGTACATCGTGCGCGGATCATCGGTTGCGCTACGGCACGTCTGTACCAGCTTGCTGCCGGCCACGTGGTGCTGAATTGCCATCGGTATGATTGGCGAGCATGCGGTGCTACCGAGATGGCGCTCCTTATTGCCCGCACTCACAACGAAGCCAACCCAGGTTTGGCTGCCGCACGGCGATATCTCCCGAAGCGCAACCGTGATCCTCATTAGTAGCACTAGGAGTAGTACTTTGGCGGTAGTCTATCTATATTGTTACTGTGCGTTGTAAATGTCGCTCACTCATCATTCGCTCAATTCCATGCTGCTCGTGCTCGTGCTCGTGCTCGTGCTCGTGGCGGTCGTCGAGGTGGTGGGTGCCTCGCCGAGAATGTGTTGTTGCGTGAGCGGGAAGCGTTCCGGCCGGTAGTCGGGATTGCTGGCCACCGAGTTGCGCAGATCGCTCGCTACCTGGCGGAGGTACTGCTCGGCCAGTGCAGTCTCCTTGGCCTCCTCGACCAATCTCGTGGCACGAGCTGAGCCTTCGCCATCTTGGGTTCACCGATAATAGAGCACGCAGGGTCGATAAGTACCATCGTGCAAGCAAGCAAGTGCCTGAGAAGCTCGTACCATCTGGCAACGCATTCGAGTTGTCGACTGCTTGTCGGAAGAGCGATGAGAAGACTTGCGATGGCGTCGAGTCCTCGTGAATGACCTTTTGGCGCTTGGCAGGCGGCTTGCCTTGCGCATACGAGTCAGAGAACGGCCGCTGTTGCGGTAGCGTGTGTTGTTGCGCTCGATCGGTGGCGATTGTCGCCTCCCAAGCAGGATCGATGGCGTTGGTCTGCTGCAGTTGCGCTGTGGTGAGAGGCAGCCAGCGAGATTCGAGGTGCAAGCACGAACCTGTGTGGTGCGATCGCTGACTCGGGTGCTGCCACCAGACGTGGCAAGCGTCGAGCGAGCAGCTCGCAGATCGCGCTCTGCCTGGCGCTGGTGATACGAAGCGGCGGCGTTTGCAAGGTATGGCTCGATCATCGTGGCTCCAAGCGCGGCGTATTGAGGTCCGACACTGGCGAGCCGCTGTTCTCGTTCCAGTACACCGAAAGCGTACGTGTGTCAGAGCGGTGGCACTCAACGTCGTGAGTCGCAGTTGTGGACGTGCAGCGGACCTGTCGAAGGATGGCCGCCAGCACGCGCTGTGCATCGGCCTCTCCACCTTGCAAACCGGCTGCAAGACGAACCAGCGTTCCACCGATCAAATCCGACGTCCAATCTCGCAAGGCCTTCGAGAATGGAAAGCTTTGGCTGATGTTGTTGGTGGTGTTGGTGGTGGCGTTCTCCTGTGCCACCAAGCGCAGCATCTCTGGCACAGCCGAGCGCAACTCACCCAAGATCACGGTCGAGATCGAGACATTTGGCTTCGTGAGGGCGCGAATCTCCTGCACAGTACAATGAAGCAATCACCGCAACCGTTGTGAATATGTGTACGTATGAGAACGAGAGACAGAGAGCGCAGCAACAACCACTACTCAACGGCACGCGTACGGATGGAAGCGATTGGTCGGTGAGCGACGATGCGACACCGTCGACAATGTTGCTGGCGCATTGGTTAATTCGACGAGTCGACGTGTCGTATGCGAGCAGCTCGCGGCGAATATAGTCTGCCAGCACCGGCTGCACACGCTCCATCGGAGCGAAGTTGCCCTGCATCACGTCCGAGAGCTCGTTCATCGTGAGGTTCTGGAACACGAGCGACACGAGCTCCTCGAGAACACTGGGAGTCTCGTTGCCGTCACCGTGGCCGTGCGATGCCAAGGCCGAGCGCACCGAGCGCGTGAGCGGCTGAGGCGTAGAGTCGCCGAGTGACTCGAGCACTTCATCGAGCATGCTGGACATTTCGTCGTCAGCCTGAAGGAGATTGGCGGAGGCGCTCGTGGAGCTCGTGGTCGTAGCAGCCGGAGGAGCGTCAACAGTAGCGGGAGCAGAACCGAGGCTATCGAGCACGGCATCCATCAGTGAATCGAGCGACGTGGGATCGACGTCCATGGTTGCCGTCGAGCTTGACGTAACAGTGGTCGTGGACGTGGATGTGGAAGTGGACGTGGAGGTGGAGGTGCTTGCACGTGCGGTTGATTCTCCGCTGGTGTTCGATGAGTTACTGGTGGCGGCGGTGGCAGTGCTCGGAGCAGGAGTGGCAGCGGCAGTAGGGGCGTTTGGAGCTGTACCATTCGGAGGCATGCCCGGCCTCACGTACGGGATGGTTTGCACGTGAATCGAAATGTCGAACGGAGGCCGAACGACCTCGATGGTTCCGGGCGTGAGACCCAGTCGCGCGCCTCCGATCGAGGGAGCGACGATATTGAGTACATGCGATAGTTGCGTGACGATGGGAGCGAGAGAGCTCGATAGCTGTAGATACAAGCAACGCACTCGCCATGATGAGTATCGCGAGGCGTCATCGCACGGTAAGCGAGTGCTTGCAGCCTGCGTACAGCTTGCGCCTCTCGGCGGCCCTCGGCATCCGTGAGGTCAGGCTCGTGAGCGAGCATTCCGGCAAGAGAGCGCAGATTCGGCTGGATGCGGCTAAAGATCGAGTCGATACGCAACAGCGAGTTACCGAGCTCCTGGATGCTGTTCTGCGATGGCTCGGGAACGGGTGTATCGGATGGCGTTCCGAGTGCTGCAGCACGTCGACAATCATGAGGTGAGTGCTTCATCGAGCGGGAGCATCATGATGGTGGTGGTGGCATATACCAGAATCGACCGCACGATCAATGTTGTTCAACAGCTCGCGAATGTGATGATGAGTCGGATTGGTGGGAGGGATCGGCTGCCAATTCGGCCATCAAGATCGATGTTAGCAAAGACAAGCGTCTCGTGTGCCGGCACGCGATCGATGAAGATAACGACGAACCACTGATGTCGGCTGAGGTTGAGGCTGCTGCGTTGCTGCAGCGCCGCCTTGTTGCTGCTGCTGCTGCTGTTGTTGCGGTACTCCAGGCATCATATTGAACGGGAGGTTGGTTTGGTTCACTACTGTCACACGAGGCCCTTGCCCTTGCTGCACAACGCATATGCGCCAATGAGTTCTCGAGCAAGTGAGCATATATGAGCGTCGATATGCGACGTACAGCACCGGGCATCATGCCGAAGCCGCTCAGGATATTGGACAGTAGCTGCGGCACGATGAGTATCAAGTGCAGAAAGAGTACCCAGGTGCGGTAGAATACCTGGTTCACGTGTGGATCGGCTCCCGGTATCGCGAACGGTGGAGGCTGAGGTTGAGGCTGAGGCTGCTGCGGTTGCTGCGGAGCCGTAGCGCCTCCTGCAGGAGGCACGCCAGCTGGTGCAGCAGGTGCAGCAGGTGTAGAACTGGTGCTGGTGCTGGTGCTGGTGCTGGCGGCAGGAGGAGCTTGGTGCACCACATGAACGACCTTGCCCTCGCCCAAGCCGGCTATTGAATCAACCACCACACCACCACCGATACCAAGTCAATATCGAGCGGCCTTGATCTAGCGGCGGGCGATGGTACTGACCGTAGGAGTTGAGCTTGGTGCCGCTCTTGAGCACCTTGCCCTGAAAGATGAGGCGCTGTCTGTCGACCTCGATCGACGTCACTCGTTGGATCTCTTGCTTGAACTCATCGACATCGATCTGGAGCTTGGGTGAGTGGTCGCGAAGGCGCTTGTTGATGGCGCGCGCGCGCGAGAGAGAGGGAGAGAGAGAGAGAAGGTGGCTGATGAGCGTACATCGAGAGGGACAGTGACCGAGTGGGCGGTAGACTCGAGCGTCTTGAGCTTGATGGTAACGCGTTCACTCATGTTGTGGTCGTTGCGGTTGCGTGAGTAGTGAGAGAGAGGGCCGACAAGGATGATTTGATCAGTTGGTTTGGCTGGCTGGCTGGTTGGTTTGGCCGTGAGCGTGAGTCGTGGGGTTGGATTGGATTGGTGCGCGAGGCAGCGGGCGATGAGGAAGATGAAGACGACGACGACGAG
>Ga0209930_1004966_pt1 | contig 11247 bp, 10 predicted proteins | sample ThiBiot_500_biof_2_FD_183948 | JGI IMG/M metagenome (GOLD analysis project Ga0209930, IMG submission 183948) | Wastewater bioreactor microbial communities from Cape Town, South Africa - Thiocy_cont_500_biof (SPAdes) | ecosystem: Engineered > Bioreactor > Thiocyanate-remediating >... | reverse complement strand
GTTTCGCCCGTGATCAAGCCCCGTACCCCGCCCGGCATCATGGAATTGCTGCCGCGCGAGCAGATTGCGTTCCAGCGCATGCTGGACGTCATCCGCCGCAACTACGAGCGCTTCGGGTTCCTGCCGGTGGAGACCCCGGTGTTCGAGCTGTCCGACGTCCTGCTGACCAAGTCCGGCGGCGAGACCGAGCGCCAGGTCTATTTCGTGCAGTCCACCGGGGCCCTGGCCAATGCCGCCGGGTCCGCCGAGAAGGGGCTGCCGGAGATGGCGCTGCGCTTCGACCTGACCGTGCCGCTGGCGCGCTACGTGGCCGAGCACGAGCACGCGCTGACCTTCCCGTTCCGCCGCTACCAGATGCAGCGGGTGTACCGCGGCGAGCGCGCCCAGCGCGGCCGTTTCCGCGAGTTCTACCAGTGCGACGTGGACGTGATCGGCAAGGATGCGCTGAGCATCCGCTACGACGCCGAGGTGCTGGCGGTGATCCACGCGGTGTTCTCGGAACTGCGCATCGGCAGCTTCGCGGTACAGCTGAACAACCGCAAGCTGATGCGCGGCTTCTTCGAGGCACAGGGCGTGTCCGATCCGCAGCTGCAGGCACTGGTGCTGCGCGAGGTCGACAAGCTCGACAAGCGCGGTGCCGACTACGTGCGCGAGACCCTGGTCGGCGCGGATTTCGGCCTGCCGGCCACCGCGGTGGAGCGCATCCTGGCCTTCGTCGAGGTGCGCTCGCAGTCGCATGCCGACGCGCTGGCCAGGATCGACGCGGTACTGGCCGATGCCGGTGCCGCCGCCAGCGAATCGCTGCGTGCCGGCGCCGCCGAGCTGCGCGAGGTGCTGGAACTGGTCAAGGCGCTGGGAGTGCCGGAAAGCGCCTATTGCCTGAATTTCTCCATCGCCCGCGGGCTGGACTACTACACCGGTACCGTCTACGAGACCACCCTGCTGGACCACCCGCAGATCGGTTCGATCTGTTCCGGCGGGCGCTACGAGGACCTGGCCAGCCACTACACCAAGAGCCGGCTGCCGGGCGTGGGCATTTCCATCGGCCTGACCCGGCTGTTCTGGCAGCTGCGCGAGGCCGGCCTGATCGAGGGCATCGCCGAGAGCAGCGTGCAGGCCATGGTGGCATTGATGCGTGCCGGCGGCATCAACACCGAAGTGCAGATGGAGCCGAAGAAGATCGGCAAGCAGTTCCAGTACGCGGCCAAGGCCGGCATCCGCTTCGTGGTACTGGCCGGCGACGACGAGCTGGCGCGCGGCGTGGTCGCGGTCAAGGACCTGTTGCGCGAGCAGCAGTTCGAGGTCGCCCGCGACGAGCTGGCATCCACCCTGCAGGTGGAACTGGAACAGGCCCGCGCCATGGCGCGCTGAGCGCCCGCGCCGCGCCCGCACCCCAGGCCCCGCATCGCGGGGCCTTTTTCATGCCCGGAAGCCGGGCGCCGCGCCGGTTTGACCGGGCGCATGGTTTGGACTAATGTATTAGCACGCTATTACATTGGTACGTATGAAACCGCGCCCAGACCCCGACCGCGAAAAGGCCTCCGACGCTTCCCTCAGGGCGCTGGCGCGTGCGTTCGCCGCGCTGGAGCGGCCGCAGGACGTGCAGGCGTTCCTGCGCGACCTGTGCACGCCGGCGGAGCTGGAGGCGATGGCCGACCGCTGGCGGGTGGTTCCGTTGCTGCGCAAGGGCGTGCCGTATCGCGAAATCTACGACCTGACCGGGGTGAGCGTGACCACCATCGGCCGGGTTGCGCGCTCGCTCGAGCATGGCGCCGGCGGGTATGCCGTCGCCATCGAGCGCCTGTCCGCGCGCAAAGCCGAATCCAACTGAGACAAGACCCATGAGTGCTTCCTCCTCCGCGCCGGCCCGCGACCGGCTGCGTATCGCCATCCAGAAGAGCGGGCGCCTGGCCGACCCGGCGCGCAGCCTGCTGGCCGCCTGCGGGCTGAGCTGGCGGCAGAGCCGCGACAAGCTGTTCTGCTTCGGCGAGTCGCTGCCGGTGGACCTGCTGCTGGTGCGCGACGACGATATTCCCGGGCTGATCGCCGATGGCGTCTGCGACCTCGGCGTGGTCGGCCTGAATGAACTGGACGAGCAGGCCAAGGCGCGCCGCCAGCTGGGCCTGCCCGATGCCTACCAGCCGCTGCGCGGGCTTGGCTTCGGCCAGTGCCGGCTGATGATCGCCGTGCCCGAGGACTGGGACTGGCAGGGCGTGGCGCAGCTGTCGGGCAAGCGCATCGCCACCAGCTATCCGGCCATCCTCGCCGCATGGCTGCGCGACAAGGGCGTGGACGCGCAGGTGGTGGAACTGTCCGGTTCGGTGGAGATCGCGCCGAAGCTGGGTACCGCCGACCTGATCTGCGACCTGGTGTCCAGCGGCGCCACGCTCGCGGCCAACCAGCTCAGGCCGGTGGAAACGCTGCTGGACAGCGAGGCGGTACTGGCCGGCCCGGTGCACGAACTGGACGACGCCCGCGCCGGGCTGATGGCGATGCTGCTGCGCCGCCTGGATGGCCTGAGCAGGGTGCAGGACCGCAAGCTGCTGATGTTCTCGGCCGCCGAAGAACGCGTGGATGCGCTGGCGCGGCTGCTGCCCGACGCCGAGCCACTGCTGCGGCTGCCGGGCGATGGCACGTCGGTGCGCCTGCAGACCATGTGCAACGGCGCGCTGAGCTGGCAGCGGCTGGAAGAACTCGAGCGCGCCGGCGCCCAGGGGCTGATGGTGCTGGCCGTGGAGAAGTCGCTGGCATGAACATCATCGACTGGAACGCACTGGATGCCGACGCGCAGGCACGCGCGCTGACCCGGCCGGCACAGGCGGTGGCCGCGCAGACCCGCGCCGCGGCGCTGGAATGCTTCGAGGTGAGCGAAGCCGAGTTCGCCGCCGCCGAGCAGGCGGTGCCGGCGGAACTGCGCATCGCCATGCAGCAGGCGGCCGAACGCATCGACACCTATCACCGCGCCGGCATGGCCCAGCCGTACTCGGTGGAGACCGCGCCGGGCGTGGTCTGCGGCAAGGTCGTCCGCGCCATCGCCCGCGTCGGCCTGTACGTACCGGCCGGCAGCGCGCCACTGCCGTCGACCGCGCTGATGCTGGGCGTGCCGGCGAAACTGGCCGGTTGCCGCCAGGTGGTGCTGTGCACGCCGCCGCGCCGCGATGGTACCGCCGACCCGGCGGTGCTGGTGGCCGCCCGGCTGACCGGCGTGCACCAGGTCTACAAGATCGGCGGCGCGCAGGCGATCGCGGCGATGGCCTGGGGCACCGCAACCGTTCCGTCCTGCGACAAGCTGTTCGGGCCGGGTAATGCCTACGTCACCGAGGCCAAGCAGCAGGTGGCGCAGGCCGGTGCCGCGGCCATCGACATGCCGGCGGGGCCGTCGGAGGTGCTGGTGATCGCCGATGCCGGTGCCAACCCGGCCTTCGTCGCCGCCGACCTGCTGTCGCAGGCCGAACACGGCCCCGACTCGCAGGTGCTGCTGCTCAGCGACGACGCCGCGTTGATCGCCGCGGTGCGCGACGAAGTGGAGCGCCAGGTGGCGCGGCTGCCGCGCGAAACCATCGCCCGGCAGGCGCTGGCGGCCTCGTTGCTGGTCCAGGTCGCGTCGATCGAGCAGGCATTCTCCATCTCCAACCGCTACGCGCCCGAGCACCTGATCCTGGCGCTGCGGCAGCCGCGCGACTGGCTGGAGCGGGTCGAGGCGGCCGGTTCGGTGTTCCTGGGCGACTACACGCCCGAAGCGCTCGGCGACTACTGCTCCGGCACCAACCACGTGCTGCCCACCGCCGGTGCCGCACGCGCCTACAGCGGGGTCAGCGTGGCCAGCTTCCAGAACCAGATCAGCGTGCAGGCCGCCAGCGCGCAGGGCATTGCCGGGATCGGGCCGTGCGCGCTGGTGATGGCCCGCGCCGAAGGGCTGGACGCGCACGCCAACGCGGTCGCGCTGCGGCTGGAGGTGGCGCAATGAGCGGCGTGCTCGACCTGGTGCGCGAGGACCTGCGCGGCTTCGCCGGGTATGCGTCCGCGCGCAGCACCCGGCTGGAAGGCGAGATCTGGCTCAATGCCAATGAATCGGCGTGGCCCAACCCGGGCGATGCGGCGGCGCTGTGCCGGCGCTATCCCGAGCCGCAGCCGCAGGCGCTGCGCGAACGCCTGGCCGCACTTTACGGCTGCAGGTCCGAGCAGCTGCTGATCGGGCGCGGCAGCGACGAAGCCATCGACCTGCTGGTGCGCGCGCTGTGCGCGCCCGGCCGCGATGGCGTGCTGTACACGCCGCCGGTGTTCGGCATGTATGCGGTCAGCGCGCGGCTGCAGAACGCGCCGGCGCTGGAGGTGCCGCTGCGCGATGACGATGCCGGGCTGGTGCCGGACATCGAGGCCATCATCGCCGCCGCGAAACAGGGCAATGCACGCCTGGTGTTCCTGTGCTCGCCCTCCAACCCGGGCGGGTCGAGCATCGGCCTGGCGCAGGTCGAGCGGGTGGCCGCGGCGCTGCGCGGGCAGGCGCTGGTGGTGGTCGACGAGGCCTATGCCGAATTCGCCGACGAGCCTTCGGCGGCAAGCCTGCTGCCGCGGCATGACAACATCGCCGTGCTGCGCACGCTGTCCAAGGCGCATGCGCTGGCGGCGGCGCGCATCGGCTGCGTGATCGCCGATGCCGGGCTGATCGCGGTGCTGCGCAACTGCCAGGCACCGTACCCGATCCCGGCGCCGTGTTCGGCGCTGGCGCTGGCCGGGCTGGACGACGCGGCGCTGGCGCGCACGCGCGAACGCATCGCCCTGGTACGCGCCGAGCGCGAGCGCCTGCGCGCCGCGCTGGCGCAGTTGCCCGGCGTGCGCCGGGTGTACCCGTCCGACGCCAATTTCCTGCTGGTGCGCCTGGTCGACGCCGAGGCCGCGTTCCAGCGGCTGCTGGTCGCCGGGGTGGTGGTGCGCGACCAGCGCGGCGCGCCGCAGCTGCACGACGCGCTGCGCATCACCCTCGGTACCCCTGAACAGAACGCGCGCGTACTGGGCGTGCTCGCCACGCTGGAGCCTGCAGCATGACCCCCATCCTGTTCGTCGACCGCGACGGCACCCTGATCGAGGAGCCGGCTGATTTCCAGATCGACGCCTACGAGAAGATCCGCTTCGTCAGGAACGTGATCCCGGCGATGCTGCGCCTGCGCGACGCCGGCTACCAGTTCGTCATCGTCTCCAACCAGGACGGGCTGGGCAGCGACAGCTACCCGCAGGCCAGCTTCGACGGCCCCAACGACCTGATGCTGCAGATCTTCGCCAGCCAGGGCATCGTGTTCCGCGAGGTGCTCATCGACCCGAGTTGGCCGGCCGACAACAGCCCCAACCGCAAGCCGGGCATCGGCATGATGCTGCCCTATCTGCAGGACCGCTCGATCGACTGGGCGCGCTCGGCGGTGGTCGGCGACCGGCCCACCGACATCCAGTTCGCCGAGAACCTGCGGATCCGCGGCTTCCAGCTGCGCACCGCGCAGTTCGGCGGGCAATGGGACTGGGACGGCATCGCCCACGAGCTGGCCGATGCGCCGCGCCGCGCCGTCGTGCAGCGCGATACCCGGGAAACGCAGATCCGCGTCGCCGTCGACCTGGACCGGGCCGCGGCGTCGCAGGTGGACACCGGCCTGCCGTTCTTCGACCACATGCTCGACCAGATCGGCCGCCATGGCGGCTTCGCGCTGGAAGTGCAGGCCAGGGGCGACCTGCACATCGACGAACACCACACCATCGAGGACACCGGCCTGGCGCTGGGCCAGGCGCTGCGCGAGGCGCTGGGCGACAAGCGCGGCATCGGCCGCTACGGTTTCACCCTGCCGATGGACGAAACCCTGGCCAGCGCCGCGCTGGATTTCAGCGGCCGCCCGTACTTCGTGTTCGAGGGCGTGTTCAAGCGCGAGCGGGTCGGCGACATGCCCACCGAACTGGTGCCGCATTTCTTCCGCTCGCTGTGCGATGCGGCCGGGTTGAACCTGAACCTCAAGGTCGAGGGCGACAACGACCACCACAAGATCGAGGCCTGCTTCAAGGCGCTGGCCCGCGCCCTGCGCCAGGCGATCCGTCGCGAGGGCACCGAGCTGCCATCGACCAAGGGGGCGTTGTGACCACGGTCGGCCTGATTGATGCCGGCGGCGCCAACCTCGGCTCGGTGCGCTATGCGCTGGAGCGGCTGGGCGTGGCGGTGCGCATGGTGCGCGAGCCCGCCGGCCTGGAAGGCGCCTCGCGGGTGATCCTGCCCGGCGTCGGCGCCGCCGCCGAAGGCATGCGCCGGCTGCACGCGCAGGGGCTGGTGCAGCCGCTGCGCGAACTGCAGGTGCCGCTGCTGGGCATCTGCCTGGGCATGCAGCTGCTGTTCGAGCGATCCGAGGAAGGCGGGGTGGAGTGCCTGGGGCTGCTGCCGGGGGTGGTGCGGCGCCTGCATCCGGCGGTGGGCGTGCGGGTGCCGCACATGGGCTGGAACAAGCTGCTGGCGCTGCGCGAGTCGCCGCTGCTGGACGGCGTGACGCCCGGCTCCAGCGCCTATTTCGTGCACAGCTACGCCGCACCGGTCACTTCCGATACCGTGGCCGCGTGCCACCACGGCGGCCTGTTCACCGCGGTGGTGCAGCGTGGCCGCCTGTGCGGTGCGCAGTTCCATCCCGAACGTTCGGCCGGCCCCGGCGCGCGCATCCTGCGCAATTTCATCGAGAGCGATCTTTCATGAGCTTTACCGTCTATCCCGCGCTCGATATCCGCGATGGGCAGGTGGTGCGCCTGTTGCAGGGCGACTATGCGCAGCAGACCACCTACGGCGACGATCCGTTGCCGCGCGCACAGGCCTTCGCCGCCGCCGGCGCGCAGTGGATGCACCTGGTCGACCTGGACGCGGCCAGGGCCGGTGGCTACACCCTGGCGCCCCTGCTGGCACGGATCGCCGCGGACACCCGGCTGCAGGTACAGACCGGTGGCGGCGTGCGTTGCCGCGACGACGTGGCCCGCATCCTCGATGCCGGCGCCAGCCGCGTGGTGGTCGGTTCGCTGGCGGTACGCGAGCCCGCGCAGGTGCTGGCGTGGCTGCACGAGTTCGGCGCCGCGCGGCTGACCATCGCGCTGGACACGCGGCAGGGCGACGATGGCGTGTGGCGGTTGCCGGTGCACGGCTGGACCGAGACCGCCGATGTCACCCTGGACGAACTCGCCGTGCGCTATGCGCAGGCGGGCATGCAGCACCTGCTGTGCACGGACATCGCCCGCGACGGCATGCTGTCCGGTCCCAACCTGGACCTGTACGCGCACCTGTCGCGGCTGTTGCCCGGGGTGGCGGTACAGGCTTCCGGTGGCGTGCGCGATGTCGCCGACGTGGCCGCGGCGCGCGCGGCCGGCTGCGCCGGCGCGGTACTGGGCAAGGCGCTGCTGGAAGGCCGGCTGCAACTGCAGGAGGCGCTGGCATGTTGAGCCGCCGCATCATTCCCTGCCTGGACGTGCGCGATGGCCGCGTGGTCAAGGGCGTGCGCTTCCGCGACCATGTCGACATGGGCGGGATCACCGAGCTGGCGCTGCGCTACCGCGACCAGGGCGCCGACGAACTGGTGTTCTACGACATCTCGGCCAGCCCGGAGGGGCGCTCGGTGGACCGGGGCTGGATCGAGCGTGTCGCACGCCTGATCGACATCCCGTTCTGCGTGGCCGGCGGCATCCGCGACGTGGACACCGCGCGCGCGATCCTCAATGCCGGCGCCGACAAGATCTCGATCAACACCCCGGCGCTGGAGCGGCCGGCGCTGATCGGCGAGCTGGCCGCGGCATTCGGCCAGCAATGCGTGGTCGTCGGCATCGACTCGATCCGCGAACCCGACGGGCAGTGGCGCGTGCGCTCCTACACCGGCGACCCGGCGCGCACCCGCGACGAGGCACGGCTGACCCTGGACTGGCTGCGCGAGGCGCAGCAGCGCGGTGCCGGCGAGATCGTGCTCAACTGCATGGACAGCGACGGCGTGCGCAACGGCTACGACATCGCCCAGCTGCGCCAGGCCCGCGCCCTGTGCAGCGTGCCGCTGATCGCCTCAGGCGGCGCCGGCACGCCCGGGCATTTCGCCGACGTATTCGAACAGGCCGACGTCGACGGCGCGTTGGCGGCCAGTGTGTTCCACTCCGGGGCCATCGCCATTCCTGAACTCAAGCGGTTCCTGCGCGAACAACAGATCGAGGTACGCGATGTCTACTGAAACAACCTTCGACACGACCGCGCTGGACTGGGACAAGGTCGGCGGGCTGATGCCGGTCATCGTGCAGGACGCGGCGACATTGCGCGTGCTGATGCTCGGCTACATGGACCGCGCCGCGCTGGACCGGACCCTGCGCGACGGCCGGGTGACCTTCTTCAGCCGCAGCAAGCAGCGCCTGTGGACCAAGGGCGAGACCTCGGGCCACCACCTGGAGCTGGTGGCCATCCGTGCCGACTGCGACGGCGATACCCTGCTGGTCAGTGCGCACCCGCACGGACCGACCTGCCACACCGGCAGCAACAGCTGTTTCGGCGACGCGCCGGGGCAGTTCCTGGGCGCGCTGGACGCACTGGTCCGGCAGCGCGAACACGACCGCCCGCTCAACAGCTACACCACCAAGCTGTTCGAGAAAGGCACCCGCCACATCGCCCAGAAAGTGGGCGAGGAGGGCGTGGAGACGGCGCTGGCCGGCGTGGTCCAGCGCGATGACGAGCTGCTGGGCGAGTCGGCCGACCTGCTGTTCCACCTGATCGTGCTGCTGCGCGCGCGCGGGCTGTCGCTGGACGACGCGGTGGCGGTGCTGGCGCAGCGCCACGCCAAGGCGGCGGAGAAGGCGGCACGCTGAGCGCAGGTGTGGCGCGGGCGCCTGCCGTCCCTGGCCGGCCCGGCGCCATGCGCGCGTGGCATGACGGCGCGATAATGGCGGCCTGTCCGTTCGCCTGACGAGGCTCGCATGCGCCATTCCCTGTTCGCCGGCCTGCTGCTGGCCTGTGCGCCGCTGACCGCGGCCGCGTCCTGCGTGGAGGGGGCGGTGTTCGACGATGCCAACGGCAATGGCGTGCGCGACCCCGGCGAACAGCCGCTGCCGGGCATCCGTGTTTCCGACGGCGAGCACATCGCCGTCACCGCCCGCGACGGCCGCTACCGCCTGCCGGATTCGGCGCAGCCCACGGTGTTCGTCATCAAACCTGCCGGCCGCCGCGCCGCGGCGCGCGCCGACGGGCTGCCGGACATCTGGCGCCCGCGTGCAGGCGAGACCGAAGGCGGGCAGTGCCGGCCGTTCGCGCTGGTGCCGCAGCCGGATGCGCCGGCCAGCTTCCAGGCGCTGGTGATGGCCGACAGCCAGACTTCCAGCGCGCTGGACGTGGACTACTTCGAGCGCGACATCGTCGCGCCGCTGCGCGGCCGTCACTCAGCGCGGCTGGGCATGACCCTGGGCGACATCAGCAACGACGATCCGGCGCTGTACCCGTTGCTGGTCAAGGCGGTTACGTCGCTCGGGGTGCCGCGTCGCTGGACAGCTTCCACCGCCAGCTCGGCCCGGATACCCATGCCTGGGAAGAGCCGTCGATGGTGTTCATCGGCCTGGACGACGTGGTCGCCCAGCCGGGGCAGAAGCCGGCATATGTCGGCGGCCTGCGCGAGGACCAGTTCGCTTTCCTCGAGCGCTACCTGCCGACCGTGCCCAAGGACCGGCTGGTGGTGCTGGGGCTGCATATTCCGCTGTTCGACCACGCGTTCCGCGCCGCGGACCGCGAGCGCCTGTTCGCGTTGCTGGAGCAGGTGCCGCACCCGCTGGTGCTCAGCGGCCACACCCACAACCAGAGCCAGGTGTTCTGGAGCGCGGCGCAGGGCTGGAAGGGTACGCGCCCGCTGCACGAGTACAACGTGGGCGCCGCCTGCGGTGCGTTCTGGTCGGGAGTGAAGGACGCGCAGGGCATCCCCGACACCACCATGTCCGATGGCACGCCCAATGGCTACGGTCTGCTCAACGTGCAGCCGCAGGGCCGCTACAGCGTGGAGTACCGGGTCGCGCGCGCGCCCGAGGACGAGCAGATCGCGCTGCATGCGCCCAAGGTGCTGCGCCGCGGCGCGTATCCGGCGTGGGGCGTGTACGCCAACGTCTACATGGGCCATGACGGCCTGCCGGTGGAATTCCGCGTCGATGGCGGCGACTGGCAGCCGATGAAACGCGTCGAGCAGCCCGACCCACGGCTGCTGGCCGAGAACGTGGCCGACGACCAGGCCGACAGCCTGCGCGGCTATGACCGCTCGCCCGAAGCCACGCCGTCCACGCACCTGTGGCGCGCGGCGTTGCCGACCCGGCTGGACGTTGGCGAGCACCTGATCGAGGTGCGCACCACGCTCAACGGCAGGGAATACCGCAGCCGTACCACTTACCGGTTGCAGGACGCGCAGCCGTGAGCGAACCCCGGCAAGCGCCGGGCGTGGGCGACGGCGGGCGCGCGGCGAGCCGCATCCGGCTATGCAGAGTGGCGCCGCCCACCGACGGGAATCGTGATGCCTGCGATGGCCTCGGCGAATGGCGCAGCCGTTTCTTCAAGCCGGCGGCCTGAAGTACCGCCCGCGACGCGCCATCGATCAGCGCCGCGTGCGGTTGTACGGAAGGGCGGTACGGTGAGTGCAGCGACCAATCCGACCCGTTGCACCCATGGAAAGTGACCGGCGTGCCGGCAGTCCGATCGGTTGCATACGGCCGCTCCCGGCCAATAGCGGACGTACCCCGGACTGCTATCTGTCCACAAAAATGGGGCAATTCAACTTACCGTCTGCACAGAAATCCACACACGCCCCATGGCCAGGGCCCTCATTCTCAGTTCTCAGTGTTCATTCGTAAGAGTACTTCGATGCACAGCGTACCCACATCGCGCGTCCGCTTGGCGCGCTCCATGAGGTAGTAGTCAAACGCCATCAACGGTGTGACCTTCGTACTTCCCTTGGAGAGGACTTCAGCCGCTTGCACCACGCGGAGCAGCTCCGGAATATCTAGCAGATGGATAAATCCTCCGGTGGCTTCCATGAAATCTGCAACGAACGCCAGGCCATAGCGGTCCTGATTCTCGATCAGGGCAAACTCAGGAATGAGCACAATGGCATGCGCTGGTTTTGATCGCTCAACATCGATTGTGGCTCCCGCGCGGCTCGTAACCTGTATGCCCGTCTTCAGGTTTCGGATGCTTCCACGCAGCTGGCGTATAGCCTTTTCCACATGCTGCGACACATCTTTCGC
>Ga0209930_1004964_pt1 | contig 11251 bp, 16 predicted proteins | sample ThiBiot_500_biof_2_FD_183948 | JGI IMG/M metagenome (GOLD analysis project Ga0209930, IMG submission 183948) | Wastewater bioreactor microbial communities from Cape Town, South Africa - Thiocy_cont_500_biof (SPAdes) | ecosystem: Engineered > Bioreactor > Thiocyanate-remediating >... | reverse complement strand
CACGCACGAGATGACGATCCATCCTCACTCATCAAAAACACGCGACTGCAGACCATGATCGGCACTCACTCGGGCACGTACGTCGAGCGCCATCCGCTCACGATCTCGCTCTCGACCTCGACCTCGATACCAACCACTCCGCATCTACAGGTTTCACTGCGACGAGGCGTTCGCGACCTTCCTCCTGCGACAGACCAAGCAGTTCCGCAACGCATCCGTGGTTCGAACGCGCGATCCCTCGGTGCTCGCGACCTTGCCGATCATCGTCGATGTGGGCGGCGTCTACGACCCGGCCACTCATCGCTACGATCACCATCAGCGTGGCTTCAACGAAACGCTCAGTGACAAGTACAAGACCAAGCTCTCGAGCGCTGGTTTGATCTACAAGTATGCATTCCAAACCAATCATCAATCATCAATCCAATCATCAATCCAATCATCAATCCAATCATCAATCCAATCATCAATCCAATCATCAATCCAATCATCAATCCAATCATCAATCCAATCATCAATCCAATCAGCAATCCAATCACCAATCCAATCATCAATCCAATCAGCAATCCAATCACCAATCCAATCATCAATCATCAATTATCAATCCAATCATCAATCCATCCAATCATCAATTATCAATCCAATCATCAATCCAATCATCAATCATCAATCCAACCATCAACCCCTGTGAATCCTCCAGGCACTTTGGCCGTGAGGTGATAGCGAACTTGCTCGAGGAGGACGGCGTGCAGTGCTCCTCGACCGAGCTCGACATCTTCTACAAGAAGCTCTACGACAACTTCGTCGAGAGCCTCGATGCGATCGACAATGGCATCTCGCAGTACGACACCGACATCAAGCCTCGCTACACGATCTCGACCGATCTCTCGACTCGTGTCGGCCACTTGAATCCTCGCTGGAACGAGTCGGACTCCGATATCGATGTACGCGAGCTTTCCGAGTGGCGCACGCATATGTGTTCGTGTGTGCGTGCTTAGTGGTCGCTTGTGTTGGTGTTCGAGCAGACCCGCTTCGAGAGCGCCGTGCAGTTGACTGGCACCGAATTCAAGGGCGCACTGTCGAGCCTGAGTCGTTCGTGGTTGCCGGCACGTGCGATCGTCGTGGCTGCAGTTGCTGCACGTCACGAGGTCGATCCTTCGGGCAAGCTGTTTGTCTTGCCTCAGGCGTGCCCTTGGAAGGTATTACCGGTCGCTCGTGGCCAAGCAACGTCGAGAGATTGCTGACGGGCGATATGGCGGTGCAGGCTCATTTGGAGGACCTCGAGCAGGAGCAAGGCATCCAGGGCGAGATCTTGTACGCGCTGTACCCTGATCAAGGAGGAGACTGGCGCGTTCAAGCGATCCCGGTCGAGCCTGACTCGTTCCAGTCGCGGTTGGCGTTGCCTGAGCCTTGGCGCGGCAAGCGAGACGACGAGCTCTCGCAACTGACCGGCATTGCTGGCTGCATCTTTGTTCGTACGTGGCCATCATGTTTAGGGGCTTGCGCGAGCGATGCGATGAGATTGAGAGATTGATCGTTGTTGCGTGTAGATGCTTCGGGATTCATCGGTGGCAACAAGACCAAGGAGGGAGCGTTGGAGATGGCGCGCAAGGCGCTCACGTTCAGTGCGTGAGGTGGTTGTAACGAGTGGCACAATACATACGCCGGCGCTCATTGCGCTCTCGAGCTGGAAGCATAAGCCGAAGAAGAAACGTTCGGCTCTTGCCAGGTGACTGAACGAATGTAGAGTGCTTTAGTTATACAAGCGTGCGACAAGAGACGAGTAACCAGGGAAGATGGGTACGATGATGGGACAGCACAGGCTGATGCAAACAACGATGGCGAGCGCAAGCCTACTCGCCTGGTGATGATGGTGGTGCTACTCGTGAGCACACTACACAGGGTCGCTGGCAAGCAACGAGGACGACGACGATGACGGCGAGGTGCTGTTCGACGCACGCTTCGTGATGCGTTGTTGTTTCTCTGCAGCAAGCCAGCCAGCCAACCAGCGAGTGAGTACCAACGAAGGAATGCCCGTATGATGATGATGATGATGGCTGTGTCGAAGTACCTTGCTCAACGAGCTGCACCATCTCACCGACGAGAGCACGAGCAGGCTTCCACGACTCGGAGATCATCACGTCAGTGTACTTGAGTTCAATGTCCTCGAGGAGCGATTGCAGAACATCGAGCTCGGTCTTGACGTCGACCAGCGTGTTCTTGCGCCGGAAGGCCGAGCCGGTGCCCTTGGAGTTTCGTCGCACGTGGCGCACGGCCGAGGGCGAAGCCGACGCCGAGGCGCTGATGGTGGGCGTGGTCGACGACGAGGGCGGAGATGCGTGTGGTGGTGGCGGAGACATTGGCGAGCTGGCGCTCAGAGACGGGCTCGAGGTCGGCGGCGCACTCGAGCTGGCGGCGATCGTGGGCGCCGAGGCCGAGAGCGAGTGTACGGTCGGATTGGCGGGCGACGCAGGCACCGATTGGTCGGTTGTGAGGTCTGGTGAGGAGCTGGATGCCTGGGCGGCAGGCGACGAGTCGGACGACGACGAAGACGACAGCGAGCTGGATGATTGCAGCGAGGCCGAGGCCGAGGCGGCGCGGGCGAGCTTGAGGTCGGCCTTGCGCAGCAGCACCGGCGACTGCACGATCGACATGACGGCCTCGAGGATATCGAGCTCGGACTGCTCGCGTCGCGTCGACACGGCACGCGAGGCGCTACGCTGCAGCGGTGCCACTTGGAAGGCTCGCAACACGCCGTTGCTGTTGCGACTGCCGGCACGTTGCAGCGAGGTCGCCGAGCCCGAGCCCGAGTCGCTCATGTTGCTGCTGTTGTTGTTGGAGGGAGTGCCAGTGCCAGTGCCAGTGCTGCTGGCGGCCGAGATCTCCTGCTCGAGCAGCTCGGCCTCGCGTATCATTTGGTTCTCGTGCTCGAGAAGTAACCGAAGCTCCCGAGCCTCGGCACTCTCGCTGGGGTCCGGCTCGTGGCGATCGCCGCCAGCAGCAGCAGCAGCAGCAGCAGCAGCGGGGGCGGCGGTCGTCGTGGTGTCGGAGCCGAGGGAGCTCGAGAGGCCATCGGACGACGCCTCGATCGAGCCACTGAGACGAGAGCCGGCCGTACCAGCACGCAGCATGGCTTGCAAGGCCGCGAGGTCCACCGGACGCTTGTTGGCGCTGGCGCTCTTGGCCTGCTGCGCCTGGAGCTTCTGGCGGCGCAGGCGCACCATCTCCTCGATGCGCGCTCGCGACTCCTCGCGCTGCAGCTCGCGCTCGCGCTCGACCTCCTCGTTGGCGAGGAAGCGCTTCGGTAGCAGCTCGCGTATCGCGGCGCCGAGCGGCAGATCGTGAGACGACAAGGCCGTGCACGCCGGCAGGGCGTTGCTGCCGGCCGTCACGAAGGCCGCCGTGCTCGAGAGCTTGCTGCCCAGCTGCCACCACTGCACGACGACGCTCGGCGCCGCCGCCTTGCCGCCGCCATCGCTGCTCATTCCGTCGCTGGATCGATCGAACGTGTGGTCGCTGTCGTCGTTGGTGGTGGTGGTGTTGGCGGTGCGTATTAGACGACCTATGGTGATTTGTTGGGATTGTTATTGAGATATACGCGTGAGTGTGTCTGTGTGTGTCGGTGTGTTGCGTGGGAGGCGACGAGATCGATCAAATGAACGAACTTCTCGTCTCTTCGCGAAACAGCGATCAACAGAACGGCGAACTTCTCGCCTCTTCGCGAAACAGCGATCAACGGAACGGCGAACTTCTCGCCTCTTCGCGAAATAGCGAAACAGCGAAACAGCGCGAGTTCTTTTCCTCGTATCCGCCATTTGTTTGTTGGCCGCCCTTCGCTCACACCTCAACAACAGCAACAACAGCAACAACAGAGGAGGAGGAGACCTCTTGCTCGCTGTGGAACTCGTGGGTTCGTGGGGGTTCGATGTGGCGCTTAGCTCTACGTCGAACGACGCTGAGTCAAGTCGCTAAGAAAGAAGGGGCGAGTAGTAGGAGATCACTGCTGCGTGGCATTGGAGCACCGACCGTTCCCGCGAATGGATGCTTCGGCATCGCGCAGCAGGCACCGCCGACCTCTGCTGCATCTGCTGCCTCGAGATCATCACCACCATCATCGGCTAATGTGCGCCGAGTGACGGCACCGACCAGTCTTGCAGCAGCGGTGTTTTCGTTGCAGTCCCATCGAGCGGCGGTGCAATGCCGAGCTGCCGTTCCTCCGATGCCCTCGAGCACCTCCTCGAGCAGCAACAGCATTGCAGCGAGCCACATACACCAGCATCGATCCGCCGTGAGCACTCTCGGAGCCTCTCGCATCTCACTATCACGACCAACCACCTGCATCTCCCGGGCGGCGTTCTCGAGCTCGAGTGCCAAGGAGCCGCCATCGAAGTTGCCGCCAACTCCCTCGTCGCCACAAGCACAAGCACAAGCACAAGCACAACCTCAGCAACCTCCCGCAAGCTCGCACTCACCACCGCCTCGCCCGACGCTCCTCAACGCCACCAGACAACCAGCATTACCACCGCCACCGAGTCTGACCGGAGGCGAATCGCGTCTGGCGAGCTACTCGGCAGTACTGCAGTCGGCGGCCGTGAAGCTGCTCCGCGTCGACGACGTCTCGCGCATCACCAACGCCTTCCGCAGGCTCTTCACTCGCGGCCGCCCTGCCACCACCGATCAGCTGTGGGCCTTGTTGACGTGGTTGGTGTTCGGCACCACGTTCTGGATCGTGGTCGGCACCACGTCGGCCATCTCGCTACTGCTCTGGGGCGTCAACACCTTCCACTTCCAAGGTACATCACCTCCTCCAATCAGGTGTAAATGCGCACGAGCGATTCACGCGACTCACGCGATTCACGCGACGACTGCAGATTACTTGGGCAAGCAGATCGGCAACTACTTGACGTACTCGACTGGATTGAGCTTTGCGTTCGAGAGTGCCTTGGTGCCCAACTGGAAGAACCGAATGATTCGGCTGCAGCATGTGCGACTCAGTCGAACGGCCGAGGAGGCTGGCACCTCGGCCTCGATCATGAACCTCTCGATCGACTCGGTCGACGTCAAACTCTCGCTCTTGCATTTGATTCGAGGTAGATTGGTGCTGCTGCTCTCTCTCTCTCTCTCGCTCGCTCTCTCGTGTATGAATCGCAACAACACCAATGATAACGAGCGGTGCTTGCAGGAAAGGGACTCGTAACCGAGCTTGCCATCAAGGGCGTGCGAGGTTTCATCGACCGACGGCCCGTTGTATGGGACCACACCAAACCCATTGAACGCCGAGTGCCTCGTCGAGGTGACTTTGATCTCAAGGCATGGTGGCGCACAACCTGGCTGACTGGAGCTGCTTCGCTCACTCACACTCGCGCTATTGTAATGGCTCGTGTGTGCTGTGCAGTTGACACTCGAAGATGCGCTGATTGCCATCTATCAAAACAATCCCAGTCGAATGCTGCCTCTCTCCATCACGTACCTAAGCTGCAGCCGAATGAGACAGCAGTGGTTCTTGTACGATTTGATCTCAGCCGATACGATCGTCGGCAGCTTCGATCAGTGTCTCTTTCACATCCAACAGCCTCAGAATGCCTTACTCACGGCACACGATAAGACTCGTCGCGTTGTACGTCCGTCATCGTGCTGCTATTGCTCATTCTCGGGACTCGCTCTCACTCTCCTGATTGCGATTGTGATAGAATCGTATCAAGATTGATGGCGTCAACATTGACATGCTGAGCAGCCACTACTTTAGTGGCCCGATGAGTTGGATCAATCATGGCACGATCGACATTCAGGTCGATTGTACGTTGCCGCACGTGACCGACGCCGATAGCGTCTTCTATCGCACGCTCCATACTCCGAGGCAGCAGCAGTCGGAGCTCGCCGAACTGCGCCGCCAGGAGGACGAGCATGCACACCTGCTCTTCCCGGGCTCCGAGACCTGGTGGCTCGGCGCGAACCGCCAGCCCGCCACGACTGCCGTCGAGGAGAAGCCGATCGAGATCGACGTGTTCCTCAACCTGCGCCACCTGAACGCCAGCGTACCGCTCACCGATCCCGACACCTCGTACACCAACACGGCTCTCGTGCAGCCGCTCGTGGCTTACATCAACACCAACTACGTCTCGATCCCGATCCACTGCGACGTCAGGATGCCGCTCGGCAACTTTTACGGCAGCACCTATCCTGCCGAGGCCGGCCTCTACGACATTCTCTCGGAGGCCGTGTACAACGAGCTCGTGCACAAGGTCCGCCAGCAGAAGCAGGTCTCCAAGCTCTCGGACGCCTTGGTGCTCGGCGTCAACGGCCTTGCGCGTGCTGTCGTACACCTCTGGAAGTTGTACTTTGTATACTCGTACAATTATTGATATTGAACGAACCAACAAGCATATTTCAATCTATCTATCCAATCTCATCTATCCAATCTCATCTATCCAATCTACTTCAACTAACACAAGCCAATCTAGTCGTTAAACCACCTCTAACAATGTCAATGTAGCCACGTACATCTAGCTCTCGCCAGATGGGTTGCATTGCGCTTCAGCAGCAACTTACTACTCGGCAGCAGTACCGATACCCAGAGCCTTGTTACGGAACTCTGCGATCGGAGTCGCTGGAGCTGGCTTGGAAATCCAAGCATGTTGCAGGAGCTGCTCGGCACGCGGTCGCTCGCCTGGTGCGACCTTGATCGTGCTCGAAATCAAGTCCTTGGCTGTTGGTTTGTTGTGACAATGCCAACGTGAGCAACCGACCTCAGCCTCTCCCTATCGCTCACTCACTGAGCCTAGAGAACGTACCCGAAGGTGAGATCGAGTCCCAGATCGGTTGCGAGAACTCGAACTGGCCACGTTGGATGTTCATGTTCATTCGCATCGAGTTCGTGTCGTCAAACGGCGATACACCCGTGATCCTTTGTTCAGCCAGCGAGAGTGAGTGAATGAGTGAGTGATGACTGAGTGAATGAGTGAGTGCGTGCGCACAAACAGACGACGTACAAGAAGAACACCAAGCATCCAAAGGACCACACATCGGTCGATTTGCCGAACGGCGCTTGCAGCAGCACCTCGGGTGCCTGGAACGCGACATTGCCGATCAACTGACCGTCCTTGAGTTCGTCTCCAACACGACGACATGCGTTACTGAACCCTCCGAGCTTGATCACCTTGTCGCTGTCGGACAAGATGTTCTCAGGCTGTGATCCGCCATTGTCAGCCTCGTGAGCGAGATTCAATCTTGACGCGTCGCCGCCTGCGTCACGTACAGTGATATCGCCGTGTATCACATCGTTCTTGTGCAAGTGAGCCATGGCCGACAGAATCGAGTGAGCGATGAAGCGTGCGCTCTCTTCGTTGTACTCGGGATAGAAGCTCGGGTCCAGGTTGAAGGCTTGGAAGATGTCGCCGTTCTTCAGCCTGCATACAAGCAGCCAATCGAGCAAGCCAATCAATACCGCCGTCGAAGCCGGTGTATGGCGAGCGAGTGCCGGCACACGTACAGCTCCAACACCAAGATAAGGTGCTCGTCCGAGTCGTACGAGGCAATGAACTTGACGACGTTTGGATGCGGCGGTAGCGAGCCGAGAATCTCGGGCTCGGTCTTGAGACAATCGCGATTGACGACCGTGGCCTTGTTGATGATCTTGAGCACCACCGAGCTTCCTGTGGCCTTGTCGACCGCCAGCTTGACGATCGAGAAGATTCCTCTGCAATCATGAGAGAGAGAGAGAGAGAGAGAGTTCAGCGTATCAGAATGGAGGTGTTGCTCGATGGATTGGCGGGTGGAGATAGACGTACGCTCCCACGTGGTCGGTGATGTCGTAGAGCGCCGCGGCGGGCGATGCCGAGATGTCGACCTGCAGCGCCAACGACGGGTCCTCGGGCGCCCACTCCTCCTCTTCATCGACCTCCCACACTCGGTTGCTCTTGTAGGTGGTCTCCCACACCGAGCGATCGATCTCGTACACCTTGGGAGGAGGCTGCGGTGGAGCTCGAGCCGGTGGCCTGCGCTTGGGCTCCTTCTTCTTCTTCTTGCTGCTCTTGGGTGGTCGAGGCTTGGGCTTGCTGACCGTGCGAGTCGAGATGCGCTTGACGAGCTTGGTGCGCGTCTCGCCGTCGCTGCCGACCTCCTCTTCCTCGACCTCCTCTTCGAACTCCTCTTCGACGTCTTCATACTCGATCGGAGCATCGTCGTCAGATACGTCGTCGTCGTCCTCGTCGCTCGAAGCAGCCTTGCGCTTCTTGGCAGGCTTGGCCTTCTTGGCGCGCTTCTTCTTCTTCGAGTCGTTGTCGTCGTCTTCATCATCGCCGTCATCATCGCCGTCATCATCATTGCTGCCAGCAGCGTCATCGTCATCGTCGTCGCTCGCAGAAGCAGCCTTGCGCTTCTTCACAGGCTTGGCCTTCTTGTCATCATCATCGTCTTCGTCATCATCGCCATCGTCGTTGCCACCAGCCGCATCTTCCTCGCCATGGCCATGAGGAACAACGTGAGCCTCTTGATCGCGAGACTCGAGGGGAGCGGCATCAGTCGTCGCGTCCGAGCTAGCGTCCGTTGGAGCCTCGACCTCGACAGCAGCGACGGCCTGCTCGGCGCTCACGGCCTCGGCTTCCGCAGCGGCCGTATTCTCGACAACAGCATCGTGAGAGTCCATGGAGATGGTTGGATGCAACGGCGGAGGAGGAGAAGAAGAAGGTCGTCTCCTTCCGTTCAGTGTGTCTGTGCGTGTGGAGAAGCGAGATTGGGGGTGGGAGAGGTGCAGCAGCAGCGAGGCGAATGAACGAATGAACGAATGCTGAGGATCGACGTGTGGTCCTTGCTTGTCAAGAGTCATCGCCAGTCCAACCTATCCATTCGCACCAAGCCCGTATCTCTCATCGTGTCGTTGTCTGGTACACCGATACCCTTCAACAAGTACCGGAACATCACTAACTCAACTCATCAATCAACACGGATCATCCGTTAGGTTGGAGCGAGCTGCTATGTCCTGCAACGGCACTAACCTCCGGAATACACGACCACCCACCTTCAACCTACAGCCTGCCTACAACCTGCATAGCGAGAATACGTGGCGACACGCAGATATGAATTTCGAGGTGTTCGAGTCGTACGCGCGTTATTGTTACTGTCACACACTCTCGAGCGAGATATTTTGTTACGAGATCGCACGAGTATGGAGTTCGAGGAATATCTCTCTCGCGTTCAGTGCGTGCGGACTCTCATAAATAGCCGCCGCTTCGGATTGCGCATTCCATTCTGCTCCTCGCTGCTCCTCACTAACACACCCACGCACCCAGTGCCTGCCTCCTTGATCTCCCTCACCCTCACTCCCTCCCTCATCATGGCAGTCGTGATTCCGATCTACACGCGTATGCATCGAGCAGGGCATCCCGTCGAAGTGGTTGCGATGCGGCTCGCTGTCGACATGCAGTGCTCGCCCACCGACCCGGCTGTGCTTCGCTTCATCGAGGCGATCGAAAGCGACCCGATCCCGGCCGAGATCGTGAGCGGCTTGAACCAACTCGCCGTCTCCAAGTACCAGCGAATGCGCGACCACCATGCGACCGAGGGCCAGGTGCGCCTCACGGCCTTCTACGACAATGTCGCCGCCCACAAGGCCATCGAGCGCGGCGAGCTCGCCTCTGATGCGCCGCTGCCCGACGTGGCGCCGATCGATGTCTCGGTGCCTCTGCCGGAGGGAGGCTCCGACGGCGCAGTCGACGTGATCATTGGCGATCGCTACAGTGCCGCTGCCGCCGCGGCTGCCAACGACGCCATGACGCCCGCGCAGCGTCGTGCCGTCGAGCTCAAGCAAGAGGCGCGTCGCTCGGCGCGCGACTACTATCGCCATCTGTTCTCGGTGGCGACCTCGAGCTCGAGCTCCAAGTCGGCCTCGTTGTCGACGGCTCATGAGCAGGAGGAGGACGACACGGCGCCGATCGGCGTGGCCGCTGCAGGAGCCAAGAAGGTCGTCGCGGCGGCGCCACTGACCTTTGCGGCGGCGCCAGCCGTCGAGCCGCAACGCGTGTTCGAACCGTTCGAGCACCCGAGCACCGAGGCGATGGTCGTCGCCAAGTGCATGCTCGATGCACGAATGTACGTGTTCGACCATGCGGTACCGGCTGCCGAGTGTGAGGCGCTGGTGCAGACGCTCGACTTTACGACCGAGGAGGAGGCGGTTCAAGACGCCGTGGTCGAGCAGCTGCGCCGCGACGGCAACCAGGTCATGCGCACGAGTCTGCGACGCAAGATCGTTCACGCCGAGCTGGCCGGCATGGTGTGGGAGGCCATCAAGCACCATCTGCCGCCACAACTCGACGACGGCCGTCAGCTGGTCGGCATTCGTAGTCGCATGAACTTTTATCGCTACGGAGCGGGACAGTTCTTTGATACGCATCTCGATGGAGGTACGCTGCTATGCCGAGATAGGAGTCATATCGCGCATCGCAAAGCTCTCGTGTGGCACTGGAGCTGACTCGTAGTGACTCAGGCTTCCAATCACGAGACGGAGAGACCTCCGAGTACACGTTCGTGCTTTATTGTACGTGTGTTTTTATGTCTCTGTGAGACCCTGAAGCTCACGCACTTGCTTGCTTGCTTGCTTGCTTACGATCATCATGTTGTAGTGAACGACGACTACCAAGGCGGCAACACGCAGTTCTGCGACGTCGAGCAATGGGGAGTCGGCCAAGTGCGCCAGATCGAGGCTCGCAAGGGCTCGGTGCTCGTGTTCCGTCAACGCGACATGAAGCACCGCGGAGCTACGATCGTGCACGGCAGCAAGTACATCATCCAAGGCATGGTGATGTACGGGCCGTTGCGATTCAATGCGCTCGGTAAGCCGATCGGTAAGGCGCCGATGGAGTTCACTCCGGCGGTGTGCGCGTGTGAGTAGCGAGCTCTGCATGACTGCGCCGACGTCCGAGGTCGTGATTGAGCGCGAATGCTCGATATCGCTCAGAATCAATACAATGATTGGATTGATGAGTACACGACAAGGTCGTATGCTTGCGGTGCGGTGCTGTGCTGCGAGAGTGAGCACTGAGGATATCGTCACATCATGGTGCGGCTCTTCTTGTTGGTGCTCGTGCTCTTTCGAAGGAGATCGATCCAGGGGCCTGGATGGACTCAAAGATGCGAGAAGATCTCGAACAAGAGCTCGTTCGGAATCATCGACATCGCCGACTCATCGACCAGCGATCGAATCATCGTCATCGTCGACACTGCTTGCTTCATCCATGATGGTGCATATCGATGACGATCT
>Ga0209930_1004955_pt1 | contig 11268 bp, 9 predicted proteins | sample ThiBiot_500_biof_2_FD_183948 | JGI IMG/M metagenome (GOLD analysis project Ga0209930, IMG submission 183948) | Wastewater bioreactor microbial communities from Cape Town, South Africa - Thiocy_cont_500_biof (SPAdes) | ecosystem: Engineered > Bioreactor > Thiocyanate-remediating >... | reverse complement strand
CTCTCTCTCTCTCTTTCTCCCCCCTCTTCTCTTCCTTTTAAACATTTTACTATTCATATCGGTTGTGTCGTACATAAAAGTAAATCTATCATTCGACTAATCCTCTTTTGAAAATTTGCTGCCGAAGAAATTCTCTTGTGTTCGTTTTCTCGAATTATTTTACATAATCACAAATCATCAACTAAAACAATAACATAACAAAAAAAGACGAAGTCAATCTATTACCATTGTTTCTTGTTGAAATGAATAGATTAAATATTTTTCATCGATTCAATTTGATTAAAAGAGCCTCTTACCGTCAATGTATGTATGTTTATTTTGTATGACTGGTCTTTCTCTCTCTCTCTGTCTCTTTTCTTTTCACTTTTATCGTCTCTGTGTCATTATATTGTCTTTCAATTTGTGGCTCTTGGCTCGTTTTTGTTCTTCATGACTTTACCTTTCTCACGTGAAAGATTTTGTCTGCTGATGACTATTGCCATTTCTTTGATACAAATAGACGTCTATGTATGACAAAAAAAAGCAAGCGAGAAAGTATTCACAGGCAAATAACAACATTCATTCATCTCCTCGTCATCTAAGCGGATAAAATTTTTAAATTCAATTGAATTGTTTAACAATAGAGTGATACTAATATATATTGGCACAACTTATTCCCCGAAGGAAAGTACGCTTATGCGTACGTGCATCTACACACATATATCCTCGTTCTTTTTTTCTTTTTCTTCTTTTTTACGCTTCTATTTTTCGTTTCTGATGTGATGATGACTTTAAATATCAGTAAAGTCAAATAAAGACGATGTCGACGAATGTAACCACTTTTTTTTTCTCTTCTTACGCTCCTTCCCTTCTTTTACGTGTGCTGTTTCTCATTTGCACTGATTTTGAGTTTTTCATTTTTTTTCTCTTTTTTACAGATTCCCACGATCAACATGTCCCCGACATCGAATTCATCATCTGCAATCTATGATCATTTGATGATTAATTTTCCGCCTAAACAACAAACATCATCGAAATTTATCATGAGAAATAATTCGAAAAAAGATCTATCAAATAATATCTACGATAATTCGACACGATACTTTCAATCAAATTCACGAACAGATTGTAATAATTTATTACCGATGAAAAAAACACAATCTTTACCTGTCGATGAACAACGACGTTTTACAATTACACGAATGACAGTACAAGAACCAGCTGTACGCTGTTCAGTCACTAATCATGCATATGAAAAGCCTCTTTCCCGTAAACCATCATCAGCTTCAACTAACTCGTCTACATACGATGACTCGTATGCACGTTTAAATCATAGAACGGACTCAAAACATCTTCAACCATCGATATCATCGAATATCGAAGTGAAATCAATGGATTTCCGTCCATTAATTATTAATGGACGTCGACGTTTTAGCACTGTTTCATCATCATCATCACCCATGGTTATTATTAAGAAAAAATCTCCTTCGCCTATGAATACAATTTCCTTTGGCCAGGTATGTACTTTAATAAGAAAGAAAAATGTCATTGGTATGCGCACGTCGCTTCGTTATCCAAATGTTTGATATAATTCTAGAAGCCATTATTTCGCTCGATTCCTGTCAATATAACAAGTAGCAAGCCTGCGATGCTTGTTAGTACTGTGATACCATCATCATTATCATATTCATCGTGTTGTTCTTCGTCTGCTACATCAACAACAGCAACAACATCGACAAATGTAAAAACAGTTTCTGTACCAATTCAAGTGATAAAAACACAGAAAAAGAAATCTAATCATAATAGCAATAATAGTATTTCGACAAGTACCAGTGCGAGTACTATCAATACATTAACTGACAGTCACAAAGGTTATCGTTATATTCCCAAGCAATCTGAACAACTGAGACCATTGTTGAATTTAAAAGCAGGAAATCAAATTCAACCACTACATTTCCTATCGGTAAGTGCAGAACAGAGAGAGAGAGACAAAGAAAGCTGTTCGTTTTTTTTTTCTTTTTTTTCTGTCTTAATTTTCTATTGTATTCACTGAATAGAGTTGAATATTCAGTAGTAAACATAAAAGATCGACAGTTCAGGGACGTTGGGACGATATGTGTCCTTTCAGCGGGTTAACTTATTCTAGGCGTTAGTAACAGAAAAAAATGATAATGGATAACAAAGATAGCAGTTTGCCTTTATGTCTTGTCTTTTACTAGTTGTTGATGGTATATTCTCTTGGCTGTGCATATGTCTAATCATTAGAACAATCTGTATATACGTACATATACATACACATATATACAGAGAACGGTTATAGCGCGCTTGCCCTCTCTTCTCTTCTTGCTCTATTTTTCCCTGCGATCTCTTACTCTCGTGCATTTTCTTTCTGTCTCTATATCTGTTGCCTATTGACGCATAGTTATTTGTCGTGTAAAATAATAAAAGAGAAACACGTTGGTCGAGTAGGAAGAGTTTTGTATTACCCTACTTCTCAATTCCAATCATTTCTTATGTATAAGACAGACTATCATGCGACATAAATCATACACACGCATACATATTCTAATAACTAGTTCAAGGTTATGAAATACATTTGCATATTTATGTATATATATGTTTCAGGATGATGATGATGATGATGATGAATCAACAAAAATACCTTCGTCATCTTCGGGTAGTGGCGATGGTTACAATCCAAATGCAACTACAATGACAGATTCAAATGTTCTTCGTTTAATTCGTCGATATGATCCAACAGTTGCCGATTCTGTTGGTATCAGAGCTCGACGTTCATTAGAAAATACTCGAAGTGTATCTCATGCCGAATCTCCTAAACCAAGACCATTATTTCCATCAAGCATTTCTTCAACATCATGTTCATATCTTGCACAACGACCTTTGAATTCAACACAAGATAATAACAGAACAGTTAAACAAACATCAACACCTCGTCTTCAAAGACAGAAAACAGCGCCTGAACAAGATACATCATCAGATGTACCTAGTTCTTCTCAACCTATTCTTAAATATACTCCACCGCGTACAGATTTAAATCTCGAAACAAAACCAACCGAACCATTAACCATTGAAATTGAATCACATATTCCCCCACCTATTTCTCATGTCAATAAAACCAATTACCAACCATTAATTACAACTGCACCAAAACGAGTTTGTGCAGCAATAAGTAAATCAGAATGGGATCTACGTTTACAACAAGATCTTCCATCATCTATCATACCAACAACAACAACAACAACAAGTCCTGCTACTACTACTACTACCACTATCAACAATAATAATGCAAGTTCAACAAAAGTAACAAATCATCAATCAAAAACAAAATCATCTTATCGGCCATTACTCGGCCGTAGCAAGAGTATCATGGTACTCAATAATAATCAACATGATCAAGATAATGATATGGATGATTTCGATGAAAATTCAGCACCTATGACACCGAATACAACTGTTAATAAATTGAAACAAATGTTTGCTTCGAAAATGCCACATGATAAATCACCAACACCATCAAGAAGAATCGATCGTACAAATTCAGTCGAACCAAATCCAAATCAACGACTATCTAGTGCAACTCCAACAGATTTTCAAACACGTACAATTCCAAATGTTAATCTAACAAAACCAACAACAGTTGTACAACAACCAGTGCCAACACCATCACCATTATTCAAACGTCCGATACTCAAAAGTCAGAAAACATTTGATAGGTATGTTATCGTTATCTTTCTTTAATCATCGAATACTAAAATAGATACAGCATAAGTAAAAACAAGAAAAATAAAAGCGTAATTTCTCGTATCGTCTTGATTGACAGTCGATTCTGGTGCATGTCGTATTTCTACGCTATTAAAATGAATGACATTGTCAGAGATATTGCCAATTATTATCGTTTGGTGATTTCAAAGAATACATACATACATCACTCATCATTTGTCAGCAATAGTTCGTAAATTCGCTTTCTCTCTCTCTCTCTCTCTCTCAACATTATCAACACTTTCACTGATTAAGTTACACATCGTGCCAATGACCACGCATAAATCTATTCTCATCTTACATTGTATACATGCAGTAAATTGCAAAAAAAAGGAGAAAATCTCATGTGCCGTGTTGAAAGTAAATGTAGAACTATTTGCCAATTCAAATAGCAAATTCCTCTAGGCTACGAGGAAGATAATTGAGAATTTTCTCTCTTTTTTTGTTTCTTCGCCTCTTCTAGCTACACGTACACATAATAAATTTAAATAGACATCAATCGAACTGCATGACTGCAAAAAAAAGAAAAATGAAGTGTCTTTGAAATTCTATCCTATCTCTCTTGAACTTGAACATTCATCTATGACAACTATTAATCAATCGACATGATTTATACACAGGCACATTTACTATACTAGTTACAATAAAAAATAACGTATGAGAGACAAGGTTAATTTCTCACTCGTTGTTTGCCTTTTTTCTTCGTTTTCTTTTTTATTGGAAATAGTTGACACAGAACTATAAATCGGTCTCAACATTCTGCACTCATGTATTGTTAATCTACGTATTCTCTCTCTCTTATTCATCGTATTTAAACAACATATAAATGTATATGTACGTGTCGTGCTTTGTATTTGTGATATATTTATGTGTATGTCGATGTGCACATATTGAAACGCATTGAGTACTTGACATCAAATGACCATATGTCTTTGATTCATTTCAAATGAGAAATCCATTGGCGAATATTGTTACTTCTTTTTTTTTGTTGTTGTCGATGAGTTATGAGTTAGTACATGTTCAAATCGATTTTTAATCATCTTTACTAACAATGCATCGATAAATCGAGAGAAGAGAAACAAATATTGAAAAGTTATCAAAACTGACCCCGAGAAGATTTCATTGTCAAGAACGAAAGAGAAAAGTAACGTGAACAAATAAACGAGAGAGAGAGAGAGAGAGAGAAAGACAAGATAAGCGATGAAGTACATTTATTTTATTCTTTCTGTTCGTCTTCATTTCTTTCAAAAAAAAACTGATCTTGTTCTGTATATATGAACAAAATCATAATTCTTTATCTTTTCTTTTCTTTTGTTTCTCTTGACATAGACGATAATGAAAGGAAAGGGCAAAAATCAAAAATAAATAAAAAACAGATATTCATGTTCTTTTCATTTTCATTCACAATAGACTGATTGTGGGTGTGATCACATCTATGTATTACTTTTCTCTTCTCTTCTCTTTGAGTTGTTTCTACATAGTAAGGATTTATTTTTGTTTTATTTGACATTCCGTACGCTCAAAATCAAAAGAAATCCGAGTCAGTTGTCGTATATGCATCGATCTAATCGTATCGATAGAAATAATTAGACTTCTTATATAATTTAATCTTTTCTTTTTTTTATTGTTATTTTCTATCGTTGATAGACTAATTATGATTGATCGACATTTGTTTACTTCTTTATCTATATTTTAGTACTGAATCACTTAATCGTTTGAATAACAACAGTACAATGCCATCATCGGAACTTTCCTACGATGCCTATCGATTTCATCGTTTGAACGATACCGATCAGTTAACATCAACGATGCCAGCAACACGTCTACGAAATGTAGCAAAAGTTGAACCCTATTCAATTAATACAAATATGGTTCGACCACTATATCAATCAGCACAGCCAACATCAACAGCACATATTCATTTGAATAGTACAGGTAATACGCCAACGAATTCATCGTCAACATCTTCATCAGTTGGTTCATTGGGAAATACAATACGTCATCCTAATGTTCATCAATCAGATTTTCTCATACCCAATCCAGAATATTCGAAAACTCCTTCTTATTCTCAATCGAAAGCAAAATCGAACTCATCTTCTTATACAACACCTCCATCAACAACATCTGTTTTATTATCAGAATCGCTTTCAAATATGTCAACACATCGTTTGCCTAGTACACCAAATAATACTTCATTGCATAATGGCCGTTCAATAGGACTAAATTCAACGTCACCACCTAAACATCAATTATCTACAAATCAAGTAAAATGAATAACATCTCTTCGCGAAAAATACAAAAATCGAACCGTTTTTTTTTTAAATTTAGCCAACTTATCCAACATCATTACAATATTCAAATGGTAATAATTCACAATCGAACAAATACACTCCTTCAACCAATTCTTATTATTATCGACCCAAAGAAATCACAACATCGACAATGACAATTAATACACCACCGAATTATGTTCATCAACAACCTTATGGTGGATTTGTACGTGCAGCAACTATTGAAAGTCAATCATTACAACATCCGATCCGACCCGATGAACGTATGAGTTTGACACAACAACCTCGTCGTCGTTTTCAACGACGCAAACAAATGAAACGTTCGAAAAGTGCTGATTTATATCAAGAACCATCTCTAACACCATCGTCGAAGAATTCATTCTATTCAACAACACAAGATAATCATGATTTCAATCGACAACAACGTTCGATTAGTCGAGATTTAATCGGAGCTCAAGATGGAAATCTCTCGAATTCATCATCATCGTCCTCGTCTATGTCGAATATGGAACGTATTAATCGAGCTGCTTTATTACGTTATAAATCATTGGATTCAATGACTTTTAATAATAATAAAAAAGCAAATTTAAACGGAAGAAATTCACTTCGTAAACAAACATCACGACCGATTAGTGTTGATTATGACAGTGATGATTCCGTATGTGGAATACCAAAACCGAGAAAGTAAGTCACTCATTTTCAGATTTCGCTCCTTGTCCCCCAATTAATTAATCTAGCTGACAGCATTCATATATTTATACCTAATCGTTTTTAAAACCTATATACCTATGTATACATAAAGCATTTTATCGACATAAAATCAGATCTATTTGATACTCCTTGTTTACCCTCACCATAGCATCGCTTTTCATCTGCCGTGTTTCATCTGCTTATAATGCGCATTAATACTTGTTTTCGTGTGCGTGTTTTCCTCTGTTTTTCATCATGTATGCATGATAATCATTCATATTTATCGAATATGTTAGTGTTTTTATACGTGTGTGTTTGGTGTTATAATTGAAATCGATGATTATATCTTATGCTTGTAATAGCATGTTCAGTATTTGATTGGACACGCATTAAAGTATTGTTCATATGATAAATATGAATATGCTGCTGTCAATTAGAAATTGATTGAACCAAATCAATTGATAATGTTCTACATTTTGTAGGATCCACGGACGATGAAATACAAAAGGTTTTCATCTTGCACAATACAAAATATCTTCTTTTTTTTAAAAAATTTTATATATTTGTTTTGCTTGTATATCAATATCATTTCGGTCTGACTTCTATTTGTACACAGTTAATGATGCAAACAAAAAAAAAGAGAATTTGTATTGTTCGTACGTTTTTTCTCTCTCTCTCTTTCTTTCTCTACAATTGTTATTTCTGTAGTCTTTCAGAAAACGGTTTTGGCTCCTTTCTTTTCTATTGACTATGTATGAATATTTTTCTTTTCTGATTTTCATCGACATTTTTGAACAAAAAAAGACAAATCAATGAGAAAAAGTTTAGTATGTATTCTTCATTTCCTTCTACTGCTTTCTCTTTCTGATTTTTTTTGTTTTGTTTTTTTTTTCGTGTATTGTCGGTCTAATTTGATGATGTGACAATCAATAACAAACGAATGATCTTTAAATGCACAACAGATTCTTTTGTGTGCGTGTGTATTATTTATTTGTAAATGATAGCGATACTTACATATTGATCGTGTCAATCATAAACAAAAATGACAATAGAAAAAGGAAAAATCGAGGATTTGTCCTATGCGTTGTTGTTGTTAAGTTTATATCGATTGACGAAGAAGAATTTATTAGTTAACTAGGTTTATCTGAAATGACAAAAAGAAGAACCTTGAGTATAAACACAATGCGTTTTGATTTTGTTAATTGATTGTCTGTATACAGACTTGTATTAATAGATATCAAATAAGATATTGAAAGAACAACCTTGCATATCCATTCTTTCTTAATAGAAAATTTTTGATTTAATGTTCATATCGTTAAAGTGAAGATAGCATGATCAATAAGCCATTTTGTGCAATGATATGAGCATACACAAGGTTTTCTCATGAAAAATCATAGATATTAAGATATTGACAAGAGAAAGAAAGAAAGAAAAAAATGGTTAATGTATGTACGTGTGAATGACGTTTGCATACACCCGTCTTCATCATAAAGATTCATGTGATGCATATTTATCGAAAAAAAACTATGCCCTATACGTACGTACAGTAGTCGTACATATACATTGTTATTTCCTATCGCATTCTCATCTTTATATCTCACCACTCATCGTTCTATATATATAATATGGTTTATATAATCACATAGGAAAAATAGAAGTAGGATCACTGATAGCATACATCGTTCATATTTTCTTTCATAACTTTCTTTTGTCTTGTCTGACGTTCAATTGTCGAGGTTTGCTGATGTCCGAATTAAGTTAAGAGATAATTGATTTTTTTCTTTGGTCTACTGGCATATCTTCAATGAAATAACCAATCAACAAATGCATCTATAATAGTGCATAATCTAGATTTCCTTTCGATCTATTTTGATTATCGAAAACAAAACTACGATCAACACTTGCAAAATCGATTTATCATGGGCGCTTGGTATGTATAATACCATGAATATCAAAATAAGAGATATCTCAGTATAATTATAAATAATCGTTCAGTACTGTTGTTTTTGTCTCGATTAAGAAATGAAATCAATCCATAAATCTAATATTTTTGTTTTCAATTTCTTTAGGATTTGTTCGAATTCCAAAAATGTTGCACTTTCCGAACGAACATTACTTGGTACGTATTGATTTTTGCCTTTCGACGAGCCATAAAAATAAAACGAACTTGCGATGGAATAGATGAATATCAGATTTAGTTAAGACCACCTACATAAACAGTCTTACCAATAAAGGGCATCCATCTCTGAGTGTTATCTCAACAAGCGATTCATCTGTTTAGTTATATATACATATATATATATATATGTGCATGTCTTCGTTTGTCATTCCGTTGGTATTTATTTCTCCTGTTAGGAATGTAAATTCTAGTATATTTTTATACATTTTGTCATAATCATATGTGACAAATAGACAGAGCCATTAGTTACAAGACAAAACTAATACAAGCAATATAATTGCATCGAAAATCGAAGATTGATGATCTTACTGAAAATGGAAATTTTCTATTAGGAAAAAATAATAGAAAAAGAAAAAAAAACGAATAGATTAAGTCCAAACTTGCCTTGACTTCAATGATGATAATTATCATTAAATTTTGATTAGACATCTGGAAGAGTACAAATTTCACATTCGATCTATCGAAATAAAGAAACCGAAAAGGTCATTACGACCTTATTTAAAATAAGCTATTTGTCTTTCGGATGACAACATAAATTTAGTTGCCAGAAATTAATGTGCGAAGAAGATACCGAACGCGATGCACTGATTCTTCTTCTTCTTAATAAATAAAAATAACTTTTTTGACAAATGTACGCGCCAACACACGTAGATGAATGAGTAGTAAAGCCGATTTTGGTTTCTTTATCTATCTGTTAATAGTGCATATAGTAATAGATATCGTTATAATGCTTAGTGGATTTTCTCTCTTTATATTTTCGTTGACGTTATTTCTCTGTCGACTTTTGTACTTGAAGATTATTCTCTTCCTTCTATGGATATTCGTATAGCCTTATTTACGTTATTATATCTAGCCCTTCTGGCCCGGGCCTAGTTCTTTTCTCTGTATAATCGAGAGACAGAGAGAGAGAGTCTGTTGTCATCTCCTATATTCTTCAACGTTGCTATTGCGACATCAACTGTTGTTCTATTATTTGGTTGGATATACGTTCTACGATTTTTCTTCGTCTAGATTCTTCGTCAGTCGAAAGAGATCAATATAATCTTACACGAGCTATATCCATACACGATATTGGTCACAGTGGTACAAGTACAGGAATTACAAATTCGATTCGGAAGAATGAAACTACAATTGATCAAGACGATATGATGTTCGAAACAAATCCTTCTACACAGTTGTCATCATTATCTAAATCAACAAATAGTAAACGAGACGAACGATATCTCATGCAGCAAGAACAAAAACAACAACAGCGAGCATCGGAACGAACATTTAATGAAACGCAATTTTATGCTCGAACATCTCGTACGCCGATCATTAAACAACGTAGTTTAAATTATGAAAAGTCCGATGATTTCTATTCTACGCCTCCAATTGAAGACACATTTCATGATGCTCTCAATGATTTGAATACAAATAAAGATCAAATCAATGATGATAAGAGTAAGAATAATTTGCATTTGTCTTTGTCAATTGTCTTTTATCTTCTACAAACGTGAGAAAAAAAAGAAAGAACGAATGAATGAAAGAATGTCGACCATTGAACCTTTCGTGCGTCGAGTGTGTCATTTGTCGACCTCATTCACATGAATTCATTCACAAGAGCATCAACTAATTTAACTATTTTGAGAATGTCTGTCAATGTTGGTGACCCCCCGATTCTTTTTTCTCTCTCTCTCTCTCTCGTTCTCCTGTCAAAAATACTCAACAACGACATACAATCATAAAACATGCATATGCCGGACACAAATTAGTATCTAGCATATAGGCATCGTTGATTTTTTTCCTTCCTTCTTATTATTAGCAACATACCCACGCATACCCGAAAAAAAATCCGTTTTTTTTTATTGTCTATAGATATGCCGTCAAAAATTTACGCAGGCTGGAGTAGTCCGTACGAAAACGAACCCGTACAAAATCGAGAATTGTTTATTGCCGAACCTACTACGAATGGTAAAAACGAAATTACTTTTCGAAGGTTCTAATCACAAAATGATTTCTTCTTCTTTTCTATTCTCTAGTTAAAATACAAACAAAGCTTTCATCTCAAAATGAAAAGTCAACAATAACATCGAAACCATTGGAACGTTTTCGTTCACTTGATGTACAAACTGAATCGACAAAAATCAACATTTCACCGCCAACATTCACACGCCCATTAAAATCTTCTCTCGAAAAAATGCATCACAGTCTCGATGATAATAATGATTCGTCGACATCGACAACAACTCGATCCATACATATTCCCATTGAAAAACAACGAGGTCTTTCAGAAATCATTCGAAAACGAAATAGTCGATTTAAAGTCGAAGATTACAAACGTTCGATTCACAAATCAAATACATTCGA
>Ga0209930_1004949_pt1 | contig 11280 bp, 11 predicted proteins | sample ThiBiot_500_biof_2_FD_183948 | JGI IMG/M metagenome (GOLD analysis project Ga0209930, IMG submission 183948) | Wastewater bioreactor microbial communities from Cape Town, South Africa - Thiocy_cont_500_biof (SPAdes) | ecosystem: Engineered > Bioreactor > Thiocyanate-remediating >... | reverse complement strand
GAAGAAGCAGGGTTTTGGCTATATCTACCGTCCCAAGGGCGGCATTTTCGCTTGGGGTTCGAATCACCTGATGTTGCAGAACCTGCTGGTGACGGCGGCCGCCTTCGACCTCACCGGCGAGAAGCATTACCTGGCGGCCGCGCGCGAGGCGATGGATTATCTGCTCGGCCGCAACCCGATGAACATCTCCTACATCACCGGCTACGGCACGGCCTTCGCCCATAACCAGCATAGCCGCTGGTATGCGCATCAGCTCAACCCCGCCTTGCCGTCGCCGCCAGCGGGTTCGCTGGCCGGCGGGCCGAATGCGACGCTGGCCGATCCCGTGGCGCTGGAAAAGCTGGCCGGCTGCGCCGGCTCGCGCTGTTATATCGACGATATCGGCGCCTGGGGCGTCAACGAGATCACCATCAACTGGAATGCGGCGCTGCTGCAGGCGGCGAGCTTCCTCGCCGATGCGCAATAGGCCGTAACGGTTGTCGGCGCGACAGTCCGGAGCAAGCTCGCCGTGCGACCATAAGCCTGTCGCGGCTGCCTGGTCCGTTTTTTCAGGGCAGAGGGGAGCGGGCGGTCGCGACAGAGCCTGCTCTTCGACCGTTCCGGCAGGCGTCTGTCAGGCAGGGGTTTCGCTGACGGTCTGACAGTAGATTTCCTCAAGAGTGCCGAGCACCTTCAGGACCGCTTCCGACGAACTCGAATAATAGATGGTCTGGGCGTCGCGGCGTGTGTTGACCAGTTTCTGGGCACGCAGCTTCGACAGATGCTGCGACAATGCCGATTGGCTGAGGCCGACCTGACTGGCGAGCGCGCCGACAGCCACTTCCCCCTTGACCAGGCTGCAGAGGATTTGCAGGCGCTTGGGGTTTGCCATGGCGGACAGCAGGCCGGCGGCGACAGTCGAATGGTCGGAGAGAGAATCGGTTTTCATCGTGCGTTCCAGCGCCGCCGTCAGACGGGGGCAAACAAGCTCCGGCTCGGGGCCGCACGATTTTTCCCGTGCCGGATCGGTCCGGGGAAAATTATGCAGCGACTATAAAGTATTACAGCGATTTTTGCACGTTGGTGGACGTCACGTTGCGCTGCAGGAAGAGCGTCAGACTTATCGTCGGGGTCCAAAATTGTACATTGCTAAATTTAACGTATTGTCGGCCCGGTTTGTCCCATGTAACTAATTAAGCTATGCGTAAATTGCAGCGGTTCGGGAAATTCCAGCCGCCCGCCGACGGTATTGTCCGTCGATGCGATGTCGATCCCGCCGGCATCCAGTCCCGCGATCCGCCAGTCGTTCGAGGCGGGCAGCGACAGGGTTCTGGCGATGCCCGCCGCAGCCTCGGGATCGGCGGCCAGCAGGCTGGCCAGCGCCTCTTCTTCCATCTCCGAAAACTGCTCCGCGTCCGGTCGAGGGCCGAGGATGTCGGTGCCTTCAAGCGCGTAGGCGCGGCCGAAGCCGCCGTTGAGGCTCGCCGAGACCGGCGCCAGCCGGAAGAAGGCGAAATCCGGAAAATCGATGTAGAGCGCGGCCTTGGGGTGGCGCAGCACGAATCGGCGGCGCAGCCGGACGCGTGCGGGATCATCCACCGCCACGCGTTCGGCGCGGGCGAGAATGGTGACGCGTGGATAGGCCAGCGGATCGCCCTTGCCTTGCTCGCCCGCCAGCAGTGAGCAGCGCGAATCGGCCGTCAGCGCCCTGGTATGGGCCGAGAGCGCCGAGACGAGGATAACAGGCGTGCCATCGCTATCGGTGGCGGCCAGCACGCGGCTGGCGAAGGGGAAGCCGGTTTCGGCATCGACGACCGCCAGCGCCACATGCGGGCCGCCATGCAGCAATCGCCGCGCCAGGCGGCGGGCATCGTCATCCGTATCGCGCAGGACGGAGGGCTTGTCGGTCATGTCGTCTCCTCCCGTAAGAAAAGCGTATCGCAGGTCTGGCCGCGACACGCTTTCAAAGCATCGTTTTATCGCATTTCCGAACGGAACCGGGTATCCGTTTTCCCGGAAATGCTCAAAAGTGGCCGCCGCTCCACCGAAGCAAAAGTGGCGGATGTGCAGGCGCTTCAGGCGTTTTCCCGGCGACGGTGGCGAGTGAGGCCCTCGACGATATCCTGGGCGCTGATCGTGCCGATGACAGTGCCGTTCTCGACAACGCCGATATTGCCGGGCTGGCGGGTCAACGCGTCCAAGATGTCGACCAGCGGCGTGGTGACCGTTGCCGTGGCGCTGACGCCGGGCGTTGCGGCCTGCACGCCGGCCTGCATGACGTCGCCGGCGGTGAGCATGTTGATCGGGTTCATGTTCTGCACGAAATCGGCGACATACTGGTTGGCCGGATTGCGGACGATCTCCTGCGGCGTGCCGCACTGGACGATGCGCCCGCCTTCCATGATGGCGATGCGGTTGCCGATGCGGAAGGCTTCGTCGAGGTCGTGGCTGACGAAGAGGATGGTCTTCTTCAGCCGCCGCTGGAATTCGAGCAACTCGTCCTGCAGGCGGGTGCGGATCAGCGGGTCGAGGGCCGAGAAGGGTTCGTCCATCAACAGGATCGGCGCGCCGGTCGCGAAGGCGCGGGCGAGGCCGACCCGCTGCTGCATGCCGCCCGAGAGTTCGTTGACCTTGCGGCCCGCCCATTTCGTCAAATTGACGAGTTCGAGCTGTTCGCCGACGCGCTGCTTGCGCTCGGCTTCCGGCACGCCGGCCAGTTCCAGCCCGAAGCCGACATTGTCGGCCACCGTTCGCCAGGGCAGCAGCGCGAATTGCTGGAACACCATCGAGACGGTGTGCATGCGAAAATCGCGCAGCGCCTTGGGGGAACAGGCGTAAGGGTCGATCGGCCCGGTTTTCGAGGCGACCGACACCTTGCCGCGCACCACCGGCGCCAGCCCGTTGACGGCGCGCAGCAACGTCGACTTACCGGAACCGGAAAGGCCCATCAGCACGAGGATCTCGCCCTCGTGGATGGAGAGCGACGCCTTGGCGACGCCGAGCACCAGGCCGGTTTCGTGGCCGATCTCGTCTCGGGTCTTGCCCGCGTCGATCATGGCGATCGCTTTTTCGGGATTGTTGCCGAAAACGATATCGATGTCGTTGAAGGTGACTGCATCGCTCATGCGCCATCTCCTGCTTCGGAACTGCGGAAGACGCGATCGAGGATGATCGCGAGGATGACGATGCACAGGCCGGCTTCAAAACCCTTGGCGACGTTGACGGTGTTGAGCGCCCGCACCACGGGTACGCCTAGGCCGTTGGCGCCGACCAGCGCAGCGATGACCACCATCGACAAGGACAGCATGATGGTCTGAGTCAGGCCCGCCATGATCTGCGGCGTGGCGAAGGGCAGTTCCACCTTGCGCAGCACCTGCATCGGCGTGGCGCCGAAGGATTCGGCCGCTTCCACCAGCGAGGGCGGCGTCGAGATGATGCCAAGGCGGGTGAGGCGGATGGGGGCGGGAATGGCGAAGATGACCGTGGCGATCAGGCCCGGCACCATGCCGAGGCCGAACAGGATCAGAGCCGGGATGAGATAGACGAAAGTGGGGATCGTCTGCATCAGATCGAGGATCGGCCGCATGATCGAATAGACCCAGGCGCGCCGCGCCGCGGCAATGCCGAGCGGCACGCCGACCAGCATGCTGACGGCGGTGGAGGCGAGCACCAGCGCCAGCGTCTCGGTCGTCTCCTTCCAGTAGCCCTGGTTGATGATGAACAGCAGGCCGATCGCCGTCATCGCCGCGACGCTGACCGAGCGGCGCAGCCACCAGCCGATGGCGGTCAGCACCGCGACCACGATCAGCGGATGCGGCGTTTGCAGCAGATACAGCATCGCCTTGATGCAATTGGAAAGAATGAAGGAAAGCTGGTTGAAGAACCAGCCGCCATTGGTCGTCAGCCAGTCGACGAAGGATTTCGCCCACGGCCCGATCGGGATCCTGTTGTCAGTTAGCCAATTCACGCGCGTCCGCCCGTTGGAAGATGGAAATCTCTAGCCTTATGAAAAGAGCGGCTTCACGCCGCTCTTTTCATTCCGGTATTCAGAGGCCAAGGCCGCTTTTGGCGGCGGCCAGAGCATCGCCGCCATCCAGCGTTGTGACGCCGGCAAGCCAGGGCTCGATGACGGAAGGATTGGCCTTCAGCCATTCGGTGGCGGCGGCTTCCGGCTCCTTGCCGTCATTGAGGATCTTGCCCATGATCTCGTTTTCCATCTTCAACGAGAACTTCAGATTGGTGATGAACTTGCCGACATTGGGGCATTCGGCGGTGTAGCCGGCGCGGACGTTGGTGAAGATGGTGGCGCCGCCGAAATTCGGTCCGAAGATGTCGTCGCCGCCCGAGAGATAGGTCAGCTTGTAGTTGGCGTTCATCGGATGCGGCTCCCAGCCGAGGAAGACAACGGGCTTGCCTTCCTTGTCGGCGCGCGAGACCTGCGCCAGCATGCCCTGCTCGGAGGATTCGACCACCTCGAAACCCTTGAGGCCAAAGGTGTCCTTGTCGACCATGTCGATGATCAGGCGGTTGCCGTCGTTGCCCGGCTCGATGCCGTAGATCTTGCCGTCGAGATCGTCCTTGTGGGCCGAGATGTCCTTGAAATCCTTGATGCCGAGTTCGGCGCCCTTGGCGTTGGTGGCCAGCGTGTATTTGGCGCCTTCCAGGTTCGGGCCGAAGGATTCAACCGACTTGTCGTTCAGGAAGGGACGCACGTCGTTTTCCTGGGTCGGCATCCAGTTGCCGAGGAAAACGTCGATGTCCTTGTTCTTCAGCGACTGATAGGTGACCGGCACCGAAAGCACCGTCGTCATCGGCTGATAGCCGATGGCTTTGAGCACGACGGAGGCGGTCGCGGTGGTCGCGGTGATGTCGGTCCAGCCGACGTCGGAGAAGCGCACGCTCGCGCAGGCTTCCGGCTCCGCGGCATGAGCCGGTGCCGTTGCCAGCGCGCCAAGTGCCGCCGTTGCCAGCATTGCCAGTCTGAAACTATTGATTTTCTTCATTGATAACTCCCAGCCTTTTATTGTTCAGAGCCCCCAGCCAATCACCAATAATAGCGAATTTCAAGCGGAGAGCTGTCTTTTACCGACTGTTATCATGGTCCTTTGCGACGTTTTGCACCCTGTTCAGCGGCGTGAAACCGGTGATGATGGGCGCAAACCGCGCGGGAGACGTTTTCCGCGGGTGCAAATCGGGGAACCTCCATGATGCGTCGCTGTCTTGCCATACTCTGTCTTTTCGTGGCCTCGACCGGGTTGGCCCGGGCCGGTGGCGATGCGAAGGCGGGGGCGATGGTCTTCAAGAAATGCGCCGCCTGTCACACCGCCACCGAGCCGGTGAACAAGGTCGGCCCGTCATTGATGGGCGTCGTCGGCCGCCCGGTCGCGACCGCCCCCGGCTACAGCTATTCGTCGGCGATGCAGGCTTTCGGCGGCGGCAAGGTCTGGGACGAGGCGGCGCTGACCACCTATCTCGCCAATCCGCGTTTCGTGGTGAAGGGCACCAAGATGACCTTCGCCGGCTTGAAGGCGCCAGCCGACATCGCCAATGTCATCGCCTATCTCAAGGATCCGGCCTCGGCGAAGTAAGACAGCCGACGATGCAATTCGCGGGACGGGTATGGTTTCATCCCGCACGGAATCCTATATGGTCTCTACCGGTTCGAGGGGGCGCGGGACGAGCGCTCCCTTCATCACTTGAGGAGAGGCACCTGCATGGCGACGCTACAGTCCTTCGACAGCGAAATTGCAAAGACCCGTTCCATCGTCGACGAGGTTCGCGGCAAGATGGCGCAATCGGGTGCCGCGCTCGACCAGTTCGCCAAGGCCGACACCAAGCTGGGCGACGTCAATTTCGATATCGAGAATGCGCGCATCCAGGACGTGCTCGTCCAGCAGAAGGCGATGGAAGCCAATATCGCCGACCTGATCATCGGCCTGGAAGACGCCACAAACGTCTTCGGCTCCGAATTCGAGAGCATGAAGACCTATACCGGCTACGAGAAGTTCATCGGCATCTTCTCAAAGCAGAAGGCGCAGCGCATGCGCACCGACCGCGTCCGCAACATGTCGCTGGCCGGCAACCTGCAGGAACTGCTGGTCAAGTCCGACACCATTGTCGGTATCCTGAAGGAGCAGCGTGGCATTCTCGACCAGCGCTACAAGAGTTCCGAGGCCAGCCTGATCCAGGTGATCGAGCGCCGCAAGCAGACGGTCGCCAATCTTGAAACGACACAAAAGCGCATCAACGAGATCAACCCGCAGCTGCTGGATATCGAGAACCGCATCGCCGCCTCCACCGAGCAGGGCCAGCGCACCCAGCTCGAAGGCGAGCGCTCGGCGATGGCCACCGAATACAACCAGATGCAGGCGCGCGAGCAGGAGTTGCTGGCCGAGAGCCAGACGCTGGAACGCTATACCTCGATGTTCCAGACCTTCGTCGATTCGCTCAACAACCAGATCGCCGCCCAGAACACGCTGATCAACAAGCTGACCATCGATACCGAGCAGCGCATCGTGCTCTACAAGGCCCTGGAAGATTCGCTGAAGACCGCCGCCCAGCAGGAAGTCGCCCACCGCATCAACACGCTGGGTTCCCAGGTGGATACGGCCGCCGAGGAAACCATGGCCGGCATCGGCGCGGCTGCCCAGCGCCATATCGGCGATCTGCTCGAAATGCACGAGAAGAACATGCTGGCGACGCAGGACATCCAGCGCCGCAAGAAGCTGGCCGACGACGCCTTCGCCCGCCGCTTCCAGGCGGTTCTCGACAAGCACAACGCCGCCGATTACGTCCGCCAGTGACGGCATCGCGCGTATGAGCAAAGGCGGGGACGACAGGGGCAGGGCGGCGGCATGATCACTCCATCCGACGGCCCGGTGGCGCAGTATTTTTCGACGGTGAAGACGGCGCTGTCGGGGCTGGAGGTCTATCTCTCCGACCCGGACCGCGCCGATCCCGGCAATCCGTTTCCGCCGGCGATTCTGACGCCGTTTCTCCGGCGTTTCGCCGCCTCGCTGCAATGCTGGGAAAACCGCATCGGCTTCACCGAGCATTTCCGCATTTCCCGGGCCGAAAGCGGCTTTCCGGTGTTCCAGAACGTGCTGGAGCTGGAAAAGGACCGCAATACGGCGGAAGGACGGCTCGCCGCCATTCCCGACGCGCAGGTCCTGCGGACCGAGATGGCCGATTTCATCCTTCGCCACCGTGCTTTCCCCGAAGCGCTTCAGGCGCGCATGGCCGAGCGCATCTATCTGGAAGCGGTGTCGGCGGGCGAGATCTTTTCGCCGGTCGTGCTGCCGGAAACGGTGCATGTCGGCGTCAATCCGAAGAACCGGCGGCCCTATTATGTGGTTGTCTGGGGCGCCTTCGACGGCACGCAGACGCTGCCGATGGTCTATATCGCGCTGATCGAGGATTCCTCCGACGCTCTGGTAAACATGCGACGGCACGCTCGATCCGTCGGTACAGATCCCGCTGCCGGTCGGGGGGCTGCTCAATCCGCAACTGGCGGCGCGCTTTGACGATTTCGTCACCCGCAACAGCGGTTACGCGCTGACGCCGGCGACCATCGCCGCCAATCTCGACACGGATTTCCCGACGCTGCATCCCAAGCAGTTGCGCCGCTTCGTGCTCGGGCCGTTCTATTCGGCGGGAATTACCGAGAACAACGACCGCATCACCGGCATCCTCTCCAAGGTGCGCAAGCCCGAGGACGCCTGGCTGCTGACCTGGACGCAGCAGGAGGTGTTTTCCCGCGTCGAGCGGCCGGCCGAACGCGGCTTCTTTTCCTCGACGCCTGCGCGACAGGAATTCTACATCGACACCGCCAATCTGGAGGCGACGCGCATGGGCGTCAGCGCCTATGAAAAACATGCGCTGGTGCCGCACGAGGCCTATCAGGCGCTGTATGCTTCCGGTGAAGCGGCGGCGATCTTCGGCGATTACAAGGTGCATGTCATTTCCGGCAACCAGGTGATCAGCGAGGTATGACGCCATGAGTTTGAACGCGGGCCTGACGACACTGCGCGAAGAGGAAATCGCCCGCCATGTCGCGGCGGCGCAGGCGCTGGTGACGCGCTTTTCGCTGATCGAGGCGGACGGCGCGCCGTCCTCGGCGCCGATTGCCGGCACCAACAGGCGTTTCGTGCCGACCGTCTCGACGGCCGGCGTCAGGCGCACCCGCGACGTCGAGCTGACGGCGACGGTGCAGGCCGTCCATGCCGCCGATCCGCTGCTGTCGCCCGCCGGCCATACGCTGGTCTATCGCACCCGGCGCGGCGTGCAGGTGGCGCTTGCCGTTGCCGACGTGTTTGCGCGGCAGACGGTGCTGGAGGGTCTTCAGGCGCGCAATCTTGCAGCACCCTTGGCTGGGGCCGATGCGGTGCAGTTCAAGGCTTATCTGTCGGCTGCCGGCTTCGTCGCCGCCTTCACGCTCACCGCCTATCTGCAGGCGACGCTGCCGCTGGAGGAGGGCGAGGGCATCGATGTCAATGCCCCGGATTTCCTCTTCGAAACACCGCAGGACGGGCTGAAAAGCATTGTCGCCGGGCTGGCGCGGGCGATTTCGGGTGCGGCCGACGACAACGCGATGGCGGCGCGGGCGCGGGCCTATCTGGCGCTGGCGCAAGAGGAATTGCTGGCGCGCAAAAGCCGCTTCCCGGAAAGCGCCACCTTCGAGACCATTCATATCCGGCTGGATGCCGACGACGTGACGCTGAACGGGTTCGAGGCCGGGACGGGCGTCAAATCCAGGCCGCTGGTGATGAGCTTCAAGAAGCCGGAGGAGATCGTCGGCAACCACATCGCCAAATACCAGGCGATGAAGCTCGCCCGCATGCTGATGGCCTATGATTTCGACCGGCAGATGAACCCTTTCGTCGAACTCGGCGGCTTCATCTTCACCTTCATGGGCGACGGCATGCCGGGCACCGGCAAGACCATCCTGATCCAGATGATCGCCGGCCTGCTCAACGATTATTGCCAGGTGGCCGGCTACGGCTTCCATTACGAGAATTTCGGCGTCGACCAGATTTCCTCCTATCAGGGCAAGTCGGGGCAGAACTGCAAGGCCTTCGTCAATGCGGTGACCAACCCGCGCGCCATCGGCTTCGGCACCGTCGACGATGTCGACCAGGTGGCGGCCAAGCGTTCCGACGACCGCGCGTCCGCCGGCCAGCAGGAGGTGACGGCGGTGCTGATGGAAAGCTTCGCCGGCGCCTCGACGGTGGTGCGCGGCAATTGCACCTTCGGCATGTTCTCCAACCACCCGGAAGCGGTGGACGATGCGCTGCGCCAGCGCGCCGGCGCTCGCTGGCTGATCGACGGGCCGCAGACCCGCGACGATTATATCGACATTTTCGCCCTGCTGATCGGCCGCAACCATTCGATCCCGCTCGGCGACCATACGCTTTATGCCGGCCAGTCGATCAAGACGGCGGTCAAGGCCTCCTATGACGGCCATGCGCACCCCTCCGAGGTGGGGCTTGCCGCTGTCTGGGAGCGGTTCGAAAAGGAGAATGGCGGTATCTCCTCGCTTGCCGATATCGGCACCTATCTTTACCGCATCAAGGAAGTGGAGCCGCGCTTTACCGGCCGTGCGATCAAGAACATCACCGACGCCATCAAGATGCGCGCGATGGATATCGACCTGCCGGACGAATGGTTCTCCAACCCCGAACCCTTCCTGCACAAGAGCTATGACGAGAAGAAACAGATGATCGAGGCGCTGCGCACGCCGATCACCCTCGACATGGTGCTGCAGGAGATCAACCGCTACGCCGACTCCGAATTCCGCTACGCCGACACCAGCGACCGCACCGCCATCGACGAGATCGTCCGCCGTGAGAAGCAGCGCGAGCGTGCGATCGGCGAAATCGAAGCCATGAAGCGGGAAGGCAAATGGTAGACCGCCTGTTCGAGGCCGAACTGATATACGGGCGGCTGCTGGAGATATCAGAGCCGCACCTGATCGCGCGCTACAACAAGGCGCTGGCCGGCTTCGGCATGCGGCCCACGGCGCTCGACACATTCCGCATCGACATGACCGGCTTTTCGCCGGAGATCGCCGACGAATTCGGCGATCAGGATTATCTCGACCCCAACCGCGTCAATCGCCGCTTCGTCATTCTGACGCCGGAGCAGGAAAATCTGCCCGTCGTCCATACCAGCTTTTCCAATACCGGCGGGCTGATGCATGAATTCTTCGAGGCCAACCGGCGGGCGATCCATGCGGTGACCATCAAGGATGCGCTCTATGGCGAGATCGAGGATTCGGTCTCGGTGGTCGATAGCCTCGAAGACCTGCTGTCGATCAACGAAGTGACCTTCCGCGTGCTCTCGGCCGAGGATCTGCTCGGCAAGGCCGGCGAATTGCGCCAGCTCGTCGACCGCCTGACCTCCGAGCCGGATGCCTGGCGCGACGACGTCATGCTGGCCCGCATGGTGGAACTGGCGCAGGTGACCGGCGACATCCGCCAGAACGCGCTGGTGCCCGATCAGCTCGTTTTCCGCCACGATGCTTTCTGGGCCAATCATTTCGGCGGCGTCTACGTCTTCCTCGACGGCAAGGCGACGACGGTGATCTGCGATCCCGCCGCCCCCGGCTTCCGCCGCTCGCGGCCCTGGCAGGTGGCCTATATCTCGCTTGGCGATCCCGCTGCCATTTATGATTTCCTGGTGCGCACCGGTCGCATCGATCTGCCGCGCGCAAGCTGGGTGGAAGGCTCCGGCCTGCTCAAGCACCGCGCCGAGATGATCGTGCGCGATCTCGTGCATCGCTCGCAGCCGGAGGTCGATCTTGACAAGATTGACGCCATATGGTTGCAAACCTGGATGCATCGCAATGTCGCACTGGTATCGAAGGACGGCGCCTATCCCTTCCTGATGGAGGCGTTGCGCACCATCGCCGTCTCCGGCGAATTGAAGATGGCGGATGTGCCGCCGGCCTCCCGTTTCCTCGTCGTGCGGGCGCGGCCGGATCATCCGGACCGCTGGCTGGTCAGCCAACTGATCAGCGAGATGGTGCCGGCCGATTTCGTCTCCCGTTTCGTCTTCGACAAGGAAGGCTTTTACCGTTCCTATGACGCCATGGCCGAGACGATGCGCAAACATGTTGTCAGCGTGCTGGCGAACACTTACCTGAAGGACAAGAGGGCGTTCCGGATGCGCCTCTACGGACTTGGAGAGGATGACCATGCTTGATCCGATCATCGCCTTCTTCGTGCGCGTGTTCAGCGCCATCGGCAGGGGGCTCGGCATGTTCGTCGCCTGGCTGTTCTGGCCGTTCCTGGCCGCGCATGG
>Ga0209930_1004948_pt1 | contig 11282 bp, 21 predicted proteins | sample ThiBiot_500_biof_2_FD_183948 | JGI IMG/M metagenome (GOLD analysis project Ga0209930, IMG submission 183948) | Wastewater bioreactor microbial communities from Cape Town, South Africa - Thiocy_cont_500_biof (SPAdes) | ecosystem: Engineered > Bioreactor > Thiocyanate-remediating >... | reverse complement strand
GAAACGCTTGCACGAGGGTAGGGATGGATAATTATACGAATGGAGATGATGTAGTAGTAGACGTGAGACCGCACACGCATAAGGATAGGAGCAGTTGGCTTGGATAGATAGATGGATGGTTTGTGAGCTCCATGCAAATACGTGCGTCGATCAGACACCAAACGAACCAGCCGGCGCACCCAGTGCGGCACCGAGGCGATCAGCAAGGCTACATTGGCGGAGAGCCAGTGGGCGCCGCGCCTCCAGTGCGGAACAGATGCGCTGGCGGCGGCTCGCCACCGTTGCCGAATCCTGTTGGAACACCGTGAGTCGGCGGCGGCGCAACGGGGTGCATCGATGGCGCCGCCATGTGATGCAAGTGGTGATGGTAAGCGCCCGAAGCGCCCGGCGGTAGGGGCTGTGCAAAGGTTGGCCCGCCTTGTTGTTGCTGCTGTTGCAGATGATGATGATGATGGTGGTGGTGATGTTGCTGTTGTGCTTGATGTGACAGTTGTGGCTGCTGTTGTTGTTGTTGCTGCTGCTGTTGAAGCGGGTGTGGGCCTGAGAGCGACTGTGCGGCGGCGAAACGAGGAGCCTCACCCGCCTTGACCGATCGAAACGCGCCAGGCCGCTGTGCCACCGGCCGTTGAATCGCTGCGCCAGATGCTGGGTCTCCGGCCGGCGGCGAGGGCGAAGCCACGAAGGCGCCGCCACTGCCCAGCGGCCCGCTTCCCAGCGAGGGCGATACCGTGGGGCCAGGTGCGTACTGGTGTGGGAGGTGCTCGGGAATGGCTGCCACCGGGACGAAGTGGCCGGGCGAATCGCTGCGCATCGCCGTTCGAGCGGTGGTCGGAGAGAGGTGCCCGTAGGGATTGACGGGTGACGAGGCGGACTCGGGCGAGCCGCTGGGATGTGGATAGTACATGCTTGCAAAGGTAGGCGATGCCGCTCGACCACGGAGTGCCGGTGGCGGCGTCAGCACCAGCCGAGGCTCTCCAGCGCCTACAACACCACCGTCAGCTGAGCAATGACCGCTCATTGCTCCAGCAGTACGTACCAGTATCGAGCGAGATCGTCTTCCTCATAAAGTGGGCGAGTTCATTCTGCGCCGAGGCTTCTGTGGCACGAGAGCCACGCAACAACGGAGGCTCCTCGAAACGAGATGCAAGGAAGCCTGGAGCACTCGCTGGCCGTGGATTGTCTGCTCGCGTGCCACGCCGCAAGTTAGCCCTGGGCCATCGTTACAATCGCACGGGCACGCGTAAAACGTACATGGATCGACCGGTGGCGGCATCAGGATCTGTCCTGGCTGCGGCACGGTCGAAGTGGGAGTCGCCAACGCTCGAAAGCTTGGTGCCGCAGTGGCCGAAGGAGGAGGCCCTTGGCCCGGGCTCGCATACGACGGCCGTACTTCGCTGCCGGCGCTGCCGACTCGTGGCAATGTGGATACGAGCTGAACTGGTACGAATTTCTCTCCCTCGCTGTGCAACAGAGTCTATATAACCAAGACGTCAGTCGCCATTGAGAGGAGGAGGAGTGACGCGAGGAGAACTCGCTCGCTCGCTCGCTCGCTCGTACCGGAGTACAAGATCGTGGTCGCTTCGAAGGTGGTGACATGCTGAGACTGGTGCCCGATTGCAAGATGGCGCGACGCTCGGTGCTGCCATCAAAGTTCTTGCAATCGAGGCACTTGCAATTCTCGCTGCACAAGACGTTGGCCTGGAAGCACTCGCAGTACTTCTTCAGGCAGTTGCTCTTCTTGCAGTGGCAGCCTTTGGTGTGCTTGCCTTGCTTCGCATCGCTGCCGCCATCCTATGGAGCGTGTGCGCCATCATCAGCATCATCTCATGATCGATTTGGAGAATTGGGGTGGGTCACAAGGAACGGGATGAATGGGAACTTGAGAGAGAGAGAGAGAGAGAGAGAGAGAGAGAGAGAGAGAGGTTTCCAATATGCCAGAGATTACGAGAGCGAGCACGAGAGCGCGCGCAAGAGACACGGATAGCCAAATATACAAATCAAGCAAGAGGGTGCGCTCTGGCAAGTAGCGAGCACGTACGAATTGATGCGAGACGGCCTCGATCTTGGGCCGGAACGCGGCCGGGTTTCGTTCCAACGCGACGGCGATCGCCTTCTGCACGAGCGCCATCTGATCCACGGTGTTGCAACAACCGATACAGTTGCAGCCGTCACAGAAGGCTCGCGATGCAAAGCACTCGCAGTAACTGTGCCGTGCCAATCGGTCAATCGCGACGCCGTGCGAAATGCGAAAGTCGGAGGGAGATAGCGACGTCGCTGGTGGCACGTACAGCTTGAGGCACTTGGAGTTCTTGCAATTGCAGCGCTTGCTCTTCTTGGATCCCGAGGGAATCATCGAGCTCGAGCCTGGAGCACCAGCAGTAGCAGCAGGAGGAGGAGTTCCTGCAGTGCGTTGCTGCTGTTGATGATGAGGAGGAGGAAGTGCTTGTTGTGGCAGCTGCATCTCGGGACTTGACATGAAGCTCGATGATGGCTCGCGAGGTCGCTTGTGAGGCGACGATCGAGAGACCACCGTGTGCTCGCCGCTCCTGCATGAACATGCCCCCATCATCAACGCGGTGGCTCGGTGCAGCGCATAGCGAGCGAGCGAGAGAGCAAGCGAGAGAAGGCATACGAGCGTCGAGCAGCGGCAGGCGAGCCATCGCCTCTGGTGTACGGCGATGCGGGGACGTTGGTGCTTGTCATCATGCTCGACGAAGATCCGGAGGAAGAAGCGGACGACGACGACGTCGTCGATGTCGAAGGAGGTGATGGGTCCCTGTGCACAAAGGTATGCATCGCGTGGACCGAGAACTACCTCGTCAGTAACGATATCTCGATGGATCACGATAGATAGATAGATAGATAGATAGATCACGATAGATAGATAGATAGATAGATAGATAGATAGATCACGATAGATAGATAGATAGATAGATAGATAGATAGATAGATAGATAGATAGATAGATAGATAGATAGATAGATAGATAGATAGATGGATAGATAGATAGATAGATAAATAGATAGATAGATAGATAGATAGATAGATAGATAGATAGATAGATAGATAGATAGATAGATAGATAGATAGATAGATAGATAGATAGATCACGATAGGCATCTGGATGAGGATAGGGCAAGGTACCTCCTCATATTGCAGAGAGCGGAACGAGAGGGGCGACAGCGCGAATCGAACGAGGAAGAGCGCCTGGTCCTGCTCGCCATCATTCAACAAGAAGTATCCCGTGTTGGAGGTCGAATCGGCATAACCACTGCATTGGTTGATGATAGCGAGAGAGAGAGATAGAGATTGATAGATTGATGAATGATCGTGATATAGTGGTTGATATGGATGGATGGATGGTCGATGTGAATGAAGGATGTGTGTCGCGTACAACTCGATGTATTGGCCATCGGGACCAAACGGTAGTGTGATCGTTTGGTTGATAGTTATCACTCCGTATGCGGTGTGAGTCAAGAGGAGGAGGAGAAGAAGAAGTGACAATGAGAACCTAGTGAGGTTCGACTGAGGCTCCATTGCCTCACGATATCGCGAGAGGGATAGATATTGCTTGCTTGATTGATTGGCTGGATCGAGAGCGAGAGATATTGATGTTGGAGAACGTCAAAGAGCTACGGAGAGAATCGAGATATCGATCTCCAGCGAGGTATATAACGAGAGTGCGATACGCTATCAAGAGACTGATATCAATATCGATAGATAGATAACCAGATAGATAGATAGATTGATCGATATCACGAGGAGTATCAGCGTTGAGGTGTTGGCGATGGAGGAGCAACAAGCAAATAACGGGCTCTTTTTTCTTGGTTTTCGCCTCGAGTACGGCCGCTCTCTGAGACTCGCCTCTACTCGTAAAGGTTTTCGTTTTCGTGTTTGTCGTTGGGTGGAGGGGAACGCAGTGTAAAGCAATGGTCTTACTCGATGCTTAGCGTTTGTGAGCTTAACTTGAATTGTCTCTTTGGTTCGGGTTGGTTTGGTTGATTGCGATGACAAACAACACTCCTAAATCATCGTCGAACACTGTTGTGAATCTGGGGATTTTGGATTTTATTGTATTTGATTGAGAGTGTGAGAGTGAGTAGTAATGTGCCGTGGGATGCAAAATGGCAACTCGTTTGCTCGACTGTGCAAATGAACGGTTGTTTGATGCGCAGTGGAAAGAAGGAGTGTGGGAGCAGGAGTTCCTTCTGTTGTTGGAGAAGGAGGAGAAGAAGAACAACTTGACGAGAAAGATGAAGGAGATAAACGAAGCGAACGAATAATCAAGAAACGCTCTACGAACGAGATGAGAGATCATGCACGCATTTAGACGATGAGCGATGCATGAGAAAACTGACGAGGCCGCGGGGGTTGTTTGAGGGAGGATTTGTGTTGAATATCGACGCCATTGGAGGGTCTAATCGATGGCGTGGTGGTGGTCATCCGTGCCAAAGTAGCGATCACCGAAATCCTGTACGGACCAACAGTGAGCATTCAAGGCCACAAACAGTGCGGCAACGACAGCGGAAACAACATACGCCGATGCCAGGCAGAATGTAGCCGTGATCGTTGAGGCGCTCGTCGACCTCGCCCGTGACGATGGTGACGCGCGGGTGCTTGGACACGAGGTGCGAGATGCCCTCAGGAGCCGAGATCAAGTTGAGGAAGATGATGTTCTCCTCGAGTACACCGTGCTCGAGCAGAATCTGGATCGCCATGGCCACCGTGCCACCTGCAGAAGTGAGGCGCAACCGTGCAACCGTGTGTATGATATGAGCAAGAGGAAGAGCGGCACGCCTACAGAGTACGAACCAGTGGCAAGCATGGGATCGAGCAACAGCACTCGTCGTTGCGCAATGTCGTTCGGCAGCTTGGCATACATGAACTCGGCAGTCGTATCAGCACGACGCTGGATGAGAATCTTGCCAATGCGGATCTTCTGGCAGACCTGTGCATCGCATACGTTCGTCAGTCAAGCACGCACGCGTGAAACAAACGAACGAACGAGGTGAGGGCGAGCGAACGAACCTGACGGAGACCGGCCTCCATGCTCTCGCCAGCGCGAACGATGCTAACGCCACAGAGCTTGGAAGAGAACTGCACGCCGTGGTAGTCGTAACCGGTGGGCGTCGTGACGGTCTTCTCCTCGAACGGGAGGCAGTTGAGGCCCTCCTCGATCAACAGGCGGATCAGGCGATCGGCGTAGAAGATGAACTGGTCCCTATTGGTCGAGAGAGGGAGAGAGAAATCAGTTGCACCGTGAGTAGAGTGCTTGGCTATCGGTGGCAGTGATGTTGGTAGCGCATATTGAGCGTTGAGGATGCAGACTGGCAGCGAGACACGTATTGTCCACGCGGTTTCTCACAGCAACGCGACAGCAGCAGGAGCAGCAGCGGTAACGAGGAGCAACTCTTACCTCGGTGCCTTGCGATCACGGATAATGGTAAACAAGCACTTGGTCTGCTTGTTCGGCCGCAATTGGTACACATGCTCGTAGCCAGGAACGGGCTCTGCCATGATGAAAGAGCGAGTGGGTGAGGAGGTGGTTGTCGGGAGGAGGAAGCGGAGCAAGAAGAAGAACAGCAACGCGGCGCGAGGAGAGGAGCAGAGAGAACGGTCTGCTGCGTCGTCAAGCGGGCGAGGAGAGAAGTGGCGCCAAATGCGCGACGGCGCTGGTTTTATATGACGGGGGACGATCATGCAATGGGAGCTCACTACACCGAATTGAGCGTTGGAGCGACCGTAATTGATAAGGGTGGCGAGTGGGTATCGTTTGGTTTATCGAGCCAACGCGGCCGCTGGCCAAAGAAGAGGAGCGCCACACACACGCAGCAGAGGAGCGAGAGGAGGCGCCTCAGCAGCAGCAGAGGCAGCGGCGCAGCAGCGGTGGCGGTGGTGGTGGTTGGCGGTCGGCGCCTCAGCAGAGGGAGAGGGAGCGCGAGAGGGCTCTTTGCCTCCCTCCCCTCCCTCGCTCACTACTGCTGCTGCTCCTGGGCTCTGCTCGCTCACAGGTATCCTCCCCCGCTCCCCGCTCCCCCTTGCTGTCCTTCTCGTGGTGCTCTCTGTGGTCGTCGTTGCGCTTGGGGAGCTCGAGAACGGAGAACGGAGAGAGGAGGCGAGAGAGAGAGAGAGGATATGAGGTGATGCTGCGTGCGAGGTTGGGCGTCGAGCAGCACCGCCGTCACGACGAGCACGACTCGGAGACTCGAGACCTTCGTTGCTCGCTTCGACTGACGATCCTCGGTCTCGGTTGACGAGAGAGAGAGGGAGATCTCGCTTCCGAGAGTGTGGCGCTTGGTAGTGGACAAGGGAGAGAGAGCCGAGCGCACATGAAGAGCGAGATGCCCGCGAGATGCTCGCGCGACGGCGCGGCTGTTGGAGCTCCTCGGCTTCGTGCTCCTGGTGGCGGCGATGGCGATGGTCGTGATCGAGAGAGAGACTGACTGGCTGAATGGCTGTGGCTGTGATCGGTTGGATGCATCAGGTCGGGTTCGTCGACAGCATGAAGTCCATCTGTGCGCTTGTGTTGCTTGCGTTGGTCGGCGCCGCTCTGGCCCAGGCTGGTGCGTCTCTCCTCGACCCCCTCCATCTCCATCGCTCCCGTCACTCCACCACCAAGAGACACACACACACACACAAGGAGAGACAGAGAGTCGCATCATCTTCACGGTTGTGATGACGATCGATCGAGGTCGCCGTTCGATCTCGCACTCTCGAACGAGAGCCTCCTCGTCTTCCTGCTGCTGCTGCTCGAGTCCAAACCACACACCCACACATCCAACCACAACATCACCATGACTCTCGTCATCGACCTCGATGCTCACATGCTTGCTCTTGTGCGCGACACACACGACAGCCACGTTCGGCTACGACGACTCGTCGACGTCTCTTCCGGGTCCTTCGTCGTGGGCGACTCTCCCAGGCTCGGCCGTGTGCTCGACCGGCCGCTTCCAGTCGCCGCTCAACATCCTGTCGTCGTTCGCGGCTTACTACGCCAACTACGGCAACCTGGCCTTCAGCTACAGCCCCGACACCACGATCCAGATCACCGAGACCGGCAGCGGCGTGTCGCTCACGAGCACTGGCTTCAGCAACAACCTGTTGTCGGTGAGCAACGTGCTCAACGGCTCGTATGTGCTGAGCAGCGTCAACTTCCACTGGGCCCAAGACAATGCTCATGTACGCACTCGGACTCTCTCTCTCGCTCTCTCCTGCATACACTCTCTCACTCGGGAGGAGAGGGATCGAGCTCCCTCGAGTCGTCTTCATCCACCCACTCATCCATGAACATCGACATCATCTCGACGACGAACTGGTTGATGAACTGACTCACTCACTCTCTCACTCTCACTCTCGACGAACGACAGGGATCGGAGCACCAGATCGACTTTGAGCCAGCGTCGGGAGAGATCCAGTTCGTGCACTACAGCACGCAGTACTCGTCGCTCCAGGCGGCCATCGCGTCGAACCAGCCGCAGGCAGTTGCGGTCGTGGCAGTGCTTCTTGTTGTGCAGAACTCGTCGCCCAAGAACCTCACGGCTCTCATCAACGCCATGAACACCACGTCGGGACCGATGAACTCGGTTTATCCGTACGATCTCTCTCTCTCTCGTTCTCTCTCGTTCTCTCTCTCTCTTTTGTTTCTTGTTTCTTGTCGTTCAACGAGCTGACGATTGGACTTGGAACGGGACGATGATTGGAATGGATTGGATTGGATTGGAATGATCAGAGGCTCGATCGACTTCACGACGTTGCTTCCGGCCAACAGGAAGTATTACACGTACAGCGGCTCGCTGACGACTCCCTCGTGCAACGAGGTGGCGCAGTGGTTCGTTCTGAGCCACTACACGCGCATCTCGCCGAACGACATTGCGCGCCTGCGCAAGGTTCCGTTGCAACTGAGCGCCACGACTTACGGAGTCGGATCGAACGATCGCCCGGTGCAGACTCAAGGTCTTCGCAAGGTGACGGCGAACTTCATTCCGAACAACGGAGGCGAGGACGCGGCGTCGATGACGGTTGTGTCGATGGCGGTGGTGGGTCTTGTGGTCCTCGTCGGAATGCTGTTCTGAGCATGACATGAGCGACACACACACACGTCCTCCTCCTCTCTCTCTCTCTCTCTCATTCTTGTGATCATCTCGTTGGTCGTCATCTCGTCTTCTTGATCTGTTGGAATGTGAGGGCCACGATCGTCGATCACCCGCAATGATGCAACATAGAAGCAAATTGGCATAAGCTCACGATCCTCATACAACACATCGACGATTGCTTTACTCTGGCGGGGATATACAATTCCAATAGCGAGCTCACACGCGGGCTTATCAGCGTAACGCAATTACAGGCTCGAACGCACAGCAAATCCCTACTGATTAAGCTCGTTGCTCACTCAGCACGATGGAAGGGATTGCTTTACAGGATGAGGAAAGTGGGTTGGTGTGGTTTTTGTGGTTTTGCGCAGCGACAGAGAGCGGAGCGTACTGCGAGCGATTCTGGAGGAAGGCGAGGGAGAGGGGAAAGGCTCAGGAGCTCTCCTGAGTGAAGCAGTGTGCTCTCTTCCTCTCGTCGTGTGCAGCAGCTTCATCGACGTGTACGTGTGCGTGCGTGTGTTTGATTTGCGTGCGGCTCCGCTGATTGTGTTCTACCGATCCTAGATCTCACGTAGAACCATTCTCTATCGACCATCGTCCGTGATCACGCACATTGAGAACTGAGCGATCGAGATACCTTGGTGCTTCTTCTCTTCTCTATCAACAAACAACAGACCTCTCGCTCGATCTCGATCTCTCTCGCTCGGTGACCATCGGAAAACGTGAGATATGGCGCAACATACGGCTTTGTATGATCTCTTGGGTGTGGCACCTGACGCCACTGATGATGACTTGAAGCGAGCCTACAAGAAGCTCGCCATCAAGTTCCATCCGGACAAGAACCCCGACGCTGGCGACAAGGTGCGTTGCTCCCTCTCTCGTGCTCCCTCCTGCTCTCTAGCTCTCTCGTGCGCTCTCTCTCTTGCTTGAAAGAGCGCCTTGGGGGCTTGGTTTGTCTGGATATAAGTTGCTTTGTCCATAGTGAAGTGTGAGATAAGTGATGATGTGTGAGATAAGCGATGATGTATGAGATAAGTGATGATGTATGAGATAAGTGATGATGTGTGAGATAAGTGATGATGTGTGAGATAAGTGATGATGTATGAGATAAGTGATGATGTATGAGATAAGTGATGATGTATGAGATAAGTGATGATGTATGAGATAAGTGATGATGTGTGAGATAAGTGATGATGTGTGAGATAAGTGATGGTGTATGAGATAAGTGATGATGTATGAGATAAGTGATGGTGTATGATGATGTATGAGATAAGTGATGATGTATGAGATAAGTGATGATGTATGAGATAAGTGATGATGTATGAGATAAGTGATGATGTGTGAGATAAGTGATGATGTATGAGATAAGTGATGATGTATGAGATAAGTGATGATGTATGAGATAAGTGATGATGTATGAGATAAGTGATGATGTATGAGATAAGTGATGATGTATGAGATAAGTGATGATGTGTGAGATATGCGATATTCTTGAGATGTCCGGAGTGGAGGGTAAAGAAGCCACCTAGACTCTCTCTTTCTCACGCATTGATTGCTGTTGTGTTGTCGCGATACAGTTCAAGGAGATCAGCGCTGCCTACAAGGTGCTGAGCGATCCCGAGACGCGCCAAATCTACGATCGATACGGCGAGGATGGTCTGAAGGAGGTCGGTATTCTTCATGCCGCTTGCTGTCCATGAGCAAGCGCCTCTGTGTGTGATCATGCTGACGACGATGGATTGTAGGGCGCCGGAGGTGGCGGCTCACCGTTCGAGGACTTCTTTAGCATGTTCACTGGCGGAGGTGGTGGCGGTGGTATGCGCGGCCCGCCGATGCCTCTCATCGAGAGGAGACCATATGGTCTAATGCCGACACTCGTGTGCAGATCGTGGTGGACGACGAAGCGAGGATCTCGTGCAGCAGATCGACGTGACACTCGAGGACCTGTACAAGGGTCGCCACCAGCAGCTGGCAATCAACAAGAGCATCTTGTGCCCGACCTGCCGCGGCAAGGGCAGCACTGCCGAGGGAGCCGTGGCCAAGTGCACCGGTTGCCGCGGCCAGGGAGTTCGCATTCAGCTGCGACAGTTTGGTCCGGGTCTCGTGCAGCAGCTCCAACAGATCTGCCCCGAGTGCCAGGGCCGTGGCGAGACGATCGATCCCAAGTTCCGCTGCGCCGACTGCCATGGCGAGAAGACCACACAGACGCGCAAGGTCGCTCTTTCTCTCCATCTCACGCTTGCAGGATATCTTGTCTTTGTGATTGATTGATTGATTGATTGATTGATTGATTGATTGATTGATTGATTGATTGATTGATTGATTGATTGGAACTACAGACTCTCGATGTGTATATCGACCCTGGAATGGTGCACAAGCAACGCATCGTATTCTCGGGCGAGGGCGACCAAGAGCCCGACAGTGCGCCCGGAGACGTGGTGGTCTTCCTGGTGCAGCGACCGCATCCGGTCTTTACTCGTGATGGCGACGATCTGCATGTCGAGGTGCGTGCGATGATGCTGATGATGACGACAAGCTTGCACACATGCCGTCGTGTGACACTCCTAACACCGAGCCATGTCGAAACCAATACAGCGTGAGATCTCGTTGCGTGAGGCCTTGTGCGGATTCTCGTTCAAGTTGCAGCACCTCGATGGTCGTGTGTTGCTGCTCAAGTCGGCACCGGGCGAGATCATTCGCCCGGGAGATCAGAAGGCGATTCCGAGCGAGGGCATGCCGCATTACAAGAGGAGCATCGACAAGGGTCAGCTCATCATCTCGGTACCATATCGATCGCGTGCCTTACTTGCTCTCTCTCTCTCTCACATTGACTCTTGCTGATCAACAACACATTCTACCTACAGTTCAAGATTCTCTTCCCCGAGAATAACAGCTTGACTCCCGAGGCGCTCACGGCCTTGTCGTCACTTCTTCCTGGCCCGGCGGCGACGCCACTGACCAGCAGCAGCTCGAGTGGCGCACACGAGGATGTACGTCAGGCAATAAGCGCACGCGCGCATTCAAAGCCATGAATCATCCTTGATAACCTTGATGTGACTCTATGGCGGTTACAGGTCGAGGAATATACGCTTGGCGAGGTGCAAGAGCAACAGCACAATCGTGGCGAGGCGTACGATGAGGATGGACACGGTCATGGTCCTCGAAGTGGCATCAGCTGCGCGCAACAATAAG
>Ga0209930_1004944_pt1 | contig 11289 bp, 5 predicted proteins | sample ThiBiot_500_biof_2_FD_183948 | JGI IMG/M metagenome (GOLD analysis project Ga0209930, IMG submission 183948) | Wastewater bioreactor microbial communities from Cape Town, South Africa - Thiocy_cont_500_biof (SPAdes) | ecosystem: Engineered > Bioreactor > Thiocyanate-remediating >... | reverse complement strand
TAATAATTACCAGAATTTAATAATTTAATAATTACCAGAATTTAATAATTTAATAATTACCAGAATTTAATAATTTAATAATTACCAGAATTTAATAATTTAATAATTACCAGAATTTAATAATTTATTAGGTATTAATAATTTAATAATTTATTAAGTATTAATAATTTATTAGACTTTAATAATTTATTAGGAATTAATAATTTAATAATTTATTAGACTTTAATAATTTATTAGGAATTAATAATTTAATAATTTATTAGACTTTAATAATTTATTAGACTTTAATAAATTATTAGACTTTAATAAATTATTAAATTAAAATTATTTAGATTTATTAATAATTTAAAGGTTTATAAATTTAATGAATTTATATTAAAGCGCTGAATTGTTATGCATTTATCAATTTTAGATGGATTATTTATATATACAAACTAAATTTGTATATATGAATAATATTATTTAAATTAGTAAAGGTATAACTCCTGCTGGATTAATACGCTTTCATTAATAAATATACATATTTAATTTATTATATATATTAATATATTTAAAATTATTAAAAAAAATATAATAAATATATATTAAATAATTATATTAAAATATATAACAAATATATTAAATAATTATAATAAATATATATATATTAATATAATTATTTTATATATATATTAATAATTATAAAATTATAATAAAGATATTAAATAATTATATTATAAAATATATTAAAAGTTATTATAAAATATATTAAAGTTATTATAAATAAATTAAAAGTTATTATAAAATATATTAAGATTTTTAATAAAATATATTAAAGTTATTATAAAATAAATTAAAATTATAAAATATGTTAAAATTATAATTTTAATAAATAATTTAACATAAATATTTTAAATATTATTAATATTTAATTTATCTAAATCTTAAATAATCATCCGATAATAAAACTATATTACTAAATATTGATGATGATTTATCAATATTTAATTTATAATAATATTCAACATATTCATTACTGTTTAAATAATTATTTATAAAACTTATATTTTGTTTTACACAATTATCATTTAAATCATAATAACATCCAGCAGCAATCAATATTTTCATTATTCTAAAATTATTATTTTTACAAGCTATAATAAAAGCACTATCACCATTATCATCTAATTTATTTATATCTGAACCTGATAATATTAATAATATAATAATTTCATCTATTGAATTATTTTTGCATGAAGCTAATAATGCTGTTAAATTTGATTCATCATCATCATTTAAATTAGCTCCATAATTTATTAATAATTTGGCTACATTATAATTATTATTGATACAAGCTATAATTAATCCAGTTTCATCATCAGAATTTTTATGATTAATGTTAGCACCGTTATCTAGCAATAATTTTACAACATTTAAACTATTTTTATTTTCACAAGCTGTGGTTAATGGAGTATTTTCATTAAAATCAGTAATATCTATTTCTGCGCCATTTTCTATTAAAAATTTAGCTACATGATAATATTCATCTGACATCACGTATGATAAAACATTTTCATCATAATTGTATTTTTTATTAACATCAGCGCCATGATCTATCAATAATTTAACTAATTCTATATTTTTAGTCGAACAAGCTATTAATAAAGGAATTCCACATATATCATTATACATTTCATTTACATCGACACCATAATCTATTAAAATCTCGCAAAATTGAATATCTTCTCTTTTCATACATTCTCTAAAAAAATTATTTAAATCATCTTCGTATACTACTCTATCTTCATTTGTTAATATATATAATATAATATTCCGTTTATTATTATCATAAAGAAATAATAATAAATAAATATCTACTATAGCTCCATTATTTAATAATAAATCAACAATTCTTTCATCATTAGCATAATATAAAACTGTTTTATTATATATATTTTTAATATTAACATTTATTTTATAATCCTCAATTAATTTATATAATAAATTATAATCATTATTTATAACAGCATAATATAATTTTTTGAAATCGCTCATTTTATTTACTTAATTTTTTGATTTAATTTTCTATATTAGCGGAGTTAATTTGGAAAAACTTCAAGTAAATTTGCGACGCAAATTCCAATGCGCCTTTGGCGCAAGGAATCTTCCTCAAAGATTCTCGGAAAACGTTGTTTATAAGCTTTAGCGCCTTGAAAAGGGTTAACACCTCGTAAAAAGGAATCAAGATTCCTTTTCAAGAAAAACGAAGTTTTTCGAGAATTTGCTATGCAAATTTACTTGAACCAAGGTTCCTTTTTACGAGGTGTTAACCGTTTTTCTAGAAACATAAATTTATATAAAGTAAATTATAAATTTATATAAAGTAAATTATAAATTTATATAAAGTAAATTATAAATTTATATAAAGTAAATTATAAATTTATATAAAGTAAATTATAAATTTATATAAAGTAAATTATAAATTTATATAAAGTAAATTATAAATTTATATAAAGTAAATTATAAATTTATATAAAGTAAATTATAAATTTATATAAAGTATATTGTAAATTTATATAAAGTAAATTATAAATTTATATAAAGTATATTGTAAATTTATATAAAGTATATTATAAATTTATATAAGTATATTGTAAATTTATATAAAGTAAATTATAAATTTATATAAAGTATATTGTAAATTTATATAAAGTATATTATAAATTTATATAAGTATATTATAAATTTATATAAAGTATATTATAAATTTATATAAAGTATATTATAAATTTATTATAAATTTTCTTCAAAAATTCCAATATATCGAAGATATAAGGAATCTTTTTCAAAGATTCCAATATATCAAATATATAAGGAATTTGCTGCGCAAATTCTCGAAAAACTTCCATAGATCATCCCTTTTGAGGGATGATCGTCGCTTACAGCCGCTTTCAGCCGACTATGTCCCTTCTTATGCCTTTCAGGCGCATTAATGCCGCTTACAGCCGACGAGACTTCTTAAAAGAAGTCTCCAAAGAAAAACGGTGCAAAGCGTTTTTCGGAGGCCGTAGGCTATGGACGATCATCCCACAAAAGGGATGATCTATGGAAAACCTTTCGCTAAAGCAAAGGTTTTCATGAAAAAAAGGGACATCTATGGACGAGACTTCTTATCTGCCTTCGGCGAAAACCCTCAAAGGGTTTTCCATGAAAAAAGAAGTCTCCAGAAAAAAACGGTGTAAAGCGTTTTTTGGGGGTCGTAGGCTATGGACGATGTCCCTTTTAGAAGGGACATCTATAGACGAGACTTTTTAAAGTCTCTATGGGCTGTAAGCAAGTAAATTTGCGTCGCAAATTCCAAAGCGCCAAAGGCGCAAGGAATCTTCTTAAAAGATTCTCGGCAAACGATGTTTATAAGCTTTAGCGCCTTGAAAAGGAACCTTAGTTCAAGTAAATTTGCTTCGCAAATTCTCGGAAAACGTTGTTTATAAGCTTTAGCGCCTTGAAAAGGAATCTAGATTCCTTTTTACGAGGTGTTAACCGTTTTTCTTGAATTTGCGTCGCAAATTCTCGAAAACGAAGTTTTCTTGAAGTAAATTATAAATTATTATAAATAATTTATAAGTTATTTAAAATAAATATAAGTTTTTAAATAAATTATTTAAAATAAATAAATATAAATTTTTAAATAAATTATTTAAAATAAATAAATATAAGTTTTTAAATAAATTATTTAAATAAATAAATATAAGTTTTTAAATAAATTATTTAAATAAATAAATATAAGTTTTTAAATAAATTATTTAAATAAATAAATATAAGCTTTTAAATAAATTATTTAAAATAATTTATAAGTTATAAATTTATTATAATATTTATCAGCGCATCAAAATTACACAAGCTTTAGATTGTTCTATTTATAATATTTCTATTAATAGAAAAATTAATAATTTGTATATTAATAATATACAATAATTTAAATATTATTGAAATTTAAACTTTAAATAATCATCAGAGAGTAAAACCATGTTACTAAAAATTAATGAAGAGTTTTCAATATACAAATTATATTTATCTATTTGAAATTGTTTACTATTAATATAATTCTCAATAAATTTTATTTCATTTAAAATACAATAGTTTTTTGTTGAATATGTTGACCCAGCAACTAATAATAATTTCATCATATCTTCATTATCATACATACACGCATAAATTAAAGCATTTCTATTATTATTATCTAATTGATTAACATTAGCATTATTTAATATTAATAATTTAACAATATCATCATTATCCGTTATACATGCCGACATTAATGGTGATTGTCCATCATTATCAGGAATATCCACATTAGCTCCATTTTTAACTAATTCTTTTGATATTTCTACATCATCATTAATACATGAAATCATTAAAGCCGTTTGACCAAGATAATTTCTAATATTAACATCACATTTATAATGTAATAATAAAAATACAATATCACTATAATGGTGAATACAAGCAATCATTAATGGTGTCATTGTTGATCTATCTTTCATATTAACATCTGCACCATGTTTAATAAATAAATATACATAATTAATTTTATGTAATTTAATAGCTCTTGTTAAAATAGTATCACCATCACTTAATATTTGATTAATTATTTGTGAATTATTATGGTTAATTATATTATTATATTCAAGTAAAAAATTAATCATTTCATATTTATCATTATTAAATAATATTGATAAAACAGATTCTCCCATAATATCAATATAACCTAAATTAGCCCCATTATCTAATAATAATTTTGCAATATTATAATCATTAACAAACATTAAAGCTGACATTCCATAATTACCTTCATTATTAATATTAAATTTTGGATATTTTTTACCTAATAAAATAATTTCCTCAACTAAAGAATAATTATTTTCATCAACAGCTTTTATTAATTTGTTAGTTAAATTCTCGACATTTTCGTTATGTAATAACGTGTTCATTCTTTTTAATCTAAAAATTTTTATTAAGTATTATAATAAATGTTTATTTCATAAAAATTTTATGAAATATTAATATTATTTTTATAATTATTTCAATTTAATCTTTCATGACTGTAAGTGATTGTAAGAAATTTGTTACGCTGATTTTAATAATTTAATTATTTTGAAATATATTAATAATAATATTATTTAATTTTAATATTTATATTAAATAATATAAATTGACTAAATTATAATTCTTTTATTTTTAAATAATCATCAGATAACAAAACCATTTTACTGAATAATAAAGCACTTTTTTCTATATGATAATCATAATAATCTTTCAAGTATTGTTTACTATTTAAATATAATTCAACATTATATTTATCAATATATTTTATATTTTTATTATATTCACACCCATATAATATAAGAAATTTAAATATCTCAATAGAAAAATAAACTTGATTATATCCATAATCTATTATAGATTCATTTTTTTCATTTTTATGATTTATATTACATCCATTTGATATAAATAATTTAATTAATCTTATTTTATTATGTATATTAATATAATTACAACATAAATTATATATTGGTGTGTTCCCAAAATAATCAACGTTATTGATGTTAGCACCAGATAATATTAAATATTCAATAATTTCAGAATTATTATAAATGTCACATGACAAAGATAATGCACTTTCATTTAATTTATTTAAAGCATTTAAATTAGCTTTATTTTCTATTAATAATTTTACACTATCTAAATTCTTATTTAAACATGCTTTCATTAGAGCGGTGTATCCCATGACATTTTGATAATTAACATTTGATTTATATTTTATTAACAATTTTAAAATATCAATATTATTAACAGATAACATTAATGCTGAATCGCTATTTATATTATAATTGTTATTAACTCTATTATTATCAATTAAAACATTATTTTCTAATAATAATTTAACCACTTCATAATTTTTATTTATACAAGCAATCATCAAAATATTATAGCCATTTTTATTTTTGTAGTTAATATCAGCACCAAGTATTATCTGTTGTTTGATTAATTCAATATTAGCATTATTTTTAACTAAATTCATTAATTGTTTGCAACCATCATTTAAATTTAGTTTGGATAATGAATTTATGAAGTTTGAATCATTATTATTATTCATATTTAAGAATTTTTATAAAATATTAACTTATGATTTTCAAAAAAAATTTTTTTGAAATTTTTAAAATTTTTAATGTTATTATGTTTTAAAATATAATTAATTAAATAATTATCAATTTTATATAATTTTAATTATTATATAAATTGATTAAATTAAATTTCCTTTAATTTTAAATAATCATCAGATAACAAAACCATCTTACTGAATAATAAAGAACTTTTTTCTATATGAAAATTATAAAAATCATTTAAATACTGTTTATTATTTAAATATAATTCAATATCTTTTTTATACTTTTCAATATATATTTTATTATTTTTATCATATTCGCAGCCAGCAATTAATAATAATTTAAAAATATCTATAGAAAAATAAGGAAATAATATTGCATTATTAATTATTGACCTACCATATATATTTTTATTATTAACATTGCAACCTTTTGATATAAATAATTTTATTAGTTTTATTTTATCATTTAAATCCATAACATTATTACATAAACCATATATCGGTGTATTTCCAAAAGAATTAACATTATTAATATTAGCGCCCAGTAACACAAAATCTTCTATAATTTTAGGATTTTCACAAGAAGAACATAAATAATTCATTGCTGTGTTATAAGAGTTATTTTTAATATTAATATCAGCATCATTTTCTAATAATAATTTTATAATATTTATATTATTATTAATACACGCGTGAATTAAAGCCGTTTGTCCTACTAAATTTTTATAATTAACATTCGCATTATATTTTATTAATAATGTAGTAATTTCTAAATTTTTTATTGATAAAATTAATGCTGAGTTTTTAATAAAATTATATTTATTATATAAATTATCATCATAATAATCATATGAATCATCAACATCATTATCATTATCATCAATTAAAACATTATTTTCCAATAATAATTTTACAATTTCATAATTTTTTTTCATACATGATATCATTAATATATTGTAGCCGTATTTATTTTTGGAATTAACATTAGCTCCAAGTTCAATTAATTTTTTAATTATTTTTATATTAGCATTGTCTTCTATTAAGCACATTAATGGTGTATATTTATCATCATTTTCTTGATTAATAAAAAATACGTTATAATTTAAATTTCTTTCAGATAATGATTTTTTGAAAAATAATATATCAATATTATATAAACTATCATTAATATATTCATTTTTATTAATTATATCACTTATATAAATTTCTTTATTTTCAACTTTATTCATTTTAAATATTTTTTTAAAAATTTTTGATATTAATAATTTAAATATATTATATATTAAACAAGATAATATTATATCTAAACGATATACAAATTTAATAAATAATATTTAAGATATCAAAATAAAGCACTATTCATTTATAGTCTTTTTATAAATATTCTAATATACAATAATTCTTTTAACGGATTATTTATTGATTTAAAGTTCTCATAATTTTTAATTCTTAAATATATAAGCTTTCGTATTAAATTTTAATAAAATTTAAAATAAATAAATAATTTTTTTTAATTAAAATATATTATATAATCTTCCCTATTTAATTTTAAAAAAATTAAAATGAATAAATAATTTTTTTTAATTAAAATATATTATATAATCTTCCATATTTAATTTTAAAAAAATTAAAATGAATAAATAATTTTTTTTAATAAAATATATTATATAATCTTCCCTATTTAATTTTAAAAAAATTAAAATGAATAAATAATTTTTTTTAATAAAATATATTATATAATCTTCCCTATTCAATTTTAATAAAATTAAAATGAATAAATAATTTTTTTAATTAAAAATTATGATTCTACATTAATATACAATGGAAAATTAATAATAAATTCACAAATAATAACATCTTTTGGTTTTAGATTCTCATTATTTAAAAATTTATTATTAAACTTTTAAATATATTCTCTTCATATTATTTAGTATTAAAATATGTGTTTAATTTCATTTTAAGATAACCAACATTTACAATATTATTTTCTTCGTATCGTTTTTTAATATAATTATAATAAACTTTATTTTTAATTTCAACATAATTACAAAAAATATCAAAATTATTGGATTTATGATTTGTTTGTGATAGTTCACTTTCCGATAATTATTTCTTTGCGTGAATTTTTATTTTATCATATTTAGTTTTGAGAGTTTCGTGATTAATTTGATGTTTGGTATATCTAAAAAATTTGGTTTTACCATTAATATATTTACCATCAGTGCAAAAAATAACATCTCTTTTATTTGGATCAATTCCAATTAATTTATATTTTTAATAATTATCAATTTTTTGTAAATATTGTGTATCTATTTCATTTATATCTAATTCAATATCTTTATTATCATTTTAATAGTTGATTATTTTTTATAATCAAGTTTTTCAAAAACTAAAGAAACACCAACACCATATGTCATTATATGATGAAATTTATATTTTTTTATTCTAAATAATTTTCTCAAATCATCATAATTTAATTTATTTTCACCTTTAAAATTTATATCTCATCTTTATATATATTGAAATATTCTTTCCATATAATATATTTATCTTTTGTTATAGATTTCTCAAATAATTTGTCATTTCAACAGTATTTAAAATTATATATTTTATTATTATCTCTATTTTATAATATTTTCTTTTTTTTTAACATTTCCATTTTTATCTTCTTTACTATTATATTCTATAATATTTTCAATATATAAAATATTATCTATTGTTGTTTTTTTTACAATATATTCTGATTTTATTATTTCATTCATTTTATTTTGTCAAATTATTTTTTATTTTTATAAAGTTAATAATTTATTAACTTATAATTAACATATAATTATTTATTAATTTATAATTAATTTATTAATATATAATTTATTAATTTAATAATTTATTAATTTATAATTTATTAACTTATAATTTAATTATTAACTTATAATTTAAATATATTAAAATTATTAAAATATTTATAAATTATTAAATATTAATTTTTCAAATATATATATTAAAGATATTATTTTAAATATTTATTAATGATATTATTTTTAATTATTTAATAATTTAGTAAATATTCGTTAATGATATTATTTTAATTATTTATTAAATATTTATTAATGATATTATTTTTAATTATTTAATAAATAATTATTTAAAATTTAAAATAATTTAGTAAATATTTATTAATAATATTATTAATTATTTAATAAATAATTATTATAATATTTAATTTTTAATAAATAATTATTATAATACAGGAAAAACTCGATTTTGGAGAAAAAATTGGGTATGTTTTCATTGTTAATAAGCATAAAAATTATATTATTTTTATTTTTAATATGTTTTTAAGGTAATTATCTTTATATTAATAGAAAGTAAAATTGGTTAAAAAAATTCCAATGCGAAGCAAGGAATTTTCTTTGCAAATTCTCCAGAATCGAGTTTTTTCTGTATTAAATATTATTAAATATAATTTATTAAATATAATTTATTAAATATTATTAAATATTATTAAATATAATTTATTAAATATTATTTATTAAATATTATTAAATATTTAATAGATATAATTTATTAAATATAATTTATTAAATATAATTTATTAAATATAATTTATTAAATATAATTTATTAAATATAATTTATTAAATATTATTAAATATTATTAAATATAATTTATTAAATATTATTTATTAAATATTATTTATTAAATATTATTTATTAAATATTATTAAATATTATTAAATATAATTTATTAAATATTATTATTATTAAATATAGTTATTATTAAATTTTATTATTAATATAATTTATTAAATTATTAATATATTATTATTAAATACTATATTTTAAATTTAAATCTTATTAATAATAAAATTAATATATAATAATTTATTAAATAATATTTAATAATAATAATTACGGATAATTTAGTTCTAGAGATAATTCTTTATAAATAATAATAATCTGTAAGTCATCAATTTTTAAATACGCCATTAAAAAAATAAATTTATTTAATATATATTTATTATTTAATAAAATCAAGATAATTATCTGACAATAATACAATATCACTAAATATATTGGATGCATTAGTATTTAAAATTTCAATAATAATATCAATATATTTTAAAATATATTTATCTTCAAAATTAATAGTTATATTATTCTTGACCAATATGATTATTAAATCCAAATAATTATATTTACAAGCATAACTTAAAGAATTACACTTATTATTATCTACTTGATTTATATAAATACCTCGCGATATTAATTCATTAACAATAAATAATTTGTTTTCATGAATAATATCATTATCACATAAATAAATTAAGGCATTTTTATTATTAATATCAACATTATTTATATTTTGTGGTATTAATGATATTATACAATTAATAAAATTATCCTCGGATATTTTATATTTTAATTTTATGATTTTTGATAATATAATCATTAATGGCGTCATACATTCATTATTTGTTAAATTTATATTAATTTTATCCACAAAAAAATTAATGGCGTCATTATCTAGTTTATTACATGCTAACATTAGAACATTTTCACCTATATTATTTTGATGTTCAATATTAACACCATGATCTAATAATAAATTTAAATTATTTTGATCACTTAAATAAAATGAATATTTTTCTTTATACATTAACATCATACAATTTTCACCATTGTTATTTTTAATATTTGGATTAGCGCTATAACTTAATAATAATTTAATAATTTCAATATTTGTATCATAATTATATTGACCACATGATATCATTAACGCTGTTTCACCTAAATTATTTTGATTGTTAACATCTACATTATATTTTAATAATAATTTTATTAAATCAATTAAATTATATTTACAAAATAACATTAATACAGTATTACCTTCATTATTTTTAATATTAATATTTATTCCATAATTTAATAATAATTTTATTATATCTTTATTAAACATATTCATTAATGAAGTATTTCCTGTTATTAAATTTTTAGAATTAATATTTGCTCCTCTATTTAATAACAATTTTATAATATCATAATTTAAATAACAACATGCGTGTAAATAAGCATCATTACCTTTTTTATTTTTAACGTGTATATTAGCACCATTATCTATTAATAATTTAATTATTTTAACTT
>Ga0209930_1004937_pt1 | contig 11307 bp, 8 predicted proteins | sample ThiBiot_500_biof_2_FD_183948 | JGI IMG/M metagenome (GOLD analysis project Ga0209930, IMG submission 183948) | Wastewater bioreactor microbial communities from Cape Town, South Africa - Thiocy_cont_500_biof (SPAdes) | ecosystem: Engineered > Bioreactor > Thiocyanate-remediating >... | reverse complement strand
CAGACAGCAGATCACAAAAGGCCGCGAAGCGGCGCATGCCGCGCGCACCCCGGACCGCCTCCCAGTGCACGCGCGCTGCCTCGGCCATGCCGAAGAACTCGATGCCGTGGCGCGCGCGGTCCAGCAGCTGCAGTACCTCGCGCATCTCGGGGATCTGCTCGGCCGCAAGGGCAATGGGATCGTGGTTGAACAGGATGACGAGATCGCGTTCGGGCGCGCCGGCCTCGGGCACGTCGAACGATATCCAGTTGTGCGGCAGGCGCGGCCCGCACAGCACGAGGTGGCCCGGCTCGAACGGCCCTATCCAGTCACCCACGAAGGCACGGCCCGAGGTGTGGGTGATGAGATGCAGCTCGTACTCGTCATGGAAATGCCAGCGCACCAGCGGACTCGGGAAACCATGTGCCAGGCAGCGCACCAGGCCACTGCCCTCCACGTCTTCATAGCCGAGGGCGGGCGTGCGGACAAAGTCGCGCTCCAGTTCGGGATGGCGCTGGCGCGGCGGGCGGCGGCGTGTGCTGGGCATGGCAGTCGGTCAATCAGGGACGATGAGACGGGCACAGGGCGCACGGTAACACCGGCGGCCGCTACGCCCTGTGGTGCTGCTGCGCCTGCGCAGCATCCAGGCCCCCAAGCGCGGCATCCAGCTCCGCACGCCAGGGCGGCTGGGCGCCGGCGCGCGTGCAGTTGAGCGCGGCAGCCGTGGCCGCAAAGCGCAGCACCTCGCGCCACGCGGCATCTGGCAGGGACTTCAACTGCTGCGCCTGCTCCACGCCGCGCTCGAGCAACGCCACGGACAGTGCCGCGCCAAAGGTGTCGCCCGCGCCGATGGTGTCCGCCAGCGGCACTGCAGGCGGGCGCACCGACAGCGGAGCGCGGTCTGCGCGCAGCAAGGTGGCGCCCTCGGCCCCCTGCGTGAGCACCACGGCCCTGGGCCCACGCGACAGCCAGCTCCCGGCAGCCTCCAGCACCGGCTGACCGGGCGCGATGAAGGCCGCATCCTCGTCGCTGAGCTTGCGGATCAGCGTGGGACGCACATTGGGGTCGAAGACGATGAGGCGCCGACCGCGCTGCGCGGCCACCAGATCCAGGATGCGCGGCCCCGCCGGCGCATGCAGCAGCGCGATGGAGCCGAACTGCAGGATGCGGCATTCGTCCGGCAACTTCGGCAGCTCGGCAGGCGCCCACAGCGTGTCGGCCGTGCCCTGCATGTAGAAGGCATAGCGGTTGGTGTGTTCGCCGCGCTCCACAAAGGCCAGCGTGCTGGGCGCGCTGCAGCGCTGCACCAGGCGCATGTCCACGCCGTTGCGCTGCAGGTGCGCGAACAGGCGCTCGCCAAATAGGTCCTCCGAGAGCTGCGAGACAAGGCCCGTGGCCTGCCCCAGCCGTGCCGCCGCGATGGCGCCATTGGCGGGCGCCCCGCCCTCATGGCCCTGGAAGGCCAGGCCACCCGTGGCGGTGAAATCGATCAGGGCCTCGCCCACGATGGCTATGCGCATGTCAGCTCCGCCTTGTGCATGTTTCGGTTCTGTCCACAAATGCCCGTACCCGCTCCGAGGCCCGGCGCACCGACTCCACCAGCTGCGGATGGCCTGCCACCTCGCCCCACAGCAGCGGCTCGGCGCACAGCGAGGCCACGGGATCGGGCGCCGCGCAGATGGCATGCGCCACCGCCGGGTCCATGGCCTGGTCCTGGTACGCATAGGGCAGTGTGCCCCGGTGCCAGCGCTGCAGGAAGGCCAGGAACAGCGCTGGCAGCATGGCCGCGGCATCGATGGCGGCGTTGTCCGCCAGCCGCTCGCGCAGCGTGGGCGCGATGAAGCCGGGGATCTTGGCAAACCCATCGGCCGCCACGCGCTGGTTGGTGTCGCGCAGGGCCGCATTGCCAAAGCGCTCCAGCACCGTGTCACGGTAGGCCGGCAGGTCCAGCGGGCTGGGCCGGCCCGGTGCGCAAAGGCAGGCGATCACATCCCGGGTCACGTAGTCCCAGGCCATTTGGCGTATCGCGGGCACGGCGCAGCCTTCGTGGATATGCTCCAGGCCCGCCAGCGTCCCGGCCCAGGCGATGCAGCTGTGGCTGGCGTTGAGGATGCGGATCTTGGCCTCTTCGTAAGGCGCCACCGAGGGCACCAGCTCCACGCCCACGGTCTGCCAGGCGGGGCGCCCGGCAATGAAGCGGTCCTCGATCACCCATTGCGTGAAGCGCTCGGCCATCACCGCGGCCTCGTCGTCGCGGCCGGTGGCGGCCAGCACGCGCGCGCGCAGCTCAGGTGGCGGGCGGGGAGTGATGCGATCGACCATGGCGTTGGGGCAGCTGGTATGCCGCTGTGCCCAGTCGGCCAGCCCATGCAACTGTGCCTGGCGCATGAAGGCCAGCAGGCCGGCGCGCAGGCGGTCGCCGTTGTGGCGCAGGTTGTCGCAGCTCAGCAGCGTGACGGGGCCGGCATCGGTGGCGCGGCGCGCCTGCAGGATGGCGCAGAGCACGCCATAGAGGGTGGTCCCCGCCTCGCCCCGGCGTGCGCGCTCCAGGTCCTGCGCCAGATCGGTATGCGCGGCGTCGAGCGCTCCCTGACCATCCAGGCAGTAACCGGCCTCGGTGACCGTGAAGGAGATGATGCGGGTGGCCGGCCAGGCGCCCCGCTGCACGACGGCGGCCAGCCCGGGCGCGTACGGAATCACCTCGCTCAAGGCATCCATCCACTGGTAGTGCACCGTGCCGTTGGGCGCAATCGTCTCCAGCGTGTAGGCACCGCCTTGTCGCACCAGGGCCTCCAGCGTCTGCGCCATGTCAGGGCGCAGGTTGGCGCCCACCAGCGCCCACTGCGTGTCGCCCGCATCCATCAATCGCTGCTGGTAGGCAGCCTGGTGCGCGCGATGGAAAGAGCCCAGTCCCAGGTGCAGCACCGTGGGGCGGGAAAGGGAGGGGGCAGTCGCGTTCATGGTGTCCCGGACAAAGGGATGGGAAGAGACGGAAAGAAGAAGGCAGGGCTCGGCCGCCAGGCTCAGCAGGCCGCCAGCGCACGGCCATCGCGGTCGAACAGATGGAGCATGCAGCCCGGGTCGAGGCACACCCTCACCCCATCGCCCACGGCCAGCGGCATGCGCTCGGTCTGGCGCGCCACCAGCGGCACGCCGGCCACGTCCACATGGACCAGCGTGTCGGCACCCAAGGCTTCGATCAGGTCCACGCGCCCCTGGACGCCAGCCCCATCACTGGGACCTGCATCTGCCTGGGACAGGCGCAGCGCCTCGGGGCGTATGCCCAGCGTGCCGTCCGGCGGCAAGCGCCCCTGCGTGCTGGCCGACAGGCCCGGCACGGCATGGGCCGCCAGCAGGTTCATCGGCGGCATGCCGATGAACTGCGCGACAAAGCGGTTGGCCGGGCGGTCATAGAGCTCCAGAGGAGAGCCCACCTGCTCGATGGCGCCGTCGCGCATCACCACCACGCGGTCGGCCAGGGTCATGGCCTCCACCTGGTCGTGCGTCACATAGATGGTGGTGGCGCCCAATGCACGGTGCAGCTTGAGGATTTCCACGCGCGTGTTGCCGCGCAGCGCCGCATCCAGATTGGACAGCGGCTCGTCGAACAGGAAGACCTTGGGCTCGCGCACGATGGCGCGTCCGATGGCCACGCGCTGGCGCTGCCCGCCCGACAGCTCGCCCGGGCGGCGCTCCAGGCAGGCCGTGAGATTGAGCGTTTCTGCCGCCCGGCCGACCTTGCGCAATATCTCCTTGCGCGGCACGCCCGCCAGGCGCAGCGCAAAGGACATGTTGTCGTACACGCTCATGTGCGGGTACAGCGCATAGCTCTGGAACACCATGGCCAGATCGCGCCGGCCCGAGGGCGCGTGCGTGATGTCGCGCCCATCGAGCAGCAGATGGCCCGCGCTGACGGACTCCAGCCCCGCGATCAGGCGCAGCAGCGTGGATTTTCCGCAGCCCGAGGGGCCGACGAAGACGATGAACTCGCCGCGCTCGATGGCGAGGTCCACGCCACGGATGATGTGCGCCTCGCCAAAACTCTTGCGCATGTCTTGCAGTTGCAGATAGGCCATGGTTTTCTTGGTTTGAAGAGCGGCTACTTGACGGCGCCGAAGGTCATGCCCTGCACCAGTTGCTTCTGGCTGAACCAGCCGAACACCACGATGGGCGCGATGGCCAAAAGCGATGCCGCCGAGAGCCGGGCCCAGAACAGCCCCTCGGGGCTGGAGTAGGAGGCGATCAGCGTGGCCAGCGTGCCGGCGCGCGCGCTGCTGAGGTTGAGCGACCAGAAGGCCTCGTTCCAGCTCAGCACCAGACACAGCAGGCCCGTGGAGGCAATGCCGCCCAGCGCCAGCGGCAGCACCACATGGCGGAACTCGGCCCACAGGCCGGCGCCATCCATGCGCGCGGCTTCGAGGATCTCGTGCGGGATGTCCTTGAACGCGCTGTAGAGCATCCACACCATGATGGGCAGGTTGGACAGCGTGAAGACCACGGTCAGCACCGTGAGCGTGTCCAGCAGGCCGGCGCCCTGGGCCAGCACGTAGATGGGCAGCAATGCGCCCACGGCGGGCATCATCTTGGTGGACAGCATCCACATCAGCACATCGCGTGTGCGCCGCGTGCGAAAGAAGGCCATCGAGTAGGCGGCGGGCACGGCGATGGCCAGGCCCGCCAGGGTGGACCCCAGGCTGGTGACCAAGGAGTTGCGCGCGTGCAGCAGGTAGTTGCTGCGCTGCTGCACCTCGCCGAAGTTGGCCAGCGTGGGCTCGAACACGAACAGCGGCGGCACGGCAATGGCCTGCAGCTCGGTCTTGAACGCGGTCAGGAACAGCCAGCCCAGCGGAAAGAACAGCAGCAGCGCCAGCGCCCAGGCCGCGGCGGCACGCAAGGCGGTGGAAAGTGAAGGGGCCGTCATGCGCTCAGTCCAGGCTCTTGCCGACGATGCGGATCAGGAAGACGGCAACGATGTTGGCCAGCACCACGGCGAACAATGCCCCCGCAGAGGCCACGCCCACGTCGAAATGCATCAGCGACTGCTTGTAGATGAGATAGGTGAGGTTGGTGCTCTCGTTGCCCGGGCCGCCCGCCGTGGTGATGGCGATCTCCGCAAACACGCCCAGCAGGAAGATCATCTCGATCATCACCACCACCGCCATCGGGCGGGCCAGATGGGGAAGCGTGAGGTGGTGGAAACGTTGCAGGGCATTGGCGCCGTCCATGCGCGCCGCCTCCATCTGCTCGCGGTCCAGCGACTGCAGCGAGGTGATGAAGATCAGGCAGGCAAAAGGCAGCCACTGCCAGGACACCATGATGACCACGGACAGCAGCGGCACCTCGGTCAGCCAGTCCACAGGCTCCAGGCCCAGCGCCCTGCACAGGCTGGCCAGCACGCCGTAGATGGGATTCATCATCATGTGCTTCCACAGCAGCGCGTTGACGGCGGGCATCACGAAGAAGGGCGAGATCAGCAGCACGCGCACCATGCCGCGGCCCGGAAATGGCTCGTTGACCAGCAGCGCCAGCAGCACGCCCAGCACCACGGTGATCGACACCACGCTGGCCAGGAACACCAGGGTCTGGCGCACGGCGGGCATGAAGTCCGGGTCGGTGACGAAGAACTCGTAGTTGCGCAGGCCCACGAAGGGGTGGCCGCCCGGCTGCATGAGGTTGTAGTCGACGAACGAGAAATACACCGTCATCAGCAGCGGCACCAGCATCCAGCACAGCAGCACGGCCACGGCGGGAGCCATGAGCGCGCGGGGCAGCAGGCGCGTCATGGGCGCGGGGCTTGGTCGAAGCATCGAGGCAGCCATCACTTGTAGTAGCCGCTTTTCCTCATCTCGCGGTCCGCCAGGGTCTGCGAGGTCTTGAGCGCCTGCTCCACCGTGGCCTTGCCCGACAGCGCCGCACTGACTTGCTGCCCCACGGCAATGCCTATGGCCTGGAACTCGGGGATGGCCACGTACTGCACGCCGATGTAGGGTGAGCGCGGCTCGGTCGCATCGCTCAGGCTCACGCTGTCGATGGCGCTTTTCTCGGCGCCGGCAAAGTCCGCGACCTTCTGGAACTCGGCGCTCGCATAGGTGGACTGCCGCGTGCCCGTGGGAACGGCGCGCCAGCCATGCTCGCGCGCCACCAGCTGCACATACTCCTTGGAAGTGGCCCATTTGATGAAGGCCTGGGCCGCATCCACCTTCCTGGAGCTGGCGGGAATGGCCAGGTTCCAGGTCCACAGCCACGTCGCCCCCTTGGGCGTGGAGGCCACGGGAGCGGCCGCATACGCCACCTTGCCGGCCACCTTGGACTGCCGTGGATCGCCCACGAACGAGGCCGCAATGCTGGCATCGACCCAGGCCGCGCACTTGCCCTCGTTGAACAGCGCCAGGTTCTCGTTGAAGCTGTTGGCCGATGCGCCGGGCGGCCCGTAGGACTTCAGCAGCTCCACATAGAAACCCACCGCCTTCTTCCAGGCCGGTGTGTCCAGCTGCGGCTTCCATTGCATGTCGAACCACTGGCCGCCGTGGGTGTTGACCATGGTGGTGACCAGGGCCATGTTGTCACCCCAGCCCGGCTTGCCGCGCAGGCAGATGCCGTAGACGCCAGCCTTGGGATCATGGGCCTTGGCGGCAAATTCCCGCACCTGCTCCCAGCTCGGCCAGATCACGGCGGTACATGAGCATCGATGCCTCGCCATAGAACGGCAGGGCGTGGAGCCTGCCCTCGTGCGACAGGCCCTTGCGGATGGAAGGCAGCAAGTCGTCTGCGTCATAGGCGGCATCGGTGGCAATCGGCAGCAGCCAGCCATTCCTCGACCAGATCGGCACCTCGTACAGGCCCACCGTCATCACGTCGAACTGGCCGCCCTTGGTGGCGATGTCGGTGGTCACGCGCTGGCGCAGCATGCCCTCTTCCAGCGTGACCCATTTGAGCGTGATGCCGGGATGGGCCTGCTCGAAGCGGGCAGAGAGTTTCTGCATCTCGATCATGTGGCCGTTGTTCACGGTCGCAATCACGAGTTCGGTGTCGGCCTGTGCGCCGGCGGCCGATGCGGCCACGGCCAGCGCCGCGCCCGCCCTGAGCAAGCTGTGCATGTCTGTCTCCTTCGCAATGAATGCTGTGGTCTTCGCGGTCCATCCCTGCCGCTGGTGACCGATTGTGGGGACAGGCCTGCGGGTGCATTGGTACGGGCAGCCCGGCCGCTGATACTTCTATGCACATGCCTGGCTAGAGATATCCCTGATCTGCGCAACACACTATCTGCGAGCAGCGGTCTGGCGGGAGCCGCTCCTAGAATGCTGGCCATGACTTCCAGCGAGCAGACCATGGCCATGCAGATCGCCCCGGTTCCTCCCAGCGCCCTGGGCGAATCGCCCTTCTGGCACCCCGCTGATCGCCGGCTCTACTGGTGCGATATCCAGGGCCTGCGCATCCATGCCTGGGACCCGGCCAGCGGCCAGCAGCAAAGCTGGGCCACGCCCAGCGAGCCCGGCTGCTGCGCGCCCACGGACCAGGGCCGCATCGTCATCGGCCTGCGAGACGGCTTCGGCCTGCTGGATCCGGCCACCGGCCACATCACCATGCTGGCCGGCCTGGACCACGATCCACGCCAGTTCCGCCTCAACGACGGCCGCTGCGACCGAGCCGGCCGCTTCTGGGCGGGCTCCCTGTTCGCACCCAAGACCGCGCCCGAGGCGGCACTGTGGTGCCTGCGCGCGGTGGACAACGGCGGCTACGCGGTCCAGCGCATGGCAGGCGACTGCACCACGGCCAACGGGCTGGCCTTCAGCCCCGACGACGCATGGCTGTACTGGGCCGACACGCCCGCACACCGCATAGACCGCTTTGCCTTCGACCTGGATACCGGCACGCTGGGGGCCCGCGCACTGTGGAAGGCCTTCGCGCCCCGCACGCAAGGGCGCCTGTACGGCGGCCGGCCCGATGGTGCCTGCGTCGACACCCGGGGCCACTACTGGGTGGCCATGTACGAAGGCGGCTGCGTGCTGCGGCTGGACCCGCAGGGCGAAGTCGTGCAGCGCATCGAGACGCCCGTGCGCTGCCCCACCATGGTCTGCCTGGGCGGAGAAGACCTGCGCACGCTCTACATCACCTCCGCCTCGCACGGCCGCCCCGAGGAAGAACGCCGGGCCGCCGTGCCTGCCGGGGCGTTGATGCATTGCCGCGTCGAGGTGCCAGGGCTGCCGGTCAACTGCTTCCGGGAGGCGTAGAGCGGGGCCAGGCCCTCAGGCCATCAGGCCCGCAGCCGCTGCAGCAGGCCGGCGGTGGAGGCGTCCAGCCCCGCCATGTCGCCATTGCCCAGGCGCAGCTGAAGGTCACGCGCCAGCAGCTTGCCCAGCTCCACCCCCCATTGGTCGAAGCTGTTGATGCCCCACAGCGCGCCGGCCACGAACACGCGGTGCTCCTGCAGCGCAACCAGCGCGCCCAGCGCCGCAGGCGTGAGCGCGTCCAGCAGCAGGAAGCTGCTGGGACGGTTGCCGGGGAAATGGCGGTGCCCGTCCTCGCTGGCGCGCCCCTGCATCAGGGCCTGGGCCTGGGCCAGCGCGTTGGCCAGCAACTGTTCCTGGTGGCCTGGCAAGGTGTGCGAAGCCTGCTTCACCGCAATGATCTCCAGCGGCACGATGTCGCTGCCCTGGTGCAGCATCTGGAAGAAGGCATGCTGCCCATCCGTGCCGGGCTCACCCCAGAGCACGGGTGCCGAGCCCAGCGCCAGCGGCCGGCCCTGCCGGTCCACGCGCTTGCCGTTGCTCTCCATCTCCAGTTGCTGCAGATAGGCCGGCAGGCGCCGCAGGCCTGCGTGGTAGGGCGCGATGCAGCGGCTGCCAAAGCCCAGCAGATTGCGGTACCAGACGTCGAGCAGGCCCAGGCGCACGGGCAGATTGGCCTGCAGCGGCGACGTGCGGAAATGCATGTCCATGGCGTGCGCACCGGCCAGCATGGCGCGAAACGCGGCAGCGCCTACGGCAACGGCCACCGGCAGTCCGATGGACGACCACAGCGAATAGCGTCCGCCCACCCAGTCCCAGAAGCCGAAGGTGGTGGTGATGCCCATCTGCGCCGCCGCAGCGGCATGGGTGGTCAGCGCGACGAAATGGCGGGACACCTCGCTGCCGCCGTTTGCGTGGAACCAGTCGAGTGCGCTGCGCGCATTGGTCAGCGTCTCCTGCGTGTTGAACACCTTGGAGGCCACGATGAACAGCGTGCTGCGCGGCTGCAGGCCCACGAGCACGGCCTGCAGCGCGTGGCCATCCACATTCGAGACGAAGTGCATGCGCCGGCGCGCATCGCCCAGGCCTTGCAGCGCCTGGACCGCCATCTGCGGCCCCAGACCCGATCCGCCTATGCCCATGCACACCACGTCGGTGATATCCGCATCCGCACGCACGCGCTCGGCATAGGCCAGCATGGCATCCAGCGTCTCATGCACCTGGGCCAGCGCCCAGGCCAGGCCCGGCGGCGCATTGCCGGGCGGATGGCGCAGCAGCGTGTGCAGCGCCGCACGCCCCTCGGTGGAGTTGACGGCCTCGCCCGCGAACATGGCGTCGCGCTGGCGCTCCACCTCGCAATCGCGGGCCAGCTGCAGCAGCAGGTCTTCGGCCTGCGCGTCCCACAGATTCTTGGACAGGTCCGCAAAGCAGTGCGGAGCCTCCTGGCTGAAGCGCGCGAACCGGGCGGGGTCAGAGGCGAAGGCACCGCGCAGGTCGAACTCGGGCATCACGGCCCGGGCGTGGTTTTGCAAAAGAGGCCAGGCGAGGGCGTGATCGCAACGGATAAGCATGGGGTTCACCGACAGGGCTGCTTGCAGAGAAGTAATCAAATTACAACAATCATCATCTGAAGCTTCAATCAAATGACGTGGTGCCTCTATAATTTATTCGATTTCCTCAAAAATTGGTAACTCAGTTACCAAAATATTCACCTCGGGAGGCAACATGGGTTTCGATCTGGTCTTGTTTGGCGGCACGGGCGATCTGGCATGGCGCAAGCTCATGCCGGCGCTGTTCCAGGCGTTTCGCCACGGCACCCTGCCCGAGGGCGGCCGCATCCTGTGCGTGGCCCGCGATGACCTGAGCGACGACCAGTACCGCGCCCTCATCCAGTCGCGCTTTGACGGCGTCGAGCTGTCCAAGCGCCCCAGCCCCGAGGAATTCGCCCGCTTCGCAGACCTGCTGCACTACCTGCGCATGGACCTGTCGCAGCCCGCCGACTACGGGAAGCTGGCACAGGCGCTGGCCGCGCGCGACGCAGAAACGGTGGTGATGTACGTGGCCACCGCCCCCAGCCTGTTCACCACAGTCTGCGAGCAGATCGCCGCCGTGGGCCTGAACGGCCCGCGCACCCGCGTGGTGCTGGAAAAGCCGCTGGGCCACGACCTGGCCTCCAACCAGGCCATCAATGCCACGCTGCGCAAGGTGCTGCGCGAAGAGCAGGTGTTCCGCATAGACCACTACCTGGGCAAGCCCTCTGTGCAGAACCTTCTGGCGCTGCGCTTTGGCAATGCGCTGTTCGAGCCGCTGTGGCGGCGCGAGACCATTGCCAACATCCAGATCACCATCGCCGAGGAACTGGGCGTGGAAAGCCGGGGCGCGTTCTACGACCAGACCGGCGCGCTGCGCGACATGGTGCAAAACCATGCGCTGCAGCTGCTGTGCGCCATCGGCATGGAGCCGCCGATCAACGCATCGGCCCATGCCATCCGCGACGAAAAGCTCAAGGTGCTGCAGTCGCTCAGGCCCTGGACGCCGGAAACCCTGAGCCAGCACGTGGTGCGCGGCCAGTACCTGGCCGGCGCCAGCCAGGGCCAGCCCGTATCCGCCTACCAGCAGGAAAAAGGCGTGGCGGCGGGCAGCCAGACCGAGACCTTCGTCGCCCTGCGCACCGAGATCTGCAACTGGCGCTGGGCCGGCGTGCCCTTCTACATCCGCACCGGCAAGCGGCTGGCAGGAAGGGACGCGCGCATCGTCGTGAACTTCCGGCCCGTGCCCCACCCGATCTTCCGCTCACCCCTGTCCGAAGCCAATCGCCTGGTGATCAATCTGCAGCCCAAGGACGGGCTGGAGCTGCACCTGCTGGCACAGGGCGCCACCCAGCAGCAGGCCGAGCCTTCGCTGGCCCCCGTGCACCTGAACCTGGACTTCGACCAGCGCTTCGGTGCCAAGCGCGTGGGCGCCTACGAGCGTCTGCTGCTGGACGTGATCGCCGGCAGGCTGAACCTCTTTGTGCGCAGCGACGAGCAGGAGCAGGCCTGGCGCTGGGTGGAACCCATCCTTCAGCACTGGCGCAGCGACACCTCGGGGCCGCGCGGCT
>Ga0209930_1004933_pt1 | contig 11332 bp, 12 predicted proteins | sample ThiBiot_500_biof_2_FD_183948 | JGI IMG/M metagenome (GOLD analysis project Ga0209930, IMG submission 183948) | Wastewater bioreactor microbial communities from Cape Town, South Africa - Thiocy_cont_500_biof (SPAdes) | ecosystem: Engineered > Bioreactor > Thiocyanate-remediating >... | reverse complement strand
CTCTCTCTGACTCGGGGTAACATACCACATGGGTCCCGATTGCGGCGTCTCTTGGAAGCGATCGATGGCTTCGATATCACTCAACTATCACGAGCAGCGCACGCACGATCAGTTGGGTGATGGTGGCTCGCGAGCTCGCGCACAGCAGCAGGTGGTGCGCACCGTTTTGATGGCAGGCGAGATGCCACCGTGGACGCAGAGGAACTGGCCCATCTTGGCGGCCAGCGGGAGCGTATCGAACGACTCCATGATGAGATCATACGCCTGCGGTCCGTATTTCTTGTGGCCTGGTGGTGGTGGTGGTGGTGTGAGTGACAGCGCAAGCGTCAAGAGAGCGAGAGAAAGAAAACATACACTCCTCTTTGAAGGTGAAGTAGTCGGTCAAATGGCGGCACTCGTGGTTGCCGCGGATCAAGTAGAACGACTTGGGATAGACGATCTTGTAGGCCCACAGCAACAGCACGACCTCGACCGAGAAGTTGCCGCGATCGACGTAATCGCCGAGGAAGAGGTACGTGGTCTCGGCCGGATCACCACCGACCGTGTCGATCAGCTTGTAGAGATCATAGTACTGGCCGTGCACGTCGCCACAGACTGCAAGCCATTGCCATTGCGATGATTGCCGACCACCATCACCAACGCCGATCGAGTGTAGCGGCCAGCATTGGAGGGGACGAGCGATTCGAGCAGCGGTCAGTGTGACGCTCTCTGCAAGCCAACACCACAACGCCAACAAGCATAACGGCGAGAAGGAGCAGGAGCAGGGCGACGACGACGACGAGGACGTACTGGTGATGGGGGCGTTGAGATACAGCAAGGTCGGCTCGGCGCGGAAGATGGCCGACGCGGTCTCGACGATGCGCTTCATGTCCTCGTAGTGCAGCAGGCCCTCGAGCAGGAAGAAGTCCTTCAGGCGCTCGACATCGGGCACCTCACCGCGGTCTGGAGAGCACCAGCGTCACCATTGGGGGCGTCGCAAGAGGCACGTTAGAGCCGACGAGCGGCACCAGCAGCAGCAATCGCTCGCGGCATTACCTGGCGTCGAGCGCCAAAGCTCACTCGATGGCAACGGATACTTGGCCGGCGCCGGCACCGACGGCACCTGTCTCTCCGTGGTACTCATTCTGAACGAAACACGAGAGTCCCGAGACGAGCGAGCTGGCGAGCGGGCGAGCGATGCGCAATCAAGCAATCACTCACACGCAAGCGAGACAAGAGGCGAAGATGAGATGAAGACGAAGGAGACGAACGAACGAGCATAGGGACCGCCCAGCGTAAAGCCCTTCGAGCTCCTTGAGGCGCCTTAATGGAACATCTACGCTCACTACTGTTTTACTACACGAACCACGTAACCGCTCCGAATATCTCATGCTGCTCGACACAGCTCGGAATATCAGCGCGGATTGCGCCTGTTTGGCGCCGATCGAGGGCGTCTGGATCGCATGGGCGCATCGGTATATTATCATTCAGTATGTACACGGCAGGAGAGGTGCGAGAGGTGCATTGGGATCGCGCTACAAGCTCGGCGGCACTGCTGTCGGTGGCGGAACCGCAACAGGCGACGTTGCTGTTGTTGACGTTGCGGCAGCGGAAATGGCAGACGACGAACGAGCTCTTGCGTTCGATACTGGCGACGAGTGTGGCAGCGTCGATCTGCTCGGCAGCGACGAGGCGGCCGGAGATGGCGACGCGACAGGCGAGCTGCCAGCGGATCCGGCGCTTGGTCGCGTACTCAATGGCGACGTGGCGGCCGTGATACGCTCGTCAATGTCGAGGCTGGCGTTGGCGCTGGCGTAGCGCGCGATCGGGAACACGAACGGCTGCTGGCCAAAGTTGACCACGACGCGACAGTCGGGCGAGTGCAGGCCGACGCACGGGAACAGCGGAATCTCCTCGTGCACGTTGTCGAACGCCACGCCGAGCATCGAGGCGTTCTTGGTGAAGAAGATGGTGCCCGCCAGCGGGTTGTAGCCGCAGCCGACCGTGTCGCCCTTGCCGAACGTGGGCCCGTACGCGGTGCCAGTACCGACGAAGCGAGCGCCGAACTTCTTGCCGTCGTCGCCGTGGTAGCCGTACGAGCGGTTGATCCAGCCGGGCATGATGGCGAGGTGTGCCAAGCACACGCTGAGTCCGATTCCCACCACACTGTTCACCGAGCCGCCCAGTTAATCAATCGAATCAATCAAGCAATCGAGGAATCAATCGGATGAGATGGCGTACCCAGTCGAGCCTGGATGCTCGATGCGCACTTCGAAAAAGTACGTGGCATCGACATTGGGAACCGGTCGGTCTGCGAGCACCAGCTCGGGAGCCGTGTTGTTGGGAGTGCGCTGCAGCAGCTTGAAGAACGGCACCGTGTACAGGACCGTGCGCCTAATGATTGTGCGAGTGAGCGAGTGAGTGTGTAAGCGAGGGAACGGTGTGTCACGTACGAATCGACCAATGTCGTGTACTCGGCATTGGGCGGCATCTGCAGACTCGATGGCAGCAGCACCGGCAGATCGCGCATCGAGGCGTACGGCAGGTCGGGCTTGAGCGCCGAGAGGTTCTGGATGCCGAGGCGCAGCTCGACCACCAGCTGCGTCATGGCGTCGAGGCGTTGCTCGAGCTGTGCGATCGTCGTGTCGCGCTCGCGCACCACGTCGAGCAGACTCGCCACGTGCTCGACGGCGTGCTCCTGCAGGTGCGACGCGACGTGCTTGCGCCGGAGGTGCGCCACGGTGCAGTGGCACGTCGCAGCACACGGACATTCGACCTCGAACTCGGGACATTCGGTGCGGAGGTGCGCCTCGATGTGGCGGCGCTCGATTGGCGCGAGGCACTGCTCGCATGCCAGCTGTGCGCGAGGGCAGTGCGTGGCGAGGTGAGCGTCGAGCAAGCACGCCACGATCGGCTCGTTGCTCGTGGTGTCGTCGGCACCATCGGCAGCAGCGGCATCGTCGGCGCGACATTGGTTGGGACATTGGACCTCGCGGTACGGGCACTGTTCCACGTGCTGCGGCAGCTCGCGCCGCAGCACCAGCGCACACGTCGGCAACGCGGTGGCGCGCAGCGAGTTCGTCAAGGCCGAGCACGTCGCGCCAGCACCACTACTATCACCAGCATCGTCATCGTGGTGTTGGTCCGTGCTCGATGGCGATGTCGATGTCGATGTCGATGTGGCGTTGGTGGCCACGAAGCGCGTGTACAGCGGACACTCGACGAGCTGACACTCGCACAGGCGCAAATGCTCGGTGAGGTTACCACGCGGTACGAGCGACACGCAACCACGCTCGCGGTTCGAGCACTCGGTCGGAATGGCGTCGACCATGCGCTGCAGCGGAAGATTGGGCGTGAGGTCGGCGACCTGCAGCGCCTTGCGACAGCCGGGACACGTGGCGTTGCGCTGCAGCCAAGACTCGATGCACGCGGCGCAGAAGCACGTGTGGCAGCACGGACCCTCGACCACCTTGTCGAGTATCTCGCAGCAGATCGAGCACTCGAGCGCCGAGAGGTCCATCATCATGGATGGGTCATACGCGAGAGAGCGAGCGAGCAAGCAAGCGAGCAGCCACCAAACAAATGATGATTGATGATTGGTGCTTCTTGATGATGATGGATGTAACACTGAGGCTCTACAACAACGGCCCATTCACGAGGACCGCTCTGTTACACAATTCAGCGTCGTCAATCTCGCGACGCGTTTATCCTCGCTGTCGATGGGAGATGGTCGATGGCGGGGTTCTTGAGGCGACGCTGAGCGGCGAGCCACGAGGTCGCCATACATCTCGTACCGCGCACTCGATCTCGCATCGCATTACGGGACGTGGTGCCTCATCACTGTTCTTAACCGCACGAACCAACGAGCAAGCGAGATATCGTGTCTGGCTTCGTGTTCGTGGCCTTGTATCGTGTGCATCATCATGGCAGCTGCCACATCATCATCAACATCGACATTGAACGAGATTCACCTCGATAGCCCTGATTACGTGGTCGAGTTCTACAGCGGTATCGGCGGCATGCACTATGGCCTGCAACTCGCTCACTCGGCGTGTCGCGTCTCGGTCTCGATGGACATCAACACGCTCGCCAACGCGGTCTACACGCACAACTTCCCCGACATGCGCGTCTACTCGCGCAGCATCGAGGGCCTCAAGCCCGACGACCACCTCATCAACGGCAAGCAGGGCGTGCGCTCGGTCATGTGGCTCATGTCGCCGCCGTGCCAGCCGTTCTCGCGCCTCGGTCTGCAGCGCGACGATCAGGACAAGCGCTGCCGTTCGTTGCTGCATCTCATCGACATACTGCCCAAGTTGCTGAATCCACCCGACTGCTCGAGAACGTCAAAGGCTTCGATGTGCGTGTTCGAGCTGAGTGAGCGAGTGTGTGAGAGCCATCGAACCTGCTGACCACGATGGCTGAATGCAGGTCAGCAGAACCCGCACGATACTGCTCGAGCAGCTGCGCGAGTGTGACTACACCTACCAAGAGTTCCTGCTGTCGCCCGATGACTTTGGCATCCCCAACAGACGGCTGCGATACTTCTTGCTGGTGCGTATCGCTCGCGAATCGAGCCCACGACGCATGCCACGACCTGACGCGTGCCTGCTCGACACAGGCCAAGCGCAAACCCAAGCGCTTCCTCGCACCGCACTTGGACGGGCAGCTGCAGACCTCGGTTCCTGGCGTGTCGCACGCCTTCACACAGGGCCAGCCGTGCAAGCCGCTCGCCGACTATCTCGAGCATCCGGATTCGCCCGAGGAGCACTTTGAGGCACACAAGGTGCCGCTCAGCATCATCGAGAAGTCCGGCTTCCTGATGGATATCGTTACACCCGAGCAGAAGCTATGTCGCTGCTTCACCAAGTCCTATGGTCGATTCGTCGAGGGAACTGGCAGTGTGCTGCAACTTGCTCCCAAGGTACGCCGATTCGATCTGATTCGATTCGATCTGATTCGATTGCTGTCCAATCTGCTCGATCTGATTCGGTTGTGATTGCAGGAGGTCTCGCAAGAGCCGGCCCAGAGCTGGGAGGACCTCGCCAAGTGGCAGCTGCGGTTCTTCACGCCGCGCGAGATCGCCAACCTCCATCGCTTCCCGTCGGGCTTCTCGTTCCCGAGCCACTTTACGCCGCTCAACTGCTACCGCCTGCTCGGCAACAGCCTCAACGTCGAGATCGTGGCCGCATTACTGACCTACCTGCTACAAGAGGGCCCGCCCCTTGAGCCTGATGATGCCGCCGAGCCGCAGCCTGTCGATGTGGCGACGTCATCATCGTCATCGGAACAGCAATGAACGAGAGAGAGGCGTCTTGTTGGCTCGCTGCTGTCGCTCGCTCACACCTCATCAGCATCATCGAGTACCCTCCCAACCATCACATTATCGTCGTCGTCTCGTTGGTGTTGTCGCGATCACGATGCTGCGGCACCTCCCACAGCAACTTGCGCTGGTTCGCAAGGCGATCGTGCTCGCAGGTGGTAGAGCACCCACCTGTGCCATCACGACGACCTCACGCTTCGCGACGCCCATCACGACCAGGAGGTGCCTCTCATTCTCGACCCACCACCAACAACAACAACAACAACACCACAACGACCTACAACAATCTCCTCCTCAATCCACCACTGAACCCAGCCACACGACCAACTCGAGCAATGAGCAGCACAACAAGGGCTTGCGCTCGGTCTCGCGCAGCACGGTGTCGGTCGTCGGCTTGAGTCCCGGCCAGGCGTACGATCGACTGGTGCACGCCAACGTGCTGCAACACGACGACCACCAACGCCGCATCGTGTCGGAGCTCGATCGTCTGTACTTTGAGCTGCAGCGCCACGAGCCGCCGATCGTGCCGTTCGAGCTGCCGCGCAACGCGCTCGCCGAGTGGAAGCACCTGCTGAAGCGCAAGCTGCTCGGCTCGCGCGAGCCGCCGCCCGAGCCCGAGTGGGAGCCCGAGACGCTCGAGCGACTGCCGCCGACACCGCGCGGCCTCTATCTCGAGGGCACGGTCGGCACCGGCAAGACCTTCCTGATGGACCTCCTGTTCAACGCCATGGCGCACGTCAAGCGCAAGCGCCGCGTGCACTTTCATGCCTTCATGCTCGACGTGCATCGTCGCGTGCATCTGTGGAAGAAGCACCGCCAGCCGGGCCAGGACCCGTCGCTCGCGCTGCCGTGCGTCGCGCACGATCTCGCCAAGGACGCGTGGTTCCTGTGCTTCGACGAGTTCCAGGTCACCGACATTGGCGACGCCATGATCCTCTATCGGCTGTTCTTCTATCTCTTCAAGAACGGCGTCGTGCTCGTCACGACCTCCAATCGACTGCCCGATGGTACTCTCTTGCGCTCACTCTGACAAGGTGTGCATCGAGAGCTTGGTATCTGACAAGTGCCTCTCGCTTCTTGCAGATCTCTACAAGAACGGCATCCAACGCGACTCGTTCCTGCCCTTCATCGCGATGCTCAAGGCCAAGACCGTGCTGGTCAATCTCAACTCGGGCATCGACTACCGACTCACTGGCACCGTCAAGGACCGCGTGTACTTTTGGCCACTCTCGACTGAAGCCACCAACGCGATCGACGAGCTCTTTGCAGCTCTGACACAAGGTCAACCCAAGTGTACGAGAGTGCTGGTCGCTCACACACTGCGGTGTCACACTCACTCACTCGCTCACTCTCGAATCGACAGTGTACAATGGAGTCATCCACCTGCCTGGCCGCGAGCTCGTGATCCCCGAGTACTGCGGGCCCGTGGCCAAGTTCTCGTTCCGTGACCTGTGCCTCGAGGCCAAGGGCGCCGCCGACTTTATCGCCATCAGCGAGCGCTTCCACACCGTGATCATTACCGACATTCCGCGCATGTCGCTCGCGCAAAAGGTCGAGGCCAAGCGCTTCTTGGTGCTGCTCGATGCGCTCTACGAACAAAAGGTCAAGCTCGTGTGCACGGCTGACGGTCCAGCCGATCAGCTCTTTGGTGCCACGAACAGCGACGTCGAGAGCGAATGGCGCAAGCAGTTCGACACTCCTGCCTCGTCGTCGTCGTCCAAGTCGATAGCAGGTGACTACAAGCCCGACACGAGCTTGTTCTCGACGCCCGAGGAGGTGTTCCAGTTTGGGCGTGCAGTCTCGCGCTTGATGGAGATGCAGTCGTCGCAGTACCTGCGCACCTCGTCGTGGAAGGCGGTGCATTCGACGCCGGTCGATGTACCTGGCACACCAGCGGCTGCTGCCACTACATGATGTAGCACAGCAACAACCAGCCACAATTACAACAATACCGAACGACAACACCGGCGCAGCCAGTGGCGTTGCTGCTTTAATTTAACGGCACAGAGTGTGTTTGGGGGGCCTCTTTACAAATGCGCTCGCAACGCACGCTCGCTCTCGCGCTCGCTCTCGCTCAGCCATCGAATTGCATCCGTCTTGCCATGATGCGCTCGGTCACTGAACAAAACGTCGCCACGATACTCCTCGAGTCTTGCAACGTACACTCGCTGACGAGCTCGATCTCTGCCGAAACCACCGAGACGCGCACAACACGAATGAGCGCCACGAGATAGGGACAAGGTTTCGAGCATATGTGGGACGTACTGAAGCGCCCAGCGAAGGCTGCAATGGCCTCTTTGTCGGCTGCAAAATTGGCCGCACTCGACGAGGAGGTTGTGGAAGCTGTTGATGATGGTCTGGTATCGAGACCCACCAGCACCACGACCAGCTCGCGCCGCCAATTCAACACTGCTACCTCGTCTTGCGTCGGTGCTTCTTCAATGCTGCGGTACTTGGAGAGAGCGTTCGTGAACGGCTCCAGGCTCTCAAGCCCATTCTGCACACGACCACGAGCTCGCGTCAGCCGACAAGCGGCGAGGCGGCTCGAACTCGAACTCGAACTCGAATTCGATCGTACCTTTGAATGAATATCGTACACTAGAACACAAGCTTGCGCGCCAGCGAGCGTGGCGCCCAACATAAAGTGATATCGCTCGTCGCCCGACATGTCCCACAGATCGAGTGACACCGGCTCGCTCTCGGTCGACACGGGCACCTTGGTGCGATGCACCGAGACACTGCACGAGACGACCAAAATAAGTCGAGGCCAATCAATGAGCAGCGACGAAACGTACCCAAAAGTCGGAGTCGGTAGTGATTGTGACGGCACGACGGCCGTCTCGGTGTTGTTGGTGAGAGTATCGAACTCGCACGAGGCGAGAAAGTGATGCACGAGGCGGCTCTTGCCAACGCCCTTGGGTCCGAGGATCAGCAGCTTCGTAGTCGTGGTGTCGCGTGGCGATGAGAGCGGCGGCTGCGGCGGTGGATTGGGCGATGACGGCGCTGGCGCAGCAGTGGCCTCGGGCGCCACCACGAGGCTCAGTTGGTCGAAGCACGCCGTGCACACACGCACACGGCCCTTAAAGTCGTTGGCGATCTCCTTGTGTGGCAGCGGCAGGCGCTTGGCCGAGCAGTAGCTGCAGAAGAGCTCGCCGCACGAGCGACAGTGGTGCTTGCGCAGATGCACCTTGAACAGCACCTTGCATTGCGTGCACGCCGACACCACGGCGCTGCACTGCCAGCCGACATACACCTCGGGTTCGATCACGACAAAATCGAGGTTCTGCGGCGCTGCGGCTGCGGGTGCATTGGTCGACTGCGACGTGAGTGCCGCCGGCAGCAACGATGCGGCCGAGAACGACGAGAACGACGGCAGCGAGTACGGCGACGACACTGCCGAGCTCGAGGCTGAGGCTGAGGCTGATGCCGGGTGACCTTGCGAGAACGACAGCGGGCTCGGAGTCGCCGATGCCGATGATGCCGATGATGTGGGTGCCGATTGCATCGAGAGAGCGAGGCTCGCAACGTCAAAATCCGACCGACTGCGCGAATGACCCGATGCCTGCATGGTGATCGTCAGCGCTCGCAGCTTGGCCTCGGCCTTCTTGCCGAGCTTCGGGAGCGGATTCGAAGAGCGCTCGATGCCGCTCGTGAGATACTTGAAGGGTCGCGGCGGCACTGCCGCTGCGGGATCGCTCTCGAGCTCGCCGCGTCGGCGCGAACTGCGGATCTCGGACGACGAAGGCGCGCGCCGACGATGAGCACGAAGAGGCGCCGCTGCGAATGGTGCTGCAACCGGCGGTGAGGTCGAGAGCTCGAACGAGGTGCCGAGCGACGATGGCTCGCTCTCGGGTGCGTAGTGAATGTGCAGGAGAGTGTCGGTCACCTGGTGCTTGGTGGCTTGTTGCTGTTGTGAGGATTGCTCGGGAGTTGTCGATGCTGGCGTGAGGAGAGGAGCTGCTGCTTGTTGAGCAGGCGAGGAGTCGGACAAGGAGCCCAGAGCGTCGGTCGTGGTGCGCGGAGGTCGAGCGGGACTCGTGAGCAGCGGACTCGAACCCGACGAGGCCAGGCGGCGTGGCGGCGAGCTGATGCTGCTGGTGTCGACGGTCTCGTGGCGAAGAGCTGGCAGTGGAAGTGGCAGTGCCTGCTGCTGCTGCCTCTCTTGCAGGAGCGAGAAGAGCGACTCGGACGAGTGGGCCTTGTGGAGCGAGATCGAGAGGCGCGACGACACGGAGCGAATGCCCGGCGGCGACGTCAGCCACGACCTGCTCGACTGCTCGAAGCCAAGCTGTTGTGCTGGCGGCGGCGACGACGGCGATGGAGATGGCTGCTGCTGTGGCTGCTCGAACGACGGCTGCCGCTGGCGAGCAGGAGGCGAGCGCTGCTCGGTCTCGGGCTCGACCTCGATCGCCTGCTGCTGCTTGGGCTCGGCTTGGTTGGTGTAGCGCCGCGGCTGTTGTTGTTGTTGCTGCTGCTCGGACTCGGAGTCGCTCTCGGACAAGGCCTCGGGGCGTGGCGGGCTGAGCTGGAACTCGAGCGGCGTCGGCAGCGGCCAGTCAGCGTCGAGACACGAGGTCGACGACGGCAGCGGGGCGCGAGCGGCCGAGTCCGAGTCGGTGTCGGTGTCGGTGTCGTACTCTACCGCAAAGTCGATGCGCGACGGCGCGGGCGCGAACGGCGGCGAGGTCGGCGGCGAGGTCGAGCCTGCAGCCGCTGCGTCGAACAGCGTGCTGGTGCTGGAGTCCCACGCGTGGCGGATGGCCGAGCCGACGGCGGCCAGCAGCGATGGCGATTGCGCGAGGAGCTGCTGTTGTTGTTGATGATACTGCGAGGTCGGCGGCGACGGCGGCGGCGACGAGGGACAGCACGCCGAGGTCGAGGACGCCGACGCCGTACGGTACAGCACAGCCGAGAACGGCGACGATGATACGGTTGCTCCTGGCGGCGATGATAGGAACGACGACGATGACGACGACGATGAGCTGCTGCTGGTCGACGGCGGCGAGACGATCAGCGTCGACAGCGATGGCACGGCTGGTGGCGGCGACGACGGCAGCTGCAGCGACGCCGCTGGTCGTGGGCGCGCCGAGTACTCGGTGTGTGATGGCGGCGAGGGAGCAGGCGAGAGTGGCGGCGGACTCAGCGGCACGGCGAGCAGCAGCGACGAGGTCGAGGACGGCGAGCGATGGTGCGGCGGCGGCGCTGCGATCGGCTGCGTGCGCGACGACGGCGAGCCGCGCGAGTCGCTGCCCTCGGCGGCGGCGCTCGGTATCAAGGCCGGAGACGACGGTACGCGCAGACGAGGTGGTGATGGTGCTGCTGTTGGGACGGGCGGTGATGGCGGCGGCGAGCTCGGCGGCAGCGCGCGGATCGCGACAGGGATCGCGGCCGACAAGGACGACGTGGTCGATGTCGCGAGTGCCGCCGTCGTCGAGGCCGAGCGAGAGCGGCCCAGCAACAACGGCGAGCGGGGAGCGGCTGCAGCGCTCGCAGATGGGCGCGAGGCCGACGGGGACGGCGGCACTCGCTCCTGACACTGCGCGCTGGCTGGCTCTATGGTGGAGGCGACGGACGAGCGGAGCTGAGCAACGACGAGAGCCGAGGAGCGCGCTTGCTGTGTGGGCGGGTTGGACAGGAGAGAGGGCAGGAGAGATAGAGCGACGACCAGCCCGTTCAGCACCGCAGTCTATCACGGCATGAAGGGAGGTTGTGGACGGGAGGTGGCCAGCTTGGAGAGCGAGCGACGGGTCGCAGGGCCAAGCGAGCGAGCGAGCGAATGAGGTGCTGCTGTTGCGGCGCAGGCGAGAGCGAAATGAACGAGAATGCGCGCCGCTACTTGGGCCTCTTTACTCGAATCCGACAATCAAGCAATCAATCAATCAATCAATCAATCAATCAATCAATCAATCAATCAATCAATCAATCAATCAATCAATCAATCAATCAATCAATCAATCAATCAATCAATCAATCAATCAATCGAGGCTACCAAGTAATGGCCTTTCCAGCACATGCGTCGCACACGGCACGAAG
>Ga0209930_1004924_pt1 | contig 11342 bp, 12 predicted proteins | sample ThiBiot_500_biof_2_FD_183948 | JGI IMG/M metagenome (GOLD analysis project Ga0209930, IMG submission 183948) | Wastewater bioreactor microbial communities from Cape Town, South Africa - Thiocy_cont_500_biof (SPAdes) | ecosystem: Engineered > Bioreactor > Thiocyanate-remediating >... | reverse complement strand
GGCGTGGACTGACCCCGTTTTGTAGGTCCAGTCGTTGTGTGAGTCGTCCTGTCGCCCGAGGGTTCGGGCAGGGAGACTGGTCAGATTATGACGAACAGCAGGAAGCGTCACACCCCGGAGCAGGTCGTCCGCAAGCTCGGGCAGGCCGACAGGATGCTCGCCGACGGCGCGGACGTCGCCGCGGTGTGTCGGGAGCTCGGCGTGTCCGAGCAGACGTACTACCGGTGGCGGAACCAGTACGGCGGCCTGAAGGCCGACGACGCGAAGCGTCTCAAGGAGCTCGAGAAGCAGAACGCCACTCTGAAGCGGCTGCTGGCCGAAGCGGAGCTGGAGAAGGCCGCGCTGAAGGAGTTGGCTGAGGGAAACTTCTAGGCCCGGGCAGGCGCCGCGCCGCCGTCGCTCACCTGATCAGGACACTGCAGGTGAGCGAGCGGATGGCGTGCCGTCTGGCCGGGCTGAGCAGGTCCGCGTACCGTCGCCCGCTCAAGGGCGACACGACCGCCGACCCGGACAGGGCGTTGCGGGACTGGCTGCGCGCGTACGCGAAGAAGCATCCGCGGTGGGGATACCGCAGGGCCTACCACGACGCTCGCGGCGAGGGGTGGGCCGTGAACCACAAGAAGATCCAGCGGCTCTGGCGCGAGGAAGGCCTCCGTGTCCCCCAGCGGCGGCGGCGCAAACGCGTCGGATCCTCGACCGTCGACGCCCCGGCAGCGGTCGCACCGAATCTCGTGTGGGCGGTGGACTTCCAGTTCGATGCCGACGAGCAGGGCCGCCCGATCAAGATCTGCTCCATCGTCGACGAGCACACCCGTGAGTGCATCGGAGGGCTTGTCGAGCGGTCGATCACCGCGGACCGACTCACTGCCCACCTCGAGGACCTCGTCGCCGTCCGCGGCGCGCCCGCGGTGCTCAGATCAGACAACGGCCCGGAGTTCATCAGCGACGCGATGGCCGACTGGGCCGGCACCCGCACCGGCCTGTTCTACATTCCGCCCGGCTCGCCCTGGCACAACGGGTACGTCGAGTCGTTCAACAGCAGGCTCCGCGACGAGTGCCTGAACATCAACAGCTTCTACTCGCTGCTGCACGCCCAGGTCGTGATCGGCGACTGGAAGACCGAGTACAACCATGACCGCCGGCACTCATCGCTCGGATACCTCGCACCGGTCGACTACGCTCGGCAATGCACCCATCAACTGGAAACCGACGACTCGCACAGCGACCGGACCGAATGAAGGGGGCGGCCCACGGGCGGCGAGCCACTGCTTGAACACCGCCTTCGACCGACCCTCGACCATGTCCAGCAGCCGTGCGGGACCTGTCTTGTTGCGGGCGGGCGTGAGGTCGATGATCACGGTCACGTACTTGTCACCGAACCGGGTGTGACGCCAGACGTGCTCGTCGACGCCGATCGTGGTGACGCCATCGAACCTGGCCGGATCGTCGATCAGCCGCCGCTTGCCCTCGGCGAGGATCGCGGTGTTCGCGGTGTGCCACGACACCCCCAGGCCTGCCGCGGCGCGGGAGACGGTGAGGTGGTCGACCACGATCGCCTTCAGCGCCCACCCGACCCCGCCGCGGGAGATCTTCGCCCGCGGCGCCGCCGCGTTCGTCGTGTCCTGCCGCCAGGTGCGGCGGCAGTGGCCGCACCGGTAGCGGCGCACCCGCACCAGCAGCGTCGTGGGCCGATGCCCGAACGGCTCGTGCGCGAGCGGACGCGTCACGGTGTCGCGCGGCACGCCCTCGGCGCCACACTTCCGACACCACGGGTCATCGTCAACGACGCGGCACTCGAGTACCGCCCGGTCGGGCTCGATCAACTGGCCGATGGCTTCGAGGCCGAGCTCATCGAGACGGCAGAACGTGGTGAGGTCAGGGGTCGCGAACGTAGGGTGGTGCAAGTCGAGGTCTTCCGGCAGATGGGCAGTGTGAGAACTTCCATCCTGGAAGACCTCGACGTCTATCCGCGAACCAGCCGCCGACCCTCGACTACACCCTCAACTGCGAAGAGCCTCTTAACAGCATACACGTCCGCCTCGTCGAGCTCCGCGACGTCGTCCCAGCCGACGCCCTCCCGGTCAGCGGCGTCGAGCACCGCCGACACCGAGTGCCGAGACACACCCTGCGCCGCGATCTGCCGACCCGTGAGCCCCTCCGCGCGAAGCCTCAACACCAGCTTCGCCTTGATCCTGCGTACCATCCGAACTACTCCTTCTGCCGCGTGATCAGCCACGCGGCAGAAGGAGCCTAGGAAGGTGGCGCCGAACCCGAATACTCGGTGGCGCTCAACGACGCGAACGCGCCCACGAGCAGGTGGCGCTCAACCGCAATACTCGTGGCGCTCAGAGAAGCGAATATTCACCTGGAGACGGATGGCGTCAGGCCAGTGGCAGGAACGTTGGTTGAGTCCTGACGAGAGAACCCGCAGGGGTTCTGGCGTCATTCCGATCTCGGGCACAGTGGCGCTCGGCTCCGGGTCAATGCAACGGGGCAGGCCCTCGGCGTGAAGCCAAACGAGTAGGCACTATGGCATCGCTATGCTGCCGCGGGACCGAGCAAGTCCTCGAGCAGCCGAGCCCAGGACTCGTCCACAAGGCGGGCGTAAGCGTTGAACATGCTCTGAGCATCCAGTGCTTCGAGCGCACTCAGCACCCGTGGTAGTTCCTCACCCTCGTCCTTGTCGATGCAGGCGAGTTCGCGCTGCTCACCGGCCAGATCTGCGAGGAACGAGGTCTGCTTTCCAACCGTTGGTGTTCCAAGCTCCAGGGCTCGAACAGCGATCCCACTCTGAAAGTACAGGTTGTAGGGCAACAGCACCGCCCAAGCCTCCGCCAATGCAGAGTCAAGTTCGCGGTCTGGTATAAAGCCCGCTGAAACCTTCCAGCCAGGTAGATCTTCGGGCCATCCTCGTCCGAGGATCTTGGCTTCGATGCCGCGTTTGGAAAGCTCGGGCCCTAGGCGGGCTAGTAGAGCGAGGTCACGTTCTGGCTTGTACTGTCCGGCCACGACGATGGACGGCGCTGCCGTCTTCGGCCTTAGCTCCTGGGTTGTGCGTATTGGGTGGAGAGCATCGACAATCCTGTGATGTGGCAACAACGCCGCCGCTTCACGGTGTGCATGCGATGAGTGAACGATAATCAGCGGTGCCGTGCTGGGGTTCGCGCTGGATGCCCACCTCCGTGCCAGCTTACTGAACCCAACTTGAGTACGAAGTGGGACGGGGTCGTGCAGGATCATCGCGTGCGTAGCATTGGAGTTGCTCCACAGCCTGGCCTCCAGAAGCCCCAGACTGGGCCAGACTTGCACGTTCGAAGACCCGCCACGTCTGAACTTGGCGATGTTGAGGGCGGCGTTCGCAAACATCTGGGCCTTGCCGGGCAACCCGCTCAAACCCTCGACCGGCCGCGCCGGGTTCCTTGTAGCGGTCACGCCATGTCGTTCGAGGGTCTCCTCAAGCTCCAACTCGTAGTGCGCCAACGTCGACACAAGTGGATTGGTGTAGCGCAGTTCCATCAGCAGTCCCTGGCGAGCGCCGCAAGGCAGCCGCGCGTCCCTTGAATCACGGCGGGGTGCATCGACCGGGTCTCGCGAGACGCGGAGGAGACGGCGATGCGGGGACTGTTTCCAAGGACGCCCTTCACGCGGGCAGCTACAGTGGCTGGATTCGATCTCATCAGATGTGTTCTCCGTGTAGGTTGAGTTGATTCGCGGGATCAGGCTGGACAGGCGTTGTTCACAGCACGCCCATGGCTGAGAGCGCGAAGTCCGCGACTGCTATCCCGCCGCAGGCCACCGTGGTGGCGATGATTGGCAAAAGCACCATTCGACGTTCGACGACCGCAGCCGCACCGATCAGCATGATGGTCATTGCAGTCAGCTCACGCGCCATCGCGAACCAGATCGCCGCGTCGAGGGAATACTGCACCGCCCAGCCGACGCCTAGCGAGAATGCAAGTCCGATCAGCCTTGGCGTGATGGCCCATCGCATTCGCCCGAAATACATGAGTGCCGGGAGCAGGCAATAGCAGACTATCGAGGGAATGGCGGTCGCGCTCATCAACGGAACAACCCGGAGCATGTCGTCCCAAGAAGCGTCCAGTATGACGGGCGCGACAAACCTCGCCGCGACGTAAGTAGCGGCGACGACTACTCCACCCACTCGTATTGCGTGAGGTAGTGAGTCCATAATGATCTCTCGAATTTCGTCAGCGGACTTCTCGCGTGCGTCCATGACGCGCGATTGAATGACGTTGAGGGTGCTGGTAGACAGCGAGTCTGTAATGCTCCGTGACAGCGACCAACCAAGGTTGAAGGCCCCCAGTGCTCCCGCCCCCCCGAGCGCACCGACTGCGATTCGATCAAGCTGATACTGCGCCTGCATGCTGATGATGAACCCGCCAGCTGACGCAAATGCTGCGGCGTAGCTTTCCTCTGACTCGATCAAGATCTGTGGGGAAAGTGTTCTCTTCGCTGCTAGGTGCAGCCCGATCGAGAACAACAGCTCGGTCAGGACGAGCTGTGTGACCGAGCCGAGCGCGTTGTGCAGCCACAGCACCAAGGGGACTCCCGCGAGCAGAGCGATCGCTGCAGATGACCCGGAGATGCCGGAGATCAGTTTCCAGCTGCCCGCACGCTGTAGGCGAGCAAGCGGAACAATGCTGGTGGCCATGATTGTGGGGAGCGCAAGCATGGGCGTCATCGCCAACAGATCCGGGACGGGCGCACCCCACCAACCGACGATTGCTAAGGTACACGCGAGGAAGAGAGTTCCAAGGATCGGGTACCAGACTCGGTACGTTCGGAGGAATCTCGTTCCCGTTGTCGTTGCAACAGCGGCCGTCGCGATTCGCTTCGCCGCCCCATCGGTGATCGCTTGCAGGATCGCGTAGCCCGTCATCATGGCCGCGTAGTAGCCGACGGTGGTTGGATCGCTCGTGGCAGCGAAGATGACCATGAGGAGGGCTGTGCCTGCCCGCGGAGCGAGGCGTTCGACGAACGCCCAAAGAAGGGTGATCACCTAACCACGCACTTGCGACGTCTGTTCTCGGACTCGTCGACCACGGTATGAAGGAAGGACATACCGCGGGACCGCATCTCGGTCAGGTGGATCTCGACATCTCGATAGTCGATAGGTGTATCGAAGGCTGACAAGTCAGTCTGCTCGGAGACTATTCGCTCGGTAAGGCGCACGCGAGTCAGCAGTTCGCTCATTCGGCCCCCGGTCCCCGGTGCGGACACAACAGCGAAGTCCCGTTGATACAGCAGCGAGAACGCTGTTGCATGGAACGAGTTACTTACGACGAATCGTGCTTCCGAGATGTAGGAGAGGAAAGTCCCAGGAGTCAGGTCCACCGGCCGCGTCACCGGGAACGGCCACGCGGCGGGCTCCAGCGAGACGTCAACGACCTCGACGCTAAGGGACGCTCGAAGGTGATTAACGAGCCGAATCAGCGATGCGCGCGTTGAGTGCGTGTTCACCGCGTACAGCAGGAGGTACGGACGACGCGGGACGCTCGCCTCGTCACTGTACTTCTGAAAGTCACTCGCCGTCATCAGCATGACAGGGTCCGGGACGAGCTGAACCGGCGTGGTCGCCAGCTTTGAGAGCGGAGCCATCAGGTGAGGTTCCCGCAAGGAAAGATGGTCGATCGGAGGAACAAGCGAGGCGAGGGCACGCTGGTGTCGCGCTGGATCGAGTTGCGGCGTACTCACTGCGTATCCCGCCCTGACGACGTGGGCGGCTCCGAAAGACAGGAAGTAGGCGGGGTCAATTCCACCCATGTTCGTGGGGTTCCACACCTGGTCGCTGCCAACGACGTAGACATCCGCTTCGGGAGGTGTAGCGCGGAGCTGTCGCATCGATTTGTAGCGTCGAGTCATCTCGAAATGTCGAGACCGGTACGATTCGAAGCGTCTAGCTTGACTACGGCGCTGCCCTTGCGTCTTCCAGAGCAGCACGGAGCGGATTGCGCGGGCAAGAGCCTGCTTGGCGGCAGAAGACACGCTCGCGCCGGTCGCGGTCGCGCCGCGAAACTTCCAAACAGCGCTGAGCACGGGGTTGGGGAGCGGGGCGTAGTGTTGGGAGTGCCCCGGCGGGCGGTAGTCGATGACACGGACCTCGGCACCAAGCGACTCCAACCGGTCCTGGAGTGCGATCGCCTGGAGAACGGCCCCATAGTTCTGGGCGAAGTGAAAGTTGAGCGTGGCGACCTGGATGTTCGCCAGGGCCGGCTCAGGTGACTGATCCACGATCAACGATCTCCAGACTCGTGCAGGGTCATGATGGACTCGACGCTCTCGCGCCGTGAGTACGGGACTCGTGTCAATGCAGGTTGGCGGCCGACTGCGACGAAAGTCACGAGTGCTTCCGATTTGGGCAGATCAAGTAGAGCGCGGACCTTCTTCTCGGATCGTGGCCACAGCATTGCTGTGAGGGGGCACGTACCCACCCCTGCATCTTCGAGCGCGTACATCAGCGTCATCGCAAAGAGAGCGCCATCGACAAACGGCTGGTTTCGCTCGGTCGCCTCGACGTAGTACGAAGTGTCGCTCGTTACCAACAGGAGCACCGGTGGGCGGTCGTAGCCCCCGAGCCCGGCTTGAATCCTCAGTATCTTGTCAATCAGGCCAGGGTCGGTCACGACATGAAGCCGAGAGGACTGCCTGTTGCAGGCGGAGGGGCTCCTAGAAGCGATCGAGGCGGCATCGGATATTAAGCCCAGATCAACCGGTCCGGGCTCGAACTCACGAAGACTCACGCGATCGGCTGTGAGCTCGCCAAACGACCGGTGCCGCTGCCGATCGAAGCGGACTGTGCGGAACCCGCCAGCTGTGCTGCTACCCAGTATCAGCTTCTGTACCTCGGGTGCGAATAGTGCGAGTTTGTCGCCTACATTCACCCCGAGATCATCGTGTCGGCTGAAGTAGGTACGTAGAGTAGCGCACGCGGCGTCGAAGAATGTATCGCGGGGGTCGCGACCATCATCAATCCATCGATTGAGCAGCTGGGCGAGAGCCGTCAGCGGCCTGTTGCCGAATGACGGTCGAAAGTCCTCGCGCGTGAGCCCCTTCTCAATTGAGTGCGTGTAGTACATGATCAGCGCACGATCGTTCCTGACGTTGATCGATTGGCCCGCTGGGGCGGCATGCTTGTGATACAAGAGATGGTCGTTATAGGTAAGTTGCACTGCCCGGCCACGGTGAATGGCACGACGCAGTGGGCCGTGCATTGAGCTGGGTATGAAGTCTCGGAAGGACACCATCAGTGCACCTGCTTTCTTGCGTTGGTTCTTATGTCGGCCCTCAAGCGAAAGGAATGCGATTGCTCCAGTCGCATGTCGCTAGGCCGTGTGCGTGCCGGCACTACTCCCCAGTGCGCTCTGGTATGCGGAGCACACGAGGGGCCACGTGAACGCCTGTCGAGAGCGGGCTAGGCTGACCGCGGACGATTCGGCTTGTGCGTCAGCATCCGAGGCAAGCGCGAGGACCGCGGTGGCTATCGATTCTGGCGTTGGGTCGCAGAACCGACCTCCTGCCCCGAGCACCTCACGGTTGTAGACGGTGTCGCGCGCGACGATAGGTGTCGCGGTTGCCATGGCTTGCACCAGCGTGGGGTTGGTTCCGCCGACGCTATGCCCGTGAAAGTACACGGCAGCGTGTTGCCAGAGCGAGTATAGCCGTCGGTCATCGCTGAGATGGCCGAGCCAGGTGACGTGGTCGTTGTTTGCCGCGAGCGTCGCTACTTTCTCGTCGAGCTCGCCTCCGTATCCTGACGAGCCAACGATCACGACAGGCACCGTCTTCGCGATCTCTTCGGCGGCTTCGACAAACTCCGGAATGGTGTTCTCAGGAACGAACCGCGCGACCACCAGGACATATCCTCGGTGTTCGAGTCCGGACTCGAGTGGCAGCTCAGCGACCTCATCGCCTCCGTAGGGGATATATATGCCGTCACGGTTAAAGTCTTGTCCCCAGCGTCGAGCGATCTCGTGAGAGTCGAAGATGAGGGTGTCGGCGAACTTAGCGGTCATCCAGGCCCCAAGCCTGAAAATCGTCTTCGCGATGCGGCCCCACTTCGCGCGGTCCCATTCGATGCCGTCCACGTTTACGACGGTCCGGACGCCGCGTGCCCGCAAGAGAGGTAGATAGTAGCCGTTCGCCACGTTCATGACGAGCGCCACGTCCGGGCGCTTGCGTGCAGCATCGAGTGATGCCGTCAGGCCATACGACAAGGTGCTCATGGACTTGGACTCCGTGCCACGAGTTGTGATCACCTCCACCCGTGGATCTCGTTCTGGGTCGTCTAGTTTCGTTGCTCCTGGTCTGCTGTAGACCGTGACGTCCCAGCCTTGATCAGCGAGATGGGGCGCGAGCTTTCGCACGGCTGTCTCAAACCCGCCGTAGTAGCTCGGGTAGCCGCGAGTACCGATGATTGCAACTGAAGGCACGAATGATGTCCGATTGCTAGTGCGAGCTGCCATTGGGGGCGATCGCTGCTTTCACTGTCTTGAGAAGGATCGCAAAGTCGCCTACGAGCGACCAGTTCTCCACATAGCCGAGGTCGAGGCGGACCGACTCGTCCCAAGACAAGGTGGAGCGGCCCGAGACTTGCCATAGTCCAGTGATGCCTGGCTTGGCGAGGAACCGGCGGTGCACGTGGTCGGCGTACTGCTCGACCTCAGAGGGCAGGGGCGGGCGAGGGCCGACCAGCGACATCGAGCCGCCGATCACGTTGAACAGCTGAGGGAGTTCGTCAAGGCTGAACCGGCGCATGAACCGGCCGACACGAGTGACCCGAGGGTCGTTGGTCATCTTGAAGAGCACCTCGTTGCCGGCATCCTGTGCCTGCTGCGCTTTGAGATCGGCAAGCAGATCCTCCGCGTTGACTACCATCGAGCGGAACTTGAGCATTGAGAACTCACGGCCGCGGTAGCCGATCCTGGTCTGGCGGAAGAGCACGGGGCCGGGGCTCGACAGCTTCACGATCAAGGCGAGGACCAGCAACAGCGGACTGATGACGATCATTCCCCCACCCCCGAAAGCAGCAGATCCACCGCGCGTTTGGTGAACTGCTGGCCGCTACTGAACCGCGGCGTCTCCACGTGGATCAGCGGCAGGCCGGCCACCGGTCGGGTGTGCACACGCGGACCGGCGACGTCGGTGATGCTCGGGGCGAGCACGAGGTGCTGCCTGCCGGCCTCGATGCTCCACGAGATCTGCTTGACCTTGTTGGCGGGCAGGTCGTCGGTGCTCGTGACCGCGACCGTATCGGCGCCGGTGATCGCGAGCGCACGCTCGACGCGGTCGACGCTGCCCATGATCGGGATTCCGGTGCTCTCGATCGTGTCGGCGATCTTGCCCGACGGCACACAGGCGCCGACGACGCGGTAGCCGGCGGAGGGCGCTCGACGCAACTCACGGGCGGTCTGGGCGACCGATTGACGTGACCCGACGAGCAGGACCTTCGCGGTGTAGCGTCCCATCTGACGTTGCGCGACGAGCCACTGGCGCCACAGCCAGCGGGTGAGCAGCAGCATGAAGATGCCGAGCGGCAGGGAGATCAGCAGATAGCCGCGCGCGACGTCGATGCGTAGCAGGAAGGCGAGGATCGCGATCGCGCCGAAGACGCCGAAGCTGGCGCGCACGATGCGCGCGTACTCGCTCGCGCCGACGCCGATCACGCGCTCGCTGCGTGAGTCGGCGAGGGCGAGGGCGAGCATCCAGATGACGATGAGGACGCCGGAGGACGCCCAGTACGAGAACTCGCTCAGACGGCTGTCTTCGCGGATCGAGACCTGAGCGTTGCCCAGGCCGAACCACACCAGCTGCGTGCCGAAGACCACCCACACCAGCACGAGGAAGTCGGTGATGCGCAGGCGGCGGGCATAGCGCTCTCGCCAGGGGTCCAGAGGCGGGGCGGTCGGCGTCGGCGCAGTGGTGGCGCTGGGTTCACCCATTGGTGCCTCGACGTGAGAAGTCGGCATGTGCCCGACGGTCGACGACAGCTGCTCGGCAGGTGCGGCGCGCAGCGCTTCCACTGTCACGTTGGTCACCTCCGAAATCGATGCGGCAGGCGCGATCGTATCGAGTGCAGGTTTCGGTGATGTGTCGTGTGTCATGTCGGCCCAGGGGGGAGCTGGTCAGCAATTTCCCAGATTAGCTCTCGTGGATGAGGGAGTCCTCATCCAAACGTCGAGGACGGTAACTGCGCGCAGTGCGTCTATGAAGACGGCGATCAGGATTCCGATGCAGGCTCCGGTGGTGTTGGCGACGATGTCGAGAACGCTCGGGGTCCGGGCATCCAGCAGCAGCGCCTGTACGCACTCGATCGTGACCGTCGCGAGGAACGCGACCGGCAGCACGAGCCAGCGGTTGCGCACCAGGATGAGCGTCAGCAGCAGGCCCAGCGGCACGAACAGCAGGATGTTCGCCGCGAACTCGATGCGGTCGTAGGTCAGTACCGGGATCGCCCGCGTGATGAGGCGCAGCAGCGGCCCGGCGCCCTGGTCGACGGGCACGGGCCAGAAGGCGATGCCTGTGAGCAGCAGGGTGTAGGCGAGCAGGTAGGCGCGGGTGTTGCGGCGTTTCGACTCGCCGATCGGAGTCACCCGCGGGTCGTCCTTCATCTTGAACATGACCTCGTTGCCCGAGTCCAGTCCCTGCTCCTGACGCTCGCGCCACAGATTCTCGAGCAGCTCCTCTGCGTTCGTCACCATTGAGCGGAACTTCAGCATGGTGAACTCCCGGCCACCGCGGCCGATCCGCACCTGTCGGAACAGGACCGGCCCTTCCGAGGTCAGTCGAACCGTCATCGCGAGGAATGCGAGCACGGGGCTCAGCAGCACGACAGCGACGAGACTCACCGAGATGTCCAGCGCCCGCTTGAGGAAGTTCTGGCCCTCGCTGAAGCGTGGCGTCTCCACGTGGATGAGAGGCAGGCCCGCGACCGGACGCGTGTGCAGGCGCGGCCCTGCGATGTCCACGATGCTGGGCGCAAGAACCAGGTGCTGACGCCCCGCCTGCAGGTTCCAGGAGATCTGCTTGACCTTGTCTGGCGGCAGCTCGTCGGTGCTGGTCACGGCGACGGTGTCAGCATCGGTGAGTTCCATCGCGCGCTCGATCGCGTTGACGCTACCCATCATGGGAATCTCGGTCCCGGGTACGACATCGGCGACTGTTCCACTGGGCGTACACGCCCCCACCACGAGGTACCCGGAGCTCGGGCTGCGCCCGAGCTCGCGTGCGATCTGCGCGACAGAATCGATGGACCCCACGAGCAGCACCCGTGCCGAGTATGTTCCGCGCTTGCGCATCGCAATGAGCCACTGCCGCCACAGCCA
>Ga0209930_1004920_pt1 | contig 11350 bp, 6 predicted proteins | sample ThiBiot_500_biof_2_FD_183948 | JGI IMG/M metagenome (GOLD analysis project Ga0209930, IMG submission 183948) | Wastewater bioreactor microbial communities from Cape Town, South Africa - Thiocy_cont_500_biof (SPAdes) | ecosystem: Engineered > Bioreactor > Thiocyanate-remediating >... | reverse complement strand
CAGGTCGAAGGTTATGCCGCGGGCGAGGAAGGCGGCGAAGGACTGACCGGCCGTGCCACGCAGGGTGACCGCGATGGTGTCGTCCTTCAGGCCCTTGTGCCCGAAGCGCTTGGCGACTTCACCCGACAGCATGGCGCCGGCGGAACGGTCGACATTCTTGATATCGACCTCGAAGGCGACCGGCTCCTTGCGTTCGAGCGCGGCAGCAGCCTTTTCGATCATGGTGCGGTCGAGCACGTCGTCGATCGGGTGCTTCTGGCGGGCCGTCCAATAGGTGGCCTCCTTCGGCGCCTCGACCTTGTGGAAGATGCGGGTGAAATCGAGCCCCTTTGCCTTCCAGTGGCTGAGCATGTCGTCCTTTTCGAGCAATTCCGACGCGCCGATGATCTCGTCGAGCTTGCGCACACCGAGCGAAGCGAGAATCTCGCGCACTTCCTCGGCAACGAAGAAGAAGTAGTTGACCACATGCTCCGGCGTGCCCTTGAAGCGCTTGCGCAGCACCGGATCCTGGGTGGCGACGCCGACCGGACAGGTGTTGAGGTGGCATTTGCGCATCATGATACAGCCGGCCGCGATCAGCGGCGCGGTGGCGAAGCCGAATTCGTCGGCCCCGAGCAGCGCGCCGATGATGACATCGCGGCCGGTTTTGAGGCCACCGTCGACTTGCAGGGCGATGCGCGAGCGCAGGCCGTTCAGCACCAGCGTCTGCTGGGTTTCGGCAAGGCCGATTTCCCAGGGAGAGCCGGCATGCTTGAGCGAGGTCAGCGGCGAGGCGCCTGTGCCGCCGTCGAAGCCCGAGACGGTGATATGATCGGCGCGCGCCTTGGCAACACCCGCCGCCACCGTGCCGACGCCGACTTCCGAAACCAGCTTGACCGAGATATCGGCCGCCGGGTTGACGTTCTTCAGGTCGAAGATCAGCTGCGCCAGATCCTCGATCGAATAGATGTCGTGATGCGGCGGCGGCGAGATCAGGCCGACGCCCGGCGTCGAATGCCGGGTCTTGGCGATGGTCGCATCCACTTTGTGGCCAGGGAGCTGGCCGCCCTCGCCGGGCTTTGCGCCCTGCGCCACCTTGATCTGCAGCATGTCGGCATTGACCAGATATTCGGTGGTGACGCCGAAGCGGCCGGATGCGATCTGCTTGATGGCGGAACGCTCGGGGTTGGCCGAACCGTCATGCAGCGGCAGGTAGCGGTCGGCTTCCTCGCCGCCCTCGCCGGTGTTCGACTTGCCGCCGATGCGGTTCATGGCGACCGCCAGCGTCGAATGCGCCTCGCGGCTGATCGATCCGAAGGACATGGCCCCGGTCGAGAAGCGCTTGACGATATCCACCGCCGGCTCGACCTCATCGATGGCAACAGGCGTGCGGCCGGCCGCTTCCGCCGGCTTGATCTTGAACAGGCCGCGAATGGTGTTGAGGCGCTGGGCCGATTCGTTCACCAGTTCGGCGAACTCCCGGTAGCGATCCTCTGCATTGCCGCGCACGGCATGTTGCAGCGAGGCGATGGCGTCCGGCGTCCAGGCATGATCCTCGCCGCGCATGCGGAAGGCATATTCGCCGCCGATATCGAGCGTCTTGGCCAGCAGCGGATCCTTGCCGAAGGCGGCCGCATGGCGCGCGACCGTCTCGCGGGCGATCTCTTCGAGGCCGATGCCTTCGATGGTCGTCGCCGTGCCGAAGAAATACTTGGTCACCAGCTCGGAAGACAGGCCGATGGCGTCGAAAATCTGGCCGCCGCAATAAGACTGGTAAGTGGAAATGCCCATCTTGGACATGACCTTGAGGATGCCCTTGCCGACCGCCTTGATGTAGCGATAGACGACTTCGGTGGCGTCCACTTCCTTGGGAAATTCGCCGCGCGCATGCATGTCGAGCAGCGTGTCGAAGGCGAGATAGGGGTTGATCGCCTCGGCGCCGTAACCCGCCAGACAGCAGAAGTGATGGATTTCGCGCGGTTCGCCGGATTCGACCACGAGGCCGACCGAGGTGCGCAAGCCCTTGCGGATCAGGTGGTGATGCACGGCGGCGGTCGCCAGCAGCGCCGGAATGGCGATGCGGTCAGGCCCCACCTGACGATCGGAGAGCACGATGATGTTGTAGCCGCCCTTGACCGCCGCCTCGGCACGTTCGCAGAGCCGATCGAGCATTTCGATCATGCCCTCGGCGCCGCGCGCGACGTCATAGGTGAAGTCCAGCGTCTTGGTGTCGAAACGGTCTTCCGTATGGCCGATGGAGCGGATCTTTTCGAGATCGCCATTGGTCAGGATCGGCTGGCGCACTTCTAGGCGCTTGGCATTGGCCATGCCCTCGTGGTCGAGAATGTTCGGGCGCGGGCCGATGAAGGAGACGAGGCTCATCACCAGCTCCTCGCGGATCGGGTCGATCGGCGGGTTGGTGACCTGCGCGAAGTTCTGCTTGAAATAGGTATAGAGCAGCTTCGAGCGGGTGGACATGGCCGAGATCGGCGTATCCGTGCCCATCGAGCCGACCGCCTCCTGGCCGGTGGTCGCCATCGGCGACATCAGGATCTTGGTGTCTTCCTGTGTGTAGCCAAAGGCCTGCTGGCGATCGAGCAGCGACACGTCGCGGCGCAGCGCGCGCGGCTCGACCGGCTTCAGCTCTTCGAGGATGAGCTGGGTGCGATCCAGCCAGTTGCGATAGGGATGCTTGGTGGCAAGCTCCGACTTCACTTCCTCGTCGGAGATGATGCGGCCCTGCTCCATGTCGATCAGCAGCATCTTGCCGGGCTGCAGCCGCCACTTCTGCACGATGCTCTCTTCCGGCACCGGCAGCGTGCCGGCTTCGGAAGCGAGGATGACGCGGTCGTCATCGGTGACGAGATAGCGGGCCGGACGCAGGCCGTTGCGGTCCAAGGTCGCGCCGATCTGGCGGCCGTCGGTGAAACAGACGGCGGCCGGGCCGTCCCACGGCTCCATCAGCGCGGCATGGTATTCGTAGAATGCCTTGCGCTCCGGCGACATCGACTGGTTGCCGGCCCATGCTTCCGGGATCAGCATCATGACGGCATGCGCCAGGGAATAGCCGCCGCGCACCAGGAATTCGAGCGCGTTGTCGAAGCAGGCGGTATCCGACTGCCCCTCATAGGAGATCGGCCACAGCTTCTCGATATCGCTGCCGAACAGCGGCGAGGAGACAGACGCCTGACGCGCCGCCATCCAGTTGACGTTGGAGCGCAGCGTGTTGATTTCGCCGTTATGGGCGACCATGCGATAGGGATGCGCCAGCTTCCACGAGGGGAAGGTGTTGGTCGAGAAACGCTGGTGGACGAGCGCCACCGCCGACTCGAAACGCGGATCGGCGAGGTCCTTGTAGTAAGCGCCGACCTGATAGGCGAGGAACATGCCCTTGTAGACGACCGTCTTCGAGGACAGCGATACGGGGTAGAAATGGCTCTCCTCGCCGTCGAATTCGGCATAGATGCGGTTGGAGATCACCTTGCGCAGGGTGAACAGCCGACGCTCGAACTCGTTGTTGGTGGCGGCTTCGCGGCCGGCGCCGATGAAGATCTGGACATGATGCGGCTCGGTGGCGGCAATCTCCGGCGCCTTGGACAGTGAAGCATTGTCGACCGGCACTTCACGGTAACCGAGCAGCTCCTGCCCTTCTTCCTCGATCACCTGCTTCATGACCGTCTTGAAATGGGCGATCTGCTTTTCATCGCGCGGCATGAAGATATGGCCGACGCCGTATTCGCCAGCCTTCGGCAAGGTGATGCCCTGCCTGGCCATCTCCTCGCGGAAGAAACGGTCGGGGATCTGCACCAGGATGCCGGCGCCGTCGCCCATCAGCGGATCGGCGCCGACGGCGCCACGATGGGTGAGGTTTTCGAGGATGAACAAGCCGTCGCGGACGATCTGGTGCGACTTCTGGCCCTTCATATGGGCGATGAAGCCGACGCCGCAGGCATCGTGCTCGTTGCGCGGATCGTAGAGGCCCTGCTTCTTCGGCAGGCCGGACGGAAAGGCGGGCGTTTTCGTGGCCGCGGTCGCCGCGCCATCGATGTCATGCCCGATCTGATGTGACGGTATCGTCTTCGTCATCTGCTCTCTCCGTTCGCAAGCCCGCAGTCTCGCGGGCAGACCGGCCTCACGCACGGCACCCGACACTATGGATGCCGGCCGTGACAGCCGCGTTGCAGTCCTGACCCTTCACGGCGCGGCCGCCGGGTTTCGGCGGCACATCGGCCCTTCGAGGCCGAAATAGGACAGCAGCCCTGTCCTATTTCACGGGTTCTATGCCAGAAAGATCCCCCCGCCGCAAGAGCCGAGCCTGAGATTCTTCGCCTCTGAAGCAGGAAGATTGCCGGTTATTTAAGCGTAAAGCAATAATATTACACTATATGGAGAATTTTTTGAAGATAATTGCCGAGACGATTTTTCGGCCCAAAGGCTCAACCCGGCGGTTGAATCGGCGCGGCAATTTCGTAAGGTCGCCGCAGCAAACCCGTTTCCATCATCAGACCGAAAGCCGTCGATCATGTTTTTCGCTTCCGACAACTGGGCGGGCGCCCATCCCGCGATTTCCGAGCGGCTGTTCCAGGAATCCGGTCGCTTCGCCTCCGCCTATGGCACCAGCGACATCGACAAGAAGGTCGAGGAAGCCTTCTGCGAACTGTTCCAGCGCGAGGTGGCGGTGTTTTTCGTCGCCACCGGCACGGCGGCCAATTCGCTGGCGCTCGCAAGCCTTGCCCGGCCGGGCGGCGTCGCCTTCTGCCACAACGAGGCGCATGTGACGAACGACGAATGCGGCGCCCCGGAATTCCTCTCCGGCGGCTTGCGGCTGGTGACCGTCAACGGCGCAAACGGCAAGATCGACCCGGCCGACCTCAAGGCCCGGATCGGCCGCTTCCCGCCCGGCGCCGTGCATCAGGGCCAGCCGACTGCCGTCACCATCACCCAGGCAAGCGAGATCGGCACCGTCTATTCGCTGGACGAGATCGAGGCCATCGCCAACGTGACCCGCGCGCGAAAACTGGCGCTGCACATGGACGGCGCCCGTTTCGCCAATGCGCTGGTGACGCTGGACGGGGCGACCGCCGCCGACATGACCTGGAAACGCGGCGTCGACATCCTCTCCTTCGGCGGCACCAAGAACGGCTGCTGGTGCGCCGAGGCGCTCATCTATTTCGATCCCGACATGGCGCGCGAGCTGCCCTTCCTGCGCAAGCGCTCCGCCCAGCTCTTCTCGAAATCGCGCTTCATCGCCGCCCAGTTCGATGCCTATCTCAAGGGCGGGCTTTGGCTGGAGCTTGCCCGCCACGCCAATGCCATGGCCGACAGTTTGCGCGCCGGCTTGAGCGCCTCCAACCGCGCCCGGCTGGCCTGGGATACGGTCTCCAACGAGGTCTTCGCCATCGTCGCCAGGGATGCCGCGCGCGTTGCGGAGGAAAAGGGCGCCCGCTTCTACGAATGGCCGGTGCCGGCGGAAACGCCCGACCTGCTGGACGAGAGCGAGATGCTGATCCGCCTCGTCACCAGCTTCGCCACCGAAAAACAGGATGTCGACAACCTGCTGGAATGCCTGGCAGGGTGATCAGCCCCGGCTTTCGCCAAGCCGCAGGCTACGGATACGCCGGAGGATATCCTCGGAGACGGCGGTAACAAGCGCCTTGTCGGCATCCTTGCGTGGCACCAGCACGAATTCCACGTCCTCCAGCTTCGGCAGGGCGCCGGCCTCGATTTCCCGCAAGCCCGCCGGCGCCATGCTGCGCGGCTGCACCAGCACGCCCATGCCGGCGCGCGCCGCCGCCGTCAGCCCGCTGAGGCTGCCGCAGGTGCAGACGATCCGCCACGCCACCCCATGTCGCCCCAGCGCCTCCAGCGCGATGGCCCGCGTCAGGCTCGGCGGCGGAAAGGCGATCAGCGGCAGCGGCCTTGTCGCCAGCGCCTGCTCGGGATCGCGCGCCAGCCAGACCAGCGGCTCGCGATAGATCAGCGTGCCCAGATCGTTGCCGAGCCGGCGCTTGGCAAGCACAAGGTCGAGATCCCCACTATCCTGCATTTCATAGAGCACGCCCGACAGCGCCACCGTCAGTTCCAGGTCGACGGAGGGGTGCGAGCGCACGAAGGCCTCCAGCACCGCCGGCAGCTGGCTGCCGACAAAATCCTCGGATACGCCGAGCCGGATGCGACCGCGCAAGCCGGTATCGGAAAACAGCGCCTGCACCTGACCCTCGACCGCCAGCAGCGTCCGGGCATGGGTCAGCAGAGCCTCGCCATCGGCGGTCAGCACGACCCGGTGCGTATCGCGGGCCAGCAGCCGCCGGCCGAGCGACGCCTCCAGCCGCTGCACATGCTGGCTGACCGTCGATTGCCCCAGCCCCAACCGCTCGGCGGCGGCGGTGAAACTGCCGGCCTGCTCGACGGCGACGAAACTGCGCAACTGGGTGAGGTCGAGCATGGCCTATCCTGTTTCGTGATGACTGTTATTCCTTGCATCCCCAATCATAATAGCACAGGTTCAATCCACAAAGCCGTCATTGCGAGACTATGCCATGCGCCGTTTCCTGCCCGATACATTTACCCTGCTGCTCGTCTGCACCGTCATCCTCGCCTCGCTGCTGCCGGCGCAAGGCGCGTTTGCCAGCTATTTCGGCGTGGCGACCAAGCTGGCGATCGCGCTTCTGTTCTTCCTGCATGGCGCGCGCCTGCCGCGCGACGTGGTGATGGCCGGCCTCTTGCACTGGCGCCTGCACATCACCATCCTCGCCGCCACGTTCGTGCTGTTTCCGCTGCTTGGCCTCGCGGTCGGCCTGCTGGTGCCGAGCGTGCTGCCGCCGACGCTTTATACCGGCATCCTCTTCCTCTGCGTGTTGCCTTCGACGGTGCAGTCCTCCATCGCCTTCACCTCGATGGCCGGCGGCAATGTCCCGGCCGCGATCTGCGCCGCCTCGGCCTCGAATATTTTCGGGATGTTCCTGACGCCGCTGCTGGTCGGGTTGTTGTTTTCGCTCGGCGGCCATGGCGGTTTTTCCATGGATGCGCTGGAGCAGATCCTGCTGCAACTGCTCGCCCCCTTCATCGCCGGCCAGTTGCTGCAGCCCTGGATCGGCAACTGGATCCGCGCCCGCAAAAAAATCCTGACCCCCGTCGATCGCGGCTCGATCCTGATGGTCGTCTATCTCGCCTTCAGCGACGCCGTGGTCGAAGGCATCTGGCACACCTTTACGGCCGCCGAACTCGGCGCCGTCGTCGTGGTCGATATCGTGCTGCTGGCGGTGGTGCTGATCGTGACCATGTTCGGCAGCCGGCTGCTCGGCTTCTCCAAGGAAGACGAGATCGCCATCACCTTCTGCGGCTCGAAGAAAAGCCTCGCCAGCGGCGTGCCGATGGCCAGCGCCATCTTCGCCGGTCAGCCCATCGGCGCCATCGTCCTGCCGCTGATGCTGTTCCACCAGATCCAGCTCATGGCCTGCGCCGTCATCGCCCAGCGCTATGCGACGCAGCGCCAGCGCAGCGAGGCCGTCGCGGCCAAGGCCTGAAACGAAAAAGGCGGCGCCCGCAGGCGCCGCCCTCGTTTCATTCGAGAGGAGAGAGAATGAAGCTTAGTTGACCGAAGCCGGTTCGGTCTCGGTGACCTTGGCTTCGATGGTCTTCGGCGTGGCGACCGCTTCGGCGGCAATCGCGATGCGGCGCGGCTTCATGGCTTCGGGAATGTTGCGCAGAAGCTCGATATGCAGGAGACCGTTCTTCAGCGACGCGGCCTGCACCTCGACATGGTCGGCAAGCTGGAAGCGGCGCTCGAAGGCGCGCTTGGCGATGCCGCGATAGAGGTATTCGCTGTCGCCGGCGGCTTCGTCGGCCTTCTCGCCCTTGACGGTGAGCACATGGGCGCGGGCCTCGATGCTGAGTTCGGTTTCATCGAAGCCGGCCACCGCCATGGTGATGCGGTAAGTATTTTCGCCAGTGCGTTCAATATTGTAGGGCGGGTAGGTCTGGGCCTGTTCCGGCTGACCGAGGCTGTCCAGCATGGTGAACAGGCGGTCGAAACCGACGGTGGAACGGTAAAGCGGGGAAAAATCGACGTGACGCATGGTGTCCTCCTGTGAAGCGACGTTGTGCGGGTTGAGGCTCCCACATCCCGCGTTTGGCGATGAAGGAGCCGGATTGCGGACCCGTCTGGCATCCGCCCGAAACAGATGGGAAGAGGTCTTTGCGCCTTCAAGCCCCGGCCGCACTTTTTCGCATGAACGGCGGCTGAACGGGCAATTCCGCTGCCGTTCATCGACGGCCTGCTATTTCTCGCACATCGAACGACACCCATCGTTCGTGGCCGGGTTTCATGTCCCCCCTCGGCCTTATCTTCAAGGGCCGGATGCGCTGTCTCCCCTCCCCCTGTTCGCGCGCTCCGGCCCCTTTTCTCCTGTTGCGAAACGGCTTAACGTCGATCTCATCTCACCGGAAAGAGGACAGTCGTCGCCGAATGGAGGCCACCTTGCATGAAACGCCGGCCAATCCGGCGCCCGCAAACCACACAGTCGGCTTTTTCACCGCCCATGACGGCGTGAAACTGCGCTATGCGGTTTTTCGCTCGGAAATTTCGCCGGCGCGCGGCACCGTGGTCCTGCTGCATGGCCGCAATGAATGCATCGAGAAATATTTCGAGACGATTCGCGACCTCAACGCCATGGGCATGTGGGTCGCGACCTACGACATGCGCGGCCAGGGCGGCTCGCAACGGCTGGTGCGCAACGGCCTGAAGGGCCATGTGCGCCGCTTTGCCGATTACGAGCGCGATCTCTTCACATTTCTCGATGCCGTCGTTCTGCCGGATACGCGCCTGCCCTTCTTCCTGCTCGCCCATTCCACGGGCGCGCTGGTGGCGCTCTCGGCCGCACCGCGGCTCGAAAGCCGTATCGAGCGCATGGTGTTGAGCGCGCCGCTGGTCGGCATTGCCAGGGTAAAGATGTCGATCGGCACCATGCGACGGCTGTCGAAGCTGTTCTGCCTGGTCGGCCTCGGCGGCCTCCAGGTCGGGCGCGGCACGATCAAGTTCGGCTTCGAAGACAATCCGCTGACGGCGGACGCCAAGCGTTTCGCCCGCAACGAAAGCCTGCTGGAGGATTTTCCGCATCTGATGGTCGGCCTGCCGACGGCGCGCTGGCTGCGCGAATCGCTGTGCGCCATCCGTCGCTGCCTCGATCCCGATCATCTCGCCTCGATCCGCATTCCGACGCTGATTCTGGCGCCGATGCGCGACGGCGTCATCCCCTATATCGACCAGGAAAACCTGTCGCGCCATTTTCGCGCCGCCCAACTCATCCCGGTTCCGGGCGCGCGCCACGAGCTGTTTCAGGAAAAGGATGTCCATCGCGTGCAGGCGCTGGCCGCCATCGCTGCCTTCATTCCCGGCAGCGATGCCGAAAAGGCCGAAGTCGCGCTGACGATGGAATAAGCTTTGAAGCATGTCGCGCAAAAGCGTGCCGCGATTTTTCGACAACGACATGCGAAAAATCGATGATCCAAAGCGCAGAAGCGAATCTGAAAGATCGCGACGCGCTTTAGCGCGCGAGAAGCTCCAGCGCCTCGCGGTGCAGCGCGGCGCTGCCGGCCGCGATCACATTGCCGCCCGCCTCGGCGCGGCCGCCCTGCCAGTCGGTCATGACGCCGCCGGCCTGCTCGACCAGCGGGATCATCGCCCCGACGTCATAGGGCTTCAGCCCGGTCTCGATGACGAGGTCGACATGCCCGGCCGCCAGCAGCGCATAGGCATAGCAATCGATACCGTAGCGGAACAGGCGCGCCCGGCTTTCGACGTCGCGGTAGCGGCGCGCATCTTCGCCGGCAAACATATGCGGCGATGTGGTGAACAGGATGGCGTTTGCAAGCCCGCCGCAATCGCGGCTGCGGATCTGGCGCTCGCCGTCGGGGCCGGCATACCAGGCGGCCTTGCCGTCCGCGAAATAACGCTCGCCGGTGAAGGGCTGGTCCATCATGCCCATGATCGACCGGCCATCCTCCTGGAAGCCAATCAGCGTGCCCCAGACCGGCACGCCGGAAATGAAGGCGCGGGTGCCGTCGATGGGGTCGATCACCCAGATATGCCTGCGGTCGAGACCGACATTGTCATGCTCCTCGCCGAGAATGCCATGCTCGGGAAACTGTGCGCCGATCACGGCGCGGATGGCGGCTTCCGCCGCGCGGTCGCCCTCGGTCACCGGATCGAAACCGCCATCCTGCTTGTTGACGACATCGACACCGGTGCGGAAACGCGGCAGGGTCTCGGCCTTGGCCGCATCGGCCAGCCGGTTGAAGAAAGCGCGATCAGGAAGCATGGGAGATCCACCGGAAAAGGACTTTGGTTTCTCTTTTAGTAGAGGAAAACCCCTTGAAAGCAAACCGCTTTCATGGCCCCGCGCCGCTTTCGGCATCGCAGCAATCGCGACCGAATTCCGGCTTGACATTTGTGCGATGCACACATAACTTTTCCCTACAGTCTTTCGACTGTAAATACCCTCCTTGGGTGTTTCCTCCCTAGATTTGACCGCGCCGCAAAGCGCGGTTTTTTTTGGAAAATCTATTCCGCCGCCAATGCCGCGTCGGCGGCATAGAGCGCCACGTAATCGGCCATCTGGCGCATGAAGGACGAGATGGCGGCGGCGACCGCCTCGAATTCCGGCCGCTTCTGCAGCGACGTCTCGTCGACATACAGCGCGCGGCTGACCTCCACCTGCAGCGCATGCAGGCCCCGCGCCGGGCGGCCATAATGTTCCGTTATGAAACCGCCGGCATAGGGCTTGTTGCGCACGGCGGTAAAGCCGAGATTTTCGAGGATGTCGATCGCGGCGCGGCTGAGATCGGTCGAGGCGCTGGTGCCGTAGCGGTCGCCGATGATGAAATCCGGCCTCAAGTTGGAGCCGGCGACACGGATATTGCCGGGCATCGAATGGCAATCGATCAGCACGCCGAAACCGAAGCGCACATGGGTGCGGGCGATCAGCCGGCGCAGGCAGGCATGATAAGGCTTGTAGATCGTCTCGACCCGTTCCAGCCCCTCCTCCACCGGCAGGCGGTGGGCATAGATCTCCATGTTTTCGGCGACGATGCGCGGAATGGTGCCGAGCCCGCCGGCAACCCGCACCGAGCCGATATTGGCGAATGGCGGCAGCGCGCCGTCGAACATGCGCGGATCGAGCTCGTAGGGCTCGCGATTGACGTCGATGAAGGCGCGCGGGAAATGCGCCATCAACAGCGGCGCGCCAAGCTCGATGGCCGCGCCGAAGAGCTCGTCGACGTAATGGTCTTCCGAGCGGCGCAGCGAGGACGGATCGAGGCGCGAGCGCTCCACGAAGGAGACGGGATAGCGGCGACCGCTATGCGGCGAGTT
>Ga0209930_1004919_pt1 | contig 11351 bp, 10 predicted proteins | sample ThiBiot_500_biof_2_FD_183948 | JGI IMG/M metagenome (GOLD analysis project Ga0209930, IMG submission 183948) | Wastewater bioreactor microbial communities from Cape Town, South Africa - Thiocy_cont_500_biof (SPAdes) | ecosystem: Engineered > Bioreactor > Thiocyanate-remediating >... | reverse complement strand
CGCCTGTTCATGATCACCGACGGCCATTACAAGCTGGTGACGGGACCGCAAGTGCCGCCGATGCTGTTCGATCTCGCCAGCGATCCCGACGAACTGACCGACCTGGGCCGCGATCCCGCCATGGCCGGCGTCATCGAACGGCTGGAGGCGGCGCTCACCGACTGGCTGCAGAAGCCGGCCAACCGGATCACCGTGCCCGACCGCTGGGTGACGGCGGCGGACGAGAAATTTCCCCGCTTCGACCCGCTGATCGAGCAGGGCGTGCTGATCGGCTATTGGGACGAGGCCGAGCTTGCCGCCCAGCACGCCGCACGCGACGCCTGGCTGGCGGAGCGACGCGGTCAATAAGCATTTCAGGAAAAGGGAGCATCGGTTTTCCGTCCAGAAATGCGACACCCTTATAGGTCTGGCCAAACGAGGCGGAAAAGGGCTAAGCAGGACGCAAACAACAGCTTGCAAGCCTGGAGGTTCGATGTCGGTCGTTGCGTCTTATGTCTATCGTGGAGGCGTGCGGCAGGAGGCGGTGGCACTCGATGGAGCGCCGCCGGCGTTCGGCGATGACGAATTCGTCTGGGTCGGCCTGTTCGAGCCGACCATGGAGGAAATCGAGGGACTGGCGCGCACCTTCGGCCTGCATCCGCTCGCGGTCGAGGATGCGCTGAACGCGCATCAGGTGCCGAAGGTGGAAGTCTATGGCGACCAGATTTTCGTCATCGCCAAGACGGCGCATCTCGAAGGCGACAAGATCCGCTATGGCGAGACCTCGATCTTCGTCGGCCACCATCACATTATCACGGTGCGCCACGGCTCGGCGCGCGCCCACACGGAGTTGCGCGCCCAGATCGAGGCTTCGCCGCAGCTCATGCGCCAGGGCACCGATTACGTGCTGCACGCCATCATCGATTTCATCGTCGACGGTTACCTGCCGGTGGTCCAGACCATCGAGGACAAGGTGCTGAAGATGGAAAAACAGATGCTGGTCTCGTTTCTCGAGCGCGAGCAGATCCGGCGGCTGTTTCGCCTGCGCCGCCAGCTCATCCTGTTCGGGCGCATTCTCGGGCCGATGTCGGAAGTCGTGGGACGGCTGGTCAATCTGGACCTGCCCTGCCTCGACCAGAACGCCAAGCCCTTCTTCCGCGACGTGCTCGATCACGTCCGCCGGGTTGAGAGCATGGTGGGCGGGTTGCGCGAAGTCATCACTTCGGTTTTCGAGGCCTCGAACCTGCTCGAGCAGCAGCGCCAGGGCGTCATCACCCGGCAGCTCGCCGCCTGGGCGGCGATCCTCGCCGTGCCGACCGCGATTGCCGGCATTTACGGCATGAATTTCGAAAACATGCCGGAATTGAAGACGCATAACGGCTATTTCATCATCCTGGCCGTCATCGTCGCCCTCTGTTCCGTCCTCTACTACAGGTTTCGCAAGACAGGTTGGCTTTGATCTCTTGACCCGGACGCTCGATTGCAATCATGTGGAGTTCGAGCGGAGCGATTGTCCGGGAGGCAAAAAGCCGAAATCAAAAAAACGGGTGCCGTCTCCGAAAGGTCTGCCTGTGACATCGTCGCCGTCGCTGCTCATACTGCGGTCATGGGGTCTGAATGGTCGAGGCACCGCTCCAGCTCAAACAAGAACCGGGAACATTCCATGGGAGAGACAATGAAGAAGTATCTGATCGCAACGGTTTCCTGCCTGGTGCTGGCAACGGCCGCCCATGCCGACGAAATCAAGATCGGCATCGAGATGGGCTTCAGCGGCCCGATCGAATCGCTGACGCCGCCGATGGCGCAGGCCGCCGAACTGGCGATTAAGGAAGTCAACGATTCCGGCCTTTTCCTCGGTGGCACCAAGGTCGTGGCGGTGCGCGGCGACGAAACCTGCATCGACGCCAGCGCCGCAACGGCCACCGGCGAGCGCCTCGTCACGTCCGACAAGGTGTCCGGCATCGTCGGCCCGACCTGCTCGGGTGCGGCCAGCGCCGTGCTGACCAATGTGGCGATCCCCAATGGCATGGTGCTGATCTCGCCGTCGGCGACCTCGCCGGGCCTGTCGACCATCGACAGCAAGGGCCTGTTCTTCCGCACCGCCCCTTCCGACGCCCGCGAAGGCGAAGTGCTGGCGCAGATCATGATGGATCGCGGCGTCAAGACGGCCGCCATCAGCTACACCAACAACGACTACGGCAAGGGCATCGCCTCGTCGATCCAGACGGCCTTCGAGAAGCTCGGCGGCAAGATCACGCTTTCGGCCCCGCATGAGGACGGCAAGGGCGATTATTCGGCCGAAGTCGGCGCGCTGTCGTCGGCCGGCGGCGATGCGCTGGTCGTCGCGGGTTATGCCGACCAGGGCGGCTCCGGGGTCGTCCAGACGGCGCTCGATACCGGCGCCTTCTCCAAGTTCGTCTTCCCGAACGGCATGTGGGGCGAAAGCCTGCTCAAGAAGTTCGGCAAGCAGATCGACGGCTCTTTCGGCGACCTGCCGGGCTCCGACAGCCCGGGTGCCGCCAAGCTTGTGGAGATGACCAAGGCTGCCGGTATCAACAGCACCGCCACCTTCGTGCCGGAAACCTATGACGCCGCCGCCATCATGCTGCTCGCCATGCAGGCCGCGGGTTCCGCCAAGCCGGCTGACTACAAGGGCAAGATCATGGACGTCGTCAACGCGCCTGGCGAGAAGATCTATCCCGGCGATCTGGCCAAGGCCCTGAAGATCCTCAAGGACGGCGGCGACATCGACTATGTCGGCGGTTCGGCCGTGGAGTTCATCGGCAAGGGCGAAAGCGCCGGTTCCTACCGCGAGGTCCAGATCGAAGGCGGCGAGATGAAGACCGTCAAGTTCCACTGATACGGTTTGCCGGGGCGCCCTTTCGAGGGCGCCCCGGCGGCGTATTCGACTGGAATTGCCCCGGCTCGTCCCGGCAGACGGCTTCCGTATGGAGCCGGTTTGCCTGAAGGACGGCGGGCTTGCCTCATCGTCGAGGAATGAATGATCGTTTGTCATGACGTACACAAGCACTTCGGTGGCTTCCGGGCTGTCGACGGTGTTTCCCTGCACATCCCTAAAGGGCGGATCACCGGGCTGATCGGCCCGAACGGCGCCGGCAAGTCGACGCTGTTCAACACCATCGCCGGCGCCTACCAGCCGACCTCCGGCCGGATCACCATGGCCGGCGAGGATATCGGCGGATTGCCGCCGCATGTGCTGTTTTCCAGGGGCCTGCTGCGCACCTTCCAGATCGCCCAGGAATTTTCCAGCATGAGCGTGCTCGAAAACCTGATGATGGTGCCGGGCGGCCAGAGCGGTGAATCCATCTGGAACACCTGGGCCAATCGCGGCCGCATCCGCGAGGAAGAGGCGCGGCTGCGCGCCAAGGCCGAGGAAGTGCTCGATTTCCTGACGCTGACCCATCTGCGCGACGAGCGTGCCGGTGCGCTGTCGGGCGGGCAGAAGAAGCTGGTGGAACTCGGCCGCACCATGATGGTCGATGCCCGCATCGTCTTTCTCGACGAGGTCGGCGCCGGCGTCAACCGCTCGCTGCTGAAAACCATCGGCGAGGCGATCGTGCGCCTCAACAAGGAGCGCGGCTATACCTTCTGCGTCATCGAGCACGACATGGATTTCATTGCCCGCCTCTGCGACAGCGTCGTGGTCATGGCCGCCGGCAAGGTTTTGACGCAAGGCTCGCCGGACGAGATCGTCAGCGACGAGCAGGTGATCGAGGCCTATCTCGGCCGCGGCCTCAAGAACAAGGTCGTCGGCAAGGGACCTGGCGCGGGGGCCGCGCCATGAGCGAGACCGCGAACAACACGCCCTTCCTGATCGGCGAGGGCATGACCGGCGGTTACGGCGGCGCCGATATCCTCAACGGCTGCACCATCGCCGTCGAGAAAGGCGAGATCGCCGTCATCGTCGGCCCGAACGGCGCGGGCAAATCGACGGCGATGAAGGCCGTGTTCGGCATGCTGAAGCTGCGCAAGGGCAGCGTCCGCCTCGGCGGCGAGGATATTACCCGCCTCCAGCCGCAGGAGCGTGTCGCCAAGGGCATGGCCTTCGTGCCGCAGACCGAAAACGTATTCGCCTCGATGACCGTCGAAGAAAACCTCGAAATGGGCGCCTTCCTGCGCCGCGACGATTTTCGCGGCACGATGGAGCAGGTCTATGCGCTGTTTCCGGTGCTGCGCGACAAGCGCCACCAGGCGGCGGGCGAGCTTTCCGGCGGCCAGCGCCAGCAGGTGGCGGTCGGCCGGGCGCTGATGACGGAACCCGCGGTGCTGTTGCTCGACGAGCCGACCGCCGGCGTCAGCCCCATCGTCATGGACGAGCTGTTCGACCGCATCATCGATGTCGCCCGCACCGGCGTCACCGTGCTGATGGTCGAGCAGAATGCCCGCCAGGCGCTGGAAGTGGCCGATCGCGGCTATGTGCTGGTGCAGGGCGGCAATCGTTTCACCGGCAGCGGCGCCGACCTGCTCGCCAATCCCGAAGTGCGCAGCACGTTCCTGGGAGGCTGACGGCATGGATATTCTCAACGCATTCGTCGTCTTTGCCAATTTCGTGCTGTTGCCGGCGCTGACCTACGGGGCGCAGCTGGCGCTCGGCGCACTCGGCGCAACCCTGATCCACGGCATCCTGCGCTTCTCCAACTTCGCCCATGGCGACACCATGGCCTTCGGCACGGCGATCACCATTCTGGCGACCTGGGTGTTGCAGGCGATGGGCGTCAGCATCGCGCCGCTGCCGACCGCGCTGCTCGCCATGCCCGCCGGCATCGCCGCCACCATCCTCGTGGTGCTGGCCACAGACCGCATGGTCTATCGCCATTACCGGGTGCGAAAGGTATCCTCCGTCACGCTGGTCATGGCTTCGCTCGGGGTGATGTTCGTGATGGGTGGGCTGGTGCGCACCGTCATCGGCGTCGATGACCGGCAGTTCGCCGATGGCGCCCGCTTCGTCTTCACCGCCGCGCAATTCCGCGAATGGACGGGGCTGACCGAAACGCTCGCCCTGCGCAGCGCCCAGGTGGTGACGCTGGTGACGACGGCGATTGCCGTCATCTGGCTGCAATGGTTCCTGAAGAAGACGCGCACCGGCAAATCCATGCGCGCCTTTTCCGACAACGAGAACCTGGCGCTGCTCTCCGGCATCAATCCGGAGCGGGTGGTGGTGATCGTCTGGATCCTCTCGGCGACGCTGGCGACGCTGGCCGGCGTGCTCTACGGGTTGGACAAGTCCTTCCGGCCGATCACCTATTTCCAGCTGCTGCTGCCGATCTTCGCGGCGGCCGTGGTCGGGGGGTTAGGCAATCCGCTCGGCGCCGTCGTCGGCGGCTTCGTCGTCGCCTTCTCGGAAGTCTTCGTCACCTATGGCTTCAAGAAGGTGGTTGCCTATCTGCTGCCGGCAGGCCTGCAGCCGGACGGGCTGCTGCAGCTTCTCAGCACCGATTACAAGATCGCCGTCAGCTTCACCGTCCTCGTGCTGGTGTTGCTGTTGAAGCCGACCGGCATCTTTGGAGGCAAATCGTCATGAGTGTCGCGACCCGCAATCTTCTGCTGTTTCTCGTCGTTGCCGCGCTGATCGTCTCCACCGGCATGTTGCAAAGCTGGAACGCCGCGCTCGCCATTGTCAATATGGGCCTGATCTCGGCGGTGATGGCGCTCGGCGTCAACATCCAGTGGGGTTATGCCGGGCTCTACAATGTCGGCACGGTTGGCTTCGTGGCGCTCGGCGGGCTGGCGACGGCGCTGGTGTCGCTGTCGCCGGTGGCCGGCGCCTGGCCCGCCGGCGGCTGGCGCATTTTGGGCGCACTGGTTTTTGGCGCGCTGGTGATTGCTGCGGCGGTCTTCCTCTATAAACGCATGGCCAAAGGCTTTGCCCGCATCGCGGCACTCGCCGTGCTGCTGGTCGGCGGGCTCTTCGTCTATCGCACGATCCTCGATCCGGCGGTCGCCGCCGTCGAGGCGATCAACCCGGCGGTGCAGGGCAATATCGGCGGCCTCGGCCTGCCGGTGCTGCTCGCCTGGCCGGTCGGCGGCCTGCTGGCCGCCGGCGCCGGCTGGCTGATCGGCAAGACGGCGCTGGGCCTGCGTTCCGACTATCTGGCGATTGCCACGCTCGGCATCGCCGAAATCGTCATCGCCGTGCTCAAGAACGAGGACTGGCTGGATCGCGGCGTCAAGAACATCGTCGATATCCCCCGGCCGGTGCCCTATGAAGTGGATCTGCAGGCGAGCGAGCGCTTCCTGTCCTTCATCTCGCATTTCGGCGCCGATCCGGTGGCGGCCTCGGCGATCACCGTCAAGCTGATGTATGCCGGCCTGTTCCTGGTGGTTTTGCTGGTCTTGATCTGGCTTTCGGAAGCAGCGCTGCATTCGCCCTGGGGGCGGATGATGCGGGCGATCCGCGACAATGAGCTGGCGGCAGCCGCCATGGGCAAGAATGTCACCCGTCGGCATCTTCAGGTTTTCGTGCTCGGCTGCGCCGTGCTCGGCATTTCCGGGGCGATGCTCGCCACCCTGGAAGGACAGTTGACGCCCGGCGCCTACCAGCCGCTGCGCTTCACCTTCCTGATCTGGGTCATGGTCGTGGTCGGCGGTTCGGGCAGCAATCTCGGCGCGGTGCTCGGCGGCTTCCTCATCTGGTATCTCTGGGTGCAGGTGGAGCCATGGGGCAACGGGCTGATGCATCTGGTGACGCTCAGCATGGGTGACGGGCCGCTGAAGCAGCACCTGCTCGACAGCGCCGCCCATATGCGCCTGCTGGTGATGGGCGTCATCCTCATCGTCGTGCTGCGCTTCCGCCCGCAAGGATTGATCCCCGGCAAGTGACCGGGGATCGCGAAACGGAAAGGCCGGCATTGCGAGGGCAATGCCGGCCTTTTTCATGCGCGAAAGTGATTTTGGCTTAGCTGCGGGTCGAGGCGGTGATTTCAATCTCGACCTTGGCGCCGGGGGCGGGCAGCTGGCAGATCAGCAGCGTATTGGTCGGGCGGATCTCGGCAAAGACCTCGCCGAGAACGGTGGCGACATCCTTCAGGAAGGCGCCGTCGGTGATGTAGACGCGGCAAGCGACGGCATTTTTCAGGCTGGCGCCCGCCTTGGCGAGTGCCGCATCGATGGAGGCGAGCGCATTTCGCGTCTGGTCGGCGACACCTTCGGGGAAGGCATTGGTTTGCGGATCCTGGCCCATCGTGCCGGAGACATAAATAGTCGGCCCGTCGATCACGGCCTTGGCATAGCCGGCGAAGTCCTCTGACGGCGCGCCGGAAAAGATGCGGTTCTGCATTGGGTTCTACTCCTCGGGTTTACAGGGGGATATGCGGATGGACGCGGATCAGCCTCTGGCGGCGGTCAGGATGAGCGCCATGTCGGTCCGATCCGCCTCTGTCGGCGCGATGCCCGCCGCATGGAGATAGCCGGAGAGATTGGCGGCCATGACGGCCGGAAACGGCCCTTCCGAAATGCCTTCGCAAAGGGCTTCGGCGTGTTGCGTCAGCGCCAGCAATTCGCCCTGCTCGCATTCGATCTCCGCCGTCAGAACCCGCTGATACAGGCCTTCCATGGTTGGATCGGACGCGGATTCGGCCTTCAGCCACATCCTGGTCTGGCGGATCGGTAGTACGGCGGAAATGCGCCAGGTCGCCGCCGTCGCCATCAGGTTCGGCAGATGCGGAGCGAGCGGCGCCTCGCAGACAGAGCCGCGCCACAGGCAGAACAGCATCAGGGTCACGTCGATGTCGTACAGGCGCTGAAGCCGCATGCAGGCCGGCGCGACATCCGGCGCGGCGTAGAGGCGGGTCACGAAATTCCAGGCGGGATGGGCGGGAAGCGGGCTCATGGCGTCCCCCAATGGTTGGCGATATCACGCGCGGCGCGCTCGCCGCTGGCGGCCGCGCCGGTGATCAGCGCCTGCGCCAGATAATCGCCGCAGAAATAGACTTTTTTCGGGGATGCCGATTGCCGCTCGCGAAAGTTGGACATCGACCGGGCATAGCCGGGATAGAAGACCGGCAGCTTGCGGGCGATCCATTGATTGTGCAGGTCGGCGCAATCGCGGTCGAGGCCGGGGTAAAGAGCGCGGACGCGGTCACTCACCAGTTCGTCCAGCCGATCGGTCATGCCGCGCTCGATCGCTTCCCGCACTGCTTCCGGCGAGAGCTGGGCATAGAGCTGCGCCGCTTCGCCGGTCGTCTCGTTTCCGGGAACCTGCTGCCAGGTCGCAACCGGGCCGGCGGCGGCCCGGGTAAAGAATTGCATGGCGGGCTCGACCTGCCGGTTCAGCCGGTAATGGACGATGCCGAGGGAATTGTAGCGCACGCCGGCGAAGAAGGCGCGCGTCTCGGGATCGAGATCGGCAAACAACCCTGATGCAAGAGAGCCTTCGGTGGCGCAGACCACCAGATCGGCCTCATGGACAAGGTTTTGCCCCTCCCGTTCCACATGGATGCGGCAGCCGCTGCCGGAGGTCTCGATGCGGGTGACACGGGTATCGCAGTCGATGGCAAGCCCATCGGCCAGCGCCTGCGGCAGCCGGCCCATACCACCCTGGAAGACATGCACCGTATCCTTGCCCACGAGATGCGGCGCAGTCGAGGCGAAGAAGGCGGCGGAGACCTCTTCCGGGTTCCAGCAGCGTGTGCCGCGAAACACCGGCGCGACCATGCGTTCCAGCACATTGGCGCCGAGACGGTCGCGGATGTGATCTGCGAGTGTTACTGCATCCGCGGCGGGCGTCGAGGCGGCGTCGTCGGGATCGGTGCGAGCGCGCAGCGCCGCAAGGCCGAAGGCGACGAAGCGCAGGCGCTCAGTCAGCGACAGGCCGGGCGTCAGAAGGCTGCTGAGACCCGGCATCAGTTCCACCGTCCAGCGATCCGCCGTGCCGACGCATTCCGCCGACAGGCGGCGCACCGGGACCAGCGCCGGTGTCAGGCCGATCTCGTCGAGCAGGGCGTTGAAGGGCTTGCTGAAGGCGTAGACGAGCCGCGCTCCGGCATTGAAGCGGATGCCGCGCACCATGCGCTCGCCGACGCGCCCGCCTGGCATCGGCCCGGCCTCCAGCACCCGCACCTCATGCCCCTGCTGTTGCAGCTGCCGCGCGGCGGTCAGCCCGGCAATGCCGGCGCCGACGACGACGATGCGCTTGCCCGGCGCCGCCATGCCTATGCCAACCATTCGGCGAGAACGATATCGCTCTCACCGGGCACGCGCTTGCGGGCGAATTCCGCCTCGCGGCCGAAGGGCATGGTGGCGTCGATGCACAGCCGCCCCCAATGGTCCTTGTGCGGATCGCGGTAGAAGCCGGGAATGTCTTCCAGGATCATGGCGCGCGTATCGGCGCGGCCACGGGTCATATAGGCCCACATCACGTCGTCGAGATCGTAGATATCGACATCCTCGTCGACGACGATCACCACCTTGTTGTAATCGAGATGCGAGCCGAGGGCGAGGATGGCATGCTTGCCCTGGCCCTCATAGGTCTTGCGGATTTTTATGATCGAGATCATCACGTTCGGCCGGCAGCAGACATCGAGGATGCCTGGCATCTGCGACGACACATGGCGATAGACACGCGCCGCCGTCACCGCCTCCAGCGGCCGCAGATCCTCTGGCGAGCCGCAGAGCAGTCCGTGGAAGACGGCATCCGGCCGGTAGCTGACATGGGTGACCTCGAAGACATGATTGTCGCCGACGCCGACATAATTGCCCATGAATTCGCCGAACGGCCCTTCCGGCCGCTTGACGTTCGGCAGGAAACGCCCTTCCACGACGATATCGACCGAGGCGGGAACGTCGAGATCGATGGTCTTGCAGGGGCGCATGGCGATCTTGCCGCCGGTGATCTGCGCCGCCATCACCAGTTCCGAGGCTTCGTAGGGCAGGGAGGCGCAAGCCGCCATGAACAGCTCCGGCGGGCAGGAGAGCAGCAGTGCTGCCTCCAGCGCCTCGCCTCGCGCCTCGGCCTTGGCCTGGTAGCGGGCGAGATCATGCGTGCCGCCGAGCCGGACGCGCAATTCGCTGTCCGAGACATGCATGGAACGGTGGAAAGAGAGGTTCGGCACGCCGCTGTCCGGCTCGCGCGCCAGAAAAATCGCCGAGGTGAAATAGGGGCCGGCGTCGCGCTCGTGATAGGTGATCGCCGGCAGATCCGACAGCGTGCCGTCGCGAAATTCGGCCGCGACCGAGGCGGGGGCGGCTTCGAGCACATCGGCATCGCGGCCAGCAAGACAGGCGTCGGTCAGTTCGATCCAGCGCTGGCAGAAGGTCTTGTCGCCGGCGCCGATCAGCCGGCGCAGGCGCTCATGGCTGCCGAACAGGTTGGAGACAACCGGCAAGCTGCTGCCCTCGACATTCTCGAACAGCACCGCCTGTTCGCCCGCCTTCTGCACCGCCTTGGTGACGGCGGCAAGCTGGTGGCGGGGATCGACCGGCCGGCGCACCACGGCAAGCTCGCCGCGCTTTTGAAGGTCGTCGATGAAATGGCGCATGGTCGTCTCCCTGTTATCCGAAGAAGTAAAGCCGCTTCGCGCCGGCGATAACAACCCGCGCTTTTGTCCCGCCCGTCCAAAATTTTTGGATATCGGCAATCCCAGCGCCATCGCTCTTTGCAGCCGGTCTCCGCTTCGTCATTCTCGGTAAAAAGCCTTTGTTTGCTGCATGTCACGCAAAACTGCCAAACACTTTGGCGCGACATGCTTTGTGAGGAATTCCGTCATGACCCGCACGCTCCAGATCCGCAATCCGCGCACCGGCGAGAACGATTACGCGATCACCCCGCTCGATGCGCCGCAGCTTGCCGCGCGCTGCGCCGAACTGCGCGCCGCCCAGCCCGCCTGGCATGCACTTGGCATCGAAGGCCGCGCCAAGGCGATGCTCGACCTCTGCGATGCCGTCGACCGTCATTACGACGCGATCCTCCAGGCGCTGAGCGCCGATACTGGCCGCTATGAATGGTCGGTCAACGAGATCGAGGGGCTGAAGGGCATCACCCGCATGCGCTGCGCCACGGCGGCCGAGGCGCTGGCGGAGGCACGCGGCACCTCCTCCGATCCCACCCTGCGTTTCCAGCAGCAGCATGTGCCCTATGAGCTCGTCGGCATCATCTCGCCGTGGAACTATCCGCTGATTCTCTGCATGATCGATGCGATCACCGCGCTGCTCGCCGGTTCCGCCGTGGCGATCAAGCCATCGGAGGTCACGCCGCGCTTCATCAAGCCGTTCCGGCAGGCGATTGCTGAAGTGGAGCACTTGCGTGACGTGCTCGACGTCTTCGAGGGCGATGGCGAGACGGGTGCTGAAATCGTCGATCTCACCGATACGCTCGTCTTCACCGGCTCGGTGCGCACCGGCCGCAAGGTGCAGGA
>Ga0209930_1004911_pt1 | contig 11368 bp, 6 predicted proteins | sample ThiBiot_500_biof_2_FD_183948 | JGI IMG/M metagenome (GOLD analysis project Ga0209930, IMG submission 183948) | Wastewater bioreactor microbial communities from Cape Town, South Africa - Thiocy_cont_500_biof (SPAdes) | ecosystem: Engineered > Bioreactor > Thiocyanate-remediating >... | reverse complement strand
ACCATCATTGGTCACTATAAGTGAGTTCTTAAATCGATGTTCTTTTGACCCCGATGCAAACAGACAAACAAACAAACAAACAAACAAACGAATTTTTTTCATATGACCCTCCTTACAGTCGAGGGAATAATGGAGGAATGATGATTGACAATCGATTCTTGAGGGGCCGATTCTAAATATTGAAAGCATCTAAAAATGCAGTACTCATATTTTTATGACAATGGCGGCAATGATTTAACGGTTTAGCTTGCATTCTACGTACACAACTATAGAGCTCGGGCAGAAACTGTAAAAGTTTCGAGTCTTCTTGCCATTTTCTCTTTAAAACGTAAAAATGTTTCAAGAAAAAGGCATCTCCTTGTGGGCGCACGAAAATATGTTTTAAAAGTTTTGCATTTTTCACGCCTGCAGTCACTTTTACGGCTACCAAAACCTTTTTGGAATCTGGTAGAGATCTTATTTTGTTCAAATGACGACGCGTATGATACGGTAGTCGTTCAAATTAAAATCTATGAATACCAATATTTCAGCTGTGAGCTCAAAATTCCGGTGGTGAGGTTAATACCGCATGAGCCATACCCTGATTACGGCGCTACGAACAACTATATTAAATTGAATGAATCGTCGACAATCGTTTGCTTTATATACAATTTTGAAATATTAACCTAGGAATTTTATTTGTATTAACTAATAGAAGAAAAGAAACTATTCTGAAAGCATTTAAGCTTTAACAAAAATATAATAAGAGTAAGAGATATTATCAGTATCGACTGGACTTTCCCCGTGTTGTTATTAAGAAACAACAACAAAACCAAATGTTTGAATAGCGAGATCTCCAGTAATATTGAGTGCAATATCAGTGCTTGTCCCTAATGGCATCAACCGAATGTTTGAACTTGCTAAAAGTTCATAGAATGCTTTGATTTCATGTTTCTCGAAACTTGGATAATTGAACAATTCATCGAATACGATAATTGTACCTTTAACAAAGCGGCTACTAAGAAGAAATAAAGCATCTCTTGCGCCGTCATAAATATCACAATCAATATGAACAAATGAAACCGGAGTATGACATTTATATTGTCGATCAAGCATCTGAAGTTGTACAGGTAACGTATCGATGAACAATCCTTTGACTAAAACAGCATTTTTGGGTACATTAAGTTTCGTTCCATTGCCAATGTTAAATACTCCTTGTCCAAAACCAGGTCGCCAATCAGTTGGTAAACCAGTAAAGGTATCAAAGCCATAAACTGGTTGATTCGAATGATTACAATAAATAGCTTTCCAATTGGCAATTAAATTTAACGATGCTCCCTGAAAAACACCAAATTCCATCCATAAACCATCGCATGATGGTTTAACCATATCTCTGTATGGTGGACGATGAAATATCATTGGAATCGAACGAGCATTAGGTTGTAGTCGACGTGATAAGAGTGCTTCACGAACACGAACAATAAAGCTAGCCAAATTGGTAAAATTTGATGACATTATGACATTTTTAGTGGCGTCGTTCAAGTTTGTGTAGATACTTTCGGTGGAAAATGTATTAATGACAGGTTGACGTAAGTAATCACGAGAAAAGGTATCAGATTCAGATGCATAGCACAGTTGTTGAGATATCACAACAGGTTGCACTGTACATGTTCGCGAAGAAACCCATATATTCAATGGTTTATTGTACACGATAAATGAATACAATATACCAATGAGTATCAGACAGAATAAGCAAACATATAATTTTGACGGCTTCTGAACAAAATTGTTTCGGTTCAGAGTAAACATTATGGCATAGATAAGAAAATGAATTGATTTTATTTTATTTTAAACAGTAACAGACTTGAAAAATCGTGTAAAATGACGGCTAAGAAGAACGAAATTGATGATTAGAACTAAATGAACTGAACAAGAAAAGAATGATCAATATTAATCAATAGAAATAAAAATAGTAAATAAAAATAAGACAAAAACAACAACAATAATATTCTCTAATTATTAATATCCTTAATTAAAATTTATTCGCAAAAATGAAATGCGTTCTGCTAAAAACCCATTCACTTAACTTAAAAAAGCCATGTTGTGATTAGTTTTGTATTCTCTCTTTAAAAAATTTTATCATCCGCTCCTCACCTTAGTTCTAACGAGTTGATGCCTAATTTAGCTTTGAAACTAAGTCAATATTTCTAAGTGTAAAACAACCGCAATCAAGTTAAAAGAAATTTAAACTTTCCAAATTCAATTGATCGAATTTGAATTTAAAAAAAACTAAATATTTTCCTAATTAGTTATCTCATAGAGAATTCTGAAGAGATATTGGGACATTTTGTGAATAATTTATTAATAATTTCTAATAGATTTTGTCGTAGAGACGAAACTCGAACGTGAGTGTTAGTGACAATTGAAATGAGAAAAAAATTGGTCATCTGACGATGTTTTTATACAATAAATAAATTCTGCTGAAAAATAAATCGGAAAAAACAAACAAGTCGTGTTTGTAATTACATCGGTGTATTGAAAAAGCAAAATATCATTAACGCGAAGATATCAATAACAAAACGAAAGTACTTACTAATCAATATTAAAAATATTAATTGTCTAACGTGAGAATGCTTTACAACTTTGTTTTATAAATGTGCTCGTTCTCTGTATACTATAGAGGATATATTACTCGATTATTATCGATCAATACAAAAAGAACGAAAATAATTATGTTTCATGGAAAGAGTATTATGTAATTTTCTATTTTTTAAATATAAATATAGGATGTTTACTGTAGTCAATCAAACGGGACTCTTTCGTGCCATGGAGTTTTTCTTTTATTACTCACTACAATTTTACGTACAACAGGTGCTTGTTATATGCTGTATCTCTTTCTCTTTATCGCATTTTTCTTCACACGAGAGCAAATAAAACAATGAATATCCTAGTTCTTCTTTTTAATCGTTGAGATACACAGAATGGAGGAACTATTATAATCACATACAAAAGTGAGTCTTTATTATCCTACGCAAATATTGTTTTTAATATTAACGCATTAAAAATGCATTTGATCTGCGGTTAAAACGCTAATAAACAAACGCACCTATCGCTCGAGTATAAACTGCCTTAATCATACTGAAAATACACTACACAGTGCTCGATGCATTGTAATTCCGAACAACCATCTAATTTCAGTAGTGTCCAATTTGAAAATTGGACATGTATGAATTCTTTAAAATTTTGATTTATTGCAAAAGAAATGCAAATGGCACTAAGAGCAGATAAAATAACTAGGTTTCACATAAGACAAGTTTTATGAGCATAGATTAGGTATCGTTGATAATTAGCTAGTATGCATGTAACCGAATGATGACAGAAGGATGCTTCTTCTGTGCTTCAAAAATATTTTTATGTATCATTGAAACATGGAGTATTACCACGCGAATACCAACGTACGAAAATTGCGAATTTTCCACATACCGGACTCCAATGTAACATAATCATTAATTCAGTTAAAATTCATCCATTTAACAAAAAAAAATCTTACTCATTAATTTAAAACGCGTACATTACCACAGATTCTAGGTTTTCTGGAGAAAAACCTCATAGTACATGGTAGTACATATCACTTATTCTAAAGCTGAGAATGTGCAATTTTTCAGAGTACAAATTGTACTTGTATTTGCGCACTCCTCATATTGTCATTTTGTTTCCTTACCAGAACTAAGAAAAAAAATAGTTACCAACAACGAGAAATATTGTTTACATGTGTATAAAAAGGAAAGAGAATAAAAGATAAACCCGAAACTATATAGTATGTTATATACTATCCATAAATACATTCATACTTCAGTAACATTTTACTCTTACCAGATAATACAATGTCGTCATACGGTTGCCTCGCGAGTATCTGGATTATGATAAGTTTCTTTACAATTTATCATGATACATTGTCCGCTGTTTCTTCACAACAAAAAGCGAGTAAAATGAAAGTAATTTTGGACATGCTTTGTTCGCAACTCGAAATCTGTATCGTGAACATTATAATATGCTCAAAACACAATGGTCATGTTGCCCTTTGCAAAGAAGCTATTTATTCGATAGACGCGATGTATATCATACCGTTACTGGAACATACGATTGTTATGATTACATTCGATATAATCACAGTCAAATAATTCAATGTGAACGTGCCATTAGAAGAGAACTCAGTAAAAATTCTCGGGAATATGCTACCTATGATACGCTTAGCAACGGTATACTTAAGGTTTACATACAAAATCTAAAGAAATACTATGATTGCAACGATCCTCAATTGTGGAAAAGTCAAGAGAATGAGCAAGAACAATTAATAAATTATCAATACGAATAATAATACATTGTGCATGTAGTTATTATTGACTCTGCCTTTTATGTATTTAAGATTTTATTGTTAGGCACAAGAGCTTCAATACGAGAACATACAGATAATTTTAATTTACATAATCTTTGCACGAAATTGTATCGATTCTTAGAAATGATCTCGTGTCATAAGCCAATGAAATATATTTAAAATACTCTACCAAAATTATTTAGTAAAAACCCGCCCCGTCGAAGTACCTGTACGATATTTTGCGAAAAAACGCTATCCTCAAGGTACAGAATGCCTCTGAATATTGAAAGCATTAAAATAATTATTTCGGATTCTAGTCCCAATCATGTTAGATTGAAGCATATTTTTTTTTTATTATGCCGATAACTGTGGTCATAAGACCCTAACAGTACAATAAAATAAAGGAAGAAAAATATTTTGACAAGAGATTATTCATATAAGATGAAGAAGAAGAAGAAGTTTGTTCAAGAAAGAGAGAGAAAAAAAAACAACAGTAGTAAAACAAACTACAATAAAAACAAAGAATAAAGTTTTAAACAAAGGATTCAGGGAAAAGTTGTAATTTCTCTAGATCATTGAAATCGATTTCTGGAATCGAAGAATTCGACGGAACTAATGATAACCAATTAAGGACTTTTTGTATGACAGATTCATGATGAATAAATCTTTTATTTTTACGTAAACAAGATATAGGATAATCACCATTTAACCATGATTCACGAAAAAGAGCAAAATTAGTTTTTTCATATAATAAAGTACCATCTATGTTATCAGCTAGAGAGATAAAAAAACGATTCCAATATGAGGCACATCTATCCTCTAAAGAAGATTCATTAAGAAGAAATGAGATTAAAAAATTATTCCATTCTAATAAAAACAAAGTTCTGCGTAGTGAGGTATAATAGAAATGAGAGAGCTTGATTTGTTGGTTACGAGTGAGAAGCGGAAAAATTGGATAGATCCAAGTAAATATTGGGATAATGTATGATTGAAAAAGAGCTTTACGAAGAGGAGCAGAAGAACAACCGAAAATTTTAAACGATTTAATTAAGGAAATTCTTTTTCGAACTTTGGTTTCAGTATTTTTAATAAGTTTATTCCAACCTAATTTAGAAGAAATAATATAACCTAGATATTTAAAATCTGATTTCCAGGAAATGTTTTGACTATGGCCAGAAAACTTTATGTCAATTTTAGGAGCACCTATAGCTCTAGAAGAAAACATAGCTTCAGTTTTTTCATAATTTAGAGGTTGATCTGTAAGAACAGAGTAGACTTCAAGAAGATCGAGTAAAGACTTAATTCTTTTTTCTAGATCTAGACATTGATCACTATAACGTAATCCTATTTGGCCAGAGATTATATAAGCAACGTCATCGGCAAAACAATGACTTGTAAAATTCGAGAGAAAAGAGCTCATATCACAATGAAAAGTGATAAATAAGGATGGTGTAAGAACGCTACCTTGGGGTGCTCCTTTACCAATCGAAAACCATCTTGATCTATAACCATTAATTTCAATGAAGGATTTTCTATTATTAATCCAATTGAATATCCAATTAGTATAGGCAATTGGAATTCCTAATCTTCTAAGTTTACCAACGCAGCCCTCGTGCCAGATATTATCAAATGCGGACTTATAATCCACAAATAGTGTACATATAGGTGAACTGTTAGCTAAATGGCCATAGATATCCTCCAAGAAAAGAAGTATACGTATTTGTAAACGAAAATTGTTTCTGAAACCAGATTGAGTATCTGGTAATAAACCTCGTTTACTTAGAATACTTTTGAATCGAGAAAGAAATAAACATTCTCCTATTTTTGAAAATGAGTCAATAATAGAGATGGGTCTTGTCAAATCAGGGGTGCATATTGCATCTTTTTTTGCTAATAATATCATTCGGGATTCTTTCCATGTTGATGGAAGAATGCCTGAACGAAACGATCGATTGTAAAGATCTAAAAGAAATGACCAATGTGAAACATCTAGGTAATTGAACATAAAACTATTAATGCCATGTGCATCGAGAGATTTTTTTTTCTTCCTAGTGTTTACGATTAACATAAGTTCATTAAGAGAAATTTCGGGTATTTGTTCAGCTGAGTTATCGAAGTCTGGAATAGGAGAATCTGTATACGGATGTGGTTTTATGATATCATGTTTCATGAAAAATGTTTCGTAATAGTCCGCAGCTATCTCACTCATTTGCATAGAGTTTTTGATAATCGATCCTGAAGAAGAAATTAAACCCTTTAACGAAGATGTTGATGATTTAATATGATTTCTGCTTTTAGACCAGAAGAAGTTAGCTGCTGGCAGAGAAGTATTCCTAATATGAACAAGATTATTCAATTGAGTAGAAAAGAAACGTTTTAGCTCGTTTTTAGCTATTCTCTTGAGATGAATAATTTCTTTTTTTAATTCAAGATTTTTAGTTCTTAAATAGCGAAAAGATAGCGATCTTATGTATGAAAGAAAACAACGTAGTTCACTTGGAATCGATGAACGATATTTTCCACAGGGAAATGTCGTAGTACATCGAGTTAAGAGAAGAGAAAGAAAGAGGGTATAATTGTTATAAGTTGATTCAATATTTTCTAAACTCCACTGTTTTTTCCAATAAGAATAAGTGAATTCAGAAAAAAGTGAGAAAACTTTCCAGCGAGTATTTTTACCTATTAGGTTATTATTCATCTTAACAGGCAGAATAGCTATGATAGGATGATGATCACTTGTTGTGTGACCTTTATATGTTTGAATTTGTAAAGAAAACCCTCTAGAGAACGCATAGTCTATAGTTCTGTTTGAACGTTTTGAAGTAAAACTATCTGGAACGTATGGAGCAATAAACATGTTATCTGCCCATTTGAGTAATGGGATAGCTTTAGTACTATCAATGGTTAAATCTACATTGAAGTCACCAATTAGAACACATTTATTTGAGATAAATTCAGATAATTGATCCCATTTCCAAGATTTACTTTCAGGGGCATAAATTGCACATAGACGGAGGTTTGTAGATAAGAAATCTAATATACAAATGTTTGGCAAAGAACATTTTATACGTGAAACATGTAGACCATGTTTTATTAAAATTAAAACACCTCCATTTTTATTTTCTCCTTTTTGAAAGAAAGTTTAAAATTGTGAAAGATTTTTTCAAAGAAAGATAGATCTAAATTTCCAGTTTCGAGAAGAACTAAAATGTCAGGGTTCAAGGAAGAGATCAAAAGAAGTATTTCTTGCCATCTTAATCCCAAACCACGAACATTGAAGGACAATGTGTAAAGCGAGGAGAAAACATTGGTGTCTTTAGTTGTTGAATATTCTTTCCATTTTGTGAAACAATGATCAAGAAAAAAACAACTTTCCCATTCAGATAGTATTTTAGAGAAAAGTTTGAAATCAAAAGGAGATAGTAGAGAACTGGCTTTATGTAAATAAAAATTTCTGTTACAAGAATTAAAAGAAGAAGTAGAACAAGAGAAAAAAGGGATAGCAAAAGGAGACAAAGACATTAAATAGTTGAAAAGTTACCTTCACTAATTTTTGACAAGCATTGTTTATGATAATTTAATTTATTTTTCATCTCAATATAATTTGGAACAGTTTTGTTTAACAAATTTTGAGTTAGTAATATTGAACATAAGTCATCTAATAAGGGCAACATGATTTTTGTAATAGTTAATTCCTGTTGAGTAAAATTTTTATCATGGATAATAACTTTATCATTTAATGAATGATGATCAATTCGAATCATTTCAACTTCTTTTCTAATAATATCATCTGATTGATTTTTTGAGATTATGAATTGTTCGAATTTATCATGTTTATGATCAAGAATCGTGAGTTGATTTTTAACAGTTGATAGAGAATTTATTAATTCATCTAGTTTGTTAACAATCGGATTATTAATCGACATTAAGGGTCGTTGTGGTGTAGGCATTTTCGGAAAAGCCGATGGGTCAAAAATAAAGTTCTCGTTTCTCTGAGAATCTTGATGTTTTAAATGAAGAATTTGTCTCGTTAAATCTGCACGGAATCGCTTGATCACTTGACATTTCATGGAGTTAGATTTATGATCTAATTTGCAATGGATACATTTTTCAATTTTTGTACAGTTATGATTTTTCAAATCATTCGCTGATTCACCACAGGTTCGACATGTTTCATAAATTTGAGTGCATTGTTTTCTGAAATGTCCTAAACCTAAACATTTTGTACATATGAGAACTGAAGCAGGAGCTAGATATTCGGAAATAGTGTAAGAAGTTGAGTTGATGAATAAATTCTTTTGATTAAGTAAAGTATCACGAATTTTATAAGATGTTAATTCAAGTTTAACGAACTTAATTTCATTTTGGAATTTGTTTTTTAAACGAATGATGTTTTTGACTTCAGGGAATTTGTTTTGAATTTCAATACAAAAATCATTGAAGTCAATATCGAGATCAACGTCTTTTAAGACTAAACATAATTGAGGTGGTATTTGTGGAATTTTCGAGAACGTGAAACTTTCGTTATTGATTGTTTTTGGCCAATTATCTGGATTTAAAAGAATAGAGAAAGAAAGAGCATCTTTCGCATAGATAAGGAATTCATAATGACCATGAGAAGTTAATGAAGATATTAAACGACAATTCAGAATTTCAATGACGTTATTATGTTTGCGGCAATGATCAATTAAGGAATGTTTCACCTGTAAAGTGGTCAGTTGTCCAGAAATAAAACGAATAATAAAAGGTGAAAAAGGAAAACGTGTTTGAGCAAAACGAGTTGATTCTTTTGTAATCGGAATGGAATTAGAGATCAATGGAGAATCGGTTGTGACAATAGGAACGTTATCGATAACAATTTCTTCCGAATAATGTGTTTCTTCTGCATTTTGAGTTGCTGGATTATGAATTTTTTCAGTTTCAGTTAATGAATCAATTATTGCGATAGAAGAATGAGTATTATTTACATCGACAGAAATAATCGTTGTATTAAGATCGGACGGTAGATTAACAGAAGAATTTACCGATGAAATATCAATCGGAATTTTCTTATTGGTTGAGGATAATTTTTCTGAATCAGAGTCATCCAATAATGACTGTGAATGACGAATTGAAGAGTTAGAAACATTGTGAAGGTTCGATGTTTTTGAATATGGATGAAATGAAGACTTTGATTTTGATTTCCTTCGACCCATTGTATAATAATTAAGATTGAAAATCTTGAATAAAGACTACCTGATTCTGAACAAATGTCAGAAAGCAGGAAATCTGTGTACCGGAAAAAATTTTGTCAGAGTAACAACAAGAAAAAATTTTTTTTGAAGAAAAACGTTCAAAATAATAATGAAGAAAAGAAGAAAGCCAAGAAGAAAAGAAAGAAAGAATAGATATAAAAGTCGACTTATCTATAGCTTGTATGAAAGACGAATGACAGCATTCGAATTTTATCAAAAGACACTAAGAATATTGCTAACACTTCTCTCATCCAACCATCCTAATCTGGCTACTATGTATGAGAACATCGGTCAACTTCACAGCAAAATGGGACAATACTTAAAAGCATTCGACTGCTATCAAAAGGCACTTGCAATAAGACAAAATTCGCTTCCTCTAAATCATCCAGACTTCGCTATTACTTATAGTGGTATTGGTGCGCTCCATTTGAAGATGGCACAATATCCGAAAGCACTTGAGTTCTATCATAAGGCATTATATATCCGAGAAAGATCTCTTCCCCCAAATCATCATAATTTGGCTATTACCTATAATAACATTGGTGGAGTGCATGACAGTATGGGTGAATGCTTGAAAGCACTTAAATTTTATCAAAAAACATTAGAAATTCAACGAAATGTTCTTTCTGCCGATCATCCAGATTTAGCTGTTACCTACAATAATATTGGTCAGATATATGGTAAAATGGGGGAACACCAGAAAGCACTTAGATACCATCAAAATGCACTTACAATTCAACAGCATTCACCGTCCCAAAAACATTCAGATTTAATTCTTACGTATTGTTGCATTGGTAGGACATACGCAAATATGGGAGAATACTTGAAAGCATCCGATTTCTATCAAAATACACTAGAATTACAAAAGAATACATTGCCTTCAAATCATCCCTCTTTCGCTACTATCTACAACAACATTGGTGACATGCACAATAATATGGGACAATACTCGAAGGCACTTGAATCCTATCAGAGAGTACTAGAAATTCAGGAAACATGTTTTCCTCTAAATTATTCCGATGTAGCCAATGCTTATCAAAACGTCGGCTTGATGCATTACAATATGGGAGAATACTCAAAAGCACTAGAATTCTATCAAAAAACACTTGAAATCCAACAAAAGTTTCTCCCTCAAAATCATCCTAGTCTATCTGTGACTTACAACTCTGTTGGTTTAGTCTATTTAAAAATGGGAGAATATTTGAAAGCACTAGAATTCTACCAAATGACACTTGAAATTATCCAAAAAATATTTCCTCCAAATCATCCTAGCTTCGCTAGTGTATACAACAACATCGGTTTAGTACATTTTAACTTGGGAGAATATTTGAAAGCACTCGATTTTTATCAAAAGACGCTGGAAATTGAACGAAAATCTCTTATCTTAGATCATCCCAGTTTGGCTACTACATATAAGAATGTTGGTTTAGCATATGATAATCTACGAGAATATTCAAAGGCATTAGAATTCCATAACAAAGCACTTGAAATTCGAAAAAAATCGCTCCCATCCAATCATCCAGATTTGGCTCAAATCTATAATCACATAGGTCAGGTATATGACCACTAGAGTCCGGCGGGACCGGGTTTTTTCATCCCGATCCCGTTAATATTTCTCTCAAATGAAGCCTGATCCCGTCCCGATCTCGTTGAATCGCTGAATCGGGATCCCGATCCCGGTCCCGATGTCTAACAGTACAACCCGTCCCGATCCCGTCTAAACCCGATTTTTTGGAATTTTCCGACAATAGTTTCAGTCACATGTTATATGGGCGAGTAT
>Ga0209930_1004910_pt1 | contig 11372 bp, 3 predicted proteins | sample ThiBiot_500_biof_2_FD_183948 | JGI IMG/M metagenome (GOLD analysis project Ga0209930, IMG submission 183948) | Wastewater bioreactor microbial communities from Cape Town, South Africa - Thiocy_cont_500_biof (SPAdes) | ecosystem: Engineered > Bioreactor > Thiocyanate-remediating >... | reverse complement strand
GTTTAATTCTCTACAAAACCGGTAACATGAAACTTTGTTTGTGCAGCTCTTTTCGCAGGAAAATGAACGTGAAATGAAGACTACTAGAAATTCAGGACCTTTTATGTGATAGCGTTACGCAAGAGTAGATCGTCTACAAAAACTAGAGTACTTATCGAAAAATTCTGATTTTTATAGAATATGTCAAAAACGTGATAGCGTTACGTTTGGACAAGCCGAAATACTTTTTAACTAGTGTAAAAAAATGAGGACCTACGCTTGTATAGATCAAGCGTTTTTATGATGTGTTTATTATTACAATATTTTCTGTATTTATACCATAAAAGTCGATGTGAATCAATTCACTGTAATATTTTCATAACTTAGTGAAATAATTTCAATTCTGTAGGTAAGCACACATGTCATATAATGCGTATATGTTTTTCGCTTATCTCTTTCTTTCGAAATGAAGATAGTTTGTAATAGGTCAGAAATGCGTAAATCAAAAACTCTTGTTGCTGTTTCACTTTGTTATGTAAATTAAGGGTGGATAATCTTTAATTGAATAAATATAAATCGAAGCTGATGGATGTTTTGATAATTTCATCTATTTGTGATTCGATTGATTAAAGTGCTTAAACTGGAAACAACAAAAATGAGTTTTTTTTTTTTTTTTTTTATTATGCATCAACTGCGACCTGAAAGGCCCTGTCAGTACAAGAGAATCAAAGAAAAATAAAAATAATAAAATAAAAAGAACACAAATCACCCACTAATTAAAAAGGAGAAAACATACATCAGATAGACAAATTACAGAGAGTATTACAAACAAAGAAGACGAAGACAGACAAAACAAAAGAACAAAGACAGGCAAAACAAAAGAACAAAGACACACATACAAGAGAAAACAAACTAACAAAAAGATTCCGGGAAATGCTGTAACAGTTCAATATCATCGGTTTCAAAATAAGGAACAGAGGAGTATTGAGGAACCGATGAAATCCATTCAGAAACTCGACCAATAATAGATCGGTATGGAATATATCTTTTGGATTTTCTCAGACCTCTGATTGAAAATTCTCTATTTAACCAGCCAGCACGATAAATAGAATGATTTGCCTGTTCAAGAAGTAATTTACCATCAATACTATCAGATAAGAACGAAAAATAACGATTCCAATAGGCTAAACATCTGTCTTCAAGTGAAAGTTCATCAATGGCAAAGGAGAAGAAATCATTATTCCATTGTAAACAGAATAGACATCTCCTGAGAGAAGTATAATAAAAATGAGAAAGATCGTTTCTTTGTTTAGGCGTTAGTAAAGGAAATATTGGGTATATCCAAGTGAAGATTGGTAAAATGTAAGAATAAAACAAAGTTTTTCTTAACTTAACAGAAGAACAACCGAATATTTTGAAAGACTTGATTAAAGCAATACGTTTTCTGACTTTAGCTTCTGTAAATTTAATAAATTTACCCCAACCCATTTTTCTCGAAATGACGTAACCAAGGTATTTAAAATCTGCGGCCCAATTTAAATTATTTCCAACTCCACCAGAAAACTTCACATTGAATTTAGGAAGGCCTATAGCCCTCGTGGAAAACATAGCTTCGGTCTTAGAATAATTAAGCGGCTGATCAGTGAGCAGGGAGTATACTTCTAATTGATCAATCAGTTTCTTCGTCTGCCTTTCCAATTCCAAGCATTGTTCAGTATAACGAGTACCAATATTACCAGCCAAAATAACTGCAACGTCATCCGCAAAAATATGACTAGAACAATTCGAAAGAAAAAGACTCAGATCGCAGTGATATGAGATAAACAGAGAAGGAGTGATAACACTCCCCTGAGGACCTCCTCGACCGACAGAAAACCAACGAGAATTTGAACCGTTAATTTCTATATAACATCTTTTGTTTTTAAGCCAAGCAGAAATCCAATTCGTATAAGCCGGTGGAATTCCGAGTCTCAGCAATTTGCCCACGCACCCCTCATGCCAAATACGATCGAATGCCGACTTATAATCAATAAAGAGAGTGCAAACGGGAGAGCTATTAGAAAGAAGACTCTGTAATTCATCAAGAAAAAGTAAAAGTCGGGTTTGCAAGCGAAAACATGGTCTGAATCCAGACTGCTGCTCGGGTAAAAGTCCACGACGAAAGAGAACATCACGAAATCGGTGCAAAAATAACTTTTCACCTATTTTGAGAAAAGAATCAATGAGAGAATTAAGTCTAGTTGCTGAAGGAAGACAGATTGATTCCTTCTTTGCAAGTAAAATCATACGAGTATCCTTCCACGCTGAAGGAAGAATAGCTGTTCTAAAGGAAAAGTTATAAAGTTTAAGTAGCAGAGACCAATGAGATAGATCAAGAAAATCAAACATGGAACTACTCAAACCGTATGCATCTAAGGATTTCTTTTTACGTGTTGATTGAACAACTTGAATTAATTCATCTATTTCGATCTCTGGAATTAATTCATGAGAGTTGCCGAAATTCTTAACAGGCGAGTCAGTATAAGGATGAGACGTAAATATATTCGATTTCTAGAAAAAGTTTTCGCAGAAATTCGCAGCTAAATCACACATTTCAATAGGATCTTTAATAACTGAACCAGAAGAAGAGATAAAAGCATTTAAAGAAGATGACGAGGATTTCATGAATTTTTTGCTTTTAGACCAAAAACTATTTCCGGCTGAATTCGAGGAATTACGAAACCGAATCATAACATCTAATTGAAACGAAAAAAATTTTCTCACTTGATCTTTAGCTATTTTTTTCAAAAAAATAACTTGTTTTCTAAGCTCAGAACAATTTGCCCTAATATACCTAAAGGAAAGTGCCCTTATATAGGAAAGAAAAGAACGAAGTTCACCAGGAATAGCCGGACGATACCTATCCGAATGAAAAAAAGTCGAACATCTAATAGACAAGAGAAAAAGAAATTTATTATATTCAAAATAAGTTTTATCAATGTCATCTAAATTCCATCTTCGTTCCCAAAAAGAGAATGTATATTCAGTGAATAAAGAAAAAACTTTCCAATGAATATTCCTATCAAGAGACCTATTAACAATTTTAAAAGGCAAAACAGAAAGAATAGGACGATGATCACTTGTCGTTTTACCTTTGTAAACTTGAATGTCTAGTGAAGTACCATAAGCAAATGCATAATCTATTATCCTATTTGATCTCTTAGAAGTAGCCGACTTAGGCAAGTAAGAAATAAGAAAATTAATATCTGCCCAATCTTGTAATTGTACAGCTTTAGTACCATCCTGAATCAAATCAACATTAAAATCACCGAAAAAAACACATTTTTGAGAGAGTAGATGAGAAAGATCATCCCAAATCCAAGATTTACTCTCAGGAGCATAAACACCTATAATTCTTAAAACTTCATCACCTATAATCTCTACAGCACACACATTAGGTAATAGACACTTTATTCGGTAAGAATGAATATTTGACTTAATCATAATCAGAACACCACCATTCTTATTTTCACCTTTTTGATAATAAAGACGAAACGTATTGAACATTTTCTCAGCAAAAGAAAGATCGATATCTCCTGTTTCAATGAGAATAAGAATATCTGAATTTAAAGAAGAACAAAGAAGAGAAACTTCATTCCATCTTACTTCAAACCCACGCACATTGAAGGAGAGAATATGAAGAGAGTTTATCTGGAGATTATTTCTAGCTGGAATAAATCTTTCCCAAAATGAAAAACAATGATCAAGAAGAGTACAGCTTTCCCATTCCAACAGAATATCAGAAAAGAGATGAAAATCAAAAGAAGATAAGGACGCATAAGCTTTAGAAAAAAACTCATCGCGTTTCAAAACATTAGAAAGAGAGGGACAAGAGAAAAAAGGTATAGCCAAGGGAGATAAAGACATTAAGAATAAAAACGTTTACCATCGATAGCTCTTTTCATTTGTAAATGATAACGTTCAAGACGATTCTTCAGATCAGCATCGATTGGACGATTTTTGTTCGTATTCTGTAAAGAAATAAAAGAACAAATATTATCGAGTAAGGGAAATACCAATTTGCTAAACATATTATCATGACGATCAATAAAAATGCTATGTTGAGCAACATCAGTTTTCAAATTCTCATGGTTAGATGATAAATTTGATAATACAGCTTTGATATTTTCATCTGATTGATTTTTTGAGATCATAAACTGCTCAAATTTATCGTATTTAACTTCTAAAGCAATAAGTTTATTTTGTACGTCTGATAGTTTAATCATTAAATCATTTAATTTTTCAATAACAGGGTTGCTCGATACAACAGATGACATTGATCTTAAGTTACCCGCCGGAGCAACAGAAGGAGTAAAGTTAAAACTAAAGTCACGATTATCATTAGCAGGTGGAACATTATTTGAGTGGAGTAACTTTTTCGTTAATTCCGCACGATAAGATTTAATAACAGGACATTTCAACGAATTCGATTTATGATTTTGATTGCAATGAATACATTTTTCCACTTTAGAACAAATATGAGTTTTTAAATCGTTTACAATATCACCATAAGTACGACAGGTTTCATTCACTTGTGAACATTGTTTTTTAAAATGACCAATGCCTAAGCATTTCGAACAGATAAGAACGTTAACAGGAGCCAAATATTCAGCAATATCATACGAAACATAATTAACTAATAATCTCTTCCCTTTCAAGAGTTCATCCCGAACCACTGAAGAAGTTAATTCAAGTTTAACTAAACGAATATCATTTTGGAACTTATTTTTCATGCGGATAATGTTTTTAACTTGAGGATATTTAACCTTAACATCCGTGCAAAAATCTTGAAAATCAATGTTTAAATCCACATTCTTAACAATCAAACATAATTGTGGAGGAATAGATGGAACAGATTGAAATGTAAATTTTTCTTTTCCAAACGAATCAGGCCAATGGGATTCCTCTAATAAGAAGGAAAATGAAAGAGCATCTTTCACATAAATATAAAAATCATAGAATCCAATTCCATCGCCATGTTTAAAAAGACGACAATTTAAAATTTGTATTTCCGTTTGATGAACATTCTGGCTATGAGTTATTAAACCTTCTTTGACTTGATTAGCAGAGACTTTTCCTGAGTTAAAACGAAGAGTAAACGGAGGAAAAGGATAACGTGCTTGAGCAAATCGTGCAGATTCTTTCGTAACAGCAACAGGAACAGCAGAAATGGAAGACGTAGTGGTATGACCCACGTTAACATTTGTATTAAGATTAGCAACACCGGCATCATTTTGAGAATTAACAACTGAAGATAAATTGTCAACAATTTGTGGAATATCAATTGGAATTACATTTCCGACACTTTGCGACATCTCAACTAAATCAGCAGATGGAAATTTCCGCGTCGATTGAGTAATGTTCGAATTTTTATGTTTACGACGTGGATTTTTACGATAACTTACACGATGGAAATCATTATCCGAATCATCAGTTGTGAGGGGTCGGCGATTGGCTGTTGTCGATGAATCATCGAGGCCAAAATCCATTCTCAATGGCTGGTTCATTTGAAACGTTGTATCTTTATTAACAGTAGAAGTAGACGAAATAGCACCATTAGAAACTGGAATATCTGGCCGAAGAAAGATTGGATCCGTGGACATGCCACCACCCAATTAAAGCAAAAGATGGAAATAAAAAACCACCAGAAAACGCACAGTAGTGCAAGTTGAAAAAAATAAGAAGAAAGGACGTGTCGAAACTTTGTTTTTTCTTTTCATCATTATTAACTTGGATAGATAAGAACACAAAAAATGACTTCGAACTCAAACAAACATTCATCTTTGTTTCATCATTTTCAAAAATTAAATCTTTTTAACACACTGCTTTTTTTCTCTTTTTTTTAGATTTAAATTCAAGTTTTATTATTCAATTAAGTAAGTTCAATCATTTTGTTTTTAACTTATTTTCATACTTCGTTTTTTTCTATGGAGAAGAAAAAGAAACAGAAAAAGAAAGTCATCTATTATCAATTTACTGTTTCTATGTGCGAATACATTTTATGTCAAAATGTTCAATAGTTCAGAATCAATTTCGTCGATTGCGAAATCGATGAAAAGAGTTTCAGATGTAGACTGACGACTCAAAAACATTCCAAAGAAATCTTCAAAGAATTCTATTTCTGCTTTTCTTTGATCTTATTTTCGTTAGAGAAATTCAAATCGAATTAATCTCTTTTTGCATCTATTCTTTATTTTGAGATCAATAAATTCTTTTTAAATATCTAAGTAAATTAGAGTATCAATAAGATTTTTCTTATATGGAAGAAAGTTTTCATATTTTCAGATTAATAAAAGTGTAACATATGTTTCAATACATAGAAATATTTGAACCGTTCTATTTTATTTCTAAAATCCTATACAACCTATTCGTATCAGAGAACTACATTTTATCAGTTAACATTCATTATTTTTTATTTTCAATAGTTTCTCTTTATGTATCAAAATAATTTTGTCGTTCTATTTATTCGAGGAATAAAACTTGTACTTTAGACAATATTAAATAGATTTTATTTTTTTTAAGTGAGAGTGATCTCATGTAAGCGTATATCGAACTTGGGTAGAGACCAGAATCCGCAGTAACATCTATTCATATGACTGGCATAGAAATAATTAATCTGTACACATAAATAAAAATGTCTGATCACTATACGTTTCGATACTGTACGAGCAAATGCAACGAAACTGATTGTAATGTTCTTGAGTACCCATTGAAATCCAAGCGAAAAGAAAATTGATAAAAGTACGTAACACTTTCTCAAAAACCCTGATATAGAAATTTGAGACACGTCGAGGTCCAATTTCGACTTTACTGATCACAATATCATCACCGCCGAGCTCTCATGATTCTCATCCTTACACCCTCACCCTCGCCCTCAATTCTCAATTATTTTAAGTTAAACTGAAGATTTTTCCGTTGAATGTTGAATAAACAAAAGAAAAAACAACTTTCATTGTGTAAACGCAGAAAAAAAATGTCTTCGTCAATGCCGAATGAAAACAAATCAAAACTGACTCTAACTGTCTGAAATGAGAGGAAGAAAATTATTGCGAGAAAGAAAAAAAGAAAATCAAAACTGACTCTCACTTTCTTGAATAAAAGAATTTTTTCAGCAACATTCAGTGTAAGTATAAAAACACTAACTTTATTTGTACTGAATGAAAAAGTTGATTATTACAGTAAGATAAAATAAAAATAAGGTAAAAGCAATATTAATTGTGGTCGAAAAAAAGAATTTTTTGATTAAGATCGAGTAAAAATAAAAGAACTCTAAGTTTGTCTCCTTTAAAGTGACATAAAATTAAGAAAACAAGATAACATTGATAATGGAAAAATTTTGCAAATTGATCGAAAAGTATTTTTGTATATCCAATTGATGAAGCAATAGGACTTTTTAAGGCGCCTGACTGCAGTTTATTGCAGCAAGACGACTTATTGCTTTTAACTTGCTTAGTTGCCTAGCAAAATTCTTCTTCTTCTTCTTCTTCTTCTTCTTATTCTTCCTACGGACGCATGAGTCACATTTCAATACGCCAACATTTCTAAGTAATTCTCCATCATTTTGAAAAGAAAAAAAATATATTCAGAATCCTCAGAATCTGACAAACAATATTCTGAAATCTGTTTTTCGAAATTCAAGGTCGTTCGGGAAATATAAGATATACAAAATGACTAATTAACATATTATAGTTTCGCCTTATATGGTCATATATGACTCATTTTTAATTGACCATTGATACGTCACATGCCTTATGCATACACGATTTAATTAAATTTGTTGAAATTCAAGTTTATCCACTGCAGAGTCTTTTAGAAAAAGAGAGATCAAGTAATGGCTGTTAGAGATCTTTCCTAAAACTTATTCTTCAAGTGATCAATGAGATTAGAAAAAAGCACAACGTATGTCTTTGAGTCAAAGACTTTGACTGATATTCTAACTCTATTTGTTTTAACTCTTGCACATTAGGGAATTGCAGTCAGCCGCCTTATCTACTCGGCTTTGTCTCGAGTGGAATTCTAGTTTAATATTGTTTTATTTATTTGATCATGTGAAATGAACAAAAAACTCGTATCTTTGGATACATCTGGAAAAAAAAACACCAAGAACCATTCTTAGATCTACCTTTAAAATCTTGAAAAACTATTCTATACATAGTTTTGAAAAGTTTGCTGCTTGGCATAGGCAGGAATTCCCGAAAAGTTAAACGTAATATATATTGATCTTGAAGTTTAAGAAAAAAGAAATTTGAAACCGTAATGAATCCGGAAGTCAAATTTTTTATTGCGCTATTTTGTCTATGTGAAGTCGGCCGCGTTTCTTTGGCTAGCGTGTTTGGTTCGCTTCACACGACCACGAAAGAGATAGTAAAAAATACTGTTTTCAGGATTTATGAAGAGAGGGTGCCTATGTAATACCCGAATTAGTCTTCGGCACGTAAATGTAAGACAAAATATAAATATATACGATGATAGAGAATTTCACGCTCTATCAGAATCTATAATTGCTTTTTCAAAATAATAGTTCTATAGCGATGAAAAATTTTAAAAACTAATTTTTATGACAGCAAAAAAATCAAGCCTGTGGGAATCTGGACATGAGAGTGCCTTCATTATACTCAAATTTTGTTGGTAATGAATAGGTATAAATTGAAATCTAATTATATAGGGTAATAGAAAACTCCACGGGCTTTCAGAATATGTAATTGGTTTTAAAGAAAGATATTTTTATAGTGAAACTACATTTGAAATACAGGCAGAAACTTTTTTTTTCGGGGGAATATATCGTCTTGATTGCCATCTTATTTCGCATCTATTTTTCTTTTTTGTTCAATAAGCTTTATTATTCATCGTTCCTTTATGCTACTTGCCAGCTGTCACTCTTAATTACCGTTAATCAAAAAAGGAAGAAATCCATCAAATAATTTTTTTAAAGAGAAGAAAAGAAAATAAGAACCAATATTTTACAATTGTTGCCATCATGTGCTCTGAAGAAAATTAGATATATTAAAAATATATAATTGGCGTTTTTTTACATTCTATTTTTCTTTCCTCGTAAGGTTGTTGATTTCATTCTACGTCTCAGTGACGATTATAAATCAATTTTGAAGGTGAGTGACATAGGCAAGCATTTGGAAAGAAATAAACTAAATTCTACTAATGTAAACATAAATGAAAATAATTGATGGAATAGATAGGAATATGATCGCACTCATGAAATAAAATATTTGTAATAAAATGCTCTCATTCAAACAGCGTGCATATCCTATATGATGCAGAAGCAGAGCTAGGACGCAAGTACAAGTACTTGTACTTTTTGTACTTTTCAAGTACAAAGTATTTGTACTTGTACTTGCCTGAATGTACTTGTACTTATACTTGTACTTGGATTGAAATACTTGTACTTGACCTTTTCCAGACACCTGAAGCTATCGTTCTCACAAACAGAACGTTTTCGTACGGTTGTTTCAAAATATTTTCATAACAGAACAAAACTGTTCCATCTTTAGGAATATTTTTCACTTAAGCGAGCAAAACTGTTCTGTTTTTGGGAATGTACAACTGTAATTGGATACTTTTTGTTCCGTGGTCGGATTACTGTCTAGCAGTTAGATAAAAGTTATATATTTACGACAATACCAACTCTTATTACGTAGACAGATTCAAGTACAAGTATTTCAAACCAAGTACATTCAAGCAAGTACAAGTATTTGTACTTGTACTTTGTGTACTTGTACTTGTCCTACCTCTGTGCAGAAGTCTTATTATTGTATAAAAGAAAAATAAGTAGATGTATACAGTAATTTGTAAAATGCATATATACTTCATCTGATTATAAAAAGAAAAGAACCACGAAGAGAGTAAGATGTGTTGGAAACGTTTTCGAATAATTGTTGGCGTAACGCCTAATCCTAATTTTAATTAAAATTTTTGATAAACTTAAATTAAATTAAGAGTAAGAAACGAATTTAATTAATTGATGAATATTCGTGATGATCTGTTCTGGGATATAAAATTATAAGTTCACGAGCCAACCCAGGTCCATCATTCCGATAGTCGGTTCCTATCGGATCTCATCCGTGTTTTATTGGAATCTAATGGAATATTACAGTATCCCATCGGATCCGTGAAACGGAATCGCGTAGGAATCCGTCGGACCGAAATCCGATCGGATTAAATATTGGATCCGATAATCGAATCCGATCGGATTAAATATTGGATCCGATAATCGAATCCGATAGTATTATATAGGTCTTATCTAGTGATAATAAAATGACTGCTAATGAAATTTGTAGCGATTAGGTTTCAGCCAACGGAATCCGATTCGATTTCGTTACCCGGATTCCTATCGAATTCTGTCGAATGGTCGGATCTTATAGGATCCGATAAGATTTGTTGTAGGATTTGTTGATCTGGGAATATTCTGAACAGTTGAAGGTTGTTAGCTTCATACTTTGGCTATGAATAAGATTATAAAAGACTAAAAGAATCGAATGCTAACTCTATGTAAAAAAAGGTGGAAATAATCTGATTATAATTAGATTATTTCCAAATTTTTAAAATGGGACCTTCCCGAGTGAACATTTAACTGTTGCATGACCAGCGAAACGGTTTTTTCACTGTTTCCTCAAGTTTTCTTACCGTGGTCATTTGAGATTCAAATCTTTTAGCACGGAATATTCATTTACGATACACTTGAATTGTTTTCACTGAAAAGAATTAATGAAAATCCAGACTAGATATGTATCGACCCCTGGAAAAATCGGAAATCCCAGATTCGGCCCCGGCGCATGCATAAATCGAGATACTTTTATATCTTAAGTTTGTTAAATACTTTAAAAGAACGACGTAAACGTTCAATTTCTTTTGTAAAAACAGTACTCAGGCAAATTAAGTGTAAACAGAAGAATACTGGTATCAAGGGCATAGAATGAAAGAGCTTTTATCGATGTTAGTCCAACATTTTCATTGAAGTAAATCTAAATACATAGCTTTAAATGAAAAGTCAATGTCTATCAACTCAGTTCTCTACTATTGTTATGGCCTTCAGCCATGATACATCATTCCCTTTCAAATATTCCTAAGTCATCTGTATAGGATCAGATTTCCTTTCTCTTCCTTGGCCCTCCTGATATATATATATATATACAGTAAAACCTCCCTTAGTGAACACCTCTATAAAGTGAACACCTCCCAACTCTGAACAATGAACGCTTTTTTCGGTCCCAACTAGATAAAAACCTCTTTATAGTGAACAAAAACTAGATAACATTCAGACGTGAAGATAGACAAAAACGAAAAAAGAGGCGGAAAAAGCGCGAAAAAGAGATGACAAAAGTAATGGATGATTCTATTAA